>OLPE01000067.1_pt1 | contig 114050 bp, 99 predicted proteins | sample 1671901 | NCBI WGS metagenome assembly OLPE01 (sample SAMEA3136624, study PRJEB25190) | human gut metagenome | biome: human gut; feature: human-associated habitat; material: faeces | place: Austria | collected 2013 | reverse complement strand
AATTCATCTCCCACCTTAGAGGTCGGAGTCTTCTTGCTGTAAGAGGATAAAACAAAAGAGTACCCGGGACAACTGCCCCGGGTATGGAAAGCGGTATACACTGCTTCCTACTTTTTCATATCATAGCTACAATCTCCGTAACTACGTATAATTATTTGATGTATTTGTCAAGAATCTTCTGGATAGTTCCATCTTCTTTCAGCTCTTTTAATGCTCCGTTTACTGCGTTAAGTAAATCAGTATTGCCTTTCTGAATTGCTGCTGCATAATCTTCCTGAACATAATCTGTATCAAGAATCTGTAAACCATCTGTTGTCTCAACGAAAGACTTCGCTGGCTGGTTATCAATGATTACTGCATCAATCTTACCGCTTGTAAGAGCCATAACTGCGTCAGCACCTTTATTGTATTCTTCTACGTTTTCTTCGCCAAAGTCATCTTTTGCGTAGATGTCACCAGTTGTTGCTAACTGCACACCAATCTTTTTACCTTTTAAGTCATCAATAGACTTAATGGAAGAACCTTCTTTTACGATAACGGACTGAATACCTGTTGCATAGCTGTCAGTGAAGTCAATAGACTGCTTTCTCTCATCTGTTACAGTCATACCTGCAAGACCTAAATCTGCTTTACCTGACTGTACTGCTGTGATGATAGAGTTAAATTCCATATCCTGAATCTCCAACTTCAGTCCTAATTTATCTGCGATCGCTTTTGCGATGTCAGCATCAATACCAACAATATCATTACCCTCATAAGATTCATATGGTGGGAATGTCGCATTCGTTGCCATTGTTAACACACCATCTTTTGCTGTCTTTACTGTAGCTGTTCCATTAGCAGAAGTACTGGATTCTGCTGACTTTTTGTCGTTGCTGCTACCGCATCCAGCTAACATAGATACAGACATAACAACTGCAAGCGCAACGGCTGCTAATTTTTTCATCTTCATTTTTCTCTCTCCTTTGTTTCATTTCATTACAAGTTTTTCTAAAAAAATTTGCGTATTGTAAGAAAGCTACACAAAGCTTTCTTCTAGATATAAAAAATACCACAAACCGAATAAAAACACAAGTGCTTCCTGCATATTCTTTGAATAAATATTCATCAAACTTACTTTGAATTAATAAAATGAACATGTACTATGCATTTTTATACTTTTCTTCGGATATCCGGAAGCTGCGCTAATACAATCGCAATAAACATAAGTGCACAGCCGATCAATTCTCTTGTTGTAAGAACCTGATGAAGGAACAAATATCCTGAAAGGGCGGAAAATACAGATTCTAAACTCATAATCAGTGCCGCTACCGTTGGATTTAATCCTTTTTGTCCCAGAATCTGCAACGTATATCCTACTCCTGTTGACATAATACCTGTATAAAGAATCGGGCCTGCCGCATTTAAAATCATTGCCATATTCGGACTTTCAAATAAAAACATACAGATTGCGCCAAGCATTCCGCCGGTAAGGAACTGAATGCAAGACATTTTTACCCCATCTACAAATGGATTATAATGGTCTATCGCGAGAATCTGTCCTGTGTATAAAAAGGAACAGCATAAAATGAGAGCATCCCCTCTCTGAATTGTCATTTTTTCTGTAATACATAAAAAATACAGCCCGGCTAATGCGATAACTACGCCAATCCAAGTGAGGATTCCGCAGTATTTTTTAAAGAAAAGGCCGACAACCGGTACGATAATAATATAAAATGTTGTGATAAATCCTGCCTTTCCTACGGTTGTGTACTGAATTCCCGTCTGCTGAAAACAGTTTGCTAAAAATAAAAATATTCCGCATACAATTCCACTTTCTAAAAGCCGCTTATTTTTCCAGCTTAATTTTTCTTCCTCTGCCTGCATCTTTTGAAAGCTGTTAATACCGTTATCTGAGGCTGTTTTTACACTTTCACTCCGTCTTTTTTTTCGAATATTATCAATGACCATAATGACCGGAATCAGAAATAATCCTCCAATCACGGAGCGAAGACAAATAAATGTAAATGGTCCGATATAATCCATACTTACACTCTGTGCTACGAATGCTGCACCCCATATCATTGCTGTCAGAAACAGAAAAATCGTGTCTCGTATCTTATGTGTTTTCATCTCCATTTCTTCTTTTCTTCCTCTTTTCCTCTCAAACTTACCTGCAAATCTCGCAGATAAAACAGATTATACTCCAATCTTATTATGTAAACAAGATATTTTCTGCCTTTTTCCTTGCCAGTTACTTTATTTTCATGTAGAATATTCATTTAGAACACTTTTAAAATTTACAATACAGGAGGAATTTTTATGGCTCAGTTATGGGGCGGACGATTCACAAAAGAAACCGACAAACTGGTTTACAATTTTAATGCGTCCATCAATTTTGATAAGAAGTTTTACAAACAGGATATGGAAGGAAGCATCGCTCATGTAAAGATGCTTGCCGCTGTTGGTATCCTCACAGACGAGGAAAGAGACAAAATTATCGCTGGCATTGAAGGTATCCTTCGTGACGTGGAGAATGGTTCTCTTGAAATCACAGAGGAATATGAAGATATTCACAGCTTTGTAGAGGCAGTCCTCACAGACCGCATCGGTGATGTCGGCAAGAAACTTCACACAGGAAGAAGCCGTAATGATCAGGTTGCCCTTGATATGAAGTTATATACAAGACAAGAGCTTCTTGCAATCCGAGAACTTGTTCTTGAACTCATCAAGACATGTCAGACCTTAATGGAAGAAAATATCCACACAGTTATGCCTGGGTTTACACATTTACAAAAGGCTCAGCCTCTTACACTTTCTCACCATGTTGGTGCTTATATGGAAATGTTTAAAAGAGACTATTCTCGCTTAAGTGACATTTATGACCGAATGAACTACTGTCCATTAGGTTCTGGTGCCTTAGCAGGAACAACCTACCCTTTAGACAGAAAAATGACCGCGGAACTTCTTGACTTTTACGGTCCTACTTTAAACAGCATGGATTCCGTATCTGACAGAGATTATGTTATCGAGTTATTAAGTGCTCTTTCTACAATTATGATGCATTTAAGCCGTTTCTGTGAGGAAATCATTCTCTGGAACTCTAATGAGTACCGTTTCATTGAAATTGACGATGCTTACAGTACAGGAAGCAGTATTATGCCACAGAAGAAAAATCCAGATATCGCTGAATTAATCCGCGGAAAGACTGGTCGTGTTTATGCTGCCTTAACTTCTATCCTTACTACAATGAAAGGTATCCCTTTAGCATACAATAAAGATATGCAGGAAGACAAAGAACTTACTTTTGATGCATATGATACTGTAAAAGGCTGTCTTGCCCTCTTTAACGGTATGTTAAAGACCATCACTTTCCATAAAGATATTATGGAACAGAGTGCAAAACACGGCTTTACTAATGCAACAGACGCGGCAGACTACCTTGTAAATCATGGTGTTCCATTCCGCGATGCTCATGGAATCGTGGGACGTCTTGTACTGTATTGTATTGACAAAGGAATTGCTCTTGATGATATGAGTCTTGAAGAATATAAAGCAATCAGTCCTGTATTTGAAAATGACATTTATGAAGCAATTGATGTTCATACTTGTGTTGACAAGAGAAATACTATCGGTGCCCCAGGTCCAAAAGCAATGGAACAGGTCATCGCGATCAATAAAAAATGGATTAAAGAACACGAAGAGTAAACAGGGAGAATAACTATGAAACATTCAAAAAAGTCACATAAAGAGGGACGAGGAAGTTTTTCCGGCCGTATCGGCTATGTGCTGGCCGTTGCCGGTTCTGCTGTAGGTCTTGGAAACATCTGGCGTTTTCCATACCTTGCTGCAAAATATGGAGGAGGAATCTTTCTTTTAGTTTATCTCCTTTTAACTGTATCTTTTGGATATGTTCTTATTATGTCCGAAACAGCTCTTGGGCGTATGACTAAAAAAAGTCCGGTAGGTGCATTTGCTTCTTTTGGTAATAGCTTTCCTTTTAAACTGGGAGGCTGGCTCAATGCGGTTATTCCTATCCTGATCGTTCCTTATTATAGTACGATCGGCGGGTGGGTTATCAAATATCTTGCTGAATATTTAAAAGGAAATGTGCAGGAAGTTGCGCAGGATGGCTACTTTACCGGATTCATCACAGATTCTTTTCAAACAGAACTGTGGTTCCTTGTTTTTGCAGCATTAATCTTTATTATCATCCTTGGCGGCGTAAGAAATGGAGTAGAACGAATGTCTAAAATCATGATGCCAATTCTTGTACTTTTAGCAATCGTTGTAACAATTTATTCCGTTACACGTCCGGGCGCATTAGCCGGAGTAAAGTATTTCTTAATTCCTAACATGAAGAATTTTTCTTTTATGACAATTGTTGCTGCAATGGGTCAGATGTTTTATTCTCTTTCCATTGCTATGGGAATCCTTTACACCTACGGTTCTTATACAGATAAAGATATGGATCTTGAACAATCCACAACACAGATTGAAATCTTTGATACAGGGATTGCAATACTTGCCGGATTAATGATCATTCCTGCTGTTTTCTCTTTCTCTGGTGGAAATCCTGAAAACTTACAGGCCGGACCATCCCTCATGTTTATTACTTTACCAAAAGTATTTGCCAGTATGGGAATCGGTACCGCAGCTGGTATCCTGTTCTTTGTACTCGTGCTGCTGGCAGCTCTTACAAGTGCAGTATCTTTAATGGAAACCTGTGTATCTACTTTTGCAGATGAATTTCACTGGAGCCGTAAAAAATGTTGTGTATTCATGGCTGTTGTTATGATTGTTCTTGGTTCCGCATCTTCTATGGGATACGGTGCCCTTGATTTCATTCAGATCTTCGGAATGGCATTCCTTGATTTCTTTGATTTCCTTACAAACTCTGTAATGATGCCGCTTGCTGCTTTAGCAACCTGCTTCTTAATCCTCAGGGTTGTTGGATTTAAGAAAATCTCAGAAGAAATCGAACAGTCTTCTTCTTTCCGCAGAAAGAAGTTATACACTGTCTTCCTTAAATATTTCGCACCAATCTGCCTGATTATTATTTTGTGCAGTTCTATCGCGAATGTATTAGGAATTATTTCTATGTAAACTTAATACAGACAAAAACCGGGGAAATCATATACTTCCCCGGTTTTTATTATTATTTTATTGCCCATCTCATTTTTGTAGATCTTGCTCTGCCGTTTCGATGGCATTCTTCTTTTGAAGGGCGGATGACATTCTTTGCCACCTCACTCCATAACCCTTCCTTCTGCTGTCTTTTCCAGATTTTCTTTACTAATCTGTCCTCTCCGGAATGGAACGTGAGAATCGCTACACGTCCGCCCGGTGCAAGTATATGTGGTAACTTTTCTAAGAATTCTTCTAGTACTTCAAATTCGCTGTTTACATCAATGCGAAGTGCCTGAAAGGTTCTCTGGCAAGTCTTCTTGATGGTATCCTTTTTTTCTTTATCATCTGGCAGAAATACAAGCGCTCTTTCAATAACTTCTTTTAGCTGTCCTGTCGTATCGATTTGTTCTCCTTGACGAAATGTCTTCATAATCTCTTTTGCAATCTGTTCTGCATAAGGCTCATCTGCATTCTCACGCAGCATACCTTCTATTTCATCTCTGGTTAATTCTCTTAACCGTTCTGCTGCAGAAATTCCCTTATCCGGATTCAAACGAAGATCCAAAGGCCCTTCTACTTTATAAGAAAAGCCTCGTTCCGGATTATCAATCTGCATGGAGGATACCCCAAGATCGGCTAATACAAAATCAAATAATCCATGTTCTTCCGCTACAAGATCAATGTTGCGGAAATTCTGCTGTATGATCGTTAAAATATCTTCCCCATATCCTGCTTTCCTTAAACGATCCGTTGTTTTTACAATTTCAATCGGATCCACATCTAATCCATAGATATGTCCTTCGCCTTGGAGACATTCTAACATCTTTCTTGTATGTCCTCCGTATCCAAGTGTACAGTCTAATCCTTTTTGTCCCGGCTGGATCTGTAAAAAATCCAAAATCTCCTGCACACAAATAGATATATGCATTCCCGCCGGAGTACTTCCTTTACGGATTACTTTCTCAATCGTATCTTTATACTTTTCCGGCTGTAGTTCTTTATATTTCTCTTCAAACTTTCTTGGATGCGTTCCTTTATAACGCACTCGTCTTTTATGTGGTTTTTCTAATTCTTTATTTTCTTCCATAGGAACCCCCTGTATAATTTTTATGTATTCTCATAATCTCTTGTATTTCATCTTATGAGACATCTTTTTATTCTTATATCATGATAACACAGGTTAACGAACAGAAACAACAAAATCAGTCAATACATATTTGTTTTTTCTTCATCCATACATAGGCAATCACACAGATTATTACAGAAAGAAGGGAACCCCCTACTGTAGCCAATCCCATCGGAAAAAGACTGGAAAATACTTTAGCTGTAATATACACTCCCGGTATTCTTACAAGAAGAATCGCTATAATGTTATGGATAAAGGAAAGTTCTGAATGTCCACAGGCACAAAAGTAACCACTGAAACTGAAATGGATACCTGCAAATATACAGTCAAATATATATCCCCTAATATACTGGGAACCAAGTACTATTACTTTTGCATTTTCTGTGAACAAGCCAACTACCGGTCCTGCAATAAACTGCATGATAATTGATATCATTACACCAAACCCTACGGTAATCAGCACTGCATAATAAAGTATCCTCTGTGCTCTTTCCCTCTTGCCTGCACCGATATTCTGCGCTCCAAGTGCAGATACAGTAGAAAGCATAGAAGATGGTACCAGAAAGAGGAAACTGATAATTTTTTCTACAATTCCTACCGCCGCAGCAGTATCGAGTCCCCGCCTGTTTGCAATAATAGTGATAATTATAAAAGCAATCTGGATAAATCCATCCTGCAGCGCGACAGGAATACCAATTTTTAATAATCGTTTTATTGTTTTCCTGTCTATCTTAAAATCATTTTTAGAAAGAGAGATTCCTGTCTTTTTTTTCATAATAACGACAAGAGCAATCAGTACACTGATTGTCTGTGAGCAAGTCGTTCCTAATGCTGCTCCCGCTGCACCCATATGCAGTCCGCCAATAAAAAGATAATCTAAAATAATATTTATAGCACAGGCTGCTGCAATAAAGTACATCGGGCTTTTAGAATCTCCTATTCCTCTAAAAATAGAACTGATAATATTATAGGCAGTAATAAAAGGAATTCCCAGAAAACAGATGGTAAGATAAATAACTGTTTCATGAACTGCTTCCTGCGGTGTTGACATCATGCCGACAATGGGTTTGATAAAAAATAAAAGACCTGCTGCTCCTACAATTGCCAGCATCATAAAAAGGGTGACTGTATTCCCAATATCTTTGGCTGCTTTTTTCTTATTGCCCGCCCCAATCGCCTGTCCGATATTAACCGTTGCTCCCATAGCAAGACCAACGATCATTACCGTAATCATATGCATTACCTGGCTGCCGATAGATACTGCCGTTATACTCGAAATATCTTCAAACTGTCCGATAATAAACAAGTCGGCCATACCGTAAAGCGTCTGTAAAAAATAGGATAATAAATAGGGCAGAGAAAAATATAAAATACTCTTCAAAACACTGCCCGTCGTTAAGTTCTTCTCCATTGTAAATTTTCTCCCTCTTATTCTTCTCTTATTCTTTTTCCTGCGGAATCAAATTTACATCAAGCTGTTCAAATGGAATAGCAATATTGTTATTGTCAAATTCTTCTTTAATTTCTTCCAATACTCTCCAACGTGATTCCCAATAATCCTCTGTTTTTACCCAGTAACGAATCCCTATATCTATAGAACTTGCCTGAAATTCATTTACGTAAATTTTAACCGGCTCATCTGTAATTCTTGCCGGTTCTTTTTCTATTAAAGCATTTAATACTTTTCTGACTTTTTTGATATCTTCACTATATTCAATACTGACATTCAGATCAACACGTCGTTTTTCCTGATAAGTTACATTCGTAATACTAGCATTTGATAAATTTCCATTTGGTATCATGATCGCTTTATTGTCTACACTTAAAAGCTTTGTATACATAATTCCAATTGCCTGTACAGTTCCTTCTTTCCCAGAGTTTCCCTCAATAATATAATCCCCAACCTGAAATGGTTTTAATAATAACAAAATAACACCACCGGCAATATTCGACAGTGAACCCTGTAAAGAAAGACCAAGAGCAAGACCGGCAGAACCAAGTAATGCCACAATAGATGAGGCTGCTACGCCAATCTTTGTTACCGCCATAAAAATAACAAGTACCTTACCGCCAATCTTAATAAAAGAAAGCAGGAAGGTCTGCAGCGTTGTGTCCATAATCGAACGCTCAAAAATCTTATGTGCCATTTTTACCACATAGGATACGATTTTAAAACCGATGAATAAAATCAGCAGTGCCCCGATAATGTCACCACAAAAATCTGCCAGTTTCACTCCTGTTTTACCAAGGTATTCATAGATAAGTGAGTGAGCAAAAGACTTCAATGAAGCTGCTTCTAACAACATAAAAAACCTCCTAAAAAAAGAAAAATGATATATCCCAGATATCGCTTTAGAGCGTGTTTAAAATGTAGACAGGCATCTTAAACAAAGCGGCTGCAAAGCAGATGGGATATATCATTTTTTATTTTTCACCTATATCAAATCTACAAATCAGAATTTATTTTGCTGTGATATATCCCTGTGCTGTTAATAATTCTGCACAAAGTACAGCTCCGCCGGCTGCGCCACGTACTGTATTATGAGATAATCCTACAAATTTATAATCAAACATTGTATCTTCTCTTAAACGTCCCATGGAGATTCCCATTCCATTTTCAAAATCAATGTCTAATTTAACCTGTGGACGGTTATCTTCTTCCATATAACGTATGAACTGCTTTGGTGCGCTTGGTAAGTTAAGCTCCTGTGGAAGTCCTTTGAAGTTTTCCCAACGGTCGATGATTTCTTCTTTGGTTGGTTTCTTTTCAAAGTTTACGAATACGGCTGCTGTATGTCCATCAAGTACAGGTACACGGATACACTGTGTTGTGATTAATGGTGCAGTTGCTTTTTCGATTTTGCCGTCTACAACTTTACCGAATAATCTTAATGGTTCCTGCTCGGATTTTTCTTCTTCGCCACCGATGAATGGGATGATGTTTTCTACCATTTCCGGCCAGTCTTTGAATGTCTTACCTGCTCCGGAGATTGCCTGGTATGTTGTTGCCACAACTTCCTTAGGACCAAATTCTTTTAATGCAAAAAGTGCTGGAGCGTAGCTCTGGATGGAACAGTTTGGTTTTACTGCTACGAAACCTTTCTTTGTTCCAAGACGTTTTTTCTGTGCCTCGATTACCTCAAAATGTTCTGGGTTAATTTCAGGTACTACCATTGGTACGTCTGGTGTCCATCTATGTGCGCTGTTGTTAGAAACTACAGGTGTTTCTGTCTTTGCGTAAGCATCCTCGATCGCACGGATTTCTTCTTTGCTCATATCTACAGCACTGAATACGAAGTCTACTTCAGAAGCTACTTTTTCTACTTCGTTTACGTTCATTACCACGATATTCTTTACAGCTTCCGGCATCGCTTTCTGCATTTTCCATCTTCCGCCTACTGCTTCCTCATATGTTTTTCCTGCAGAACGTGGACTTGCTGCGATTGCTACTACTTCAAACCAAGGGTGATTCTCTAAAAGAGAGATAAATCTCTGTCCAACCATTCCTGTACCACCAAGGATACCTACTTTTAATTTCTGATCCATTTTCCTATGTCACCTTTCTGTGTAAAATAACTATGGGTTTATTCCTGTTTTTTATTTTCAATAGCTATCCAAAGCCATATTGCTCTGGACAGTTATTTTTGATGTATATTATTATAATTATTTAACCACTCTTACCTTAAGTACACCTTCAATATCTATGATATGCTGTACAGATTCTTCTGTAATTGCAGAATCCACATCAAAGATTGCGTAAGCATAATCGCCTTTTGTCTTGTTGCTCATTTCTGTGATGTTGATATTGTCTTTTGCAAATGCACCTGTGAAACGAGTCAGCATGTTTGGAATATTTCTATGTAAAATAGCAATACGTCCCTGTGTCTGGCATACACCAAGCTGTGTGTTTGGGTAGTTTACAGAGTTTGTGATATTACCATTCTCCAGATAATCCATAAGCTGGTCTACTGCCATCTCTGCACAGTTATCTTCGGATTCTTCTGTGGATGCCCCAAGATGAGGGAATGCGATAACACCCTTTACTCCTGCTACCTTTGGTGTAGGGAAGTCTGTTACATAATGTGCCAGCTTACCATTGTCTAATGCAGCAACTAAAGCATCTTCATCTACAAGACCGTTACGTGCAAAGTTTAAGATAACGGCATCTTTTTTCATCTTTGCAATGCCTTCTGCACTAATCATGTTCTTTGTGCTGTCTAACAGTGGAACATGGATTGTAATGAAATCACAATTTTCAAAGATTTCATCAATAGAAGATACATGATGAACGGCTCTTGATAAGTTCCATGCAGACTTTACAGACAAGAATGGGTCATATCCGTAAACTTCCATGTTGAGGTTGTGTGCAGCATTGGCTACGAGAACACCGATTGCTCCAAGACCAATAACACCAATCTTTTTGTTCTGGATTTCTCTTCCGGCAAATGCTTTTTTGGCTTTTTCCATTGCCTTTGTGATGTTAGGGTCTTCTTTGTTCTCTTCTACCCATTTATTTCCACCGATTAAGTCACGGGATGCTAATAACATTCCTGCGATAACCATCTCTTTTACACCATTTGCATTGGCTCCTGGCGTGTTAAATACAACGATTCCTTTTTCAGAATAATCTGCGATAGGGATGTTGTTTACACCAGCTCCTGCTCTTGCAACAGCTAAAAGATTCGGCACATCCTGCATATCATGCATTGCTGCACTTCTTACTAATACAGCATCGGCTTTCTGTAATTCTTCTACCTGCTTATATTCTTCTGTAAAAAGAGAAGTTCCACATGGAGAGATTGGATTTAAGCATTTATACTGAAACATTATTATAACTTCCTTTCATTTATTTAGATTCTTCCTGTTTTTGTTTCTCTAAGTCTTCTTCATTGAAAGCATCGCTGATAGAACCGCCTGGCGCTACCATCGGCCATACTTTATCATCACTGTCGATGATACAGTCAAGGAGATATGGTTCATTAGAAGCAACCGCTTCTTTGAAAGCAGCTTCAAATTCTTCAATTGTCTCTACGCGTTTTGCCTTTGCACCCATTGCTTCTGCAAGTTTTACAAAGTCTACTTTATCATAGAGTGTTGTGGAGGAATATCTTTCCCCATAGAAAAGATTCTGCCACTGGCGAACCATACCAAGCACATGATTGTTTACAACTACTTCAATTACCGGAATCTCTGAACGGGTTGCAGTTGCAATCTCGTTCATATTCATACGGAAACAGCCATCTCCTGCGATATTTACAACAACTTTATCTGGGCATCCGCATTTGGCACCGATTGCTGCGCCAAGGCCGTATCCCATTGTTCCAAGTCCACCGGAAGTAAGGAACTGACGAGGGCGTTCGTATTTATAATACTGGGCTGCCCACATCTGATGCTGTCCAACTTCTGTTGTGATAATCGCATCTCCCTCGGTAAGCTCGTAAATCTTCTCAATAAGTCCTGGACCGGAAAGACGTTCTTGATGATAAGTCATCGGATATTTTGCTTTCATATCCTGAATTTCCTGCATCCAGGCTTCATGGTGCTGCTGGGAAAGTCTTCTATTTAAAATAGTAAGAACTGCCTTTACATCACCGATAATTGCAGTATCAATTAAAATATTTTTATTTACCTCAGCAGGATCGATATCAATCTGAATGATTTTCGCTCTGCTGGCAAATGTCTTGGCATTACCATAAACACGGTCGCTGAAACGTGTACCGATTGCAATGAGTAAGTCTGATTGGGATACCCCGATATTCGAAGTCTTCGTTCCATGCATTCCCAACATTCCTGTATAGGCTGGATCCTCTCCTGGAAAAACACCCTTCCCCATAAGTGTATCACAAACTGGGGCATCAATTTTCTTTACAAACTCTCTTACCTGTTCACTGGCATCGGATAATGTACATCCGCCACCAAGAAGAACATATGGCTGTTTTGCTGCCTCAATCATCTCGATTGCTTCCTTGACACTCTTTTCTTTGATTGTCTCACAGACTGGGTGAATCACGGCTGGTTCCATAGATTCAAAATATGTCTTTGCTGCTGTGACATCTTTTGTAATATCTACTAAAACCGGGCCTTTTCTTCCTGACTGTGCAATCTGGAATGCCTCACGGATGGTATCCGCAAGTTTTTCAATATCTTTTACAATATAGTTATGTTTTGTTACTGGCATTGTTACACCTTTGATATCAATCTCCTGGAAAGAATCCTTTCCAAGAAGGCTGACACCAACGTTTGCTGTAATCGCTACGACTGGAATGGAATCCATGTAGGCAGTTGCCAGCCCGGTCACGAGGTTTGTTGCCCCCGGACCGGATGTAGCCATACATACTCCTACTTTACCAGTTGCTCTGGCATAACCATCTGCTGCATGGGAAGCTCCCTGCTCATGAGAAGTAAGAACATGATGGATTTTGTCACTCTGTTTATATAATTCATCGTAAATATTTAAAATCGCTCCGCCCGGATAACCGAAAACGGTGTCTACCCCCTGCTCTTTTAAACACTCTAATACGATTTCTGAACCATTAAGTACCTGCTTCATTATAAATATACCCTTTCCAATTATTTTAACTGGTCAACATCTAAAACTGCGCCTCTGTTTCCAGAAGTAACAAGAGCAGCATAGCGGCGAAGGTAACCATCTGTAATTTTAGGCTCTCTTGGCTGCCATTTTTCTTTTCTCTTTGCTAATTCTTCATCAGAAACATCAACATTTAAGCTGTTGTTTGGAATATCAATCTTGATGATATCTCCCTCTTCAATTAAAGCAATTGGTCCTCCAACGGCTGCTTCTGGGGATACATGTCCGATAGAAGCTCCTCTGGAAGCACCGGAAAAACGTCCATCTGTAATTAATGCTACAGAATCGCCAAGTCCCATTCCTGCAATTGCAGAAGTAGGATTTAACATTTCTCTCATTCCAGGGCCACCCTTTGGTCCTTCGTAACGGATAACAACAACATCACCAGGAACAATATCGCCACCTTTGATTGCCTTGATCGCATCTTCCTCACAGTCAAATACTCTTGCAGGTCCTTCATGTACCATCATTTCAGGAACAACGGCAGACTGTTTTACGATACCAGTATCTGGTGCGATATTTCCCTTTAAGACAGCGATTCCACCCTGTGCCATGTAAGGGTTGTCGATTGGACGGATGACTTCTGGGTTTAAGTTATGAACGTCTTTGATATTCTCTCCTACTGTCTTTCCTGTTACAGTAATCTGGTCTTCGTAAAGAAGTCCTTTTTTACTAAGTTCATTCATAACAGCATATACACCGCCAGCTTCGTTTAAGTCTTCCATATAAGTTGGTCCTGCTGGTGCAAGATGGCAGAGGTTTGGTGTTTTTGCACTGATTTCATTCGCAATATCCATGTTCAGTTCTACGCCTGCTTCATGTGCGATTGCAGGGAGGTGAAGCATTGTATTTGTAGAGCATCCAAGTGCCATATCTACTGTTAAGCAGTTTAAGAAAGCTTTCTTTGTCATAATGTCGCTTGGGCGTACATTATTTTTCAGTAATTCCATAACCTTCATACCTGCATGTTTTGCAAGACGGATTCTCTCGGAATATACGGCTGGAATTGTACCATTACCCCGAAGCCCCATACCAAGAACCTCTGTCATACAGTTCATGGAGTTGGCTGTGTACATACCAGAGCAGGAACCACAGGTAGGACATACTTTGTTAACGTATTCTTCTACCTTTTCTGCTGTCATTTTACCAGCTTCATAAGCACCTACTGCCTCAAACATAGAAGAAAGACTTCTCTTTCTTCCATCAACGTGTCCTGCTAACATTGGACCGCCACTTACAAAAACAGTTGGTACATTGATACGTGCTGCTGCCATTAAAAGTCCAGGTACGTTCTTATCACAGTTTGGAATCATAACTAAAGCATCAAACTGATGAGCTTTTGCCATACATTCTGTGGAATCTGCGATTAACTCTCTTGTTACTAAGGAATACTTCATTCCAGTATGTCCCATAGCAATACCGTCACATACAGCAATTGCAGGAAATACAACTGGTGTACCACCAGCCATAGCAACACCCATCTTTACAGCCTGTGTGATTTTGTCAAGATTCATATGTCCTGGAACGATCTCGTTGTAGGAGCTTACGATACCTACTAAAGGTCTTTCCATCTCTTCTTTTGTATAACCTAATGCATTAAACAGGGAACGATGTGGTGCCTGCTGCATTCCTTTTTTTACGTGGTCACTATTCATAATTAACCTCCAATGATTCACTTAGAAATGAAATCTTCATTTTCTAAAATATAAATTATTTATCCAATGTAGATACTTCTTCCATTGAATATACCCTTATCCGATACAATTCTAAATAACTTTCAACTACATCTAGATACGTTCTGCGATAAGAGTTCCCATCTCTTTACATCCAACCTTTGTCATTCCTTCAGACATGATGTCTACAGTACGGTATCCATCTTTTAATACCTGTTTTACTGCATTGTCTACAGCATCTGCTGCCTCATCCATATTGAAAGAATAACGAAGAAGCATAGATGCAGAAAGGATGGTTGCGATTGGATTGGCGATATCCTGTCCTGCGATATCTGGTGCAGAACCGTGGCTTGGCTCATATAAACCGAAGCTTCCTTCTTTTAAACTTGCAGAAGATAACATTCCGATAGAACCAGTTACCATACTTGCCTCATCAGATAAAATGTCACCAAACATGTTCTCTGTAAGGATAACGTCGAACTGCTTAGGATCTCTCACTAACTGCATGGCACAGTTATCAACTAACATATGCTCTAACTCTACTTCCGGGTAGTCTTTTGCAACTTCGTTGACAACCTTTCTCCATAAGCGGGAAGAATCAAGTACATTGGCCTTATCTACGCTTGTTACTTTCTTTCTTCTCTTCATAGCAATATCAAAACCACGGATAGCGATACGACGAATCTCTTCCTCACTGTATGTAAGGGTATCAACAGCCTTTGTCACTCCATCTTCTTCAAATGTCTTTCTTTCTCCAAAGTAAAGACCACCTGTTAACTCTCTCATAACGACAAGGTCAAAACCGTCTCCGATAATGTCTTCTCTTAATGGGCAGGCGTCTTTTAACTCTTCATAAAGATATGCCGGTCTCATATTGGCAAATAATCCAAGTCCTTTACGGATAGCCAGAAGTCCTGCTTCTGGTCTTAAGTTTGCCGGAAGCTTATACCATGGAGAAGTTGTTGTATTACCACCGATAGAACCCATCAGTACGGCATCACAGCTTTTTGCTGTCTCTAATGCTTCTTCTGTAAGAGGCTTTCCTGTTGCATCAATGGATGCACCGCCAAGAAGGATATCTGTGTAATCAAACGTTTCGTTATATTTTTCTGCCACTTTATCTAATACTTTAAGTGCCTCTGCCACGATTTCCGGACCGATTCCGTCTCCTCGGATTACACCTACTTTATAACTCATTGTTTCATCCCTTTCCTTTTTCTTCTATCGTTTATACCCTTTATGAATTACATCTTATCATTTCCTGCAAATTAACAATCTAAGTGTTCATGGGTATAGGTACTCACAGTTAAATATCATATCTCATTTTTCTATTATAATCAATCTTTTTCCAGACATTCCTGCACTTTATTGCAAAAATCTTTCCATGCCTGCTCATGTTTTACATAATATCTCGGACACATCTTTCCGGTAACATCATAATGACGAATCACATTTTGGGAAGATAAACCATACGTCTTGCAAATCCACGCTGTAAGGCGCACAGCCGAATTATATGTTTTGTCATTAAACTTCCCGTTTTTCTTTGGATGGCAGCACTCAATCGAAATCGTATCTTTATTCCGGTTATTTGATGCATAAGAAATTTCGCTCTGCGGAATACATTGAATAACCTCTCCATCTAAACCAACAATATAATGACTACTTGCCTTGGTAAGATGCGTGTTTTGCAGATTATTAAAATAATCCCGATTCTCTTTTGCCGTACTGCCCGGATTTTCCACATAGTGGATAACGACTCCCTTTACCTTCCTTAAAGCAATTCCACTTCGGCTATACGGATTCTTATCTAAAAAATCTTCTGTAATCTCTGGTCTGCCACAAGGGCCATCCTCCGCGGGAAGTACACGGCTTCCAACATCACTTCCCTCTTCCTGCTTTGGTGAAATTCCTGACACGCTATTTGGTTTCCAAAGAAAGCTACTATGTAAAATAGAAATAAATACTGCCAGAAAAAGTATTGTAATTGCCAACTGTCTTTTATTTGATATTTGTTTTCTCCCTTTTCGTTTTTTCCCAGACTTTTTTCTCTTCCTCACTCTATTTTTCATCCAGTCCTGCTTTTGTCCGCTGGAAAAAAACATCGAATCCCTTCTTTCTATGAAATATTCAATGACTGCTTTCTTCAGAATACTGCTTAAATTCTACACCTGACTTCATAATAGGAAGACGATAAAAAAACTGCGCAGATAGAGCTAAACCCCATCTGCGCAGCCTTTGCGTTCTTATTATTCTACACTATAGTTTGGTGCTTCTTTTGTGATATGAATATCATGAGGATGACTCTCTTTTAAGGAAGCTGCTGTAATCTTTACAAACTGTCCTTTCTCTTTTAATTCCTGAATCGTCTTCGCTCCGCAATATCCCATACCGGAACGTAATCCTCCAACGAGCTGGAAGATGGTATCTTCCAATTTACCTTTATAAGCTACACGGCCTTCTACACCTTCTGGTACTAACTTCTTAGCGTTAGCCTGGAAGTAACGGTCTTTACTTCCGTTCTCCATAGCTGCCAGTGAGCCCATTCCACGGTATACTTTATATTTTCTTCCCTGATATAACTCAAATTCTCCTGGGCTCTCGTCACAACCTGCAAGAAGTCCACCAAGCATTACAACATTCGCTCCGGCTGCGATAGCCTTTGTAACATCACCAGAGAACTTAATTCCACCGTCTGCGATGATTGGAATGTTATACTTATCTGCCATCTCGTAACAATCCATAACAGCGGTAATCTGTGGAACACCGATACCTGCAACTACACGAGTCGTACAGATAGAACCAGGTCCGATTCCAACCTTAACAGCATCAACACCACATTCGATCATGGCCTTTGTTCCTTCTGCTGTTGCGATGTTACCCGCGATAACCTGTAAGTCAGGATACTTCTCTTTAACTAAAGCAAATGTCTTCAATACGTTAGCGGAATGTCCGTGAGCGGTATCAATAACGATAACGTCTACATGGGACTTAACAAGCTCGTCTACACGGTTTAAGATGTCTGGAGTACATCCTACTGCTGCACCACAGAGAAGACGGCCATTGCTGTCCTTAGCGGAATATGGATAACGAATCTGCTTCTCGATATCCTTAATTGTAATTAAACCTTTTAAGTTATAATCATCATCTACGATAGGTAATTTTTCTTTTCTTGCTTTGCCAAGAATCTGTTTTGCTTCTTCTAAAGTAATTCCCTCTTTTGCAGTAACTAAACCTTCGGAAGTCATAGACTCTTTAATCTTCTTATTAAAGTTTGTCTCAAACTTTAAGTCACGGTTTGTAATAATTCCGACTAACTTACCGTTCTCTGTGATTGGTACACCAGAGATACGGAACTTCGCCATCAGGTCTTCTGCCTGCTGTAAGGTATGTTCTGGGGAAAGATAGAAAGGATCTGTAATAACACCGTTCTCTGAACGTTTTACCTTGTCTACTTCTTCTGCCTGGGCCTCAATGGACATATTCTTATGAATGATACCAATTCCTCCCTGACGTGCCATGGCAATTGCCATCTGATGCTCTGTAACTGTATCCATGCTGGCACTCATAAATGGAATGTTTAACTTAATCTTGTTTGTAAGCTTTGTCTCCAGATTAACTTCATTCGGAATAACTTCTGAATATGCTGGAACTAATAACACATCATCAAATGTAATTGCTTCTTTAATGATTTTTCCCATTGTTTTCTTCCTTTCTATCCTTGAATAATGATTAAAAATATAACTAATATTAGTAAATTATGTTAGCAAAGAAACGCACTTTTGTCAACGTGGCAAATAAAACAGAATTTCTCAGCAAATCGCGCTTAATGTTATACAATTTCACAATTTATGAAAAATAGACGAAATGTCTGACTTCTTGGGGTTGGGGGAACAGACGCCTCCGGTAAGCGAAATAAGGTCTATCTGTGACTTTCGTCGCTGCAAATAGAAGTCTGAGAAACAGCCAGACAGTAAAATAATGGATTTTGATTCCGTTGTAAAGAACCCAAAGTCACAAAATCCATTATTTACTGCGCGGCTGTTATCTATGGTCAAACTTTGCAGCTCCCAGGCCACAGATAGACCTTATTTCGCTTACCGGAGGCTGTTTGTTCCAATCCGAAGATGCATACTTTTCGGTTTGTGGCAAATTGTGAAATGGCTATAATCGGAAGAACGCGGATCTTCCAAAAAATGGGGAAGAAAAGGGAAGTGGCCGCTGAAGGATTTCGTTTAAAATGGGGTTGTATACATTTTATCGTTTGGGTTTACGAATAGAAATCGTTTGCAGATATTTCGCCATCTTAATATCGGCTTCTATTTCTTCTTTCATTTCTTCGTATGTTCCTTCTTCTTTTGCTTCAGAAATCATTTCTTGAATTTCTTCATCCGTCATGCTAAATGAATATGCTAGGCCAATTCTTTTTGCCTCATATGTTCCTAATTCGTTTTCAACAGGTCTTTGATTTAATTTTGTAATTAATTCCACAACAATATCTTTCGTCTCAGAAAAAATATTTGTATCATTTAACATCACAACATGACTATGTTCTTCATCGTTTCTAATTTCTATTTCATCGATACAATTATTCGAATCTACATGTACTAAAAGTGATGACTCGTAAAAATAGTAATTATCTTCGTACTTATCAACTTCACCCACAGCTTTCACAACAGACGAAATACTATTTCCAAACATAATCTCTATACCATCACATTGAATACCCTTACCCACTTCAATCTGTACTTCCATTTTTTAAATATCTCCTGTTCAATATATTTTTATAGACATAATATTCCATCTTGTTTACAAAAGCAAACTCACATCATTTTCTTCTGAAAAATCCCCCAATCCCCCATCAATTAAATCCCTGATTCTCTTTTTCCAGCCAAAGCACAGCCCTCAGGAAATAAAACAATCCATATTTGTGGCCTGGAAGCAAGTGTTGGATACGAGCGATAGAGCGAGTATTCAACACGCAGCGACGAAAGTCACAAATATGGATTGTTTTATCTCCTGAGGGCGTCTACCTTGCCTGCGGCAAACCAGGATTATTTAATTGTAATTATCACCTGCTGATAGTGTGTTAATGTATGTTCTCCATCATCCTGTGCCTGAACAATTAAATGAATCTTCTGTCCGGCTTTTGCATCTTCTGGAATCTTGAAGCTGATGGTGTCAGAAGCAGCACCTTTTAATGTTAATGCAGTTTCTGTTGTACTTGCATCTGTGTATTCACTCCAGCTTACTGTTACATAATCATCATCTGGATCTGTTGCGATTGCATGTAATTTTAATGTTTCTCCGGCAGATGCTTTTATATCTGTTCCTTCTGTTACGGATACTTTTGGTGCATGGTTTGCTTTTGCATAATCATTAACGATACACCAGTCTGCTCTTGCTGCAAAATCATTCTGAATATCATCAATGTATTTCCAGCTGGATTCTACCTTCATAGTGCTTCTATCTTCTTTTACATAGGCGTCTGCTACAGGACTCCAGTAATTTACTTCCTGTCCCTTACTGTTCTTTTTATCTGCTTTGGCATATCTTCCACTAAAGCCGCCGTTTGTTATATCTTCAAGTGTTCTGAGACCTGTGTCAAGTAACATAAAGAATGTTGGGGAATCTCCTTCAGAAAGGAAATCATATCTCTGATATTTTTGTACTGGATTAAATCCGCCCCACCAGTTTAAACTGTCTAATAAATCTTCATTTGTTCCAAACTGGCTTCCTGGTTCTTCTCCATCTAAGTAAGTTCCATCGCCCCAGGTTACATAATTGTCAAGAAGGGCACCATGTTTTCTTATAAGATTCTTTAACATAAAGTCTGCATACAGTGTCTTTTTGCTGGAATCCTCTGGCTGTGTACGCCACATATAGGCATAGCTTGACATCTGGGAACAGCTCATAAACTTAATTTCCGACCATTCTTCTGCAATATACTCTGAATATGTCTCATCCTGTTCACCACAGGCAGGAATTACAACTTTGTTGATAATCTTCTTACGAATCGCATCCCACTGTTTTGTTCCTTTGTACTCTTTTTCAATATCTTTTAATGCTCTGGAAATCGTATTCGTTCCACCCCATGCCAAAAGATACAATGTTCTCTCATCATTATCAAGAATTGTTTTCTTTATAAGTTCAGAACCTTCAGTTGCACTATCCATTTCTCCTTTATATCCAATATTCCCAACCTTTGTAACACTCTTTAAATATGCTGGTGCAGGATAGCTCTTATCATGTTTCTTCAAATTTGGATATATTTTCTGGTATGCATTCAGATATTTCTGCATCCACTCTGTTCCAGGCCAGCGATATGGTTTTGTGTACTTTTCTTCTTTTTGTCCTGCAACACCTTTCCAATGGAATTTAGAAGAAGACTGCACAATACCCTGAATATCTACTTCATTAGAATATAATAAAACATGAATCAACGAATTCATATCATCTACTTCTGCATCCTGTGTTATGATACATCTTGGTCTCTGTGTTTTTGTTACAGTTACATTTACAGAAACGCTTCGGTTACTTCCATCCATCGTCTCTGCTGTAACTTTACAGGAACCCTGTGCAATAGCAGTAATAACCCCCTTATTATCTACTGTTGCAACGTTATTATCAGAAGTTGTATACTGTAATTTTTTATTTGTTGCATTTGCCGGCAATACTGTAACAGCCATTGTTTCAATATTACCCTCATTGATTGTTACATCATATTTCTTTACGGTAAGAGATGTAATTTTAATTGCGGCAGGTGTCTGTTTTGCTTTTTTCTTAACAGTAATCTTCTGTTTTGCCTTTAAAACTTTCTTTCCAACCTTTGCTTTTGCAGTAATTGTTGCCTGTCCTGCCTTAACTCCTTTAACAACACCCTTGCTATTTACCTTAGCAATACGGCTGTTAGAAGTTCTGAAAGTAATTTTTACTTTCGCTTTTGCAGGCTTTACTGTGACTTTTAACTTTTTCTTCGCGCCTACTTCTAGCGTTGCCTTTTTCGCCATAGTAATTTTCTTTGCCTTCACTGCTGCGTTTGTGTTAAGCATTGTTACCGGCGATGCCAAAACAGACACTGCCATAATAAATGCCATAACCAATGCGGTAACCTTTCCTCTTTTCATTTTCCTCCTCCTTTTGTACAGATTTGCTAGTTTTATTGTTTTTTTATCCTGTACAATTATGAATTTTACCCTCTATATTGTCTGTTCGTCAACCCATTTTGACAAAATAGTGTCAAAAAGTCTCTATTTCCATGAAATTTTATATAAAACTTTACACGACCTCTATTTTTCTTTTACACTTGATAATATATGGATTTCTGATTTGTCGGGTTGAGAAAACTGACAGACGAAGTCAAAAGACGAAATACTGCTCAGATGTGGCCTGGGAGTTGCGAGACTATAACATAATATTAGAAAAGCTCTGTATGAAAAGTTATTGATTTTGACACCTTTGTGTTTTGTACAACTGAGTCAAAATCAATAACTTTTCATACAGAGCTTTTCCTAGAGCGTCTACCTTACCTGCGGCAATTATTTACCTGACAACTTCTCATCAATTGCTGCGGCAGCTTTCTTTCCAGCTCCCATAGCAAGGATTACAGTAGCGGCACCTGTTACAGTGTCTCCACCAGCGTAAACGTTCTCTTTGGAGGATTCCATAGTCTCTTCGTTTACGATGATTCCGCCCCACTTCTGGCACTCAAGACCTGGTGTTGTATGGCGGATTAATGGGTTAGGGCTCTGTCCGATGGCGATGATTACTGTCTCAACGTCAAGGATATAGTTAGAACCTTCTACTGGTACAGGACGTCTTCTTCCAGATGCATCTGGCTCGCCAAGTTCCTGTTTGATGATTTCCATTCCTTTTACCCAGCCGTTGTCATCACCAACGATCGCAGCAGGGTTATTTAAGAACTTGAAGATGATTCCCTCTTCTTTTGCATGATGAAGCTCTTCTAAACGGGCAGGAGCTTCTTCCTCGCTACGGCGATATACGATGTAAACTTCTTCTGCACCAAGACGTTTTGCTGTTCTTGCTGCATCCATAGCTACGTTACCAGCACCTACTACGGCTACTCTCTTTCCAACCTTTACTGGTGTTGGAGCTTCTGGGAACTTGTAACCTTTCATAAGGTTTACACGAGTGAGGAACTCATTGGCTGAGTATACACCGAGTAAGTTCTCGCCTGGAATATTTAAGAATCTTGGCAGACCAGCACCGCTTCCTACGAATACTGCTTCATAACCGTCTTCCATCAGTTCATCGATTGTTACGGAACGACCAACGATTACGTTAGTCTCGATATCTACACCAAGGTCTTCTACGCTCTTGATTTCTCTTGCAACTAATGCCTTAGGCAGACGGAATTCTGGAATACCGTAGCTTAATACACCACCAGCTTTATGTAATGCTTCAAATACAGTAACATCGTAGCCTTTTTTGATGAGCTCTCCGGCACAAGTGATTCCGGATGGACCAGAACCTACGACTGCAACCTTCTTGCCATTCTTCTTAATGTCTGCTTTGACTGGCTCAGCATGTTCCATATGATAATCCGCAACGAATCTTTCCATACGTCCGATACCAACAGGCTGTCCCTTGATACCACGGACACATTTACCCTCACACTGGTTCTCCTGTGGACATACACGTCCGCAGATTGCAGGAAGTGCGTTCTCACTTGTGATAATCTCATAAGCAGCCTCAAAGTCTCCTTCTGCTACCTTTTCGATAAATCCAGGGATTGGTACGTTTACTGGACATCCACTTACACAAGGTTTATTCTTACAGTTTAAACATCTTGCTGCCTCTTCCATTGCCATCTCAGCAGTGTAACCAAGAGCAACTTCCTCAAAGTTTTTATTTCTTACATCTGGTGCCTGTTCCGGCATTGGAACCTTTGTCAGACTCATATTTTTCTTTGCCATTATGCTTCTCCTCCCAGTGCCATCATTTTACATTCGTGTTCTTCTTCCTTAAACATTCCCTGACGTTTCATACATTCGTCAAAGTCTACAAGGAATCCGTCGAAGTCCGGTCCATCTACGCAGGCGAATTTAGTTTCTCCGCCAATTGTAACACGACATCCGCCGCACATTCCTGTTCCATCAATCATGATAGGATTTAAGGATACCATGGTATGAAGATCAGCAGGCTTTGTAACTTTTACAACATTCTTCATCATGATCAGCGGTCCGATAGCGATACATTCATCATATACTTCACCTTTATCTAAAAGATCCTGAAGAACAGTCGTAACGAATCCTTTTGTTCCTTCGCTTCCGTCATCAGTTGCTACATATACGTTCTCGCAGAATTCACGGAACTTATCAGCCCATAAAACATACTCTTTGCTCTTACCACCAATGATAACGTCAACTTTTGTTCCGTTCTCTGCTAATTTACGAAGCTGTGGATATAAAGGAGCAGCTCCAACACCACCAGCAACACCGATGACTTTGTTCTCTTTCTTTTCAAGGGCAGCAGGCACTCCAAGAGGTCCTACGAAATCTGCTACATACTCGCCTTCTTTTTTCTGGCTTAACAGAGTTGTTGAATATCCCAATACCTGATAAATAATAGTAACAGTCTCTTTTTCTCTGTCATAATCTGCGATAGTAAGCGGCACTCTCTCACCATCTTCATCTACACGAAGAATGATAAACTGACCTGGCTCACATTTGCGCGCTACGAAAGGAGCATGAATCTCCATCAGCTCTACAACGCTGTTGAGCGTTTCTTTTTTTACAATTTTGTACATACGGTTACACCTCACTCATAATCTCGCCAAACAAGTAACTAAATTTCAGCGTGTTTTTATTATTGCACGAACAGACAAAAAGCGCAAGTAAAAACCGCAAAAAGTAAGTGTTTCTGCGGCTTTTACGATTTCGTTCTGTCATGAATATAACGATAAAATCCTAACAAAATCTGATATTATCAAACCTTATTTTTTCGGTTTATAGGAACTCTTAAGAGAAACGATCCGATTAAATACAAGATGTTCCTCGCTGCTGTCCTTCGCGTCACAGCAGAAATAGCCCTGTCTTACAAATTGGAAACTGTCATAAGCCTTGCTGTCTTTTAAACCTGCTTCTAATTTACATCCCGGAAGAATAGTAAGGGAATTTGGATTTAAGTTAAGACTTCCATCCTCATTATAAACACCTTTTTCTTCATCCACAATATTCTCATATAATCTTACTTCTGCATCTACACATTCATCTGCGCATACCCAGTGAATGGTTCCCTTTACTTTACGTCCGGTAAATCCGCTTCCGCTCTTTGTCTCTGGATCGTAAGTACAGTGGATCTCTGTTACTTTGCCATTCTCATCTGTAATATAATCTGTACATGTTACAAAATATGCGTTCATAAGACGAACTTCGTTACCTGGGTAAAGACGGAAATACTTTTTAGGAGGATCAATCATAAAGTCATCTCTCTCGATATAAAGTTCACGGCCAAAAGCTACTTTACGGCTTCCTAATTCCTCATTCTCCCTGTTATTCTCTACATCCAGGTATTCAATCTGTCCTTCCGGATAGTTTGTAATAACAACCTTAACCGGGTCAAGAACTGCCATCACACGGGACTTTTTAAGCTTTAAGTCATCGCGGATACAGAACTCTAACATCGCATAATCTACAGAACTCTGTGCTTTGGATACACCGGCAAGTTCGATGAAGTTACGAATCGCCTCTGGTGTGAATCCTCTTCTTCTAAGAGCTGCGATAGATACAAGACGTGGGTCATCCCATCCGTCTACGATACCGTCTTCTACTAACTTCTTAATGTAACGCTTACCTGTGATTACATTGGTAAGATACATCTTTGCAAACTCAATCTGTCTTGGAGGCTGTTCAAAACCAACTTCCTTTACAACCCAGTCATAAAGTGGTCTATGGTCTTCAAATTCCAGTGTACAGATAGAATGTGTTACACCCTCAATCGCATCTTCAATTGGATGAGCGAAGTCATACATTGGGTAAATGCACCACTTATCTCCTGTATTATGATGTGTCATATGTGCCACACGATAAAGAATCGGATCTCTCATATTGATGTTTCCGGCTGCCATGTCAATCTTAGCACGAAGAACCTTTTCGCCATCAGCAAACTCTCCATTCTTCATCTTCTCAAAAAGCTCTAAGTTCTCCTCTACAGAACGATTGCGGTAAGGACTTTCCTTTCCAGGTTCTTTTAAAGTTCCTCTGTACTCACGAATTTCTTCTGCGGATAAATCACAGACATAGGCCTTACCCTTTTTAATAAGAGTAACTGCTGCTTCATACATCTGGTCAAAGTAATTTGAAGCAAAGAACAGTCTGTCTTCGTAGTCTGCACCCAGCCACTCTACATCTTTCTTAATAGATTCTACGAATTCTACTTTTTCCTTTGTAGGGTTTGTATCGTCAAACCGAAGATTGAACTTACCATTGTACTTTTGTGCCAGTCCATAGTTTAATAAAATAGACTTCGCATGTCCAATATGAAGATATCCATTCGGTTCTGGAGGGAATCTGGTCATAACATGGTCATAGACACCCTCTTCTAAATCCTTGTCAATCGCCATCTCTATAAAATTTTTCGATACTTTTTCTTTTTCTTCCATTCTCATCCTCCTGTAACTCTATATGCATCATCAAAATCTCCTGTACCCTGGAGCGTGTTTAAAAAATGCTCTAATGCCGGCACATTAAAATTTCTGAAATACATTCTATAAAGGCTTCTCTTTCCTTCACCTGCGTTCTATCATATCATACTTATTTTTCCTGTACAAGTAAAAATCAACGCTCTTATTGTTTATTCTGCTCCTTATCATGTTCTTTATAAAAATAAGTATTATCTCCTATCTGCCCATATTTCTTATAACCTTTTAACTTTTTATAGGCAGAAGAGCGAAAATATAATATATATGAAGGAAGATTTCTTTTTTTCCCTGAAAGCGCATCATCTACTGCCTGTATACATTCTTTGGAAGGCACACGGTTAAGATATGGATACGTCTCCGTTTTTTTGTCATAATATGCACTAAATTGAGCCTTTTCCGTTATTACCTCCATCAAATCATCCGGATATTTGTCAGATTCTAAACGGTTTAACATACAGCTAATCACTGCTAAAGAGCCCTCATAATCTGTGTCACACTCCATAGAAACTACTTTATAAAGAATTTGGCGGTCTCCGGCACTTATGACATTATCATATTTTACCGGAACCGCCATCGCTTCCTTTACATTTTCTTTATCTTTCTTTTTTTCTTTTGTCTGATTTACATTTTTTCTTCCATTTTCCTGCTGAAGTTCCAAAAAGCTGTGTCCTTCAAACGAAAGCCAGTCATCTGCCACAAATGGAAAAAGCATTTGTGATGCACTCACATTCTGAAACCAGAAAAACCAAAGTCCCAGAAACAATATAACATAGCCGTAATTTCTTTTCCTTTTTCTATTCATATTTTCTGCTCCCGTCTTATTATTTCCGCATTATTGTCCTTAATAATATATGACAGAAAGCTAAAAAATATGATGCCCAGAGTCAAAATATCAAAATACCTTCTCATTTGCAAAATAAGGTATTAAAATATAGAACTCCCGGCATTCTTGCTGAGAGATGCGCATCATGTAATGCATGACATACTTCTTCTGCGCATCTCACATCTGATATAAAATATTTATTATGGATTTACTAAAATATAACCGCCTGCACTAGATACACTCTTATAATAAACACTTGTAGATACACTCTTACAAGGAATCATATATTTTACAAGCTCCTTCATCGTAGTGAACTTAATTCTCTGTTTTTTACCAGACCATTTTCTTGTTGCAGAATCTGCCACAATAACCTTCCCTGTATTTGTCATACCAAGAAGTACCATTGTATGTTTCGAAGATGACCACTTATTTGTGTAAGAACCAAATCTTCCATTCTTTTGTGTACGATTGTTCACTTCAATAATAACAGGATTACCAGTTTTTAGATGTTTTTCAATCTGCCTTACTGCTGTTTTATCCTTGAAAAAACGAATATATCTGTTAGAGATATTACAATAACTTAACACTTTAGAAATACCGTAAAGAGAAACCGGACGCTGTGCTCCAAGAGACTTTCTGTAGTTCGCATTCCATCTGCTGCTCCCAAAAACCTTCTTCTCTAAAATTCTAGATGTCTTATTCGGTGTATAATTTCTATATTTTTTGCTGTATCCTGATAAAACAGTTGTCAGAGAACATACCGCACATCCATGTAAAGAAATAAAAGAATTCTTCTTATACTTCTTACTTGTCTGTGCAAATACACGATATGTTCTCTCACCATTCCCGCTCTGTACAGTTGCTTTATAGATATCTACCTTCGTATTCTTTGAAATAGTTGATTTTTTCGTTACGATCTCCTGTGCGGACACATTCATTCCTACAGAAGAAAGCAACAACACTCCGGCCAGAACAAATGCCATTATTTTTCTAGATAAATTCATTTTTCTTTTACTCTGTTTTTTCCAAAAAAACATATAATCCTCCTTTTTGTTTTTATATACTCTCAAAATCTTCGCACATAATCAAATGTATGAAAGCTTATGAACGCACACCTTAAAGCGTGTAAAATTCCTACTTAACAAATGAAACATACATTTTACATACCCGGCAATTATAACACAGCATTTATTCTGTGAAAAGAGAATTCTATAATTGTTTGTATTTTTCGAAAAATTTAGCAAAATTCAGTTGACAAACATATGTCATCATGATAAAATGCTTTTTGTCAGGTTTGTACACTTGAATTGCTGATGTAGCTCAGTCGGTAGAGCGTCGCCTTGGTAAGGCGGAGGTCTCGAGTTCAAGTCTCGTCATCAGCTTGTTAGTATAAACGAAAATGAAAAGAGAATTATCTAACTATATGCTTCGTATCGCTGCACTAAAATGTTCAGTCGCATTTTAAGCTTGTTCTAAGACGCATATATTAGATAATTCTCTTTTTATTTTCTATTTATGTTATGGGAAGATTTGGGAATGGGAGAATTTTGGCTTCTACTTGCTCTTGAGGTAAATAGAGCACTTCCGACTTATCTCCCTTTCTCCTTAAAGAGAAACTAGAATCACACAGCCAGCCAAAGACAGAAAATGAACTGCCAGCAGCTCCTATCTGCGACCTCGAAACCGCAGATATATAGCCTCTGAAAAGAAAATCGCCTTATGAAAAAGTATTGATTTTGCGACTTTTGTGTTTTTTACAATGGAGTCAAAATCAATACTTTTTCATCAAAGACTTCTTCTCACCGCGACTAAAGTCACAGACAGGGGCCGTTTCTAGAGTGTGTTTCGTCCATTGATTCTATTATCAGTTTCTCTTATACAATACCTTCATGAAGTCAATGTAATTTTCTGATTGTGTGATTTTTTCTATCATCTCATCATTTTTTACGAGTGACATGATTTCATCATATACACAAACCAAACGATTCTCATCCCTGATTTCTTCTGGGAGCGCCAAAAGGAATATAATCTGTATGTTATCCTCCTTATAAGGCATTGGTTTTCGAAATACTCCTACAGATAAAACAATGCTGTCTCCTGCTTTTTGTACGGCATGTGGAATTGCAATGTTATCTATAGTCATGCTCGAACGGGATTCTTTTTCCCATACCCGTTCTTTGAAATCTGCATCTACATAACCTCTTTTTTCAAGAGTGTCTATCATATAGTTTAATGCGGAAGTATAGTCTTCCTGTTCTGATAAATTAAAGAAAGTATCTTCTTTTAAAATATTTGCCATGACATACCAGTTATCATCTAAGATTGCAGCATCTGTTCCTTTACAAAACTTTGCCTGTCGAAGCTTATTTTTTAATTCATTTTCATCAAAAATCTCATGGATATAGATGACTGGGCATTCGCACTCTATGATGTGTTCGGTTGTGCAAATGACAATATCATACTGGTCAAGTATTCCGCTTACCGCTTCTGACGGTGAAAGAATGTCAAGCTGGCTGCTACTGTCTACTACCTTACGAATCTGTACGGCAAATAATTGTGCAGTCACTCTTCCCTTATCACTGATAACCGCTATTTTCTGTTGCTTCTGATTTAACGTATTTACTTCTAAAAATACGCCAAAATAAGCAGCGAGGTATCCCATCTCTGCCTGTGTGACAACAACTTCTGCATCTTCTTTAATCACTCTGGCTGCTATTTCTGCCATTTTAAATGCCAGCGGATATTTATAGTGAATATCCTCAAACATTGGATTATCGATATGTACATTATAGCGGAGCCGATTAATCATAAACATGATATGATACATGAATTTTTCTGTAAATTCGTGCGTATCAATCGAAATATTTAATTCCTGACGAATCTGTTCTACAATCTTTTGTAATAACGGACGAATCTTTTCATCTAATTCGATGCTGTACATATTTTTACTGTCCGCCGGAGTGCGCATTCCGATAATTGGAAGAAAAACAAATATTTTTTCCTCTATAGGAATCTCAATGTAAAATTCTTTTGAAATATCGTCAATTAATTCATCCACGAATGAAAAACTGTTTCTCGATACCAGATTATAGTATTTTTCCGGCATACGGGTAATGACATGACCCGTTAAAAACCGGTCAAACATCAGTGTCATATAGTTTTCAAACATTTTCTGCGTGGATTCCTCAAAATTCTTTTCCGCCATTGCTTCACGAATTTTCCCTAACATCAGCTCATCTTGTGGATAATTCTGATAAATAGAGCCAAAAAGATTCTCCATCACAAACTTTCGGATATTTAGCTCTGAACCGCCAAGTGCAAGTCCCTTACTGGTCTTACCTACAATTTCAAGTTCATATTTCTCCATTGTCTGGCGAAGCTTTTTCAAATCACTGATTAGCGTACTTCGCCCTATATTCATCTCATAGGCAATATCATCGGTAAGCACTGGTTCCATTGCCCTCATAAGCTTCGCAAAAACATACTCCTGCCTCTTCTGTGAAGAGTTCATCAAATCATCTGTCTCAATAATACGGGCATATGCATTCTGAAAATCTCTGGTATCAAATACCCGGAGACTGCATTTACCCTGATTAATCTCAACCAGACCACTGTTTTTCAATTCTCTGTTAATATCTTTAATATCATTTCGAACTGTACGCTCACTTACCCCAAACCGCTGTGCAAGCATCTCAATATTCAATGCAGAATTTTTTCGCAAAACAGACAGAATGTTAGCCTGCCTGTTATCACCAAATAAATTTTTCATACCTCATCCATTATCCTTTTCAGATTTTTTAGATTTATCCAGAATACTGCCTCACTAATATTTAATCTCACAAGAGAGGAAAAGAGTTATATCTGAGATATATCAAATATTAATGGGACAGTATATCTGTTTTGTATTCACTTTTTAGGTAGCTATCCAGAGCATTTTTCAAACACGCTCTGGAATCTATTCACAAAATATCACTTTCATAATTCTGATATTCCGAATAGCTTATAAATTTATTCTATAATCTGAATCGTTGTACCAACTTTAATTTCCGGAACTGCTTTTTCTTCTACATAAAGAGTTCCAGGAAGCTCTGCTTCTGTCATTCCGTTAAAACGGATAGTACAATGACCAAGACCTGCGAGTGTTACCGGCGCTTCTTCTCCTACGCAGGTAATCTTATATTCATTTTCATCAATCTTTAATGTCTGTCCTGCTTTGATTTCTCCATTGATTGGATTCACATCTACAGAATAGCAATAATCTCTAAGTTCTGCCGGAGCGCTGTCTCCAAAAATAATAATGAAGTCTCCTCCGTTCATCATCATAATATCTTTTCCAAGTTCTTTTACTTTATTCTCATAAATTACAGCCATGATTTTTCTGTCCTTTCTACACTTTGCTCCCTTTACATTGTAACACATTCTCCAATACATTACAGAGCTAATTTTTACATTTTTTCTATTACAATCTTCTTTATCGTTTCATTTGCAGCCTCATCTACATACTTATTTATAAATCTTATTTGTAAACTTTCTTTGCAAATTTTCTTTACTATAAATTTTTTACTATACCAAAATAGTTTTTCTTTTTAACTTCCCAGAAGGCGTTTGAAAAATGCTTTCTGCAAGATGTGCAGATTGCAGGAATGATTTTTCAAACACGCTCTAATGTACTTTTGGAACTTTCCCACAAAATCAATTGTGAGAAAGATTCCCGAAATACATCTTATATTCTCTTCTTACCCTATTTATGCATATAATCCAAAGCTTGCTGCATACGCGATCAATACTCGAATCCAGCCTGTTAAGAATCTGGAATACATAACGGAAAGTACACCAACTTCGATGGTTTCAGGCTCTGCTTCCGCAAGTCCAAGACCTACCGGGATAAAGTCACATGCGCCCTGACAGTTGATTGCGAAAAGGGCTGGAAGTGCAAGCTGTGGAGCGATTGTTCCCTTTCCAATTTCTGTTCCGATTAATGTTCCGACAATCTGTGCGATAACGGCACCTGGTCCAAGTAAAGCGGATAAACCTGGGATAGAACAGATTACACCAAGAGCAACCAGTCCAAAAACATTTCCTGCTAATGGAGTTAACAGTTTGGCAAATGCGTTACCAAAACCAGAACCATTGATGATACCTACAAGTAAAGATACAAATGCCATGAATGGAAGAAGTGTTGTGATACATGTCTGAATGGCATCACGACCTGCCTGATAAAAGGTATTTACAAACTTACCAACACCTAAACCTACTTTTGTGATGATAGATTTGTTTTCCTGTGCTGCAAGTGTTTCTGATACTTTCTGATCTGCATTAAATTTCACTGCTTTTTCTTCTTTTTTCTCGGAAACTTCTGCAGCCTGCACTGCCTCTCCCTCTTCTGCAAGAGAAATCTGTTTAGAAGTAACTGCAGATACATAAATATCTTCTGTAATAAAATTAGCAAGTGGACCAGATTTACCAACTGGCATTACATTTACCGTAGGAATTCTTTTTTGTGGATAAATACCACAGCGAAGTGTTCCACCACAGTCTACAATAACCATGGCAAGTTCTTCTTCTGGTGCAGAACCGTGGAAGCCATCTACCGGTGTCATACCACTGAGTTCTACGATTTTTTTAAGACATTCTGGTGCAGTTCCACCACCAGTAATGTACATAACTTTATTTTTCTGTTCTGTTGGACGAATAATAAGTGGACCACCAAATCCCTGCGGACCTCTTTCAATCCTGATTGCTCTTAATTCTGACATTTCCGTTCCTCCCTCTATCGTTTCCTTTAATTTTCTGATGTTTTTAATGTACGGCTAAGTTTTACACCCTGCTGTTTTTCTACATATCTTGTTGTAAACTCTGTTACCCATCCGGAAATAAAGTTTGCTACAAGACCAACTAAAAGATAACGTACTGCTAAAGGTGTTGTATCTAATTTTAAAGTAGAGATTCCATTTGCAATTCCAAGCCATACAAAAAGTTCAGATGCATTAATATGTGGGAAAATACCGTTGTTTGTATGACAGTGATATGTAGCGGAAGCATAGTATGCTGGTTTATAAAATTCTGGCATGAATTTACCCATGGAAAGAGCCATTGGGTTACCTAACATAAATGCAGATACAAATGGAAGTACAAGATAACGAAGAATCGGATTCTTGGTACATACTCTTGCAAGTTTATTTACAGATTCATCACCTGCTAATGCGATGATCGCATTCATTAATAGTAACAGCATCAGGACTGTTGGAATAATTCCTGTAACCCAGCTTACAAACTGTTCTCCACCTAAGGTAAAAAGATTCATAAATCCTGAAGCCAATTTAACTAAAATATTCATAGTTACCTCCCTCTTTACGCTCCTGCGCGTCGATTAAATAGATTTGTTACCACATTGCCTGCTTTCTGGAAATTAGAAGGAGGCTGCGCTATCTCTTCCCCTGCCATGTATTTTTTATAGGTTAGTGCTGCGTCCTCTACGGCTTTTCTCAGATTCTTATGACTTTTTCCCACATCATTTACAGATAAATCTCCAACATAACGTCCTTCAAATCCCGGAAAATCTTTTACTCTGGCAAGAAATGTCGTTCCTTCTATCTTTCTCGATTCCTGAATAATCCCCTTTTCATCTATGCGAAACATTACGATTGCCCCTGCATGGAATCCTCCCGACTTTCTGCCAATTGCGACCTTGCCCTTCCGTCTTAACCGAACAAATTCATTGTTGAAATTCTTCATCTGAAAACTGCTTAACACAAACTGGATGACAAATGCCAATCCAATTACAAGTGCTATTTTTATCATAGCGAACCTCCTTCTCTCTTCCCTTTCCATAAATATGTTTCCGGGAAATCTACTGTAAAGACAGCTACAGCAGATATTCCCCTGGGCTTGTTTAAAAAATGCTCTGATACATATTATGTCAAGCAGATTATCCTCTGGATTTTCCTCCAGAAATGTTAACTGTTGTTCCTGTGATGTAGCTTGCCTGATCCGATACGAGGTATGCTACAAGACTTCCTACTTCATCAAGCTTTCCGTCTCTTCCGATTGGAATTACTTTACTGTAATCTGTGGATAAATCTTCTGGTTTTACCCCTCTTGTATATGCCAAAGCTTCATTGTAAGCTGTGGTACGAAGACCTGTTGCTTCCATGATTCCCGGTGCACATGCAACAACTCGTACATTGTACTTTCCAAGTTCCTTTGCCCAGGAACGAGTGAAGCTGTCTACAGCACCCTTTGTAGCAGAATATGCTGACTGTCCCTGAGAACCTTCTTTTCCAGATTCACTGGACATATTTAAGATAACTCCATGTCCCTGTTTTACAAGTTCTCTTGCAACTGCCTGTGCACAGAGAAAAACACCTTTTACATTAACTGCGAACATCTTTCCAAAAGAATCTTCATTTAACTCATATTCCGGCTTTTCTCCCTTTACATCAACAAGTAATCTTGGAAGATTAATTCCTGCATTATTTACTAATGCATCAATCTTTCCATATTTTTCAAGAACGGCCTGCACCATCTGGTTTACGCTTTCTGGGTCTGTAACATTACACTGTACACAGTAAGCGCCGTCAAGTTCATCTCCTGTTTTTACATTAAGGTCAACGGCAACTGCATTTGCCCCAACCTTTACAAGAGTATCTACTACATGTTTTCCGATACCGGAAGCACCACCTGTTACAATAACCACCTGTCCGTCTAATCCCAGCCAATTTTCATTCATCATGTAATCCTCCTTTTTAAATATACTTTTCAAATCTTTCCTGTCTGATTTTTAAGTACTTAAGCACTTTTGATTTACAATGCCATTATAGTAAGGATTACCCGCTTTTTTAATACGTGCTTTTTCGGCCTTTCTGAAAATTAATTATATGCCAGATTTCCTTATTTGTGAAAAGGTTTAGTACAACGGATTTCCTGTTTTTTGAAAAGCGTTAGTGTGGAGAATTTCCCAAACAGGGAAAAAGGGCTGATTAATGATTTGGAGCAACTAATAGACGAAGTCATTGCCCCTAATAAGGCATATTTGTGATTTTAGTCACGGCGCGTTGAATGTTCGCTTTATGCGCTCGCATCCAACACTTGCTCCGAGACCACAAATATGCCTTATTAGGGGCAATGACTTCTGTGCTGTGAATGGAAAAGGTGAATTAAACAGCTGGTGGGCAGTTTGAAACTGAAACTTTTATCTTCTCTATAAATGCGCCTTAGCAAATGATGGATGTAGTCGAGCATTCATCATGCAGTGATACGAAGCATTTATTATACAATGCCCTTTTGTCATGGTTGTCTGTTTATCCTTAACTCAGTTTTTCTTTCAAAATCTCCAATGTTTCTTCAATTCCCTTATCACCTTCGTCTATGATCAAGTCAGCATATTTCTCGTAGAGTACGCTTCTCTCTTCGAAAAGGTCAAGTAAAGTCTGACCATCTTTTAAGGCTACGCCTCTTCCTTTTAAATCTCCAAGTCGTTTGGATAGAATCTCATATGGGCAACGAAGATAAATTATCTGGCAGGTATCTTTGTAATGAAGCATTGCTTCTTCACAATATACTGCACTTCCACCTGTAGCGATGACAGAATGCTTTGCATTGACTTCGCGGTTTACCTGGTTCTCTACTGCAAGGAATCCATCATGTCCCTTTGTTGCGATAATATCTTTTAACAGCATTCCTTCCTGTTCCTGAATGAGAAGGTCTGCATCAAGGAACTGATAACCTATCTCTTTTGCTAAAATAACACCAATTGTACTTTTTCCTACACCGGGCATCCCGATTAAAACGATACTTTTTCCGTCTTTCATAAATTGCTCCTTATATATCTTATTAATCTTCTTAAAATTCACTTCGCAGAGCATTTCACTTATCATTTAGTTTCAATTCACAGTCAGTAAATCACATGGAAGCCTGTCAAACCTTAAATGCCGACCTAAATTTAACTTCATATCAGTAAAATTTACTTACTATTTATCCCAAAATATTCTAAAGAAAAACTATTTTCTGCTTACTTATGGTTTGCATACTTTACAAGCTTCGTAGCCTTCTTTTATTAAAATATCTCTGCTTTTTGAAGATATGACTTTGTTCTCCTCATTCATCTGCTTTACAAAACGGCAGGTTGAAAGATGAAACTTGCCTGTGTCTTCATTTATAACATAGGATACCTTATTTTTGGAAGTATTTTTTGCTGTACTTTCTGTAGTTTTTTTCGATGAAGTTTTTGAGGATGCCTTATCTGTAGTACTCTTTGCTGTAGTCTTTTTTGAGGAAGTCTTAGAAGTTGTTTTACCTGCACTATCCTTAACAGAACCCTTTTTTGAGGCTGTACTCCAACTAGAAGAAGAACCTTTTGGCTCGCCTGGTGTCCATGTTGTATCTGGTGAAGCATTCCATGTAATATCACTTCCATCACTGTAGGCTACAATTGTTCCCTGATTATCGGTGCGGAAAGTCTTAATACCTCGGCTTCGGAAGTTATTTAACGTCTGTGCGGATGGATGACCGTACTTATTCCCCTCACCACAGCTAATGACAGCATATGCAGGACTCACTTTATCAAGGAAATCATCACTGGAACCAGTCTTACTTCCGTGATGGGATGCTTTATAAACATCGGCAGAAAGGTCTTCTCCTGTATCTATCATATCGTCTTCTGCCTGCTTTGCTGCGTCTCCTGTAAATAGAAAACGATTCTTACCATATTGGAGCAAAATTCCAATCGACCAGTCATTGGTATCATCTCCATAATCCTTTACCGGTGCAATTATCGTAAATGTTGCATCTCCTAAAGAATATGTCTTGCCAAGCTTCGGAGCCTGCGCTTTCTGGTTCTTAGACTTTAATGCCTGCACAACATCATCATATGTCTTCGTATCCGAGGTGACATCCGGCATAAAGACCTTTTTACAATCAAACTTATAAACAACAACATCAAGCCCGCCGATATGATCCGCATCAGGATGGGTACCTATAGCGTAGTCAATCTTCTCCACATTTTGACTATCCAGATAAGACTGTACCGCTGTTCCTTCGCTGTTGTCTCCTGCATCAATAAGCATCGCATGGTCTCCGACCTTTATTAAGGTAGAGTCCCCCTGTCCCACATCAATAAAATGTACCTCCATACCAGAACCATTCTGGCTTATCTTACCAGCCGTTTCATCTCCGCTTCCTGAAATTGCAACAGAACTGCCCTCACTGCATCCTGCCATACAGAATGCAAGTAATAATGATAACAAAAGTATTTTTATCTTTCTCATCTTCGTCCTCCTCTTACAAACATATGTTTGTATATTATCATATCGTATTTTGAAGCAAAGGTCAATAGCATTTTGCCCTCTTCCTATCATACCTTGCCATATTTTGTTTTCATATCCCCTCTATTTTTATTAATTTTTTACAGGAACACATCATATAAAACGATTGTTTTTTTACAAAAAATACGATATGATAATATACAATTAAGAAAGGAATGTGTGCTATGTTTGAAATGTTTGCTACCATTGTAGCTGCCTGTGCTGCCGCTATCTATGGTCTTTCACGCTCAGTTTTTATGTCCGGCGTACATCGTAATCTTTATCGCGCCGCATTTATCGGTATTATTATTCTTGTGTATGTTACTTACCGCATTTATCATTACATCAAGTTTAAGAATATCAAAAAACTGAATGTCGATTTTGATGATTATCTTTACTATGATAAGTACACCTCCCCACTTTACCGGGCAGGATATTTTATCAGTTATCTCGTACAGAATATTCTCTTTGACTATACATACATGAAGAGAAACTACAACTTCTGTAAAGGTCTTGACGTTTACGATGGTGGAGTAAGCGAATACTATATCAAGTTCCGTAATACCTGGTATCGCTATTTAAAACTCACTATGATTCGTCATCGCATTTCTTTAAAGAAATTGCAGGCATTTTCCTGTGATATGAAGAATGAGATGATCATTGCTGCTTTAAATACACCAGAAGAAAAAGAAATGCATCACCAGTTTACAAAAGATGCTGCGGCATATTTTCAGGAACATCAGTCTTTTAACAAAAAAGTTATTGAACAGTTTGCAAACTATGCGGAGATTACACCAATGTTTCGAAAGAATGTGTTAAAGCATTACCGCGCTCTTGCTTATACGGCGAAGAAAGAACCTGAGATGGTGGCGATGGTGAAGAAGCAGGAATTCCGCAGAGAGAGGGATGTTAACGACTTTAAAAAGATGAATTTCCGATAAACGGAAATTTGTTATTTAATTCATTAAGAAACAGCCAGCCCTCGAAGAAAAAAGATACCCTATATTTGTGGCCTCGGAGCAAGGTTTGAATGCGAGCGCATAAAGCGAGCGTTCAAACCGCCGCGACTAAAGTCACAAATATAGGGTATCTTTTTTCTTTGAGGGTGTCTGTCTGTCACCGAATTAAACCAGAACTACTCAGAACTATTTCCCCATTCTCTGTCTCACGATTTCAAAGGCAAGTACTCCCGTTGCTACAGAAGCATTCAGAGAATCAATATCTCCCTTCATCGGGATTGAAGCAATGTAATCGCACTTTTCTTTGACAAGGCGGCTTACACCATTTCCTTCGTTTCCGATGATAAGACCGATAGAACCAGTAAGGTTTAGATCATACATGAGTTCTCCACCCATGTCACCGCAGACAAACCACATACCTTTGTCCTTGAGTTCATCAATTGTTCTGGAAAGGTTTGTTACGCGGGCTACTGGTGTGTAGTTTAATGCACCGGCAGATACTTTTGCAACGGTACTGGTAAGTCCCACTGCACGTCTTTTTGGAATAATCACGCCGTGTGCGCCTGCGAGGTTTGCGGTACGGATAATCGCTCCTAAGTTATGTGGATCTTCGATTTCATCGCAGAGAATGAAGAATGGAGCTTCTCCTTTTTCTTCTGCTTTTTTGAACAAATCTTCTACGGTTGCATATTCGTAAGCGGCTGCGATTGCAACAACACCCTGATGCTTTTCGTGGAAAGATAAAGAGTCTAATTTTTCTTTGGAGACAAACTTGATTAATGTATCTCTCTTTCTGGCTTCGCGAAGGATTGACTTAATCGGACCATCCTGGCAGCCATCTAAAATAAATAATTTATCAATTGTTTTGCCGGAGCGGTATGCTTCCATTACCGCATTACGTCCGACAACGGTACACTCTTCGTATGCCATATTTTTCCTCATTTCTATCTTTTAATTATAAATTATCTGCATCCGACAGACAAATTCGGATTAATTCCTCTAACCGCTCCATCTGTCCGGAAAGGTATAAATATCCCATTAATGCTTCAAATCCAGTGGCAATATGATAATCGTGGCTGGACTGATTCTTTGCAGGTGATGGAGATTTCGCATTCTTTCCGCGGCGAAAAACTGCCTTTTCCTCATCGGTAAGTAAAGGCTTGATTTTCTCCATCATCGCTGTCTGTGCCGCCGCATTAACGTAGCTGATCGTTTTCTGGTGATAATGGTTTGCCTTATCGTTTCCCTTTGTCACAACCATTGTGCGGACAAACAGTTCATAAATACAGTCCCCGATATAGGCAAGCCCCAGGGATGAGTATCCCCGAAGCTCTTTTTCTGTTAATGGAAAATGTTCTGCAATTCCTTTTAAGCACGTTTCCATTTGACACCTGCTCTTGTATCTTCAAGAAGGATTCCTTTATCTGCTAATAAATCACGGATTTCATCGGCGCGGGCAAAGTTCTTTGCCTTTCTTGCTGCCTGTCTTTCCTCAATCAATGCTTCAATATCATCATCAAGAAGTTCTTCTTTTTTCTCTGTGATAATACCAAGAATATCGCAAAGCTGTACGATTATGTCAAGAAGCTGCTGTGCATATGCTTTGCTTCCGCTTTCTGCTGTAACGTTAGCAAGTTTTACAAGTTCAAAGATTGCAGCGATTGCATCGGCTGTGTTGAAGTCATCTTCCATAGCTGCTTCATATTTCGCTTTTAATGCATTTGCCTCTTCTAAGTTCTTCTGATCTTCTACGTTAAGTTCTCCTTCTGGAGCTGCTGCGATCACTTCCCTTAAATGGTCAATTGCTGTGAGGATTCTCTCAAGACCATTCTTAGAAGCTTCTACTAACGTATCGCTGAAGTTTAATGGACTTCTATAGTGTGCACTTAACATGAAGAAACGGATAACCTGTAATGGATACTTTTCACTGATTTCTCTTACAGTAAAGAAGTTTCCGGCAGATTTGGACATTTTCTTATTATCAATATTTAAGAATGCATTATGCATCCAGTAATTTGCAAACTTTTCATCGTTGCATGCTTCGCTCTGTGCGATTTCATTCTCATGATGAGGGAATACTAAGTCCTCTCCGCCTGCATGAATGTCGATTGTATCACCAATGTACTTCTTAGACATTTCAGAACATTCGATATGCCAGCCTGGACGTCCTTCACCCCATGGAGATACCCATGCAGGTTCGCCCTCTTTCTTTGGCTTCCATAATACGAAATCCATCGCATCTTCTTTCTCATCACTTACTGCGATACGGATTCCTGCTCTCATATCATCAAGATTCTTCTTAGAAAGCTGTCCGTAATTTTTAAACTTACGAGTACGGAAATATACAGTGCCGTTCTTCTCATAAGCATAACCTTTTTCAATTAATGTAGAAATCATGGCAATCATTCCGTCAATTTCTTCGGTTGCTTTTGGATTATGTGTGGCAGGCTCGATATTAAGCCCCTCCATATCCTTTTTACACTCTGCAATAAAACGTTCTGAAATCTCAGATGCAGGAACGCCCTCTTCGTTTGCTTTTTTAATAATTTTATCATCAACATCTGTAAAGTTAGAAACGTAATTTACATCGTATCCCTTATATTCAAAATATCTTCTTACCGTATCAAACACGATCATTGGTCTGGCATTACCGATATGAATGTAGTTATATACTGTAGGTCCACAAACATACATTCCAACCTTTCCCTCATGTACTGGAACGAATTCTTCCTTCTGTTTGGTAAGTGTATTATACAGCTTCATGTTATTCCTCCTTTATCAATGAAAAAGCTCCGTCTCCCCGGAGAGACGAAGCCTTCCGCCGTCTTTATTCACGTACTTTTTAGTCTATTCAATTTTCCTGCTTTTGTCAATAATAAATCAAAAAATGTTAGCTATCTAATATTATTATTTGCATCTTTTAACCGTAAGTGAACTCATTTTACAGGAATAATCCTTTTCAGTGACATGCTCCCACCACTTAAATCATAGATTTTGAAGTGGGGGCTTCTTGCTCAATGGCTCTACTGAGCCAAGTATCTACAAGCTATCCTCGCGTGCCCCGCGATTCTTTTGCCCGGATACGGGCATATTTCTTATTATCAGCTTGTCCGGATACGGACAGTTTATGCTGTCAACATCCTTCTTGCCTCTTCACGTATGTTGATTGCTGCATTACAATCTCTGTCCATCTTATTTCCACACACACAGTGATAAACTCTTTCGGATAATTTCAGCTCTTTCTTTACCCTTCCACATTTACAGCATTTTTTACTGGAAGGAAAGAAACGGTCTACCTTTACCATTTTCTTCCCTTTCCACGCCAGCTTATAGTCTAACATTTCCCTGAACATTCCATATCCATTATCCTGTACGCTTTTTCCGAAATGCAGGCACTGACCCATTGCTTTCATATCGATATCTTCCACTGCAGCCGCATCATAACCGTCTGCAATCTTTCGGCTAAGTTTGTGTAGATGATCTCTTCGCTGATTTCGTATCTTTTCATGACATCTGGCAACTTTCTTTTTCTGCAGTTCATAATTATGACTTCCCCGTACGCATCTTGACAACTTTCGCTGTTCCCTCGCCAGTCTTTTTTCATTTTTTCTAAAAAATCCTGCTTCTTCCGTCTCAACCTTTTCTGAAAACACTGCCATTCCCTGCATTGCATAATCAATCCCAAGTATCTTTGCAGTACTGTAATCCGGTCCAGCAGCTTGGTTTTCACAGCTGTATCCTTCATAAAGCAGGCTTGCAAAGTATTTTCCGGATGATTCCATACTGACTGTCACTGATTTCAGGCGAAGGCCTTCTGCTGGCTCCCTGTGTTTTTTCATGGCGATTCATTTTAATTTAGGAAGCCGGATCCGCTTACTTTCCACCAGGATATTTCCATTGACCACATTCGTTGTATAGCTGTTTTTGGAATGATGTTTTGTCTTAAACCTTGGAAATCCAATCTTGGAATCCCGAAAAAAATTCTTATAGGCCTTTTCCAGATGAAGCTGGACATTTGCCAGCGCCAGCGAATCTATTTCCTTCAGAAATGGATATTCCTTTTTATACATGGCCGGTGTATTTTTTAACATTTTCTTCGTTTTTGCATACTCTCGTATCTTATCATTAAGCATCTGATTATACAGAAAACGACAACAGCCAAATGTTTTGCCAAGAAGTATCTTCTGTTCTTCTGTAGGATAAATTCGGAAACGATACGCTATGTTCAATACTTTTTCCCTCCCTGGGTTTCAATGTCTTGATGGATTACTTCTACCCGAACCCCTCCTGCTGTCAGCAGGGCAGAAACTCTGACTCCAAAAGGCTTCTTTCCAAAGCTTTTCCCTGATTTCCGGATACTCCTTTTTCAATAGTCTGCTACTGGCACTTTTTCAGGCATTGATAAATTTACTAAGTTCCGTTCTCGACTGTGCATGGAACATTACATACACATGATCAATGTCATGATTCCATTCTTCCAGAATAATCCCATACCCTGAAGCAATATGTTCCCATATTCCTTTTGCCCTTTCTGAAATTGGATTATCAATGACTTTTCTTCGATATCTCACTACCATGATCAGATGATAGTACATCAGATATACTGAATGCACATTATGATTTATTTTTCCTTTTCTACTGACTCTATTATACCATGGATTGCATTATTGAACAAGTGTTCTCTTTTTATTTTTACGCAATTCATCTCCCACCTGCAGAGGAAGGAGAATTCTTGCTATATTATGTTAAAAATACATTCATCAGACAATTTCCATAATACAATTCTCAGAAAGCGGGCAAATGTTTTTCAAAAGCATTTTTCCTTCTTCTGTTAAAGTTTCACAGCTATCAATACTTTCTTCTTTCTTGCCAAAAAGATAGTCTGTAAGAGCCGCAATAGAAACGCTCTGCATACCATCTGTTTTTATAGTCTCTGTTTTTGTGATAGAAACCTTTCCATCTTTTAGCGAGAAATGATATACTCCGCTCTGTTCTTCTAAATACTTATCTTCTATATAGATATCTTCTCTATAGGTATATGCTTCACAATTATCTATTTCACAGATGGTATTTTCACAATTATCAGATTTACAAACACCGTTTTCCTTACTATTCGTTCCACAGCTGTCAGCTTCACAAATCTTTGCCCCCGCTTTCTCCTTTTCTGTTTCGCTGGTTTCCTTTAGCGTTTCTATTTTACATTCTAAAAACTTAGAAAGTTCTTCTATATTTAGCAGACGGAACATAATCTTCTTCACCCTTTTTGCTGGCATAAAACGAAAATTTCTATATAAACCTATTTTTGTTGTGATATCTTTCCAGGACGGGTCAAGTACAAGCTGATATCGGTTATAGTGATATTTCTCTTCACAATATAAAATAATCTGTTCTAAAAAGTTTTCCCTCTTAGAAGCATCTGCACAAAAGACCTGTGAAAGAACAAAGTAGCTGTCCTCCGCTCCTACTGCAACTCTGCCGACATAAGATTCCCCATCAAAAACATAGATCACCTGTCCGTAATCACTCTCCACCTCTTTTTCCATTCTTCGGATATAAGGGACAGAAATTTCTGTGAAAATGTCAAACAGGGTATCTTTAATCACATTTTCCTGTGCAACAAGTGTTTCAAGTTCTGCATCGGGAAGTTCTGTTTTAAAGGTATATTTTTCAAATGAAGATTCACTTTTGTTTTTATTATCTCCTAATATATCCTCTTTTATCGGACATTCTTCTGGCTGGCTTTCCTGTTCTACTTCTTCTTTCTTTAATAAGACTTCTTTATTTTTTGCAACACTTTCTTGTTTTGCATCAATACTATCTTTCGAATCTTTTTCTATTATATCTTTCGCTTGTTTTTCAGTCTCCTTACGCAGTTCTGGCAAATATTCCAATTCCTGCTCTACCTGAGCCATTCCAAAGCGAAAATCAAATGGCAGATAATAGTTTTCGTCTGCTGGCATCAGATAAGTAAACAACTCACCTCTGCTACGAAGCTCCTGAAAAGTCTTTACAAGGAGTTCCCGCATCACGCCCTGTCTTCTGTACTCTTCATCCGTTGCCACACCAACGATATACTTCGCCTCTGCTTGCTGTCCTTTTACATGAAGTGTATATGGATTTAGATGCAGCATTCCCTTCACAATGTTCTCATCCGCTGACATTTCCTCATTCAGCAAAACTTCATTTTTTCCATATACTTCATTAAAATAAAAGTTCGCATAAGATACTGGGTCATGAAAATTATCTTCCCACATCTCATAAACTCTCTGCTTTTTCGTTCCATCATCCCAGACTATCATTTCTGAATGCCTCCAAATCTTGCACAGCCGCCGCAGCCTGCACAGTCTCTGTCTTCCATCAAAACATCCGCACCAACATAATTCTGAATCTCTGAAAGCAGACAAACAGCTGACGCTGAAATACCAAGACCTTCCCCGGTAAATCCAAGTCCCTCTTCTGTCGTTGCCTTTACATTAACCTGCCCTTCCTGAATACCAAGAACTCTTGCAATATTTTTTTTCATCTCTGGAATGTATGGAGCAAGCTTCGGTCTTTGTGCAATCACTGTCGCATCAATATTTTCAATAAAATAAGCCTTTTCCTGTAACAGCTTTCCAACCTCTTCAAGAAGTTTCATACTGTCCGCTCCCTCATATGCAGGGTCATTATCTGGAAAATGCTTTCCGATATCTCCAAGTGCCGCCGCTCCAAGAAGTGCATCCATCACTGCATGAAGCAGAACATCCGCATCAGAGTGTCCAAGAAGTCCCTTTTCATAAGGAATCTCCACTCCGCCAAGGATTAACTTTCTATTTTCTACCAGACGATGTACGTCATAACCATTTCCAATTCTCACAATGTCTCGCCTCCAAACTCCGCAAATACGGATTTCTATTTTGTCTTCTATCAGTGTACCACATTGGGGAAGGGGAGAAAAGTTTTTCTTTTGAATTTATGAAAGACAGAAAACGAGAAAAGGTTACTATGTGAAAAATGAGCCTTAAATCAAACTCAAATTGCGGTCGAGCAGTTTAAGTGCAGTAATACGAAGCATTTTCACATAGTAACCTTTTCTCGTTTGCGTCTGTCTGCCATTACAAACAAAAAATTGCAATAAAAAATAGCGGGAACTGGATTTGAACCAGCGACACCGCGGGTATGAACCGCGTGCTCTAGCCAACTGAGCTATCCCGCCATACTTAATGTTGACAAAAAATAAGTGGGACCTACAGGACTTGAACCTGTGACCCTCTGCTTGTAAGGCAGATGCTCTCCCAGCTGAGCTAAGATCCCACGTCATCAACGAGTTTCATTATACTATAAGGCATGAAAGCTGTCAATACTTTTTTGCAACATTTTAAACATTTTTCTTCACTTTTCTTTACAAAGATATCAAGAGATTTTACAATCTTTTTTCTTAACAAGGCATTCTTTATATTTTATGCATTCTACTCTTCCTTCTCCCGATGCATCGCCGAAACCACCGCCGCCAAATGCAACAACACCCCATCTGAAAGTGCAGATTCTTCAACTTCAAACTTCGGATGATGATTTGGATAGCACTTTCTTCCCGGTGTGCCACAGCCTACGAAGGCAAATACACCCGGCACTTCCTTCTGATACCAGGAGAAATCTTCTCCAAGCATTAATGGCGCGATATGGACAAGCTTTCTATTCTCTAATAGCTGTTCCGCTTCGTCTGCGATTCGGCGGGAAAGTGCTGCATCGTTAAGTACTGGTGGATGAGAGCCCTGTTCATAGGCAATCTTTACGTTTCCGCCGTAGCTGTCTGCTACTGCTTCTGCTCTTCTTCGAATGGCATCCTGTAAGTGCTGTGCTACGTCTTCAGAATAGCTTCGGCAAGTTCCTTCTAAGACTGCCTTACCGGAAATAATATTATACTGCGTTCCCGATTTTAAGGAACCAACTGTCACAACCGCTCCCTCAATCGGGTCAAGCTCTCTTGCTACAATTGTCTGTACATTCATTACAAAGTCAGCAGCCATAACGGTAGCATCCACACATTGATGTGGCTTTGCGGCATGACCACCTTTTCCGATGAAAGTGATAGTAAAACGATCTGTCTGTGCCATTCTGGCTCCCGGCTCCACAGAAATCTCTCCTGCTTTTATATCGGAAAAGAGATGCAGGCCAAACACTTCATCAACATCTTCTAATATTCCCTGGGAAATAATCTGCTTTGCACCTTTTGTATTTTCTTCAGACGGCTGAAAAATTAATTTGACACGGACAGTCAGTTCAGATTCCATTTCTTTTAAAATAGAAGCTGCTCCTAACAAGCCTGTAATATGACCATCATGTCCGCAGGCATGCATCTTTCCAGGATGCTTTGACTGGAATGGCAAATCTGTATCTTCTGAAACCCTAAGGCCGTCAATATCTGCTCTAAGACCTACTGTATAGGCATCATGTGGGCCGACATAGGCAGTTACCCCTGTTGGATCTAATCGAAGTGGATGAATCCCCATCCCGGTAAGCTTCTCACAGATTAATTCTGTTGTTTCTTTTTCTTCAAATCCAAGTTCCGGTATCTGATGAAATTCATGATACCAGGAGATAAATTCTTCTCGTTTCTTTGATACTTTTTCCAATACTTCTTCCCTTGTCATATCAAACCCTCTTTTCTGTCCTGTTTCCCTCTATCATTTGCTCTAATTGTATCTAATTGCAAATGTAGATTACTTTTTTATTTTTCAAACATTCTCTATCCTTTACACTGGATTCGCAACAACATCTTTGCCTCTTTCCAATACAAAATACACCCCGAATAAATTTTCCAAAATCACATCATCTAGGAATTCTTGAATATTATCCTCGAATCAGGCGTACAATCAAAACTGCTGCAATAATTATCACTGCAAGCGGCAACAATGCCCGCAATAAAAATAATACAATGAAAAATACCAGTGCGGAAATAATAATTGTCATAATCATCTTACCGGCACTCTGCAAAGCTCCCTTCTGATTGTTGTTTTCGATATCTCTTCTGTCAGAATATGCATCTCCATAGCTACGGTAGGAACTATCATTCTGTGCATAACCACTTCCATAAGAATTATCTCCATAATCGGAATTACCAGAAGCACTTTCCTCTATTCCGTGCGCATCAATAATAGAGCGGGCAATAAGTCTTGGACTTCCTAACTCTTCAACGACCTGTTCCTCACTTTTTCCATTACGAATCTCATCCTCAAAATACTGTCTGTAATACGTTAATGAATCAGATAATTCATATGCAGACACTTCGCCCTGCAGACATTGTTCTAATTCCATAATAAACTGTTCTTTTGTCATTTCTCTACCTTTCTTTAGCTGTATATCTGTCCTTGTCCTACTATCTTTCTTTATTATCTGTTTTTGCCTAATATTATCTCTTCTTATTACCTTTTTATCTATACTGCAGGTTTATTCTTATTATCTATTTTAACACTTATTTTTGTTATTTTAAAATATTATAATTTACGTCCTTTTCCGCCATATAATTTGTAATTTATCACTTATCAATATTGAAGCTTAAAATATAACATCGTATAGGGAGTTTTTCCCGCAATCTGCATCCGTAGCGAAGAAGCGCCGCTATACCGAAGAATAAACTGAAGATTATCATCTGAATACGTATCCTGGTCATAATCTTTCACCATAAACTGAATACTATTTGGACTTTTTTCCTCCAAAATATCCTCACATTTACTACGAAAACTTTTATAATCCTCACAAAGTAAATCTTTTTTTCTATAGTAATTATATTCGTTTCCTTCTGCCTTTTGATACAATGCCGCATTCCATTTATGGTCTGCTTTCATCTGTGTATCATCCACATTAAAATAAGTGTACATAATACGGGAAGTCTCATCCGGTTCCGGGTCATCCCAGGTAAGGTCTGCATGATACCACTCTTTATCAAGCTTTATCAAATTCCAGGCATGTTTTTCTCCATCTGCTGTCCCAGAAATCATCTTACAGGTCACACCAGAAAGGTCACAAAGCAGCTTCATCCCCTCTGCATAACCATTACATACCGCTTTCTTTAAAACCAGAGCACCATATGCACTATAGGCATCTCCTTCCGGCTCTTTCTTTCCACCTGGATATCCATATGCAACATTACTCACAATATAATCATGAATCAGCTTTTCCTTTTCATAATCACTTCGCTTCTTACTTTGTAAACTGGTAAGAAAACTTTTACAAGCTTCATACAAATCCCTTGCTTTATCTCGTTCTTCTGGAATATCCTCCTCATCAAAAAAGGCTTTTTCCACATAATAATTATCACTAATCTCACAATTTAACGTCACATAAGACTTATTCAAAAACTTTACACTCTTTATCTGATATTCCTTTACCACACCATAAAAACCTTCTATATTCTGATTCAGCGTATCAAAATCTGTCTGATCAAGATCACTTGTCACAAAAGAAATCTTCGTCTTTCCACTAGAAAGCGCATTTTCAATCTCTGCAAGCAGTTCCTTTTTCGTATCAATCACCGTCTGGGCAGAAGCATTCAGATGTGGCATCATACTGCAGCCACTGATTATGAAAATACTTATCCAGAGAGTTACTAACAATAATATTATCTTTCTTTTCATAAACACCTCATATAAATAATACCTTCAAAAATATTCTACCAACTTTTAACCAAAAAGGCAATTCTGATTTGCGCAGGCAAAGGAGACGCTCTCAGTAAATAAAAAACCTATATTTGTGACTTTAGTCGCTGCGGGTTGAATACTCGCTTACACACGCTCGTATCCAACCCTTGCTCCGAGGCCACAAATATAGGTTTTTTATTTACTGAGAGCTGTCTTTGGCTGCTGAAGTAAAGTCAGAATTTATGTTTTAAAAGATTTGCCGGATTAGAAATAGACAGCCGCTGTATATATTCTATCAGATTGCTCAAAAAATATGAAAAAGAAGCCCTAAAAAATTTATTGAATTTTTTAGGGCTTCTTCTTAATAATTCTTCCGGCAATCCGATTGCTATGCTTCTTTAGCGGCGTCTGTTTGTTTTGCTACACAAACCAGAATTTATAATTACATCATTCCCATTCCGCCGCCTGCTGGCATTGCTGGAGCTGGTGTATCCTCTTTAATGTCTGCTACTACAGACTCTGTTGTAAGCAATGTAGATGCTACGCTTGTTGCGTTCTGTAATGCGCTTCTTGTTACCTTAGCAGGGTCGATGATTCCGGATTCAACCATGTTTACATAAGTTTCTGACAACGCATCAAATCCTACGCCTGCTTCGCTTTCTGCTACTTTGTTAATGATAACAGATCCTTCAAGTCCAGCGTTTGCTGCGATGTGATATAAAGGAGCCTCTAATGCTTTGAGAACGATTTCTGCACCAGTCTTCTCATCACCTGTGAGTTCTTTTGCCATCTCTTTTACAGCTTTAGCTGCATGGATGTAAGCAGATCCACCACCTGCGATGATACCTTCTTCTACTGCTGCTCTTGTTGCTGCTAAAGCATCTTCAAGACGAAGTTTTGCTTCTTTCATTTCTGTTTCTGTTGCTGCACCAACACGGATAACTGCAACACCACCAGATAATTTAGCTAATCTTTCCTGTAATTTTTCTCTGTCGAAATCAGATGTTGTCTCTTCAATCTGAGATTTAATCTGTCCTACTCTTGCTTTGATTGCTGCTTTATCTCCAGCACCGTCAACGATTACTGTATTCTCTTTTTCAACTTTAACAGATTTTGCACGTCCAAGCATATCCATTGTAGCATCTTTTAATTCGATGCCAACTTCTTCAGATACAACTGTACCACCTGTTAAGATAGCGATATCTTCAAGCATTGCTTTTCTTCTGTCACCATATCCAGGAGCCTTTACACCAACAACAGAGAATGTTCCTCTTAACTTGTTAACGATTAATGTTGTTAATGCCTCGCCTTCGATATCTTCTGCAATGATTAATAACTTAGCGCCGCTCTGTACAATCTGCTCTAATAATGGAAGGATTTCCTGAATGTTTGAAATCTTCTTATCTGTGATTAAGATATATGGATCATCTAATTCAGCAACCATTTTCTCCATATCTGTTGCCATGTATGCGGAAATGTATCCACGATCGAACTGCATACCTTCTACAAGGTCAAGTTCTGTCTTCATTGTTTTGGATTCTTCAATTGTGATAACGCCATCCTGAGAAACCTTCTCCATAGCATCTGCTACTAACTGGCCAACTTCCTCATCAGCTGCGGAAATAGAAGCAACTTTAGCAATCTGCTCTTTGCCGCCAACCTGCTCGCTCATGTTTCCGATTGCTTCTACTGCTGCATTTGTTGCTTTCTTCATACCTTTTCGTAAAATGATTGGGTTAGCTCCTGCTGCAAGGTTCTTCATACCAGCGTTGATCATTGCCTGTGCTAAAACAGTAGCTGTTGTAGTACCATCACCAGCAACATCATTTGTCTTTGTTGCAACTTCTTTTACAATCTGAGCACCCATGTTTTCAAATGGATCTTCTAATTCGATATCTTTTGCGATTGTAACACCATCGTTTGTAATTAATGGAGCACCAAAGCTCTTATCAAGAACTACGTTACGTCCTTTTGGTCCAAGTGTTACTCTTACAGTATCTGCTAACTGGTTTACACCTGCTTCTAATGCTTTTCTGGCTTCTACGCCATATTTAATCTCTTTAGCCATAATAAAGATTCCTCCTGCTATATAAAAATATACTAACCAAAAATATTAATTATGATTACTTGTTTCAATCCACACTTGACAATTCATAGAATCTGAACAGTCAAATGTGACTAATGATTAATGTCTTGTCAGAAAAGAATATCATCTGTATTCTGCTGACACTAGAATTATTCTACGATTGCAAGAATATCACTCTGTTTTACGATGATGTACTCTTCTTCTTCCATCTTTACATTCGTTCCTGCATATTTAGAATAAATTACTTTCTGTCCAACGCTCACTTCCATCTTCACATCTTCTGTTCCAGGACCTACAGCAACTACTTCTGCTTCCTGTGGTTTTTCCTGTGCGGAGCTAGTAAGAATAATACCAGTCTTTGTCTTTGTTTCTGCCTCCAGCTGTTTTAATACAACTCTGTCTGCTAATGGTACTAACTTCATAATATAATGCCTCCTAATTCAAAATTAATTGTAAATCTGTTATCTTCTTGATTTTTATGTTGTTAGCACTCATTTCATTTGAGTGCTAATCGCTAATACCTATAATATGTTTTTTCTTTTATAATTGCAAGTTCTAAAAATCCTTATTTTTTTATTAATCAGCTTATATAGATATTTATTTTAAATTATCTCTTATTTTCTAATTATATCTCTTTTTTACTCTTGTTTTCCTTTGCCTATAATATTTCTTTTCCAAAGACTTTAGACGAAACTTTCCATTTCCCCAAATATCAATAATCTGTTTATACCCGCTTTTCGTCTTTATAATATCTCCTATCCTGGCATCTGGCGGAAGTTTAAACTTCCCCGGCACTTTCCGCATCTTATTTCTGCTTTTCTTCTTTCCATATATTTTGCGAGGAATTTCACGCATCCTCTCCATTACTGTCATTGGCTCTGCTTTTCTGCTATTTCTTTCTTCTGCATTCACCATCACGGAGCATAAAACTACACCTATAAGTATTCCCAATCCAATCTTCCTTATCCACATAACCTTTTCCTCCTGTATCTCCATAAAAATATATGAGTCTTCGCTTTCTCTCTATAATATAGACATAAAATTTATGCCAGAAGTTGCATTTTTACAAAAAAAGAAAAGCGTACTATTTTATATAGTACACTTTATCACTTTTCTGATTTTATTACAATGTCTGTGCTTTTCTGATTTTTACCCGACAATTTCTATCATATTACTTTTTAGCATGCGAGCAGACTACATAATCTGTATCATAGGATAGTTGATTCTTCTTTACTATTCCACATTTTTTACATCGCTGCGCCTCATATGCTTCAATATGGCATCCTTTCTTTTTCGATTTATGAATCTTTAGTGTTCCCTCCTCCATAACATGGTTACATCTCTTTTGCTGTGCCTTTTTCTGGCCTTTATCAGAACCATTATTCATTAAATTCGACTGGAAAACTGGTGTGATTTCTCCCTGCTTTGATTCAAATAAAATGGTCGATTTACTAAAGTCAAGAGACGCATCTCCCATCGAAACATCTTCTCCATAAAAATAATCCCATTCCCCTTCTGTAAAAGTATTATCCTGGGCTGGCACATCCTGTTCCTGCGTTGCACTATAAACAAAAATCGTCATAAAACTACACAGACACATTACTGTTAGAATTCCTGCTATAAAAAGCTGTATCTTCCCTGCTGGCTTTTTATCTTCATCTAAAATTCTATCAACTCGTTCCTGTATCTTTTCCCCATTATTCGTAAGTCCCTGCACAATCGCCAACCCCCGTCTTGGTATTGTCAAAGTTGCTGACTTTACGAGGAAAATTGCGTAATTCTTTTTTTCCTCTTTATTACTATTCTGCATACATACTGCATCACAATAGTATTCACACATCACTGAATATTGTTGAAAAAGATAATACACAAATGGATTATACCAATGAAAAATGCAAACAAGAAGTGCAAGCGCCTTCCAGAAAGTATCCCCATGCCGAACATGTGTAATCTCATGTCTGAGAAGCCACTCCTTCTCTTTAACTGTATAATCTCTTTTCGGGATAAAAATATTCGGGTGAAGCCATCCTACTGTACAAGGTGTTTTCACTTTTGCCGTCTGAAAAACCTCAATATCTTTTCCCCTTTTTCCAGAAAAGAAGTCTGTCTTTATTCCATTCTTCCTTATCTGCCTTTTTATAAAAAAATAGGTTCCATAATAATATATAACTAATATAGTACAAATAATGAACCATATAACTGTTACCAAAAAAATCCCTCTCGGTGTTACATAATAATCCCCAAATAATGATGGAATATTTACAACTTCAAATCCACTTATTTTCTTCCCTGCAATCCCCCAAAAATCAGCAAAATTAAATCGCTCTAATAACTTTTCTGGAAGAATCAAATATTTAAATTCCTGAAACGGACACAAATATAAAATAATAGATAATCGCAATATCCATATATATTTTTGTGCCGTCATGTGTTTCTTAAATATTTTTTTAATAAGAAGATACCCTAAGATAGGAAATGTCCCCGCCATATCCATCACAAGTTGTAGTACCATCCTTTTTCATCGCCTCTTTCCCCAGCTGTCTGTTATTACTTGTCTAAAATATGTGCGATCAGTTCCTTTTCATCAACTTTCGTAATTGCATTATTTCCAGTTAATGCTGCAATAAAATGACTAATCTTGCCTTCATAACATTCTTCAAGAATCGCTTTCGCCTTACGCTGCTTAAACTCTGCCTTTGTCAGTGCAGCCCCATAATATGCCTTTGTCTCTTCTTTTTTTCTCTCTAGCAGCCCTTTGTCAATCAAACGACTTAAAAAAGTATTCAACGTCTGTTTTTTCCAGTTTTTATCTTCTTCCTCGTTAAAATACTTCATCAATTCCCCAAAAGTATACTTCCCCCCTGTACTCCAGAAATACTCCATAATTCTGTATTCTGTTTTACTTAAATGACTGTTCATATACTTCTTCCTCCTGCTGTTCTTTGTGACATTTTCTTAACATATTAACTATACTATGTCACCAGTTATCACGCAAGTGGTTTTTGATTTAATTCATCAAGAACAAACAGACGAAGCCATTGAAGCCAATAAGCCATATTTGTGATTTTAATCGCGGCGCGTTGAATGTTCGCTTTCCCGCTCGCATCCAACACTTGCTCCGAGACCACAAATATGGCTTATTGGCTTCAATGGCTTCTGGCTGTGGCAGGATTTCGATGAATTAGAATCAATGTAGAGGGGATTTGAGGGAGAACGCGGAAGTCATCTATGTTTAACATGTAATAAACCCATCCTACAGATATTCAAAGACAGAAGCGGAAAAAGATAGTATAATAACAAATGTGACTTTAGTCGCGGCGTGTTGAATGTTTTGCTTACTGGCTCGCATCCAACACTTGCTCCGAGGTCACATTTGCTATTATACTATCTTTTTTCGGTTTGTCTGTCCATCCAAGGAGGTTTTTACATGAACAACAAAGGCCGTTATCACAATGATTATAGTCCTCGTTATCAGGATGCTTTTGATATTTACGAGAAAGCTAAAAATCACGCAAAGGAACAACGAAAAAAAGAGAGACTACACTCTCTTTCGGTTGTTGAACAGGAACATCGCAACAGAAGCGGCGATGATAATACCATATCCAACAAAACTCCACATGTCCGGAATCTGTCTAAGAAACAAAAATCCAAGAACGGTGGAGAAGATAATCTGTGAGTAATCATAGATGGAAATTTCTCCTGCCGGTGCACAGGTATAGGCAGCAGTAATTGTGAACTGGCCTCCGCTTGCAAATAAACCAGCAAGAAGCAGGCAGCCAAGCTGTGCAAGTGTCATCGGGTGAAAGTCAAATATAAGATATGGTAATGTCACAATACAGGAAAATGCGGAGAAGAAAAGGACGATAAACGGTCCTTTTACTCCGTTTGTTCCGAGCTTCCGTACATAAGTATAGGCGATTCCTGCTCCCATCCCACCTAAAAGGCCAACAAAGGCAGGCAAGGCTGTCACAGAAGCAAAGCCCGGCTTAATGATAAATAAACTTCCAACAAAGGCAATAAATACACATCCTGCTGCAAATGGATGTATTTTCTCTTTTAAAAGAATAAAAGAAAAAAGAATCGCAAAGAACGGGGACAGCTTATTTAAAATGGATGCATCTGCAAGCATCAGATGATCAATCGCATAATAATTACATAAAATACCAAGTGTTCCACAGACAGAACGCATCAGCAGGTTTTTAAGCTGACCTTTCGGTACATGAACTGGTGTATTTGACCTTTTCAGCGCAATCAGCGCAAAAAATACCGCAACAAAATTACGGAAAAAACTTTTTTCAATTGATGGCAAATCCCCGGCAAGCCGAACCATCATGTTCATAAGTGCGAAGAAAAAAGCAGACATAATGATCAGGATGATTCCCTTATTTTTCTGACTCATAATATATTTCCTTTCTATAAATTTTTAAATGGCAAAACAGACGAACTCTGGAAGCTATCTACAGAGTTCTGTCTATGGCTGAATTCACGAAATTAAATCGTCATAAGAATGATATTAATAATAAACAGCCATTTCTTAACCATCATCAAATCAATTCTGTATACCGTCACAGCATATTGTGATAATATTCATCACTTTCAAAACAAGCATAAATCAACAGCTTACAAACAACCCCAGCCAAAGTCAGCTCCTAAAGAGAGAATAGAACCTATATTTGTGGCCTCGTCGGAGCTGCGAGGCCACAAATATAGGTTCTATTCTCTCTTTAGGAGTGTCTCCTTTGATGTCTGTTTCTTTTACTCTGAAGCTGTCGTACTCTCTGCTGCGGAATCTGTAGAAGCCGCCGGAGCTGTCTCTGTCCCTGCCTGGGTAGTAGGATCAGTGCGGTAATGAACTGTTCCTGCCTCAAGTGTCTCTCCTCTTGCTTCATAAAGCTCTGGTACAGTTACTAACTGGAATCCTTCCGCAATCAGGTCTGGAACGAATCGTTTTACCGCATCTACGTTATACTCATGGATGTCGTGAAGCAATACAACATCTCCGTCCTGCGCTTTCATAACTTCATTATAAGTAGCATCTGCATTCTTTGTCTTCCAGTCTTCTGTATCAAGAGACCAGTTCATGCAGCAAAGGTTATAGCCGCCTACTGCGGATAATACTGTTTTATTTACCGCTCCGTATGGAGGACGCATTAAGGATGGCTTAACACCAATTGCCTTATTGATTGCATCTACTGACTTGCTTATCTCACTATCAAGTGCAGATGCACTTAAGCTTGTAAGAACAACATGACTGTATGTATGAGTTCCAACTTCCATACCAAGGTTATATTCTCTCTGTACTGTTTCTGGATAATAACCTGCATTCTGTCCTAAACAGAAGAAAGTTGCCTTCGCATAATTCTCCTCTAATGCATCAAGCATTGGGGTTGTTGTTTCTGGGTTAGGACCATCATCAAATGTAATAGCTACCATCGGTTTACTTGGGTCTATAGCTGGATAAATTCTTAAATCAAAAGATGCGCTTAATTTAGAACCATCTGTTGCAGTTGCAGTTACCTTTACGGTATTCTTACCTGCATTCTTACCTGGTTTTAATACGCCATCCTTTGTTACAGTTACCATTCCATCTTTGCTGCAGCTCCATTTAAGCTTTGTATTTGTAGCATTGGATGGTTCATGGCTGATTTTTAACTGCATGGTCTGACCAACACGAATAGTTGTTGCCGGTGCTGTAACTTTTAAATCTGTCATTGGCACACTATTATCTGGTGCTTCTGTAGAAGCTTCTGTTGCCTTTGCGGAATTACCTTCCTTATTGCCTGCCTTATTATCTGCAGATGCTGGTGAAGCAAGATTCCTCATAATTGCAAAAATGCCACATAATAATATGACTACAACAATGACTGCCGCAATCATCTTACCTGCACCCGACTTTTTCTTTCTTCTCATAATTGCCTCCTGTAAAAAAGGCGAAAATCAAGGTATGATTTCCGCCTGCTTTTAACTTATTGCATAGTTCCGAAACCTCATAAAGATAATTCGAAATGAACAAAAATTATACTCTGGATAAGTATTCTCCTGTTCTTGTGTCAATCTTTAACTTATCGCCAAGATTTACGAATAAAGGTACATATACAACTGCTCCTGTCTCAACTGTACAAGGCTTAGTTGCTCCTGTTGCTGTGTTACCTTTCTCTCCTGGTTCGCACTCTGTTACTTCTAACTCTGCAAACATAGGTGGTTCTACAGCAAAGATATCTCCGTTATGAGAAATCATCTTAACCATGTCGTTCTCACGAACAAACTTAAGAGAATCACCGATCATATCTTCGTTTAATGCAATCTGATCGAATGTCTCTACATCCATGAAGTAATATAAATCACCATCTGTATATAAATACTGCATATCTGTACGCTCGATATGTGCTGGTGGGAACTTCTCTGTTGGACGGAATGTCTTCTCAACAACACCACCGTTCTTAATATTCTTCATTTTCGTTCTTACGAAAGCTGCACCTTTTCCTGGTTTTACATGCTGGAAATCTACAATCTGGTAAACATTTCCCTCAAGTTCAATAGTTAAGCCATTTTTAAAATCGCCTGCAGAAATCATATCTGAAATTCCTCCTTAATCACTAGTAAATCATTCATTAATCTATTCTATAATAAATACCTCTATTTTTCAACACTTTTTTTCCTTATGCTTCGGAAATAGAAAAAGAGGACGACTTTTTCCAGATATCGTTTGAGTACGATCTGTATCTCTTCCTTTGGGTGAATCGGCTTAACCATGATGGCATGAAGTCCGGCTCTTTTGGCACCTAATACATCTGTAAAAATCTGATCTCCTATAAACAGGGTATTTTCTTTTGTTGTTTTCATTCTCCGGATTCCCTCCTCATATCCTCCAGGCAGAGGCTTTCCTGCCTTAAAGACATAAGTAGAACCTACTTTATCACAAAAGCTTTTTACTCTTGGTTCTTTATTATTTGATATCAGGCAGGTCTGAAAACCAATCTCTCTTAGCTTTTTAAATAAAGCAACCGCCCTCTTATCTGCTGGTGCCCCATGAGGTACTAACGTATTGTCAATATCAAATAAAATTCCCCGGTATCCGTCTTTATATAACTTTTTAAAATCAATGGTATAAGTCGAGTCCAGATACTCATCTGGATATAACATTTGCAGCATAAATATTCCCTTTCTTATCCTTTGCATTCTTAATAATATACATATTTCTGAACAGTTATATTCATTCTCATAAAACACCAGATAAATCCTTATCCTTCTCAGCATTTTCATACCTAACCTGATAAGCTACATGTATTGCTCATAACTGCTCCTGAGCTTCTCCAATGCTTTTTTCTCAATTCGGCTTACATAGGATCTCGAAATTCCCATCATTGCCGCTACTTCCTTTTGCGTGTGTGGTTCATTTCCACATAAACCATAACGCTTTAAAATAATTTCCCGCTCTCGGTCATCAGTAAGAAGGAACACTTCCTGTTCTAAACGGCTTAGATAGTATTTGTGAAGATATTGTTCTATGAGTTCTGCTTCTTCTGTTGAAATGATGTCCAGAAGACTGATATGATTCCCCTCCTGGTCCGTACCAATCGGTTCATACAGCGAAACTTCCCGCAAAATCTTTTTCTCCTGGCGAATCATCATCAATAATTCATTCTCTATACATCTGGCCGCGTAAGTAACAAGCCGCCCCCCTTTATTTAAATCAAAAGTATTTACTGCCTTAATTAATCCTATCGTGCCAATCGAAATCAAGTCATCCAGGTCCCGGTCTGGTGAGTTATATTTTTTTACAATATGGGCAACCAGCCTGAGATTATGCTCAATTAATTTTTCTTTCGCCTTCTCATCTCCGTCACGGTACATTTTAAGATAATATCTTTCTTCTTCCGCCTTTAATGGCTTCTTAAATGACCGCATACAACGCTCCGAAACCCGTGTTCCTTATAGTATATGCATGACAGGATGGCCACTGTTCCTACTCTTTTCTACGAAGCAGAAATCCTCTTTCCAAAGCTTCTCCAAAGTTAATCCAAATCTCCTGCTTTGGATGTGGTGCAGATTCTACTGAATTACGGTCACCGTCTTCCATCGCAAGTACGGGAAGATTTTTATTGCTTCCATCTGGCAGCATCACTTCAATAGTCTCGCCTACAGAGAACTTATTACGCTGATAAATCTTACACCAGCCATTCTCATCAATATCCTGTACAATACCGATGTAAGTATATTCTTTGATATAGGTGTTCGCATCATAAATCTGAGAATTCTCATCGGTCTTTCCGTAGTAGAAACCAGTTGTAAACTGGCGATAGGTGCATTTTGCAATCTCTTCTCGATAATAGTCTAAATTCTTCTCAAATAAATCTGGTGATGTTTTGTAGTCATCAATCGCTCTTCTATAAGTTCTTGTCACTGCTGCTACATAAAGAGCTGTCTTCATACGGCCCTCAATCTTAAGACTGTCCACTCCTGCTTCAAGCAAATCTGGAATGTGCTCAATCATACATAAATCTTTGGAATTGAAAATGTATGTGCCGCGCTCATTTTCCTCTACTGGAAGATATTCGCCCGGACGGCTTTCCTCCATGACATAGTATTTCCAGCGGCAAGGATGTGTACAAGCTCCCATGTTTGCATTTCTTCCAGTAAAATAATTACTGAGAAGGCATCTTCCGGAATGGGAAATGCACATTGCACCGTGAACAAAAGCTTCGATTTCCATATCTTCTGGAATGTTGGCACGAATCTCAGAAAGTTCTGCTAAAGAAAGCTCACGAGCTGCCACAACTCGGCTTGCTCCCTGTGCGTACCAGAAATTATAAGTTGCGTAGTTTGTACTGTTTGCCTGTGTACTGATATGACGCTCAATGTCTGGACATTCTTCCCTAGCAATCATAAATACGCCAGGGTCAGAAATAATCAGGGCATCTGGGCCAATTTCTTTTAATTCCCTGAAGTACTCTCTGATTCCCTCTAAATCTTCATTATGCGCCACAATATTAGCTGTAACGTATACTTTTACTCCATTTTCATGAGCAAACTTTACGCCTGCCTCCATATCTTCTCTGGAAAAATTGCGGGCCTTTGCACGAAGTCCGTACATTTCCCCACCGATATATACGGCATCTGCACCGTAAAGTACTGCTGTTTTTAATACTTCTAAGCTACTCGCCGGTATGAGTAATTCTGTATTTCTCATCTTATCCCTTTCTTTCTTCTCATTCTTTTTTCACACTGATTGCCATGCCATCTCCTGTTTCTAAAATCACGGTATCAAGCGCTTCATCATGTGTCAATGCATATAAATACTCTCTCATGCGATTATGAATCGTATGATTTCTTCTCTTAATCCCATAACGGGATTCAAAAATATCTCCATCCTGCAAAACATTGTCCGAGACTAAAATTCCTCCCGGGGCCAGAAGCCGCATTACTTCCGGCATAAAGTGAATATACTGTCCCTTCGCCGCATCCATAAAAATAAAATCCCAGCTTCCGGAAAGTTCTTTCAACACTTCTGCCGCATCTCCCGAAATTAACGTAATCTTATCTTCCATTCCGGCAAGTGCGATATTTACTTTTGCCCGCTCAATACGCGGCGGATAATTTTCAATTGTCGTAATGTGTGTATTGTTATCTGTATTTTCACCCATAAAAACCGAAGAAAATCCTATGGCAGCACCTACCTCCAGAATTTTCTCCGGTTTTTTAATTTGCAGCAATATTCGAAGAAGTTCCCCTGACTCTTTGCGGATAATCGGCACATCATCTCTGATGGCTTCTTTTTCTATCATATGCAAAGCCTCAGAACCTCTGTCTACTCCAAAGGAACGAATGAAATCCAGAACTCTTTCTTCTGTAATCACTGTATTTTTTCCTCCTCATGTGTTAGCTGTTTTAATATTTCTGATGGCTTCTCAGAAGAGGAAACCTGATATTCCCCTGGTCGGATATTCTGATATCCATCCATGCAGCGAAGAGATATGGCAAACAGATACGGATTCTTTACAATCCCCTGTTCTGCCAAATCTTTAGAAATCTCAAGAAGAGATTCCCCCTGCTCTACGACAAGTACAGTCTCGCTGGCTATCTGCGGGTTCTTATCCTTTGGCTTATCTGCAAAAATAGCACGGCCAACTCCGCTCATCCGCACAAAGAGCAGGATAAAAAGAAGTACTATAAAGATATACATTAATATTTTGATAATTACATGTAATACTTTCTCTGCCATGTTTTTCACTCCTTTTATCCTAGAGCGTGTTTTAAACCACGCTCTAATATAACTTATGCTCTTTATCCAAATCCAAGCTGTCAATTTATCTTTATTTTAATCCATAGTTAATCATTCGTAAAACCAAAATGAATGTTCATCTCACGTCTGACATTTTTTGTTCTGCAAATAGTCTGTAATTTACGAAATCTGAATAATCCGATATGACTTGTAATCATAGTTCATCCATATAAGATAAATCCAGCTTAATATCCTCTGCAATACCATCATATACCAGCCGCATCAGTTTACACATCCGCTGCTCTGCGGAAAGAAAATCTACCACAACTGGTTCTGTCAGCACATCTTTATACTCTGAATGAAGTGATTCTATTTTTTCAAAGTATTGTTCCTGTCCTTTTTCAAGCTGTAAATACAAACTCTTTCCACGAAATTCTTTAAACTTGCGATATAATTCTTCCTGTTCTTTCAAAACAGCCAGATCTTTCTGATAACATTTGTAATCTTCTGTATGACAAATCATATTTGTCAACTTCTTTGTACCCTGACGAATATCTTCTGTATCAGGAAAGAACGGTATTGATAACTTTCCTTCATCTATCATTGTCTATACTTCCATAATAATCGGAAGAATCATCGGACTTCTCTTCATCTTCTTCCAGATATAATCTCCTAAATCATCACGGATGGCACCTTTAATACGTCCCCAATCCGTAATCTTCTTCGCGTTACAATGCTCTAATGTGTTTGTGACAACACTCTTTGCCTCTTCCATGAGCTTCTCGCTCTCTCTTACATAAACGAAACCTCTTGACACAATGTCTGGCCCTGCCAGAAGAACCCCATTATAACGGTCAAGTGTAACAACGACAATAAATAAGCCGTTCTGTGATAAATGCTGGCGGTCACGAAGTACAATATTACCAACATCGCCAACACCAAGACCATCTACTAAAATACCCTGTGCAGGTACATGCCCGGTAACTTTTGCCTGCTCTTTTGAAATGGTAAGCACATCGCCAGACTGTAAGATCATTACATTTTCTTTTGGAATACCCATCTCAATGGCAAGATCTTTATGTCTCTTTAAGTGACGGTACTCTCCATGAACTGGAATCGCATACTGTGGCTTTGTCAATGTGTAGATAAGCTTAATCTCTTCCTGACACGCATGTCCGGAAACGTGAGTATCCTGGAAAATAACGCTGGCTCCCTTCTTGGCAAGCTCATTCATTACTTTTGATACAGCCTTCTCATTACCAGGAATTGGATGAGAACTGAAGATAATTACATCACCCGGCTTAATAGAAACCTTGCGGTGAGTGGAAGCTGCCATACGGCTTAATGCTGCCATCGTTTCTCCCTGGCTTCCTGTTGTTATAAGCACGAGCTGCTCATCCACATAATTCTTCATCTGTTCTATATCAATCAATGTGTTATCTGGAATCTTAATATAGCCAAGCTCTGCTGCAGTAGAGATTGTGCTGACCATACTTCTTCCCTCGATAACAACCTTCTTTCCACAACTATACGCACAATCAATAATCTGCTGTACACGATCTACGTTCGAAGCAAATGTCGCTACAATAATTCTGTGGTCTTTATTCTCATCAAAAAGGTGGCGGAGAGTTCGTCCAACGGTTCTCTCGGATGGCGTATATCCCTCACGCTCTACATTGGTACTCTCACACATTAAGGCAAGAACACCTTTCTTTCCAAGTTCTGCAAAACGGCCAAGATCAATGGCATCTCCAAATACCGGTGTGTAATCGATCTTAAAGTCACCAGTATGCACAATAATCCCTGCTGGTGTATAAATAGCGAGTGCTGCCGCATCACTGATACTGTGGTTCGTTTTAATAAATTCTATACGAAATCTTCCCAGATTAATAGACTGGCCATGTTTGATGACCTTTCTTCTGGTTGTTCTTAAAAGATTATGCTCTTTTAACTTATTCTCAATAAGTCCCATTGTAAGCTTTGTTGCATAAATAGGCATATTCAGTTCTTTAAGAGCATAGGGAATCGCACCAATATGATCCTCGTGTCCGTGGGTAATTACAAGTCCCTTTACCTTTGAGGCATTCTCTTTCAAATAAGTGATATCCGGTATAACTAAATCGATTCCCAACATCTCATCGTCCGGAAAAGCCAGACCACAGTCTACTACAATAATACTGTCCTCATACTCAAACGCAGTAATATTCATACCGATCTGCTCTAATCCGCCGAGAGGTATTATCTTTACTGATTGATTTCCTGTTACTTTCAAATTCTAACCTCCGTTCTACTATTCACTTGTCTATATAGCAGAAAGCACAATCGCATAGAATAAAACGGACATCTATTCCTGCCAAATATCTGCCGTTTTATCTCACACGAAAGCCTGCCTGCTATTCTACTTCAAAATTAATATCGTCCATTAACTGCTCAAATACTTTGGATACTGATATAAGTTCTTCCTCGTCTTCAACCATCTCATAGGTTGCCCATTCTTCATCCTCAGCCGCATCAGCAACTCTTTTCATGATAAGAACTTCAACCTCCTCGTCATCTGCATCTGCACTTCCGTCTTCTACTAACAGATAGTGAAATCCATTCAGAGTTGTCTGTTCGAGGACATAGAACTCCTTTTCTTTTCCATCTTCGTCTTTAAATGGAATACTCTGATAATTGTTCATATAAAACCTCTTTCTTCCGTACTTACGTCCGTTCTCCGCTTACTTTTCCGGAATTGGATGTACATCCATGTAACTTTGCAGAATCAGAGTAGCCGCCATCCAGTCAATGCGTTCTTTCCTGTTCTCACGGCGCACTCCGCCTTCCTGCAAAATTCTCTCTGATTCCATCGTAGTCAGTCTTTCATCCCATAAGACTACTTCCAATCCGGTTCTGCGCTGAAGCATCGCCTGAAACTCCTTCGTCTCCTCAGCTCTTTCTCCCAGCGTATTATTCATATTCTTTGGCAATCCGAGTACTACCTTACTCACTTCATATTCTTCTATGAGCGCTTCTATCCTTGCCAATGTCTGGCGCAGCTTCTTATTCGACTTTCTGGTAACTGTCTCAACTCCCTGTGCCGTAATGCCCAAAGCATCACTTACCGCCACACCTACTGTCTTTGTCCCGTAATCAAGACCCATCCATCTTTCTTTCATAATTACTTTAACTGAGTATCAATATAATTTTCAAATAAAACTTCAAGAATCTCGTCACGTTCTACCTTCATAATTAAGCTTCTCGCATTCTTATGACTGGTAATATAAGTCGGATCTCCGGACATAATATAACCCACGATCTGATTCACTGGATTATATCCTTTTTCCGTTAATGCTTCGTATACATCTTTCAAAATAGATGCTACATCATATTCCTGTTCTTTAACCACATGAAAAAACTGTGTATTATTTCTACCCATGTCTACCTCCTTCTAGCAGATTTACAATCAATAAATATTTTACTATGAGTGACATTAAAATTCAATCGAAACTTTTCCGTACAGTAAATTTTCATCAATAAATCCCTGAATATCTACTACAATTACCTCATTTTGTTCTAATTTTGTATCATTTTCCGTTAATTCCACTGCAACTTTCACATAATGAGCCGTATATCCCTGAAAATATTTTTTACCATTTTTCTCTACAATTTCTTCTAAAAGTACTTTTTCTTTTCTTCCAACATACCATTCTTCAAATGCTGTCTTGTGCCTTTTTGCCATCGAAAGAAGCACCTCGGAACGTTCTGTCTTTACCTGTTCCGGCACATGCCCGGACATCTTCTGTGCTCTTGTTCCTTCTCGTACAGAATACTTGAAAATATGCATCTCATATAGATTGATTTTCTCAAGATATGCTCTTGTTTTTTCAAATTCTTCCTCAGTTTCTCCAACAAAACCTGCAATAACATCAGTTGTTAATGCCGGATGCTCATAGTACTTTCTTAAAATATTTAATGCTTCCTCATATTCTTCTGTTGTATATTTGCGGTTCATACGCTTTAATGTCTCGTCGCAGCCGCTCTGTAAAGAAAGATGAAAATGTGGACATACTTTATCACATTTCACAAGTTCTTTTACAAACTCCTCTGTGATAATTCTAGGCTCTAAAGAACCCAGACGGATTCTCTCCACATCCTCTACCTGCTGTATTCTCTTAATCACATCAAGAAGAGTCACTGTTCCTAAATCTTTCCCATAGGAACTTAAATGAATTCCGGTAAGCACGATTTCTTTATAACCCTGTGCTGCCAGATTTTTTACTTCTTCAATGACTTCCTCTGGATTTTTACTGCGGATTCTTCCTCTTGTGTAAGGAATGATACAATACGAACAGAACTGATTACAACCATCCTGTATTTTAATATATGCTCTTGTATGCTCGTTTACCTTATGAATTGTTAAATCTTCATATTCTTTTGTGTGATTAATATCAATTACTTCTGAGACAACTGGTACCTCCTGCTCTGGTTCTTTTGCCGCAAAATATTCCTCAAGGATCTGGGCGATATCTTTCTTTTTATTATTACCGACAAGAATATCCGCCTCATTTTTCTTTGCCAGTTCTTCCTCTGCTGCCTGCACATAACACCCCGCTGCCACGATAATTGCATCCGGATTGTTTTTCTTTGCACGATGAATCATCTGACGGCTCTTTCTGTCTGCCATATTTGTTACAGAACAGGTATTTATAATATAGACATCCGCTGTCTCTTTAAAACTGACAATCTCGTATCCTGCCTTTTCAAGAATCTCCTCCATGGCATCAGTCTCATACTGATTTACTTTACAGCCCAGTGTAAGGAACGCCGCTCTTCTTTTACTCATAAAAACAAATCTCCTTTTTCCGTTTCTCCTTTTCGTTTTTTCTGTTATTTATTATTTCCTACCTGCAATCCTATTTTTTCTAACTTCATTCATCTCCAGATTCATGCCAAAAAATTCCCCTTTATCTTTAGATAATATTTTCCAAATCTTCCTCAAATCTATTGACTTTTTTTCACTAAAAAGGTACTATATTATTAAAATATATATAGACATTTTTAGGAGGAGCGCGTATATGAAAACGATTAAAATCTCTTTAAATTCCATCGATAAGGTAAAAACATTTGTTAATGTCATCAATCGTTTCGATGCAGAATTCGATTTAGTTTCCGGTCGTTACGTTATTGATGCAAAGTCTATCATGGGAATTTTCAGTTTAGATATTTCTAAACCTATCGATTTAAATATCCATAACGCTGATAATCTTGATGAGATTATGGAACAGTTACAGCCATACTTAGTAACTGAATAATTACATAAGAGCGGGTTTTCTGGTATACGGATATATTATATATAACCTGTGATGTATTTATGAAATCAACCGAGGAAATATTACTTTCCTCGGTTCTTTCTTTACAGATAAATTTTTCTTATATGAATCTTCAGATAAAACAAATATTTTTAGTGATATTTCTTCTTCCCACCTTTTAAAAAGGCACTTATCTGCAAGCATTATAAACATTATCAAAATACTTATGTCTGCCTTGAAAATGCTTTCATCCATTAATACTTTAGTGAGCGTTAATCTTAATTTCTTCTGTTGTTTCAATCGCTGTCTTCATCAGCTCGTCAATACAATCATCAAGATTTCTCTCAGAACGCTTAATTACATCTAATCTTGGCTTTGTTACCGGATGTTTTGCCACAAAAATAGTACAGCAGTCTTCGTATGGTAAAATAGATGTCTCATATGTTCCAATCTTTTCTGCAACTTTTACGATTTCATTTTTATCAAGTCCGATACAAGGACGGAATACTGGCATCTGGCACACTTCATTTGTTACATAAAGACTGTGCATTGTCTGACTGGCAACCTGTCCGATACTCTCACCTGTAACGAGGGAAAGACAATTATCCTGATTTGCGAAATGCTCTGCAATCTTCATCATGTAACGACGCATAATGATTGTCAATTCATCATGAGGACATTTCTCATAAATTGCCATCTGAATATCTGTAAAGTTTACAACATGTAATGTAATAGGTCCTGTATATTTTGCAATCTCTTTTGCAAGATCTACTACTTTCTGTTTCGCTCTCTCACTTGTATAAGGAGGTGCATGGAAGTAAGTTGCGTCAATGCTTACACCTCGCTTGGAAATCATGTAACCAGCTACCGGGCTGTCGATACCACCGGAAAGAAGAAGCATTGCTCTTCCGTTTGTACCAACCGGCATTCCACCCGGTCCCGGAATCTCTCTGGAATAAATGTAAACCTTATCACGAATCTCGACTGTAAGCATAACATCTGGATTATGCACGTCAACACTTAAGTCCTCAAACTTCTCTAATAATCTCTCTCCAAGACGGGCAGCTGCTTCCATAGACGGAATTGGATACTTCTTGTCTGCTCTTCTTACATGTACTTTGAAAGAAAAATGCTTATCTGCATAATCTTCATCTACATATTTTTCTACGACTTCCGCAATCTTTTCAAAATCTTTATCTTCTTCTACTACAATTGGACAAATACCTGCAATACCGAATACATGGCTTAAGCTTTCCACCGCCTCATCAAAATCATACTCTTCATTGGCATGTACAAAAATACGTCCAGATTCCTTTCTGATAGAAAAGTTTCCTACTGGTTTTAATGCATATTTCATCTGACGGACAAGGGCATCTTCAAAGAAACGGCGATTGTTTCCCTTGATTCCAATTTCTGCATATTTAATCAAAAATGCTTTGAATTCCATAAATATCTCCTTTTTTATATGATGTACTCTCGTAGTCTTTCTTGTCACAAAATCAAGCTCAAAAAGATTCCGAGAGTACATTATGTTCTAATTGTTTTATCGTCTTGTAAATCTCCGAAGCATCGGCAACAGTTCTTTTAACGCTTCCACACAAATATCTGCTTCTTCTACCGTATTAAAAATAGAGAATGAAAAACGAAGCGTCGATTCATAGTATTCCTTTGTAAGACCAATGCCCTTCAAAGTACCGCTGACTTCCGGTTTATTAGATGAACAGGCAGAACCCGCTGATACATAAATCTCACGTTCTTCTAATGCGTGAAGAAGCACTTCACTTCTTACTCCTAAAAAGCTGATACTCGCCACATGCGGAGCATCTCCGGAATTATCCTTCACATCTGGAATCTCTTCCATCACTCTTTTTATAAAATGATCTTTTATCTCTCTGATATGTGCGATCTTTTCCTCATGATTCTCATAAATCAACTCTGCCGCCTTACCAAGCCCTGCAATTCCCGGTACATTTTCTGTTCCGGAACGCATTCCCTTCTGTTGATTTCCACCCCAGATGATTGGCTTTATCTTTGTTCCATTCTTAATATAAATAAATCCGATTCCCTTTGGGCCGTGAATCTTATGCCCACTTACAGAAATCATATCTGCTTTCCATTTCTTAGGGTAACAATTCAACTTACCATATGCCTGAATACAATCGGTATGGAATAAAATCTTTGGATCAAAAGACTTTACAATCTTTCCAATCTCCTCAACCGGTTCGATGGCACCAATCTCATTATTCACGCACATAATAGAAACCATCAATGTATCTTTACGAAGCGCCTTCTTTAATGCCTCTAAATCTACGATTCCATGTTCATCGACAGGAAGATAGGTTACTTCAAATCCCTCATCTTCCAAAAAAGATAATGGATTATATACAGAAGCATGTTCAATACAGCTTGTAATAATGTGCTTTCTCTCTCTTTTATTTGCAAATGCAGTACCGATCAATGCAAGATTATTCGCCTCTGTACCACCAGAAGTAAAATAAATCTCCTTTGGATCAACTTTCAGGCTCTTTGCAATAATCTCTTTCGCATGATTGACATACTTCTCTGCATCAAATCCTTTCATATGCATAGAAGAAGGATTCCCATACTCTTTCTCAAGTACTTCATCCATAATCTCACGCACCTGCGGCAGCGCCCTTGTGGTCGCGCCATTGTCAAAATAAATCTCTGACATTCTCGTTTACAACTCCTTCAAAAAATATATTATGTCTTATTGTTTTTTTGTTCCATTCTCTACACTCAAAAAACAGCCATAAAAAATGGCATAATCGTATATAAACATAACATAAAATGAGAGAGAAGTAAAATGGATTTTGCGAATAAACAGACGAAAATGAAAAAGGATACTCCCCTCAAGCTGTAAAGATAGTCGTTCGAGCAAAATGCTCAGTCGCATTTTCACTCACTCCGACATTACATCTTGAGGGGAGTATCCTTTTTCATTTTCTGTTTGTTGGCTCTCCAAAGTCATTTTACTGGCTGTTAGAGAAGAAGTGGTTAAAAAATAATAACTTTAAGCTTTATGATTATTTTATCTTATATGACTACTTTACCTTGACTTTAAAGGTTGCTTTTTTGTTACTTCCGTCGGTTGCCATCGCTGTGATTTTTATAGTTTTTCCTTTGGCAACCTTTTTAGTTTTGACTACGCCTTTGGCATTGACTGTAGCATATTTCGCGTTGGAGGATGTCCACTGTAACTTTTTATTCGCTTTTTTCGTAGCGGTTACGTTCGCTTTTAATTTCAGGCTTTTTCCTGCTTTAACAGTTTTAGTTCCTGTAATTTTTACCTTCTTTACGATTCCTTTCATGGAAGTTACTTTCCAGGATGCGGAAACCTTTATCTTATCGTTTGATGCTGTTATTGTAACTTTCTTTCCTCCGGTTTTCTTTTTCACTGTTACAACACCATCTGCGTTGACAGTTGCTACCTTGGTATTGCTTGACTTCCAGGTTAACTGTTTTGTTATGCTGTCTGGCAGCCCGATTTCAGCCTTTAAGTTCACCTTTTTGCCTGCGGCAATCTGTTTTGCTTTCCGGTTGCTTTAAAAGGTTTTATAGATGGAGCTTTTGTTGTGTTACCAGATGGTTTTGTTGTGTTGCTGGACGGTTTCTGGGTTCCCTGATTTGCATTTTTTGAAAAATGTGCTGACAGGTTTCTGTTATTCTGAACACAGAAGCGGTATTCTTTTTCTTTTGAAATCAGATTATCATTTTCATACCATCCTGCAAATGTATAATTAGTTTCTGGCTCTGCAGTTACCTTTGCATATTCGCTGATCGTATAGCTTCCGCCACCTGTAACACTTCCACCTGACTGCGCAGTAACATTTACCTGTTTTTTAATATCTTCGGAAGCACCTTTTTCTATCGAAGGCTGTACTTCATCTCCACTGACATTTTTAAGCGTTTCTGTAGAACTTTCTGTATCTGTTTCAAATGTACTTTTGTAAACTTCTCCTTCTTTTATCGGAATATCAACATAACTTTTTACCTGGCTACATTCATTAGTTTCCAGATTCTGATTCATAACGGTATATGTCATTGTTCCGTTATCCGTTGCTTTTAAATCCACTTTGTAGTCAGCATCTTCAGGGATACATACGATTTTCTGACCATTTTCATCAATAGGTATTAAATGTGTTAGCAAATATGCATTATCAAGAGGATGCTTTGCAGCAAGTCCTGGTATCACTCTTGCAATTGTCACTGCAAGGGCTCCGGTATCCAATCCACTGTTCTTTCCTAATACTCCTGCCATTCCACTAATCATATTTGCCTGCAGCCTCATATAATAATTTTCTCTATTCACTGCAACATCGCATAAATCATCCATCAGCTTATCCATCATAGAAGCCTGCGCAAGCCCTTCTTTCGTTAAATATACCACCGCCTGCATTGGAAGATATAAGTTTTTCACTTCTTTCTCCGTCCAATCATACATTCTCGCTCCTAGGGCTAATTTATTATATGTAATCAAATCTGTATAACATTTGACCATTTTGGCCCTTGCAATCCCGTAATCAGCTAGCGCGCGAATATTTGGTAATTGATATACTGTTCCATATCTTTTAAATTCAAACCCACTCATTGCTACTTTTGGTACTAAATCAACCGAATTGACTATACTTACAATATTTTTATATTTATCACTCTCTACATAACTTTGTGTTTTTGTCGTGTTCTGCGGACATTCAAAACAAAAGGCATAGATATTATCTCGTGTAAGACCTTCTACCGCACCGTCATCCAACATTTTAGCTACGCGGTTTGTTGTAGCTGCTCCTCTGCTGTACCCGGAAATCCATACTTTTAATTCATATGGCAGCTTGTCTTTATATTTTTCTACATACTTTTTAATGCCATCTCTAACCTGCAGAGCTGCCTCATTAAAACCTTGATGTTCATCTTTTGTTCCAAGATTAAAGTTTCCTCCCCATTCATCCATATATCCGCCGCCGCGAACTGTAACCATAAGAAGAGAGGCTGTTTTACCAGCACTGTTTTTAATATTTTTACTGCTAATCGCATAGCCAATCGTATTTGTTTTAGGATCGGGATAAGAACTTTCATAATTCGTAAATTCTAACGAATTCTTATCAGTCCCGGCCATCAGATACTTTATATTCGTGTCTATAGAATGTGGATCATCCATCACCCCATATCCGGCCACTGCCCCACGAATCGACATCTTTGTAAGCCCATGCTGATAAGTCGTACTTGGAGTAAAGAACCAGTTTTCATCGTAATCATAGATATATTTTGCTGTTTTCTTATCTCCTCCTGATGTATTAACAAGCTTATGTAAACTTGTTTCAAACTTAAATTCACCGGATTTTTGTAGAGGGCTTGCTATATTGTCTGTATCTTCTTTCTTTCCTTCATTTACGGTTCCATCAGAGCATACGGTTCCTGCATATATATTAGCAGTATCTATAGAAGAAAGATCTAAATGTATCGCTGGACGAACGCTATGATCAGAAAAAATACTGGTGCCTCCACTATTGACACGACCGAAATCATACACAGCTGTTACATCCCCATAACAAGAGCCACCTGGCGAACGAAGGAACCATAATGCATTTCCATTGCATTCCGAATCTTCTATATTTCTCCATGTACCCATAGCATAAGCATACGTACTGCATTTGCATCTTCTAGCCTCATCATATACCTCTCCATCTAATACAAATCCATATTTTTTTGCATCATCCGTATTATATACTTTCCTTTCTGAAAGTAAGAATATTTTATCTGAAGTGTCATTTCCACCCTGACCGGCACTTCCATAGTGAATATTGTTCCTATTTTCTACTTTTGTTGTCTTAATTGCGTTTTTTGTGCAGTAGAAAATGCTGTGTCAATAAAATTCTTATTACTGTAATCTATCTCTGATTGATTTTCAGATGCTTTATAACCATTTATCCAACTTCGCATACTACTTTTTTCCCAGGTTATGGTTGCCCATTTTTCATTATAACGCTGATCATCCAAAGCAATATCCGAAAGAAGGAAAACATCATTATTATCTTTGTTTAATACTCTCCATTTAATAGGTTCATATTTAAAGTAGTGATACGTAGTATAATCATCATTCCAATCATAATACTGTTCACTACCCCCACTGTAAGCATGTTATATCGCATCTTCTCCCTTTAACTTTCGGTATTTAACACCATCAATAGTAGTATCATTATTGTCCCAACTTGTCGCATTCTTCAGTTTATTATAAACACTTCCATCTTTCGATGTAATCTCACTTTGCGGGTAACTTCCAAAATAAATACAATCCCAAGTAACTTTTTGTCCGGCTGTCATCGTAGTATCCTCTTCAATTTTAGGATTACCTATGGTATCCGCTGCTTTTACTTCGGGTAATGTTAACGGGACATCTGCAATATGGATTCCCTGTGGACAAATTCCTGCGAGCATCGCTATTGTCAATACAAATACCAATAGCCGATGCAAAATCTTTCTTTTCTTCATACTTTTTCTCCCCTCGTTTGATAAATCTATTCTATTATAGGTTCGCTAAGACGAAAACAAAAATATTCACAGGTTGATGCATAATATATCCAACTATTTTCATTAGCTCTTCTTTCCCCAGACTCAAACATATTTTTCATAATCTATGACAGCAATATCGTTACATGGTATACTGATTTTAAACTTATAGACTCGGAGGTATAACATGTCAAACATTCAGATAACAGAAAACGAATCAGGAAAATACTCTCCTGAATGGTTTTATAACGAGGCACAAAAACCGGAATGGATCGCGTTTATTCGCAAAGCAGATACTTTACATGAAAATTTTATAAATCATTTTGGAATAGAACACTTAAAATCTCTTTCAGGTAAAGAATTATTAACTTCTTTATTTTACAATGACAAAGGAAATAAATTGAATCTTTGTTATGTACTTGAAATGGACAAAGATATGCGCGAAATATTTGGAAGTATTGCCGGTGGAGCAGCTTATAAATTTGGACTTTTCTTTCACAAAAAAACACAAAGCTGGACTTGTGGCTCACCTGCAAAACCTGTAAAGCTTACTGAAAATGAGGCAATCCAAAAGGCAGAAGAAATACGTAATGATTTGGTAGCAGGTGCTGAAATAATATCTTCCTTTGGTCCTTTAAATTCCACAGCAGATTATGAACAACTCTACAAACAACTGGAACATATTTCTGGAATTAATACAGTATGGCGAATGAAATATTATCAAATGTTATTTCCAATATTGTTTGCACCATTTTATGGACAAGATATACAATTGGATGTATTACATTTTCTAAATCAAACACCAAGCGAGATTCCTTTTATACGCATGGGACAAATCGCACTGTTTTCAAAAAAATGTAATATTCCTGGTATTGTTTTTGGTCATATTTGGGGAAGATCCACTAATCACAATAATAAATCTAATGATTCTGAAACTAATACGCTTTCCGACAAAAAACATAAACTTCACTACTGGATGTACACGGTCTTTGACGATACCAGTTGGATGGAATGCCAGCAAAAAGAAATTATGGTTCTCGGCATGGATGACATAGGAGATTATTCTCAATATGATTCTAAGGAATCTCTTCGTCAGGAATTGATAAGCACTTATGACAACAGTACCTCTCGAAAGAATCAGGCTTTAATGGCATGGAATTTTGCAAACAAGCTGGCGATCAATGATGTCATTTTTGCAAAGCGAAGTAATACTCTTGTTGGTAAAGGTATTGTCACCGGAGATTATATTTTTGATGATTCTCGCCAGGAATATAAAAATATCCGTACCGTAAAGTGGCTTCAAATTGGCGAATGGGAACATCCCGGTAAGTCTGTTGCCAAACGCTTAACTGATATTACCCCATATACTGACTATATCGAAAAACTTATTACTATCTTTACTCCTGATGAATTGGATGATGTAGATACACAACCTGAAGTAGACTATCCAGAATATTCTTCTGCTGATTTTCTTTCCGATGTATATATGAGTGAGCAAGATTATGAAACATTGGTAAATGTCTTAAAAATGAAGAAAAATATCATTTTACAGGGTGCACCTGGTGTTGGAAAAACATTTACTGCCAAACGTCTTGCCTATTCTATTATTGGTTCAAAAAATCCTGACCGTGTTCAAATGATTCAGTTCCACCAGAGCTATTCCTATGAAGATTTTATTGAGGGATATCGTCCGACAGAAAATGGATTTACAATCAAAAAGGGATCTTTTTACAAATTCTGCAAACTTGCTGAGGATGACGATGAAAATGATTATTTCTTTATTATTGATGAAATCAATCGCGGTAATTTAAGTAAAATATTCGGTGAATTATTTATGTTGATTGAAAAAGACAAACGTGGTATTGAACTCCAGTTATTATATTCTGATGAGAATTTTTCTGTACCACCCAATGTATATATTATCGGCATGATGAATACTGCTGATCGTAGCCTTGCCATGTTAGATTATGCTTTAAGACGACGTTTTTCATTTTTTACTATGAAACCGGGATTTAATACTATTGGTTTTCAGACTTACCAAGATTCTTTAAAAAGTGACGCTTTTAAAAAATTGATTTCTTGCATAAAACAATTAAATTCAAAAATAGCAGCAGATATTTCTCTTGGAGAAGGATTTTGTATCGGGCATAGCTATTTTTGTGGACTAACTGCCAAAACAGCTACTGTCCAAACACTTACATCCATTATAGAATATGAATTGATTCCTCTTTTAAAAGAATATTGGTTTGATGAACCTGAAAAAATCATCGACTGGTCTGATAGATTAAGGAGTACCGTCAAATGATTCCCATTCAAAATATTTACTATATGCTGTCCTATGCTTTTCAAACATTACAGGCAGAGAATTACAAAGACTTAGCAACAGAAAACTTTCATAATACTGCAGAATTATGTGCAGCGATTCTTGATAAAGGAATTGGTATTCAATTAAAACATGGTTTAAGAAGAGATTATGTATCAAAATCCGAATCTCTTTCTACACTACAGGGAAAACTTAACATTTCAGAATCCATCAAGACCCAGACAATGCTCAAAAAACAAATGATTTGTACCTATGATGAATTCTCAACCAATATACAATTTAACCAAATTATTAAATCCACTGTATTACTGCTTCTTAAAGCGAATATTACAAACAGCCGAAAAAAGAGTCTAAGAAAACTATTGCTATTTTTTTCTGACGTTAATGAAATTGACCTGCATTTTGTAAATTGGAATCAACAGTATAATCGCTCTAATCAAAACTATCAAATGTTAATCGGTATGTGCTATCTAGTCTATAAGGGTCTTCTGACAACACAAAATAACGGCACTACTAAACTCATGGATTTTTTTGACGGACAACAAATGTGTCGCTTATATGAAAAATTCTTGCTTGAATATTATCGGAAAGAACATCCAGAACTCACCGCCAATGCATCACAAATTGCATGGCAGCTTGATGATACTGAAAATCAAATGCTTCCTAGGATGCAGACAGATATTATGTTATCCAAAAACAATAACATACTTATTATTGATGCCAAATATTATTCGCATATGACCCAGCAACAATACGGAATACATACTCTGCATTCCAATAATCTTTATCAGATTTTTACCTATGTAAAAAATAAGGAATTTGAATTGAGAAACTATGAACATACTGTATCAGGAATGCTTCTTTATGCACAAACCGATGAAGATATTATTCCTAATAACACCTACCATATGAGCGGAAATCAGATTTCTGTTCTTGCATTAGATTTAAACCAGGATTTTTCAAAAATCTCCAGAACTTTAGATGACATCGCCAAAAATTTTCTTTAAAATTTTTAAAGGAAGGGACCTAATATCCCTTCCTTACTTCTATTACCCCTATTGTAACAAAAAATCTATAAACTTCCTCATAAAGCGAAGAACCAAAATGGATACACCTATAGCTGCCGCTATACATACAATTGAAAAAAACATCTGAAAAATCACCTGACTATCCATAGCATATGAAACTGCGTTATTCATTGTATCTCCCCCTGACTATCTTTTGATACTTCATTTTACCATATCTCTGTATTTTTATCAAAAATTTTTCATTTTCAAAATTACATTTTTTATATTATTTTACATTTATTAGTTGTTTTTCTTCTTAAATATGATATACTATTCCTCACCAGTTGTATCACCGAGTTCTTGACACACGTATACTATACGTATTATAATATAATTATAGAAAGGGGTGGCATACTATGCCAATGAAACCAAAAGAAATGATAAGATTATTAAAAAAGAATGGTTTCATAAAAATAAGTCAAAATGGTTCCCATGTGAAAATGAAGAATTTTAAAACTGGCAAACAAACAACAGTTCCTCTTCATAGCAAAGATTTAAAAAAAGGACTAGAGCGTGTTTGAAAAATCATTCCTGCAACCTGCACGCCCCAATTTGCGGTAGATTTTGCCTTCATTCGGTTGACGTAGCCCGCTACGCCGCCCTCATTCAGGCGAAATCTCCCGCAAATTGTAACGCACATCTTGCAGAAAGCATTTTTCAAACACGCTCTAGAAGATGCCATCCTAAAACAAGCGGGCTTAAAATAGCCTTATTTCATCTATAATAACTCACATACATTGGAGGTATCCATTATGAAAAAATTATTTTATCCTGCTGTATTTCATATTGCAGAAGAAGGCGGTTATTGGGTGACTTTTCCTGACTTTCCCGAATGTCTAACTCAGGGAGAAAATATGCAAGAAGCCTATGATATGGCTATAGATGCTTTAGGACTTATCTTAACTGATGACATTAACGACCATAAAGAACTTCCAGAACCGTCTAACATCACACATGTTGATGATGGAGTTGTCGTAATCATCCCATATGATTATTTGGAATATAATCGAAAGTATCATAATAAATCTATCAAAAAAACTTTAACAATCCCTGAATGGTTGAATAACGAAGCATTGCGATTGAATTTAAACTTTTCACAGATTTTGCAGGATGCTCTTTTAAACAAAATTCAATCTCGTTAATGGCTATAATTCTTTCATTTGGTAATACTGCAATCATAGATTATAATATACTTAACAAGGCAGCTAATACGATAGCTTCACCTATCCATTTCCGGCAAGTTTAGGTTAAAAAACAGAACCCCCACAACTTTATAGATAGCAAATGTGATGTCGGAGCAAGTAAAAATGCGGCTGAGCATTTTCTACGCAGCGAAATCTTCACATGTGCTATCTATAAAGTTGCGGGGGTTCGTCTGTTTTTAATCTAAATCAATCCAATCCTACACCGGATATGCTCCATTCTTTACATCGGCTTTTTCAGGATCAATCTTATTCTCCTGTGCCGCTCTGTATTTAAAGAATTCGGTTGCTACCTGTGGGAACAATGCGTATGTAAGCACATCTTCGTCCTGTTCTTTCCACTGGCTCATCTCTGCCTCGATCTTAGATAATTCCGGTTCAAGAAGGTCGGCTGGACGACAGGTAATTGGCTTTTCATCGCCGATTGCCTTTTTCTGTACTTCTTTATTCATTGGTTTTACGGTTTGACCGTATTCTCCACGAAGAAGGGCTTTTGACTCGTTTGTAATCATTTTATAACGCTCTCCGGTAAGTACATTTAATACAGCCTGTGTTCCGACAATCTGACTGGACGGTGTAACTAATGGTGGTTCACCGAAATCTTTACGTACCTTTGGCACTTCCTCTAATACCTCATAGAACTTATCAGATGCGCCCTGCTGCTCTAACTGAGATACGAGGTTGGAAAGCATTCCTCCCGGTACCTGATACATTAACGTCTTGATATTTACGCCAAGTACCTTTGGACTCATTAAACCATTTGCCAGATATTTCTCACGTATTGGGCGGAAATAGTCTGCAATCTCGCCTAAAAGCTTCTGGTCAAATCCTGTATCAAATTCTGTACCGCGGAATGTTTCAGCCATAACTTCTGTTGCCGGCTGGCTTGTTCCCATTGCAAATGGAGATATGGCTGTATCAATGATATCGACTCCTGCTTCTACTGCTTTTAAGTAAGTCATTCCACCGACACCACTTGTATAGTGTGTATGAAGTTCGATAGGAATGTCTGTTGCCTGCTTTAATGCAGTTACAAGGCGAGTTGCTTCATTCGGCACTAAAAGTCCTGCCATATCTTTGATACAGATAGAATCTGCTCCCATCTCTTCAATATTCTTAGCAGTCTTTTTCCAGTAGTCTAATGTATATGCATCACCGATTGTATAGGAGAGGGCGATCTGCGCGTGTCCTCCCTCTTTCTTTGTTGCATCTACAGCAGTCTGTAAGTTTCTAAGGTCATTTAAACAGTCAAAAATACGAATAACATCAATTCCGTTTGCAATAGATTTCTGTACGAAATATTCTACAACATCGTCTGGATATGGCTTATATCCTAAGATGTTCTGTCCACGGAATAACATCTGTAACTTTGTATTCTTAAAGCCATCTCTTAATTTACGAAGTCTCTCCCATGGGTCTTCCTTTAAGAAACGCAGGCAGGCATCAAATGTTGCACCTCCCCAGCATTCTACTGCATGATAACCAACCTGATCCATCTTATCTACGATTGGCAGCATCTCCTCTGTTGTCATTCTTGTAGCAATCAGAGACTGATGTGCGTCACGGAGAACGGTTTCTACTATTTTAACCGGTTTTTTCTTAATTTCGGCCATAATATCTCCTTTTATTTCAAATCACGTAACTATTTGCGCTTACAACTGTTATTATCTAAAATTCAACTTGTAAACTATTTATAAATATCCCCTGTAACATTTTTTACAGATTATAGCCCTATAAATAATGAATTTTAAATAATCAAATAATTCTAAATTATACTCCAAAAATTGCCATAAATGTTCCGGCTGCTACCGCTGTACCGATAACTCCGGCAACGTTTGGTCCCATCGCATGCATCAGTAAGAAGTTTGATGGATCTGCTTCCGCACCAACTTTCTGGGATACACGGGCTGCCATAGGAACGGCAGATACCCCGGCAGAACCAATTAATGGATTTACCTTACCACCTGTAACCTTACACATAAGTTTACCAAACAGGACACCTGCTGCAGTACCAACAGCAAAAGCTACAAGACCTAATACTACAATCTTGATTGTGCTGACATTTAAGAATGCCTCTGCACTTGTTGTCGCACCAACGGATGTACCAAGAATAATAACTACGATGTACATAAGAGCGTTAGACGCTGTCTCTGAAAGCTGTTTTACTACGCCGGACTCTCTAAAAAGGTTACCGAGCATCAGCATACCAACTAATGGTGCTGTTGTAGGAAGAATCAGACATACAACAACTGTTACAACGATAGGGAACATAATTTTCTCTGTTTTTGTAACGGTTCTTAACTGTTCCATCTTAATCTGACGTTCCTTTTCCGTAGTAAGGAGCTTCATGATCGGTGGCTGAATAATTGGTACAAGTGACATATAAGAATATGCCGCTACCGCAATTGGTCCCATTAAGTCTGTCTGCCCAAGCTTTCCGGCAAGGAAAATAGAAGTAGGACCATCGGCTCCACCAATAATGGAAATTGCTGCTGCTGCCTTTCCGTTAAATCCCATAAGCATTGCAAGAAAATACGCGCTGTAAATACCAAACTGCGCCGCAGCTCCTAGCAAGAAACTTGCTGGATTGGCAATCAGCGGACCGAAGTCTGTTAGTGCTCCAACGCCTAAGAAAATCAGTGAAGGGAGAATACTCCATTCATCTAATAAGTAAAAATAATGTAATAATCCGCCTTCTTCCATAATGGACGGATATAAGTTAACCAGCAGCATACCAAAAGAAATCGGCACTAACAAAAGTGGCTCATATCCTTTGGCGATGGCCAGATATAAGAAGACTAAAGCAACCAGTATCATAATGAAGTTACCTGGCTTTAAGAATGCAAATCCGGTCTGTGCTGCGAGATTCGTCATTGTCTCTACAACATAACTCATAAATCTTCCTCCGTTTTATTTTGCAAATATGCTCTAGTTCATTGTAGCCAGTACATCTCCGCCTTCTACCATATCTCCAACTGCTACTTCCACACTTGCGATAACACCATCCTGTGCTGCACAGATTTCATTCTCCATCTTCATAGCCTCTAATACAAGAACAGCGTCGCCCTTCTTTACAGAAGCACCTGCCTGTGCCTTTACTGCTACGATCTTACCTGGCATTGGTGCTGTAATCTTTACGGCACCGGCACTTCCGGAAGTCTTTGGGGCAGCTTTCTTAGCTGGAGCCGGAACGGCTGCTGGTGTACTTACCGGCGCTGCACTTGCTTCTCCTGCACCTAATTCTTCTACTGCTACATCATAAGCAACACCATTAACTGTAATTCTATAATTTTTCATTGTAAATCCTCCTGAATGATTTTATGTACTTCTAAAATCTTTCTATAGCTAACTTTTCAAAACTTTATAAAAAGATTCCAAGAATACATTTTTGCTATCTTCTCTTCACTCTCTTGATTGAACGAACAACCAACTTATCTGCACTGACTGCTGCTCCTCCATTCGCTGCCATGATTGCCGCTGTGATTACTGCGACAAGTTCACCATCATCCACAAGTTCCTCTTCTTCCACAACTTCTTCAAGAATCGGACGCTTTGGAGCCGGTCTTTCTTCCTGCGCAGCCTTTTTCTCTTTCTTAGAAGAACGATTCTTTAACGCTCTTTCAATAGATGGGATATATACAAAAAGAGAAATCAGTAAAGAAATGAAAATCAGTACTGCAAATACAGTTCCCATACCCATCAAAGTATTTAATAAGGCTTGTTCAAATACGTTCATACTCTCACCTCACTATACTGCCGTATGCTTCTTTGTCACTGGAGTTACTTTCTTTCCGTAAAGCATTTCATAAGCAGCGATAAGACGCTTTCTTGTTGCGTCCGGCTCGATGATGTCATCTATATATCCTCTATTTGCAGCTGCTAATGCACTGCTCTGTCCTTCTGCATATTCCGCAGTTTTCTCTGCGATAAGTGCTGTCTTATTCTTATCTGTATTGATTTCCTCTGCATACATGATACGAACTGCCTGTTCTGCATCCATCATTCCTACAGATGCCTGTGGCCATGCCAGAACAAAGTCAGCTCCGATAGCTTTAGAATTCATTACTTCCGCTGCAGTTCCATAAGCCTCGCCTGCAATGAGATTAATACGAGGTACACTAACCTGTGCAAGTGTTGTCGTAAACTTCGCTAATGCGAGCGCCTGCTTTCTCTCTTCATGTGCGTTGGCACGAAGTCCTGTCACGTTCGTTACAGTAAGAAGAGGAATCGAAAATGCATCACAGAACTTAATAAATCTTTCTGCTTTTTCAAGACCATTTCTTGTTAAAACGGACTCACCATCTACTGGCTGGTTTGCAACCGCACCTACTGTCTCTCCATTCAGACGGATAAATGCAGTTACCATCTCTTTGGCATAGGCTGCCTTTGTCTCTATGTACATATTGTTGTCAGAAATAGATTTTAAAATGTAAGCGGCATCATATGCGGCATCATTTAACTCAGGAATAACCCTATTTAAATCATCATCGTTATCAAAGTAAACATCTTCTGCTTCATAATCAGAAGGAAGTACATCAACGAGAATACGAAGCTGGTCAAGAAGTGCTTCTTCTGTCTCACATACAAAATCTACGTTACCAGCCTGCTCAGACTGGAACTGTGCTCCTGCCGTATTCTGACGGGATTCTTCATTCCCCGCTAATGCATTCGGACTGTTGATAAAGAGACTGCCGTTCTCCTTCTCCATCAATGTAAAATCAGACATAGCGGACATTACGGCACTTCCTCCTCCACACATTCCAAATACTGCAGAAATCTGTGGAATCATTCCAGATGCCTGTGCCTGCTTATTAAAAATCGTTCCAAAAGCGTGAAGGGCATCTGTCGCTTCCTGTAATCTAAGTCCTGCACAATCCAGCATTCCAATGATTGGCGCGCCTGTTTTCATCGCCAGATCATAAAGGGAAGCAATTTTCTTCGCATGCATCTCACCTACGGAACCTCCAAGTGCGGAAGCATCCTGACTGTAAACATAAACCATGCGGTCATTAATAACTCCGTATCCAGTGATAACACCATCACCTTCTACTTTCTTTGCACCGAGATTATAATCGGTATTACGAGCGGAAACATATCCACCAACTTCCACAAAACTGTGGTCATCAAACAGATAATCAATGCGCTCTCTGGCATTCATTTTTGAATTACCCATATTCTTTCCTCCATAAAAATGCTATATTGTATACCTTGTTGCTCTTTCATTCTATGTAATAATAACAAATTATTATCATGTTAGCAACCATTTTCTGTTAGTTATTTAACATTTATTTTATTTTGCCCATTCCACTAAACAAAATGAACATTCTGCCTATTTGCAAATTTTTTAACAATTCTTTCAATTTTCTTTCTGAATCTCCTGTTTTTTTCAGGAACGCTTGTGTATTTTTCCTGTTTTTCTCTATTTTATCTTTAAAATTCTATTTTTGTTTTATATGTCCATTTTTATTTCGTTATAATTTTAACGTATTTTGACATTCAATTACTAGTTGGTTTTTCTATTTTTTCGTCATTTTATACAAAATATTCTCATTCTATCAAATATCTTCCGTTTTTCTTCATAATTTCACTCTTATTTCCATCATTCTTCTTTTCTCGCTTATATTCTCCTCCTGTCTTTTTTAAATCAAAGATATAGTATCCAAAATCAATTTTGAACTATTTTTGTCAAACTTTTTTCACAAACTAATAGCGCTCCCTTTCATTTTATACAACTGTATATGCATACCATGAAGTATTTTCAAAAAATCAGAAAGAAATTATAAACTGTCAAGAAAAGCCTGTAATTTTGCACAAATACTCCTTTATTTTTTCACACAAAAAAGGTATAATAAACAAAATAAACAATTCTTTCACAATAAAGGAGGAGGACATCTTATGGAAAACCGCAAAATTCAATTTCGTTCAAAAGCCTGTAATCTACATCTTTCTGCCTATCCGGGACATTTCGCAACAAAGCATTCTCATGTCAACTACTTTTTAGATATGACAACATTAAAAGTACGTCAGTCTAATGCAGAAGAAGCTGCAAGAGCGTTAGTTCCACTTTATAAACATAATACCGTCGTCGATACCATCGTATGTCTTGACGGAACAGAAGTAATCGGTGCATTTTTAGCAGAAAAGCTTACAGAGAGCGGATTCTTCTCTTACAACCAGCATAAATCTATCTATATTGTTACTCCAGAAATAGATTCAGATGGTCAGATGTTCTTCCGCAAAAACATCCAGCCAATGATTAAAGATAGAAATATCATTATTTTAATGGCATCTGTCACAACTGGAATCACAATCAACCGAAGCTGGGAATGTATCGAGTACTATGGTGGCAAACTGCAGGGAATTTCAGCAATATTTAGTACGCTTTCTGAATATGGTAATCTTCCTGTTAATGCGCTGTTTACTCCAAATGATATTCCTACTTACCATACATATGATAAGCATGACTGCCCATATTGTAAGAGTGGTCAGAAAATCGATGCTTTGGTAAACGGACATGGATATTCCGAATTACTATAACTACTAATTTGTAGATTTCGTATAGACGAAAAAAAGAAACCATACCATATCCCAGATGCGGATGAGCATTTTAAACACAACGACTACAGAGCAGATGGGATATGGTATGGTTTCTTTTTTCGTCTGTTTTCTCTTAATGAATCGTAATCCATTTCAAAATTTTACTTTGGGTTTCTACGAATTGTTCATATTCTTCCCGGCTGTTTTGCTGATATTCCAGCGTGATATACTTTGGTGCTACGCGCTCTACAAATTCCCGGACACCTTCTCCGATAAAAGGCTGATGCAGATCAATATGACAGGCATGGTCATATGCAAGGCGAAATAGTTCATAAAATGGAATCTTATCAAAGTCTATCGGATGTTCTCTCCATTCTTTTCGCTGCTTTCTTACATAATCCCCTCCCAGTGACAACTGCAGGTGCATTCCTTTGAACCAGTGGAGCATCTGTGCTTTTTCGTATTTGTCTATCATTTTATTCAGATATGCTACGGCATCTTCCGGAGTCTTTAACTGTGTTGTTGTATTCATATAATGCCCGGTATCGAGCATGATTCCCTTTCTTTGTGTATGCATTCCTTCTATAAGACGGCGGGTAAGGCGGACATTTTTCAAGGTAAGCCCGCTCCACCAGAGATTCTCTACAAGAAAGTCGAATGGATATTCTTTTTCATCAAGTAGGGTATTGATGACCTCTAAGCTTGCATCAATCACTTCTTTATCTGTATAGCGGTATTTATAAATATAGCTCTCCCGGAGTGTCACTTCTGAAACATGGAAAACTACATACTTTGCTCCAACTTGTTCTGCATAGGCAAGATCGTCCCGCAAACTGTTCAGATAAGATTCCCTGCTCATTCCTCCAAAGTATTCCAGCCACTGCTCTCTTGAATCAAATTCCTGATCTAGGCGTTCATAATTCCCCTTCCACCAGTCCATCCAGAAAATATGAAAATACAGATGTACCCCATTCACCATATCCGGCAGAATCTTTCCTTCATCTGGCTCGCCTGCCCGAATCACTTCCAGTCCATTTAATCCTCGTGACTCATAAGACTTTCTAATATCTTCACTATCTTTATAACGATTTAGCATCCCTTCATAAATTGAAAAATTCATGGAACGACATTCTGGTATTTTCTGCATAGTTTCCCCCTTCAATCTCGTATACTCTCAGAATCTTTCTAAGAATACATTTTATCTATACTTATCATCCATACTTATTTCAAAAATGCCCCATCATTCTGGCAATCTTTCTAAAGTTCAAAAACGCCCCGGCTATTCATCTCATCAGATCATATTTTATTTTTATCCGCTGCAGCTTTTCCAACAATGGCTTTGCTCCAATCCACAGAAAAATAAATGTAGAACTGGCATGAACAAGATCTACCGGAATACCTGAAATATAGATTGCAAGCAGTCCTTCCCATGTAAAATCATACACACTCATAAAGAGAGCCGCTGGATTCATGATTCCTCCATAAATGAACACCGTCACAAGGAATCCATATATACAAAGGCTGAGCCGTTTGGTCGGAAGCAGTCCTATTCGGTAAAGGATTCCTGACAAAAATCCGATAAAACCCATCGCAAACATCTGCCATGGGGTCCATGGTCCCTGCCCAAATAAGAAATTGCTGACTACCATCGTCATGGCACCAACTAAGAATCCTGCCTCGCCGCCAAATGCGATTGCACTGATGATCACGATTGCTATAATCGGCTTAAAGCTCGGTATCATAAAAAATGCTGCCCGGCCGGCGGTTGCCAATGCTACCATTGTTGCAAGAACAACTAGCTCTCTCACCTGAGGTTTTCGTCCCTCAAATACCATAAAAAACGGTAATAACGAGTATATAATGATTACCAGGCTAATAAAATAATACTTTCTTGGACCAAAAATCTTTTCAAATACTGTGCCAACGGCGGCAACATCCATAACATAAAATCCGACAGCAATTGTGAGGGGAATCGCTACAAGCAAGAGAAAGAGACTTACTCTGGTACGAACAGAAAGCCTGCGTTTTTCCTGCTTTTTCCAGATTTCGGTATCCATCTCAAACATATCATTATCTAAAATGACATCTCCCGCCCTGCCTTCTCCTGACAAATCTCCTGCTAATTCTTTTAAAGCAGAAGCTTTCCTGCTTTTTGGTAAAAAGATACGCTTTATCTTTGCAGAAATCGTATCTTCATTCACGATTGGAGAAGCGTAAAATTCTTTCAAGAACTCCTGACTTGATTTCCAGTCTGCCATTGTTCACACTCCTTTTTTAAGACATTTCACAACGTCCTCCCCGGTAACCGCCATGGGAAAATACCTTCTAGCCATTCGGTTTGCCGCTGTTGTATAAAAATTATTTCCGGCAAAGAATTCTCCCGGAGTTCCACATGCCACAATATTTCCATCAAAAAACAAACCACATCGGTCTGCATAAGAAGCGCAGAACTCAATATCATGAGAAATCATAAAAACAGTTACGCCCTGCTCTTTGAGTAATGCCAGTATTCCGGCAAATTCTTTTTTAAAATAGCTGTCAAGTCCTTTGGTCGGTTCATCCATCAACAAAAGCTTTGGCCGCAATAACAAAATCTTAGCCAGGGCAAGCCTCTGCTGCTCTCCCCCGCTTAAGTCATACGGATGACGATGCAGTAATTCTTCCAAATGTGTTACTTTAATGATTCCTTCCACCGCATCCTTTTTATCCATGGCAAGCTGATATTCTTCATCCTTTTTCTCTTTTACACCGCCTACCATTTCAAACAGTTCTAATTCCACACTTTTCTTTACAAAAAGGGACTGCGGGTTTTGCGGCAGTACTCCAAGAAAATTGCGGAACAGTTCTTTATCGCTGTAACGACGGATATCCTTACCTTCTAAAAGTACTTTTCCACGATATGGCTTTCTCAAACGGCTCAAAAGTGAAAGTGTTGTTGACTTCCCGGTTCCATTTCCTCCAAGCAATGCAAAGAATTCTCCTCTTTTTAAGGAAAAGCTTAGTCCCTTTACGACATCCGGCAGTTCTTTATCATAGCGGAACCACAGATCATCACACGCTAAGATGATATCTTCTTTTTTCTCTGTAAACTTTTCTGTAATCTTAGCAAAAGAAGATTTTCCTTTTTGGGAATCACTCTCTTTTCTATATGAAGAAGATGCATTTGCTGGTGAAATGCCTTTTTTCTTGCAAACTATGTCCAGCCACTTTCGCCCGTCACGAACAGTAATCGGGCAGGGCTGCTCTGACTCTACTTTGGCATAAACCTGCATCGGCACCGGCATAGCTAAAAACATCTCATGATTGCGCTTCTTTAATTCTTCTCCGATTTCCGGCGGTGTGCCAACACATAAAATCTGCCCTTCATCCATGACCACTACCCTGTCAGCAGAAGGAAATACTTCCTCTAAACGATGTTCCGTAAGAATAATTGTCGTTCCAAGATCACGATTAATCTTCTTTACTGTTTCCAAAAAATCAGAAGCTGCAATCGGATCAAGCTGAGAGGTCGGCTCATCAAGAATCAGCATATCCGGATGCATGGCCATGATAGATGCCAGATTCAAAAGCTGTTTCTGTCCTCCGGAAAGTTCCGATACATTTTTATAAAACCAGTCCTGAATCCCAAAATAACTTGCCATTTCCGCTACCCGGATACGGATATCTGCGTTACTGTATCCAAGGCTTTCCAAACCAAATGCCAGCTCATGCCACACTTTATCTGTCACGATCTGATTATCCGGATTCTGTAATACATATCCAATCCTCTGACTCTGCTCCCGGTTACTCATCTCCCCGATTGGTACTCCCTGAAAAAGGATCTCTCCTTTTCGCTTTCCATGCGGCGTCAGGGGAGTCTTTAAATGTGTCAGAAGTGTACTCTTTCCACATCCACTCTTTCCGCAAAGAACAAGGAATTCCCCGTCCTCCACATGCAAAGAAACATGATTTAGCGCCCTCTTTTTTTCTTCTGGATAAGCAAAACACAAATCATTGATTTCTAATATACTATTTTTCTTTTCTGACAAACCATTCGCTGTCACCCTGCACCTCCAAACTTGCTTTTTATCTCCTGTATATACGGCTATTCAACTTCCCACAAACGGTACCCAGCCGGTGCTGCACTTTCTACCTGTCCTCTTCTCGCCTTCCACATCCTTCGGTCTAAAATCTCCATCGCTGCTGGCATGATACTAAACAATAAAAAAGCGGCAAAGACAAGCAGGCTGCCTGCTGTAAAGGGTACTCCCTTTACAACAATCCGAGGATTATAAGAACAAAATGCATACCCCTTTGAAAAGCCCCACATCGCTGCTCCGAATGTAATGATCATAAAAATAAGGCACAAAAAATCCCTTTTATCGAAATGATATAAGGAAAAGGCGGTTCTGCCCTTCTCTCCATATCCCCGGCACTTCATTGAATCCGATGTTTCAATCGCATTCTCCAAAGACCAGGTAACCAGAATCGAAAAAATTGTAATTCCATGCTTTGCTCTCTTAATAAGGCTCCCATTCTCTACACTTCGCCCGACACACTTTTGCCCATCAGAAATAACAGATGCTTCTTTGATAAACTTCGGTACAAAGCGAAGGCACATGGAAAGTACTAAAGAAAGTGCCGGGATGATTCTTCCAAAAAGATAAATAAACTTATCTGATGTCATAACAACTGTGTAGCAGGAAAACCATACAAGAGTACATACCAGCATCACTGCCATCACAAGACCGTACACACAACTTTCTAATGTAAACGGATTTCCATTATGAAGATATCCTATAATCGTTACTCCATAATGATTAAACATCGGATTAATTAGAGCAACAATGATCATCATCGGTAATGAGAAGAGCAGATTAAACTTTACTGTCTTTTTCCATCCTTTTAAAACAACGGAATACGCAACAGCGCATATAAATGAAATTGCCAGAATCACAGGATGAACAACAAACATCGTCACCCCGATCGTTCCGCAAAAATACAGCATATTTAAAACAGGATGATATGTCGAAAATGTATCTTTCATCTAAATTAAATCTCCATTACATCAAATTTCTATTATATTAAATCTTTATTATATCAAATCTCTATTTCATACATCCTTAATACATCGAATTATCTCCAACATCCTTACCAAGATTACATGTATAAACCCAGTTGATCACATCGCCGTCCTGTACCGTATACTTACTGCATCCGTAGTTAGGAAACCAGCCATTTACGTTATACATCCATCCGGAAAGCTGTCCGCAGTCGAATTCATACAGATTATTAATTCCTTCCACATAAGCTGAATTATAAGCCGGTGTAAAAGAAGACTCCATCTGGATTCCTGCATCCTTACATACACGCTGTAATACGTCATGTACAGACTCTCCTTCCGTAAATTCTACCTCGGAAGCTGCCAGAATCCATCCATCAGAAGGAACAAATTCTTCCTTGCCACTTTTTAAATCACTCATGTTATTAAGAATCGTCGCGCAGCTGATTGAAATCGTACACGTATGGGAAGAACCTGAAACTTCTTCATCATTTGCAACATCCTGCTTGCCAGAAGAACCAGAAGAAGAAGCTCCTCCATCAGAAACATCTCCACTTCCTGAACTTCCTTCTTCGTTATAAGAATTCTCTCCTGAATTCCCCGATTCATCACTTCCTTCTGCTTCACTATTCGTTGTTCCGTTTTCCGCCTTATTCGCCGATGCCGCACCTTTATTCTGCTGCTCCGTAATTCCTCCAATAATATAACAATCTCCATCCAGTGAAGTAACACTCATTTTTAAAGATGTCGTTCCTTCTTTTGGCTTCGTATCTTTCTTTGCCTGTGTTGTACTTTCTGCGGTTTTGTCCGAAGAATCTTCCTCTTCTGTCTTTGTATCCTGCGTCTTTTTATCCTGTTTCTTTGCATTCTCTTCCTTCACCTGTGCTGTTACCACAACATCGCTCATCCTTGCAAGCTTTCCAGACTGCTCTTTTACAAGATATGCAGAATTGGACTGCCACGCTTCCGGAAGCTGTACCTCAAGATCCGGTACACAGATCAGCCCTTTCCCGTACATTGTCATCTTCAATGCATCATTGGCATTGTTCGCCTGCTTCTTTAAATCATCAAGATCTTTCTCTGAAAAATCAATCTTTAAATTCTGATCTGCCGGATTCTGAATCTTTGAACAGTCATACGTCCAGATATATGTAATTCCATCATCTGTTGTCCCCTTAAACTGTACCTTTTTATTTTCTCCGGCAACCGTTTTAAACTGCTCCTTTGTAATAACCCCATCTTCCGGAATGTTATTCACATCTGCAAGTGTCTCTGTCTTATCCATCTTTTTATCAGAAGAACTGTCTCCACTCCCGGACTTTCCACAGCCCGTTGAAACAATCAGCAGCATACTCATAAGCAATGCCAAAACGACATATACCAGACCTTTTTCCTTTTTCATAATAGTACCCTTTTTCCTTTCTATTATTATAAATTTTTATACGAAAGCTTCTTTATATCCGCTGTGAAATAACTCAGCATTCTTATATTCTACACGATGCTTTTTCACCAACGCTACTCTGTATCTCCACCTCTGCCAAACTTCTTTAGCACTCCTGCGATAGCATGACGCTTTTTATACAATACAAAGACAAGTACCCCTACTACAACTCCCCCGATTATATAAAATATTACCATCCATTTGATACCTTCTTTTTTCGAGCCTGTATCCGATGTCTCCGTATCCTCTTGTGCCACCTCATCTTCGCTTTCTGCCGAATTCGTATCCGGCACATAATTATCTCCGCTAAAACTCCAGCCACCCGTCGTTTCTTCTGCCGCAGTCTTCTTTTTCTTTGCTGTTGTTCCCGTTGCTGCCTTCGCAGAATTTCCGCTATTTCCGGAAGGAAGCTTCTTTGTAGTCCCTGATGCAGCCGGAACAGACGAACTTACGGTGCTGTTTCCGGAAGTGACCGGTGCTGTAACCCGCTTCGTCTGACTTCTTGTTGTTGCTGTTGTAGGATTTTTCTTTGCTGTTGTTGCCGGTGCAGTTACCACAACTTTACAAATTGCCTTTTTTCCACTTCCATCCTTCGCTTTTACCGTAATCATTGCACTTCCAGCTTTCTTCCCTGTCACCTTTCCCTTTGCATTTACTGTTGCAATCTTTTTATTGGAAGAAGACCATTTCACTGACTTCTTCGTGGCATTTGACGGAGAAACCGTCGCTTTTAACGTCTTACTCTTTCCTTTTGTAAGATAAATCGTACTATAATTTAATCCCACTTTTATTACCTTTACTTTAGAAGCTGCCGGTTTTGTTTCTGTCTTTTTTGCTGTCGTTGAAGAAGAATTTCCTCCACTATTACTCCCCGTATCAATCGTCGGACTGACTACCGGCTTCGTTCCTGCCGAAATAGCCACATCACTCATATCATAAAGAAATGTCTCTCCATCCAAAAATCTACGGTAAGCAACTGTTGCATACAATCCCTGTTCCGTTGCCATTCCATCGATAATGCCACCGGCACCGCCACCATTATTCCCGGCATCAGCAGCTACATGCATAAATCCCCCTTCTGGCATATAATACTGGAATAATCCTGTCATCGGCCATTTCCCATTCTTAATAAAACGGGCATCTTCCCCACAATCTATTCCCACGCCACAAAGAGCTGTGATAATCTGTGCCACACTTTCCGAAGTTTCTGTATTCATCGTGCCAAAACCACCACTGGAAAGCTGATTCTTTTCTATCCATGCAAGTCCCTTGTCAATTGCCGCTGTAACATCCTCATATCCATCTTTATTATAATAAGAAGCCAGCGCCTGCATCGCCATTCCCGTCATATCAGAATCTCCGGTTGTCCCCATCATTGTCCAGCCACCATCCTGACACTGCATCCCTACAACCTTCTTAACAAGTAACTCCTCTGAGTTTTGCTGCACTGCAGAAGGGTCTTCTGGAATCTCATATGCCGGATTACTCTTTAACGCGATCAAAGCCCAAATCGTGCCGTTATTCCCCTGTCTGCTTACATTCTCATAATCTGACAGATACGCTAACAGGTTATGTCCCATCACATCTCTTGCATCAACACCAATCGCTGTTAATGCAAGAATAAGCTTTGAATAATCCGAATACTTTGCTCTTGTAATCTGCCAGTCCTTGCTCTCACAGTATGCGATCACATTGCTGTAAAAAAGATTTATATAAGATTCCGGCACATACAGCCCACTCCTTTTTAAACCAATAACATTCCATATACTGCTGTAATCCGGCTTCGTATCTTTACTTAAGATATAGCTTCTTACCTTAGATAAAACCGTATCGATATCCGGGCTTAAGACTTCCGCCTCTGCTTTCGCCTGCACTGCCACTCCTGATTCATCAAACTGTCTCTGTGCCGCATCTTCCTCTGCACCCCAGGCATAAAAACCATAACTTCTTCCAAGCTGCAAATTCTTACGGACAATCTTTCTCTCTTTTTTTGTTAATGTCTGTTCTTGTGTACTTTCCTGTACATCTGCCTCTGTACTTGCTGATGCATCTGCATCTTCCCTGGTCTGCTGCTCCTCCTCTTCCGAAGACTCCGTCTCCTCCCTTTCTGATGTCTCACTTTCTGACGTCTCACTTTCTGACATAGAAAAATCGCCTGTACTCTCTGCAGCAGAAGCTGCCGCGGCCGGTTCTGCCCCATTATCTGCCGCATATGCATAGTATGGAACTATAAATGCCACAAGCAGAGCAAAAAGTACAAGCGATATACATTTTCTTTTTAACCTTTGATACATCTTGTTCATTCTACCCTCTCCTTCACTCATTTTACAAAATATCCAAGAGAAATTGAGAGTTTTCCGTAGAAAAGAAAGGCCCATGCATTGTGCACAGGCCAAATACTTTTATAAAACTGTTACATTCTCCAGCCCAGATATTTGTTTTCATTCTAAAATCAAATGGCTGGCAATTCAGAATGAAAATAAGGAGAGTCCCCTAAGTGAGCCTGAGAAGCAAGCCATGTACATATTATAACATAGACTTTAAAAAAAATATGCCAACCAGACGGGTGTATTTGCTTCATTTTAGGAAATTAAGCAGGTGAAATTGTCCTACAATTATTTCACCTTCATTTTCTTTACATTTGAGTAATTACCGTAATAAGTTGTTCCTCCTGCTTTACGATAAGTACGAATCTTGAAGTAATAAGTTTTCTTTTTCTTTAGCTTTCCGGCTTTATAAGTCACTGTCTTATTTTGGGTAATTGTCTTCACTTTCTTATAGCCGCTGTTTTTCTTCATGGACTGGTATACTTCGTAACCAGTTGCATTTTTTATTTTCTTCCATGTAAGCTTCGCCTGATTCTTTTTCAGCTTCTTAATGGATTTTATAGATGTTTTAGATGGGGTGTATTTCTTTTTCAGAGCTTCCTGCTGAGCTTTCTTTTTCGCGGCTTCTTCTGCCTTTTTCTTTGCCTCATCCTGGGTTTTCTTTTCAGCTTTCAGACTGACAATTTTCTTCTCAGCATCAGTTAATACTTTTAATGTATCTGCAGAAATAAGTTCCTTTTGTTCACTGGTTAACGCATTATAAGACTTTCTTGCCTCTGCTATCTGAGATTCTTTAGATAAATCTACTGTACCGATAGCGTTAATGGTTTTTGTCACACTTTCAGCAAATTTTGCATTATATTCTGCTCCCCACTGAAGAATTTCTTTCTCTGACGGAAGTGCAGAAAATACTTCTTTCATTTTCTTTTCTGTTGTATTCCAGTCAATCACTGCATTATATGCTTTCTGATAAGCCTGTTTATAACCATGTTCGTCACAGCTTGCTTTATACTTTAGCATTACTGCAAGTCGTTTTGTAATCGCATCCCTATCCGGTAATTTCAAATAATTGTTATCTTCTTCATCTGCAGGTTTTTCTCCGAGGTCTCTTCCATAACCGTAAAGCGTAAACTGCAAACGAATGATGTCTCCATCTTTTGGTTTTACCAAGGACATTCCTGTCGGAAATACATTGTTTACCGTATACATCCAACCAGACATATTACAATACGCGAATTCTCCTAATGCATAATGTCCCTTTTCATCGCCATACGGATTACCATCATTTTTTGTATTTGTAGGAATTGCTATAATTTGATTATTTGCATTTTTTATTGGTTTGAGCTGTCCGTTAGAAATTATAGAAGGAATCTTCAATCTTCCGGTATCTGCATAATAAATCTGTTCAAGATAAAATCCATCTTGTATCTTTCCCTTATTTTCGTAACCATATCCTTCTTGTGTAAGTACTCTATCCACTACAGATGCAATATTATCTGTATCATAAATATCTACCTGACATGGCTCTATTAAATACCCCTGTCCAATCGTAAAACGTTCAATTGAAAATGTAACGGTACCTGTTTTTTCTGCTGCTTTTACATCCTTTTGAAAAAAGAATGTACATGCTATCACAAATGCAAATGTCAGCATTGTCAGCAAATATTTTTTGTTTTTCTGCATTCGGTCTCACCTCTCACTTTATAAAGTACTGCAATTACCTTTCAGTTATCACTATAGTACCCTATTACAGAACAGGAACTGCTCCATCTAAGCAGTCCCTGCTCCTCATATCATTTGATATTTACTTCTTAATTGTAACTGTTTTTACCTGGCCTTTTCCTTTAAATACTTTTTTATAAGCTTTGTATTTTTTAGAAGGGACTTTAATGACTGCTTTTTTATTAATGCCCTTAAATGCTTTTGCCCCTACCTTTTTAATAATACTACTCTGTACAGTAATCTTCTTTAAATTCTTACATCCATAGAATGCTTTCTTTCCAATTGTTCTAACATTCTTTCCAACTACTACTGTTTTTATTTTCTTATTATTTTTAAATGCATTATCTGCGATAGCAGTTACTTTGTATACCTGATTGCCTGATTTTACTGTTGCCGGAATTGTAATCTTTGCTACCTTTTTCTTTTTAGTTCCTTTATAAGAAACTGTTTTTGCTTTTACGTTTGTTACAACAAAAATATTGGTTCCTACTGTAAGTTTTGTTCCCTTCTTAACCGTCTTAGTTGTAGGCTGTGAAGGTTTTGCTGGGTTTGTTGGGTTTGCTGGCTCTTTCTCTGCTTCTTTTACTGTTACCTTTACGTTCTTTTCCTTACCGGTATCCATTGCTTTTACGGTGATATCTGCTGTTCCAAGTTTCAGACCACTTACGGTTCCATCTTCTTTTACAGAAGCAATCGTATCATCAGAAGAAGTGTACACTAATGTTTTATTAGTAGCATCTTCCGGTGTTATAGAAGCCTGTAATTTCATTGTTTTTCCTAAAGTTACATTTAATGTTCCTGGGACTGTGATATCAGAGGTTACAGTCATGTTGAAAGCTAAATCTGGATTTTCTGTGTTCTGGTACCATACAGTTTCTTCTACACCATCATTAGCATTTAAGGCATCTACTACTGTACGGTCTTTGAACTGGGCTTCTGTCTGACCAATTGTTCCTTTTGGAGATACTATCTCAGAAGAATCCGTTTTAAAATAAACATTTGTATATTTATTACTCTCATTAAAAATAATATTGCCAGAAGCACTATTTACATTACCTAAATTATAACTATTAGAAACCGTTGTACCTGTATACTTACTACCTCCAGTAATTTTTGCAATAGCATCTACATTATCATCTTTAGAAACTATATTACCCCTATTATAACAATTATCTATAGCAGATGCTGTCCAGGCAGCATAACTTGTTTTGCAGGCAAGAATTCCTGCTACATAGCTATCACCCGTTACATCTCCATTATTTATGCAATTACTCACATTTCCACCGTTTATATTTCCATTTTTGTTTGTTTGAGATACAGAAGTAATTCCACTAACATTTGTTGTTCCTGTAACCGATGCGTTATTTATGGATTCTTCGATTATATTCCAACTAAATCCAGCTATACCAGCAACAGCACTTACGCCTTCAACGATTGTTCCCTCTTGTGTGACAGCACCTTTAAAAATACTTTCGCTTGCATTATACTGCTCTTTATAATAACCTATTACCCCACCAATAGAATTTCTTCCTTTTACAGAACCTTGTACTCTTACATTTTGTATTGCATTTGCCTGTTCCTTTTTTTTATTTGAAGAACTTGCCCCCTGCATATAACCACATAAAAGACCTACTCTGTCATTAGCACCCGCATTTACCTCTGACTTTTCTACCTGACAGTTTGTAATTTTACCCGCCTCTATATTTCCTAACATTGCTCCTGCTCTTGGAGAACTATTATTCGCAGTAATCTTAGCATTCTTTACCTTACAGTTTTCAATATTAATATTTACTCCATAACTAACCAATGCCCCTGTTCCCCCCAATGTGTTAGGCACATTATTCTTAGTGTTGGTCACCTCTATATCGGCATTTTCAATCGTTACATTTTTTATAACTGCAGGTGTAATATTATAAGTTCCATCCTCCTTTTCGACTGATATTCCCTTGACCACTCCAAAAAGACCTGCTTTTATATAATTTGCATCTTCTATTTCTGATTCCTTTAAATTATAGATTGTATGGCCTTGGCCATCAAACTCACCATTAAATTCATATCCGTTTCCTATTGGAGTCCACTGTTCATTATTAAGGTCTATATCTTTTCCAAGTTTAATTTTACATTCTGAAAAAATATCTTCATTTTTATTTACAAGTTCTGCTAATCCCCTTAATTGTGCAGCCGTAGTAATTGTAAATTCTGTCTGTCCTTCTGTACGATTATCATACCAGGAAGTATCTACAGCGTCTGCTGCTTTTGCCTCTATCGTAATATTATTGCCAATCAATGTTCCCACTGGTGTAAATGGTGTAAATGCCATTGTACCTGCCATACATACTGCAAGTATTCTTGAATAAAACTTTCTCATTTTCTTTCCTTTCCGATACTTTCATAGCTTTGCCTTATTTTACAGTAACTTTACAATACCGGACAAGCCCATTACAGCTTACCCTTATCTTTGTTTTTCCTTTTTTCTTTCCTACCACCTTCCCTTTTTTGGTTACAGATGCAATCTTTGTATCTAAACTTTTATATTGTATCTTTCTTTTAGGGGATGCCACACTTTTTATCTGCACCGCTTTCCCCTTTTTGATAGTGATACTCTTTTTCTTAAGTTTCAACTGAACCTTCTTAATCACAAGATTATATTTATATCTCTTTCCTTTATAAGAAGCTGTGATTGTAACTTTTCCTGCTTTCTTTACGGTCAGCTTTCCGTTTTTAGATACTGCCGCTATTGTCCGTTTACTTGATTTCCACTTTATCTTTTCCGCCTTAACTGCCTTATTATTTACGAATAGTGCCAGAGAATACGTCTGTTTCTTTCCGTTAAAATAAATTGTTTTTTTCAAAGATTTTTTCTTCAAAACAATCTTTTTATAAGAAGTCTTCTTGGTCTCTGTCTTTTTCGCCGGCTGCGGCTGTGCCGGTTTTAATGGCTGTTTCTGCAGGGATTCTATCTGGCTCTCTGCAGCCTCTAATACTGAAAGATTATCTACCAGATTTTTCTGTGCATCTGTCAGTCCGTCATAGGCACGTCTTGCTGCTTCTACCTTTTCTTTATCGGATAAAGTAACTTTTTTCAGTGCATTAATCTGTGTGATTACGGTATTGGCAAATTCCTGATTTTCCTGTACTTTTTTCAGAGAAAGGATTTCCTTTTCCTCTTCAAGCAACGTCTCATAATTTGTCACGCGGTATGGGTTTTCCAGTGCATCATATGCCTTTCTTGCCACTTTTACTGCTACCTCATCTGACAGATCTGAAATGATTGAAGCATCGTCAATCTTCTTTACGACCTCCTCTGTTTTTTCCTGCTGTGCAAGTAGCTGCTGGTATGTATCCGCTGCCTCAGAAAGCCGTTCTTTTATCTCGTCAGGAAGAAGCTTCTTCGCATCTTCTGACAGCATATCATAAGCATCTTTTACTTCCTGATAAGATTCTGCACCTGTTATGGTAACATCTCCCATCTGCTCTGTTCCATATACCACTTCCTGCACATTATCAAACTCTGCCTGCCATACAGAAAAAGCTTCTTCCGCCTGCTGTAACAGGGCATATTCTTCTGTAACTGTCAGTTTATCTTCCTCTGTGAGAAGCTCGTACAGTATCTCTGCACGTTCTATCACTGCCTGTTCTTCTATACCGAAGCCTGTGATTTCTCCCACTGCCTGTTTAAATTCTTCAACAGAAGCTTCTGTTTTCTCAGACAGTTCATACTGGACAAGGGCTGTCTTTGCCGCTGATAAGTCCATATAATTAGAAAGCATAAGCCTAAAATATGCATATTCCTGCTCTTTTTCTTTTATATAGTTTTCCGCCTTTTGCACTGCCTCTCTTACAGCATCGGCATTCTCAGCAGTGATGTCCGCACTTTCTCCATATGCAGTATCAATCTGACCAATCTCATAAGAAGCCTTATCTACGACATCATATATGATATTCTCATGCTGAAGGTTCGCATAAATCTTTTCTCCATCTTCTAACTGTATGTAGTTAGAAACCATTCTTTTTGCCTCGTCATTCTCTAATGCATCGTAGGCAGTTCTTGCCTGTCTTAAATCATCTGCACTGTTTGCTGTAACTCTTCCTATCTTGTCAATTAGGTCTGAGACCTTGTGCGCCGCCTCTTTGTTCTCTTCCTGCTGCTGTAACTTTTTAAGACCGTCTTCCTGCTCCTTTAACTTATCAATATTTGTAACAAAAGTTTTCTGGCTGTCTGTCAGACTCTCATAGGCAGCTCTGACGGATTCAATATCTTCCTCAGAATCCAAAGTCACAATCTCCCCAAGTGCCTTTATCGCCTGCACGACATTATCGGCAGTCTTGGCATCTTTTAGCTTTGTCTCTGCTTTAGATAAGATCTGGAACGCTTTCTGTACTGCATCTTCCTTCTTCTGCTGTTCATTCAGGAAATCATATGCCTTTCTGGCTCTCTCTATCTTTGCCGTCTTTGTCAGGTTGACTTTTCCTATCTTTTCTGTCTTTTCAAGGAATGTGTCGATTCCATTCACATACTGATGTGCTTTATCAAGCACATCTGCATTAGTCACATAGTGGAACAGGCGCTTCTCCTTTAATACATCATACTGTTTCTTGATGGAATCCAGTTTTGTCTTATCCTTATAACTGTAGGAAGAAATCGAGTCAATTGCTTTTATAACAGCATTCACCTGTTCTCTTTCTTTAGCAGTTCCAAGAAATACTCCCGGCTTCACACTCTCGTCCACTGCATACATTGCTTCCTGAAGGGCATAATAGGCATCTCCATGCTCTGAAGTAACATTGTTCTCATCCGCATATTTTTCTGCCTCCTCATATGCTTTTTGTAATGCCTCCCGCTTTGTGCCCTCCGTAATCGTTCCTGCAAGCAGTTTTTCTGCTTTATCAAGAAGCTTCTTATATCTTGATGGTGTCAGATAATATCTTGTGTACACATTTGAACCATTGTACAGGTCTCCCACTGCAATAACCGCATCTTTATTCCAGCCTCCCTGGGAAGGATTCTCCGGAGAGTAGAACCAGCCTCCGGTACTTAACTGATATTTTTCTAAAACACTTACCGGGTCAGCTCCATTCCGTCCTTTCCATTCATTTTTCCCAGTATCAATTCCTATAGCAGTCAGCCCTGTCACCATACAGGCATGTGACATAATATTCCGATTCGTATAATAAAAGTTCTCAAAAACCCCTGTCACATCAATTCCATTCATATCCGTAGTCTTCTGTATCTGAATATCCTTCACTGACTGGATTAATTTTGCATACTCTTTGTCCGTAAACGTATCTTTATACAATGACGTCGCATATAAAGCCCAGCCTCTCATATCCAAATCAAATGTTTCAGAAAGAGCCTGCTTCTTTACGATTTCCACTGTTTCCTTTGGAACGGGCGCCCCCGCCGCCTGAAGTGCTGATAACGCCCATATATTAGCCGAGTACATCCCAAAATCACCACTATTGTTAAATTCCTGTAATTTCTTTACATAATTTACTCCCAGATAATCATACGGATTCTCTCCTGACATAACCAGTTCCAAAATGACCGCTGAATAATCTGTAGATTGACTAAAATTCTTTTTCAGCACATTATAGCCAAGCATACCATTTAGATACTTTTCTCCTAAAGCGGCCGCTCCAAATGTCTTCCAATAATCAGCTCCTTCTTGCTGAGTAAGATACTTGACATACCCGTTTTTCTCCATTTTTTTAATCATGTCAGATGCACGCTGCTTTGTTTCCGACGATATTCCTTCTTCTTTTTCTCCGACAAAATATGCAGAATAACTGACAGATTTTCCATTTTGGGAAGTCACCTCCCATTGAATCTCTCTTACACCTTTCTCTGCCTCTAACTCATATTTTCCACTTTGTGTTATCGTATCTTTTAACTGCCGGTCTTCATATATTCTTACTGTAGTCCCGTTCATTGTCTCATAAGAGAACTTTATCTTTCCCGAAGATTCTTTCATTTTCACATAATATTCTCTGGTTATTGGCGTATACTTTTCTTCCATCGTGCCTCCGGAAATCACTTCCAGATTCTTCAAATCAGTACCGCCCGCACTCCATTTGATATAGATTCTCTCTGTATCAGTCTGTTTTCCATCAGCAGAAGTCACTTTCACATCAAAATAATCTTGTGCACTACTCAAATGCTTAAAATATCCACCAAGCAATTCCGAACTATTATCCACCCATACTGATGCTCCAGAATCTGCCGGTACTGCATTTATCCAAATATATGGTTCATCTGCTTTCATGGAAATCTCCTTATAGGTCTTTCCATCGGCATTCGTCTTTTCATTTACCGGAATATTAGCGAATAATCCCTTTCCTTCTCCCATATTGTAGGCAGCCTGATAACATTCTATTTTTTTTAGTGATGCATCGGAACTTTTTGTTATCTTATAATCTTCATCGCCATCCCAATATAATATATATATATATGAAGTTCCGTTTACATCTCTATCTCTTACTTTTTTCGCCTGGTCAGGGCTGGTTCCTGACAAAAAAATAATATTTATCCCTTTCCTTAACTTTAACTCCGGACTCTTTTCCGTCTGATGAACCTGATACCATTCTCCCCCATTAATGCATACCATTTTTGACTTATTCCGATAAAAATGGTAATTATAATAAATCATCTGCCTCTCACTATAGTCATTCACAGATGTTATATCTGGCAAGTCCGGAGACAATGCATAAGTATTTGTGTTTTCCTGTTCAGGATAATTATTATCATAAGACATCCGTATGGAATGAATATCTGACGGAACTTCTATTACATCCCTATCTTCTAACTTATAATTTTTTAATCCAAAAATGCGTTTTCCCGTACTCCAAGTTAATTTGTCCGAAAACTTATCTATCTTTTTTGTTTGTTTATCACTCCCATCATACAAATCGATGTGATCCCTTACTCCTTTCATCGATGTGTCGGTCCAGTCATCATAATCTTCGTTATTACGATCGGTAACTTCTGTAATAATAGTACAATGTGTCTCCTCGTTCTTGTCACATACTATCACGTCAAAAACCTGAGCTCTGAAAACTGGAAAGCTATCTTCTGTATGAAATACATTGCCTTCTTCTCGTATATACTGTGGATATTTAGATAAACTCTCCCCTTTATTGAGTGAAAAAGTGCCATATGTTGTATTTTCTGGAAGACAGTATGCCAATTCTGTGTTGATACTTTCTTTTGTTATTTTCTTTCCATTCTCCCACTGCCGCATCTCCGATATATATGCCGTATCTGAAGAAAGCGTGCCAGAAAATCCATAGTACCAAAAAGTCCCCCCTGAATAAGCATCTCCACTAACTCCCACCGTCTCAGAAAGCACTTCATTTTGAACATAAATATTATTTTCCTCATCAATCGGAGTGCATCTCCAGATTAATTCTCCTCCATACGGTCCATTTTTCCGAATCATATATAATTCTTTAAATACATTTTTTGTAGATGTATTAGTATTCTCCTGTGCCGAAACAGCTACAGGCACTGCTGCTATAAAAAGGAAGCATATGATTATGCTCAACAGATATTTTTCTATTATTTTTTTCATTACCTCTCCCGTCCACTTAAACGCTATATTTCTATATAGAGAACAGAGCTGCAACACCATCTTCCCAGTGCTACAGCCCCTTCTCTCATTTTATGTTATTATTATGTAACTTTTAATAGTCCATATAAGTATAGGTTACTTTTACCGACTGAATATTAGAAGCTAAGTAGTTCGTAGCATAATTTTGTGCAGAAACATATTTTTCTGCCCCGTCATCCTTAATTGAAACTTCCCAGTAATAATATCTTGTTTTACCAGAATCAAGTTTTTTAGAATCGCTCTTTGTTCCATTAAATTCATCAAATGCTATTCCATATACTCCAGTTCCTTCCCATGTTGTAGTATCTAAATACTCCACTGCTTTAAAACTGTTTACTTTACCTGTTGCATACAGCGCATCAAATGCTGTTGCTACTCCATAGTTTTCAATTTCATTGGTGTCAGGCTGACTATATTTATACGTCTGTCCATCTGTTCCTGTATATGAACCATCCGCATTTAAATATACTGGAATCTTATCTTCGGCATTACCATCGCCATTAGTATCAATCTCTACTAAAATTGTATACTTTCCATCAGCAGATGGTGTTGCTGCCATAGATGTTACACCAAGTCCCATCATCATAACTACTGCGAGCATCACTGCGAGCATTCTTTTTAAAGTCTTCATAAGTTTTCCTCCTTTAGAAACTCCGCTATTTAGATAGCATTCTTTGGTTTTGTCTACATGTTACTAATGGGTCGCGACTCCCATTGCCAACGGATAGCTCCTTTAGCAATATATTGATTTAAAACAACTTCTATACGATTTATCTGCTTATGTGCTTTCTCTACTGAACCTTTTTTTATTGTGGTCTCAACTACTCTCACATTATTATCTGCATATGAAATAACTGTATATTGTTGTTTTACCTCCTTTGATATTACCTGTTTGAAAATTACAGATATTTGCAATTTCCAAACGCTGTGTCAGGATTTTATGTGTGGAACTTTCGGATAGAAATCATTAGATAAAAACAAATAAACTGAGACTTGCTTTTCGACTTCTGTAAAGATTTCTCTAAACGTATCGAATGAATGTACTCAGCACTCCCACCCAAAGTCCTGTTCATTAGAATTCTATTTTAAATATCCTGACTTAAGCTTCTTCTGCCTTTTCACACCTTCCCGGAAGATCCAGTGGTATTTGTGAGGGCATCCGCTTTCACAGTAGGGGTAAGCCTGTGTGGTTTGTACCAACTTTCTTAAAATAGAATGTATTTTTTTGTACATTTATTATAACATAGCTTTTCTAAAAAGTATTCCAACCAGACGGATGTCTTTTCGTCATTTTGGAACCTTTTTTAGATTTTTTTAAAAAATGCTTGACATTTTTTGCAGAAAAAATCCCGTCAGACTGAATGGTCTGACGGGGTATTTTTATTATTTTACTCTTATCGGAACATATATGTATACTTTTTTATTGATGTATCTTTCAAAAGTAAAGTTCTGTAAAGAGACCATATCGCGGTGTTCTTTTATCCAGCCATAAAAAACACACCGGGAAAACATACGGATGGTATCTGCGAGATTATCCACATCGCTTTCGCGGTCTGTTTCAAATACGGCAAATCGTCCGGCGGCTATCTCTATTTTCACAGCATCGTCCGGCACATTCGTGAAGTTGTTTACAACCGGTCCAAGGACATATTGAATATTGATACATTCCGGGTCATGATACCACATGGCAATCTTATCATTTCCATTCGCACTTCCGGCTACAGAGTTCATTTTCTTGAAGTATGGTGAGTCCTCATCGAGCCAGAATGCTATCTGTGCCGGTATATCTACTTCCCGTCCACGATTTGGGATGATCGTCCAGCCAACCATTTTGATATCATCAACGTCCATAAAGGATACTTTCATTTTATCTTTATATTCTGAGTAAAACTGATTTAAGTCAACAACTTCTGTGTTTGCTTTAGCATATTTGGAAGGACTAGTACAAAAGGCTTTGCGGAAGGCTTTATCAAATCCATTTCTCGACTTAAAACCATATTTTTTTGCTAAACTGGCTACCTTGACACCCTGACGTAATTCTCTGGCTGCTTTTTGTATTTTCCTCTGACTGATATACGCACTAAGTCCCATTCCAAAATCATCCTGAAAGGCTTTGCGAAAATAGTCTCTGGAATAGTTAAAATGTTCCGCCATCATCTCTGGTGTGATATCTTCTGTAATATGCTCATCAATGTAATTGATCCATGCAATATTCTGAAATTCCATCCGGTAATACTTTGCCGGAACAACGCCGTATTCTTTGCGAAATGCATTAGAAAAAACGCTATAACTTGCAAATTGATATTTGGCACATACTTTTTCCGGATTCTTTCCTTCTTTTAATTCTTCTGCAGCAAAGTACAGCTTTCTCTGTTTTATGTAATCGGTGATTCTCGTTTCATAATAAAGCTGGAAAATATTTTTTAAGTGTTTCTCGGAATAATGAAACAGCTTTGCAAGACCTTTTGCTGTTAAATTCTCCGTAATATGCTCATCAATATAACTAATCCACTCGTCAACTCCATAAATCTTTTTCTCCTCTTTTTTATTTTTCATTACATAATCCGAATGCATTCTTTTTTTAAGAGGAAGATATACTGAGTACAGTCCGTTTTCAAAAGAAATAAAATACATTTTCCGATTGTCATAGTGCATTTCACTTTGCTTTATCCAGTCACATAACGCATATTTTATCAACATTTTTATCATATCCGGTGCCTGTTTATCCCAATATTGCTCTTTTAACGTAAAAACTGCATAATCCGATGCCCCAATATCAATTCTCTTCTTTTCACTTTCCTTTCCGGCATCTTTTGGAACTTCCTGCCCGATCATATAAAAGAAATGGTATGAATCATCATGCCACCAAAACTGCATATACTCTCCGGCACGCTCCCTCTCCTTCCACTTTTCCTTTACATCCTTCTCGATATATTCCATTCCGTTTTGAAAAATATCGCCTTCTAAAGGCAGCATATCTGCCTCTACTGTCTGTGCCATTCTTCTCACAACTTTATATTCTATCATAGAACTATCAGGAATCCGTTCAAATGGAAGGACCTGATTTGTATAATCCTCTTCAATATTTAATCCCTGCACCTGTTCCCTGATTGTATCAAGAGAATTGTCAAAGAAAATGTCAGCCAGATAAAGGAATTCCTGCGTAGAGTATGCCAGTCTGCTTGCCAGATCTTTTACCGAAATGCTGTTATCTGTCTGAAGGCACAAAAGAGTGTCTCTCATACGTTCCCATAAAGCTGATTCTTCCTCTGGAAGTGAGGAAAATGTTTTTGTCTCATTCACTGTGTTCATTTTCTCTATCCTTCTATTATTTCTATTTCTTTTTCTTTCATTTTCTCTGTTATTTTATTATTATTGTTTATTATCCAAATGTTTTTTAGTTATATTGTAAATCACCACTAACATTCTGTCAATTTACAACTCCCATTACGGACAATCTCTATTCTTCAGATAAACTTCGCAACTCTGGAAAAGTCTTTTTTCTTTTCTCTGATACAATATTTATAAAACATAATCTGTGTATTGGTGTATGATATTTATATTCAAGTCGAGCAGTCGCACCGACTGCACTCATAGAAACTGCGGAAAGGAGAGATCGTGAATAAAAATAATTCTTTAGAAGTAATAAAAGATTGTACCACATACATAAAAAATCACCTTCAAGACACATTAACAGCAGAATCTCTGGCTTCCCGCTATGGTTACTCTCTTTATCATTTCTGCCACATTTTTAAAATCTGCTGTGATATGTCACCGGGAAAATACATACGCCTTCTCCGTTTGGAAAAAGCAAAAAAGGATATTTTATCTGGAATGAGTATCACACAGGCCGGATTTGATAATGGCTTTGAAACCAGTTCCGGTTTTTCTAAAGCATTTCGCAAAGAATATGGTATTAGTGCACGAGAATATTTAAAACAAAATAAAGAAAGTGAGGTTCTTATTATGCTACACGTTGAAATTAAAACATTACGGTCACAGACAGCACTTGGGTACGAGATTCCCGGCGAATATGACAGTGATTACAGCAAATCCGGTGCTTACTGGAATCACATTAATTTTAAAGAATACCCTGCCTATCCAGAAGGAATCCATGATTATGGCGAAGTTGGACTATGGACCCATCCCGACCATATCAGCGGTGAATTACACTATTTCTTTGGCTTTTTAACTGACTCTACAGACTCTACAGAAATTCCGAATGGTTTCCATAAGGTGGAGATTCCTGCCGGACGATACGCAGTTTTTACAATTAAATCACAGGAAACTCCTGAAAAAGTGGCGGATGCTGTACGAGATGGCTGGCGTTACGTCTTTACCGAATGGCTCTGTACGCAAAAAGAGTATAAAATATCACATCAGGGGATGTGTTTTGAATGCTATCAGGGGGAAGAAGCATATCTTTATCTGCCAGTGATTGATTTGTAGATTTGGTATAGACGAAAAAAGAAACACTACCATATCCCATCTGCTCTGTAATCGCATCTGGGATATGGTAGTGTTTCTTTTTTCTGACTATTCTAAAATCCACAGTTGGCAAGAATGGGGAATCCCCTTCTCTTTCCAACAAAAATCATTAATTTGCTATTTGTTATCAAAACCAGACAGCCGCTGAAATAAAATTTTATGCTGAATTGTAAGAAGACTATGATAAATAAAATATTCCTTCAATTCTGTCCTTCGAATTTCTATTATTTTTGCATGACACTATTTTATTAAAACTTTTACATCAAAATGGTATTGTCTTAGCAAAACAAATATTCTATACTACTATTATTATAGCATGGCACAAAACCCTTTTCAAACCATCTATTTTAAATTATCATATTAAAACAACATAACCACGAAAGCGAGGAAACCATGAACAAATTTTATAAAGCAATCGAAGAAAAAATAAAAGCATCCGGCTACCCAAGAGAGATTTCTGGAAGAGACGTATATAATGATATCTGTGATCAGATTGAAGATAAAGAAAATGGAACCTATCTAGTGTTATCCAAATTTGAAGATGACGTGACTTTTGAGTACCACATTACGATTCAGGATGAGGGATTTAATCTCGGAGTTTTGACAATGAGAGCACCAGAGGGTGTCTTCCAAACAGATTTTGATGAGTAAATAATAATTTTGTTACACAGCCAAAGTTAGCTCGCAGAACGATATATAAGCCATATTTGTGGCCTCGGAGCAAGTGTTGGACAGGAACGCTTTAAGCGGGTATTCAACACGCCGCGACTAAAGTCACTAATATGGCTTATATCGGATTGCCCCCTGTATGGAGACAGGATATCCAATCCATGATGAAACGACTGTCACTATTATCCTGCCGTTTACTATCGCAAATGCACAAAAGAATTCTTCAGCCTATGGTAATGGCAACACAGATCACTTAAATAATGATGAATTTACGCCATCTATTTCCGATGAAGATATTGCGCTGCGTCTCTTTCTGGTAAACAGATTTTACTCGTTGAGGAGAAACTGATTGCAACAATTGTGAAGTTTTTGTAACTGGTACAAAGTTGGCGAGCTGTCTTTGGCTAGGCAGTTACTTAGTTTACTGTTAGAGCGTGTTTGAAAAACATATCGCTCCAACAGCCAAAAAATTCTTAGAATTTTTGAAAAATAAAAATTTTTATGGAGATTTTTCAGGTTTCCTACTATAATAGTGTTTAATATGGCTTGAACTTAACTGGAGAATATTTGAAAAAGCAAAAAGTAATTTACACATCACATTTGCGAGAATGGTTTTTCAAACACGCTCTAGCATGAGCCATATCCGATTGTGTTTGAAGATACTAAAATGATTTTCAATACACACTCACATTACTAGAAAGATAAGACGTGGTATTTTACATACTGTTTTGTAATGTTACTTATTGTTAAATACCGCAACTGACACATCAGAAATGGAGGAAACAAAGACATGGAAATTGTTTGTTTAGACTTAGAAGGCGTATTAGTACCGGAAATCTGGATTGCATTCGCAGAAGAGACTGGAATTCCAGAGTTAAAGAGAACAACCAGAGATGAACCAGATTACGATAAGTTAATGAAGTATCGTCTTAACATTTTAAAAGAACATGGTCTTGGATTAAAAGAAATTCAGGAAACAATCGCAAAGATTGACCCTATTCCTGGAGCAAAAGAATTCTTGGATAAATTAAGAGAACTGACACAGGTTATCATTATCAGTGATACATTCTCCCAGTTTGCAGGTCCGCTTATGAAGAAGCTTGGTTATCCTACTATCTTCTGTAACTCTCTCGTTGTAGCAGATAACGGAGAAATCACTGACTTTAAAATGCGTTGCGAAAAATCTAAATATACTACAGTTAAAGCTCTCCAGTCCATCGGTTATGATACCATCGCCAGCGGAGACAGTCACAATGATCTTGGTATGATTCAGGCAAGTAAGGCTGGATTTTTATTCAAGAGTACAGATGCTATTAAGGCTGAGTATCCAGAAATTCCGGCATATGAAACATATGATGAGTTATATGCTGCAATTAAGGGAGTAATTGAAGCGTAGTTTGTGATAGACAGACGAGCTATCCCCTCCTATCTGTGACTTTCGTTGCGGCATGTTAAATGTTCTCATTTTTATTTGCCTAAATCCAATCACTATCAATCCCAAAGAGAAAAGCTGCCCTATATTGTGACCTCGGAGCAAGGTTTGGGTGCGTGTACATGAACGAGCATTCAAACCGCTGCAAGGTCACAATATAGGACAGCTTTTCTCTTTGGATGCGTCAGCCTATTAATGAATTAAATAGCCATCCCCATCTTTACTGCTTTTTCTAAAAATTCCTGATGATTTTCGAGGTCATCTGCTCCTGCAAGTCCCGGACAAAGGAGTGTTCCTCCCTTATCAAAATGCAGTAACTCACAAAGCTGTTCATAAGCATGAACAACGTCATTAAACATTGCCGAATCTGGATTAGCAGATGCTGCAATGAGATATAAATCTTTGATATGTAAAGTTTCTCTTCCCTTTGGAAAACTAAACTGATAAAAGCGGTCAATCGCTGTTTTAATCTGTGATGTAAAGCCGCTCCAGTAGACAGGAGATGCCAATACAAGAACATCTGCTTCTCGCATTAGTTCATTCATTCTCACTCCGTCATCTTTTTGTCCGCAACAGCCACGCTGCTCACAACTCTTATCTGCATGACAGCCATTTAAGTTCGCAGTTGCTGCATCAAAAACTTCTACCTCGTTCCCTGCAGCTACCGCACCACTTGCAAATGCAGTTACCAGTGCGTTGGTGTTGCCCTTCAGTCTTGGACTTCCCGTAATAATCAATACTTTTTTACCCATTTCTTACTCCTCCTTTATAAAGACATTATACCACCACAAAATGACAAAGGCAATTTCTGAGTTGCGCAGCAAAGACAAGTTTAACACAATATCAATTTTCCACCATTGCGTGCAATTTTCGTTCTCCAATCAATGTCTAATTCTTCATCAGATAGAATAGCTGTATAATTATCGGTATCTCCCCATTTTACAAAATTTCTTTTTCCCATTTTAGAATGATCAATTAAAAGATAATTCTCATCTGAATTTTCAATCACACATTTTTTTACAGCTGCTTCAATCTCCTCTGCTGCAGACGTGCCAAAATCTGGCTCATAACTGGTAGAACCAAAAAAAGCTTTATTATAATGAAAACGGGACAAATATTCCGCCGTAGCATAGTCAAGAGGTCCTCCTACAGAACGGTATAATCCTGGTGCCATATAAAGATCAATATTTTCATCTCTATATACTGACTCCATTACTGGCATTGAATTCGTAATGATTTTTACCCGAAATGCAGGCATATATGTAAGGATTTCAAGTACTGTTGTACTTGTATCCATAAAAAGTACATCTCCCTCTCTTATAAAAGAGGCTGCCTTTTTTGCAATTCTTCTTTTATTCTCCGATTCTTTCCCCTTCCTTAAAGAAAAACTCTGACAACCTATATTTTGTCTATCTAAAAGTGCCGCTCCTCCATAATGAATTGTCGCATAGCCCTGTTCTTCTAATAAATGCAAATCTCTTCGGATTGTCATTTCTGAAACACCAAACTGATTAGATAATATTTTTACTGTAACCTCTCCATGTTCCCGAAGATTATCAATAATCTGTTCTCTTCTCTTTACTCCAGATAATTCTTTTCTACATTCCATCTATTTTTCCTTCCTTTTATATATAATTATGAATTAGCTAGATTCTTCCATCTGTCTCATTTCATAATTATTAGCTATATATTTCTCTTTATCTATGCTATCTTAATTTTACTATTTTTTACTTTTATATTTATTTGTATTTTTTCTGAAGTTATGTATTTTGTCAAAATATAACTCTCTGTACTGATTTAATATCACAATTTAAATATTTTTTATTATACCTTAGCAAAAATGTTTTATCAAACATTTTTTATTCCATTTTTAGCTAAATAAAACGTGTTCAAACGTTTACTTCTGTTCTTTTTAATGATATTCTAGAGCGTGTCTGAAAGACATAACTAATTTTATTAAAGGAGACACCACATATGAGTACATACAAAGCTGTTTTTAGTGACATTGACGGAACACTGTTAACATCGGAACATATCGTATCCACCGCTACCATTGAAGCAATTGCTTCTCTTCAGGATAAAAATATTCCTTTTGTTATCATTTCTTCCCGAAGTGCAAGCTGCATTTACCCGATTTTAGAGAAACATCATTTCCAATGTCCGATTGTAGCATGCGGAGGCGCATGGATTGAGGATATGAACGGCCGGATTCTTTCAAATGAAGGCATGAGCAAACAGACAACCGCTACTGTTATCGAATTTATGACAGAAAAAAAATTCGATCTCGCATGGGGCATCTATTCCGGAAAGAACTGGATTACAAATGACAGAACGGACGCTCGTATTCTCCATGAAGAAAGTGTTGTGGAAGTGGAAAGCGTAGAGGGAACTGTCGCTTTATTACCGGAAGATGCGGTCGTTAATAAAATCCTCTGCATGTGCAATCCTGCGTGTATTCTTCAGATTGAAGAAGATTTAAAAAAGGCATTTCCGATTCTATCAATCGTAAAATCCTCAAATTACCTGTTAGAAATTATGCCAGCTGGAATGAATAAAGCCAAAGGTATCCGCAAATTCTGCGAACTTTTTAGCATTGCTACCGAAGATTCCGTGGCATTTGGAGATAATTACAATGATCTGGAAATGCTTTACGCAGCCGGTTGCGGTATCCTCATGGGGAATGCTCCTGTTGCTATTCTGGAGACATTCCCCGGAAAGGTTACTCTTGATAATAATCATGATGGAATTCCAGTGGCACTCAAAGATTTAGGACTGATTTAATTCATTAGGATGAACAGACGAAAACGGGAAGATTGCTACGTCATATTTGTAACTTTAGCCGTGGCAGATTGAATGCTCGCTCACCTGCTCGCATCCAACCTTTGCTCCGAGATTACAAATATGTGTAACAATCTTTATTTCTTTGCCAAAAGTTAGATTCTATGATAAACTAAAGTGTATTTAGGAATTCTTTCTTTAATAAAAATATAAGGAGATTATATTATGAAACTTGCATTTATTGGAACAGGAAAAATCATTGCAGATGCCTTATTTGCAATCGAACCAATAAAAGAGATTGAAAAAACAGCTATTTTTGCCAGACCTCACAGTAAAGAAAAAGCAGAGGCTTTTGCAAAACAGTATAATATCGCTGAAGTTTATACTGACTATGAAAAACTACTTACAGAAACCGCAGCAGATACGGTTTATATCGGTCTTATTAACAGTGCTCACTATTCCTATGCAAAACAGGCACTTCTTCACGGGAAAAATGTCATCCTTGAAAAACCTTTTACTGGCTTTTATAATGAGGCACAGGAATTGCAGCAGATTGCAGAAGAGAATAAATTATTTATTTTTGAGGCTGTAACGGTTCTTCACAATGAAGTATTTTACGAAATGAAGAAAAATGTTGAAAAACTCGGTACGCTTCGTATGGCTCTTTGTAATTATTCTCAGTACTCCAGCCGATATGATGCATATTTAGAAGGGGATATCACACATTCTTTTGATCCTGCATATTATGGCGGTGCACTTTATGATATTAATGTTTACAATATTCATTATTGTGTCGGATTATTCGGTGAACCAAAAGATGTGAATTACTATCCAAATATCGGTCCAAATGGTATTGATACTTCTGGAACTTTAGTTCTCGTATATGACGGCTTCAGTGCAGTATGTACGGGAAGTAAGGATTCTGACAGCCCAGGATACGTTTCCATTCAAGGTGAAAAAGGCTTTATGAAAATCGACAGCAAGCCAAATATTGCCTCTGAGCTTACTACCACTTACGTTGATGAAAATGTAAAAGAACGCGTTCGTGATGCGGCGGGTGCTATGGTTCGTGCTACAATCACAGATTACTTTACTGCAAAAGAACAGCACCACCGTATGACGCAGGAATTTTTGGACTTTGCAAAAATTATTGACGAAAAAGATTATGAGACTGCACATGAGTTATTAACAGAATCTGTGACTGTGGTAGGCGTTCTTGAAAAAGCCCGAAGCAAGGCAGGAATCAAATTTTAATTTGTAGCGTTGGAGAAATAAACAGACGAACCCTCCTCCCCTGTAATCTATAAAAATGCTTCGTTTCACTGCGTCCAAGCTGCTCATCCGCAACTTGAACTTGCTCTAAGGCGCATTTTTATAGATTACAGGGGAGGAGGGTTCTGTGTATTTCAGTCCTACAAATCAGTTGAAAAAATTTGGGGATGGGGACAGAAGAAATAGGAACTCTGGCTTATTATTGTAAAATTGCTGTGATATTATAATAATATTTTGTGTGTCAATCCTTAATATTTCATTTCATGGAAAGCTATAATTTTATAGCAAACATCCGCTATAAAACCTTTAAAAAATCGAATTTAAATACTATATTTTTAATATACTGTTATCGATTCACTATATTTCCTCATAAAATCACAGTATTCCGGGAAATCCCCCAATTCCTCCGACTGATTTTCTGAGCTGCCAACGAGCAGAACTCCTGAAGATAAATAAAGCATATTTGTGGCCTCGGAGCAAGGTTTGGATGTGAGCGCTGTAAGCGAACATTCAAACCGCAGCGACTAAAGTCACAAATATGCTTTATTTATCTTCAGGAGTTCGTCTGCTTTGCAGCCTCAAAAATCAGAATTCTTCGCACATTCTTCGCACAGCCCATGAAGTAAATCCCCACTGCATTGTAACTGAAAATGATGTTCTTCCATAATATGTTCTCTTAATTCATCCATAAATCCACAGTCTAAATGCATTACCTTCCCGCATTTTATACATTTTAAATGCAAATGTTCTCTGCAATATCCTTTTTCTCCTGCATATTGATATACTGCTTTATCCGAGTTTATATCTGAATATTTAATAATAACATTCTCTGCACAAAGTTTATCAAGAAGCCGATAGACAGTTGTTGTATTTACACTGATTTCTTTTTCTTCAAGATGCTTTTTTATATCGGCGGCACTTATTGTAGTGGAACAATTTTCTTTCAGATAATCAAGAATCACTAATCTATTTTTTGTTGTGTAGGATTTTCTTTCTTTCATGATATCTGGCACTTCCCTTCTTCTATATCACTACAAATTATTTTACTCAGATTCTCCTCTCACGTCAATGTTACTATTTAATTCATTAAGTGAACTACAGACGAAGCCATTACCCCCAATAAGGCATATTTGTGATTTTAGTCGCGGCGGTTTGAATGTTCGCTTAC
>OLPE01000054.1_pt1 | contig 127536 bp, 136 predicted proteins | sample 1671901 | NCBI WGS metagenome assembly OLPE01 (sample SAMEA3136624, study PRJEB25190) | human gut metagenome | biome: human gut; feature: human-associated habitat; material: faeces | place: Austria | collected 2013 | reverse complement strand
CATAAAGTATATTTAAGCGCTATATTAGACTTATGTGATAGACGGCCTGTTGCATATGTTATTGGGGATAGTAATAATAATGAGCTGGTATTTGAAACTTTTGATAAAGCAGTAAAGGCAAATCCAGGAGCCCATCCTATTTTTCACAGTGACAGAGGATATCAGTATACCTCCCGAAGATTTCATCAGAAATTGGAAGAAGCAGGAATGGTACAGAGTATGTCGAGGGTAGCCCACTGTACAGATAACGGAGTAATGGAAGGCTTTTGGGGGATCTTGAAACGGGAAATGTATTATGGGAAGAAATTTGAGAGCAGAGAAGAATTAGAGAAAGCAATCACAGAATATATAGATTACTATACAAACGACCGGCCACAGAGAGGACTTGGAGTCTTAACACCAATGGAATTTCATGAAAAGCAACGATTGGCGGCATAAAAATGTTGCCCGATATCCAACCGGGCAACACAAAAATTTTATATTTTTTTAATTGTCTACTTGACGGGATGCACACCAGTCTATAATACATCGGGACATGCCTATTTGTACCAGATGCCGGAAGGAAAGCGTTTGTCACAAAAACTTTATTTGCGAGCAATGGATTTGCAACCAGATAGTATTGCACATAAAGGAGATTATTATTGGTATCTGGATACGAATTTTTGTCTACGCCGTCTTGATATAAAAGATGGAAGCACAAAGCAGATATTAAAAGATAAGGAACGAAGAGTTGTAAATGTGATACAGGTAGCAGATAGGTTATATATTTTTACAGATATGAGAAGGGAAATAGAAGGCTATGTAAAAATACTCTGCTATCATATTGATGAAAATGGAGATTTAAAATACGAATTTGAATGGGGAGAAAGACCGTATGTTTTTATGGGGTATGTAAGAAGAGATTTTGATAGAAGAACAGTAATAGTAGGAGCAGATACAAACACAAAATATGTAGGCGATTATTATGTAGCTTTTGAACCGGAAAATAAACGATTTGTGCCAATATATCCTATTACAGATGAGGCATGGGAACTGTATGGACATACAATGCTAGAGGGAAATAAAATCCTTGCTGCTAATCCCAAATATGTGAAAGTAATAGATATTCCATCAAGAAAAGTTTTGGCAAAATATGAACCAGAAGAGACGATATATAGTGCGACTTTCCTAACAAAAAATAAGGGAGCTATTTTTACGAATAGGGGAGTATATGAATTTACATTTTAAAGAGAGGCGAATTCATGACCGACGAAGAAAAGCTGACATTAATACAAAAATATGAAGAGTTACCAGCGGAAGAATTTAAAGAGGAGTGTTTTGAAGATTTAAAAAAGTTCGCCTTTGATAAAGATGATACAGTCAAAACTTTTACTGCCAGTGTACTTTCACGTTTTGTAAATACAGCAAAACAGAAGGAAGCCATCGAGATTTTATTGCAATTATGTCATGAAGAAAATGAGCTGGTAAGAACAGAAGCTTATGATGCTATAGGTTGCTATTGTGAAGAAAGCGTGGTAAAAAGTCTTGAAAAAGCTGTTTTATCGGAAAAAGATGGGTTGGCAAGAAGTTATGCAATTGATTCGTGGATTTATGTACAACAGCATTTGTGTACAAACGAGACAGAAGTTATTGGATATTTGAATGCTATATTAGAAAAGGAAAGTAATAATAATTGCATCTTGAATTGTCTGTATGGAAAATATTCTTTTGGAGAGAAGAATGTTTTGAATGAGATTCTTAATTATATCAAGAATACAGATTATCATATACGGTATAGTGTTTTAGCTATCATTCAATTGATCTTGGAAGATGAAAACTACACAGAAGAATGTAAAAGAAAAATAAAAATTACACTTACAGAACTTTTAAAAAGGGAAAAAGCAAATGCAGTGAAAGAGCAGGCAGAAGAAATAATGAGGTGGCTATAATGTGGCATATATGGACCATAGATGACTGGGAGAAAAATATTGATTTGACCAGAGAAGGGCATCGGACAGGGCTCTGGTTACGATTTGATAAAGATATTGACAGCGAAGTTCGCAGAGCATGCAAAGAATTTGCCGTCTTTTTGCGAAGAGAATATTTTTTTCAGTGGATTAATGCATTAAAACTGACACCGATTGGACAAGAGAGGCAGGCAACAAATTATGCACGATATATACTAGATGAATATGCGGAAACGAGAGAACATCCATAGGGGGAAGAAGATTCGGATAGCTGCCCTAAAATTATCATAGAATCATTTATAAAAGATATATCAGGACATATTGTGTTAAACGCATCATGTCAGTTACAATCAATTGAAGAAAATGCGAAATGTAATTATAATTGTAAATTTCCGATAAAAACAGAAATGGGTTTGCTTTATAATTTTGCTAAGCAGCTACCGAAGCTTAATGAACAAGAAGTAGGAATATTTGTTGAACTTTTATGAAAATCTATATCATGTAAGAATACTGTAAAAAAACTGTCATTAGTCTATCATACATTGAACACATTTCTCCAATAAAATGATAAAAGATACGAGGAGGAATGTTGTTACAATGAACGAAAAAGAATATTATAATTTAATTAAACCTTATGAAGATGCTATGCAGATGATTTTGAGCCGTCTAGATACATTAAATCATACTTTATATGAATCATCAGCTACGCATCTTGTTCCAATTCATAATATCCAGAGTAGGATTAAATCGAAAAAAAGCATTGAAGATAAATTGATAAAAAAAGAAAAGAAACCGTCACTGACTAATGCTAAAAATTTTCTTATGGATATTGCAGGTGCAAGAGTTATTTGCTATTTTGTCAATGATATATATAATCTTGTTGAGATTTTAAAAAGTCAAACAGACTTAATTGTTATGAAGGAACGTGATTATATTGCAGGACCTAAACCTAATGGATATCGAAGTTATCATATTATATTAGGTATTCCGGTTTATTGTCTTGATGGTATGGAATATTTCCCTGTAGAGATTCAATTTCGAACGATGTCCATGGATTTTTGGGCGAGTATGGAACATCGTATCAATTATAAAAAGGAACGACAGGATAGAGAAAAATTAGTAAAGGAATTGAAGGAGCATGCACGCAAACTGGAAAAAATAGAAAAAAGCTTTGAAAAATATAGTGAGAATATTCAAAATACTGTTGAGTAGTATTTATTTTATAAAAGATAGAACATAGTATGCATTATCAGATGTGGATTTGGAGCAAATTTGAAAATGTGATAGCACATTTTCTTATAGCGATGATGGAAGAACTGATAATATTATACTATGTTCTTTTTTATATGTTTTTGTTGATGTACTATCATTACAATAATATAATATCTTATAAGGAGGTGGCATACATGGGAAAAATTAAATTATTACATGGCTCGGATCATATCATTGAAAAGCCGGATCTTTTACTTGGTAAAACAAATAATGATTATGGACGGGGTTTTTATTGTACGCAGGAATTATCTATGGCTATGGAATGGGCTTGCAAGAAAAACAGTGATGGTTTTGTAAATAAATATGTTCTTGAGCAAGATTCCTTAAATATATTGAATTTGTTAGATGGAAAGTACAATATTTTACACTGGATGGCATTGTTGCTAAAAAACAGGACATTTCGTCTTTCTAATGAGATCGCAATAGATGCCTGTGATTATATTATTGAGAATTTTTCTATTGATTTAAAAGCCTATGATGTTATTATTGGCTATCGGGCGGATGATTCCTATTTTTCTTTTGCAGAATCTTTTGTGCAAAATGGTTTGCCTCTTCGCAGTTTAAACGAAGCTCTTCATCTGGGTAGATTAGGAACGCAGACGGTGTTAATTTCTGAAAAATCTTTTCGTAATCTGACATTTGACGGGGCTGATTTTGCAGACAAAACAGTTTATTATCCTAAGTTTATTGCAAGGGATTCTAATGTGAGAGAAACGTATCGAAGAGAAATTCGTAACAGGCATTCCTATAAAAATGATATTTTTGTTTTGGATATTCTCAGAGAGGAGATGAAGGACAATGATTCACGCATACAGCGAATCTTATCTATATGATGCGAAGCAAAATCTGGCTGAATGTTTTGATTATGCGATTAGCAATTGTCGTTTTAATGCAGATATATTTTCAAGGCTGTTTGTCCAATCTGGATATGCAGACAAATTTGAGCGTGGAAATCCAGCGATTGTTTCAGGAATATCTGGGATAGAACTGGCTCAGGAAATCATTATGTACGCTTATATGAATTACAAATTTCCAGAAAAAATATTTTCTGAGGAACGTTCTGAAGTCTATTGGGCTGGTTGGGCTTTGGCAGAGTATCAGTGGGCTACCTGTAGACGATTCAAAGATATTTTTTCAAGAATACCTCTTTCAGAAATTGTTACAATGTATAGCGTATATCATGAAATGGATATAGGGCATTTCATTGAAGATATGAATAAAAAATATATGAGCATAACACAGGAAATTCATTTAAAAACAATTCGTGAAAATCGTGGCATATCTCAAGTAGAACTTGCAGCACTTTCAGGTGTAAAACTTCGTTCGATACAAATGTATGAGCAAAAAGTAAATGATATTGATAAAGCACAGGCGAGAACCCTTTACAAGCTTTCAAGAGTACTAGGATGCAGCATCGAAGATTTGTTAGAAAATCCGGAACTGTAAAAAGTTAATGCTCGACTTAAATTTTGGCAGTACCATAAATATATAGCGTCAGAAAGGAAAATCATGAACCAGAAAAACATAGTAAAAGATATACAGTCAAAACTTTTTGATCTTCAGGATATAAAGTATCGGGATTTTCATGCGAAGCTTATGCCGACGGTGAATAAGGAGAAGATTATCGGCGTTCGGATTCCTGTACTGCGTTCATTTGCAAAGGAGTTTGGTAAAACTAAAGAGGCAAGGATGTTTTTGCAAGTGCTTCCACATTCGTATTATGAAGAAAATAATCTGCATGGTCTTTTACTAGAGCAGATAAAGGATTACGAAAAGTGTTTACAGGAGCTGGAACGATTTCTGCCTTTTATAGATAATTGGGCAACTTGTGATTTGCTTGCTGTTCGTACGGTAAAAAAGCATCTTGATGTATTTATAGAAGAGGTGTATCGCTGGATACAATCACAGCATACATATACGATACGATTTGGAATTGGTATGTTGATGCGATATTATCTGGATGAAAATTTTCAGATGGAGTATCCGGAAAAGGTGATGCAGATTTGTTCGAAAGAGTATTATGTGAATATGATGCGGGCATGGTATTTTGCTACGGCACTTGCAAAACAATATGAGAACATTCTTCCATTTATAGAGGATAAAAAGCTGGATGTCTGGACACATAATAAAACAATTCAAAAAGCGATTGAGAGTTATCGGATAACACCGGAGCAGAAAATGTATCTTAGAACATTAAAAATAAAGTAATGATTCCATTCGAGGTGACAAAGTGAAATCACTATCAATTTATACACTTACAAGAAATCAGAGTATAGAGCATATATCAAAACTGGAAAGACAGTTATCTGGAAGGAAGTTTCCTTTAAAAATACGTACCTGGGAATGGGGGAGTATGAGAGCATTGGCAGCTCAGTTGGAAATGCATATGCAGGAAGTATATTCCCTCCGTTTTTTCTATTCTTTCCAGATTCCAAGATTGGGAAAAGAGTTTGATCTTCTTCAGATTAAGGACAATCATATCGTAAATATTGAATTAAAGAGTGGGGTGGTTTCGGATCAGGCAATTCGTAAGCAGCTGATTCAGAATCGCTATTATTTATCTGTTTTAGGAAGACCAATTCAATCTTATACCTATATTAGCAGCCAGAACAGGCTGGTTCGTCTGACACATCATGATCATATCGTGGATGCAGACTGGGAAAGATTATGTGAGGATTTACAAAAAGAAGGTACGAATTATGAAGGAAATATCGAAGATTTGTTTCGGGCGGAGTTATATTTGATTTCACCGATAACAGACCCCGTCCGTTTTTTAAAAAAGGAATATTTCCTGACTTCTCAGCAAAGAGATATTGAGAAAAAGATTTTAAGAGATATTTATGCAAAGCAATCAGGATGTTTTTGGTTTAGTGGAATTCCGGGAACAGGAAAAACCTTGCTTCTTTATGATATTGCTATGAAGCTGTCTGTTCGTCATCGAATCTGTATGGTACATTGCGAGGAGAATGGAGAAAAGTGGAGAATATTACATGAACGCTTACAAAGAATTGATTTTTTGGCAGATGAGCAGATTCGCATCGAGAAGAAAAGTGGCAGTCAGAATAGCGGGCAGGATAAAGGACCGGATAGCAGCCGAGATTATGATCAGAAGAAGCAATTCAATTACGAAGAAAGAAAAGCCGGAACACAAATACCGCTTGAAAAATATAGAGGGATTTTAGTTGATGAGGCACATTTGCTTTCCAAAGATAAGATAGAGAGATTGTTAGAGTTAAGCAAAGAGCAGCCTGTGATATTTTCCAGTGATTCTGAAGATGTTATCTCATCAGAAGAAATGGATAAAGAGAATATAAAAAAGTTGGAAAATCAGACAGATATTAAGGTTTTTCGATTAACAAATCGTATTCGGACGAATGCGGAACTTTCTACATTTATTCAGAATATGATGCATTTGCCGCCGAGGATGAATTCAAGGGGATATCCGCACATTTTTGTAGTATATGCCAATGATGATGTTGAGGCAGAGAATTTGCTAAGTGATTATATAAAGCAGGGATATCAGTGGGTTGAAATAGAAGAATCAGAGAGGCAGGAAGCGCAGGCAGATTTAAAAATGCAGGCGGTCAGAGATATGGATAAAATAGTTCTGCTGCTTGATGAGCGGTATTATTATGATGAAGAAGGATATCTAAGGGCAGCCTGTTTTATGAAAAATGGAAGTTCGTATGTAAGAAAGATTTTTCATAGGTTGAATCATGCAAAGGAAAGTATAGCTTTGGTAGTAAAGAATAATGAGAAGGTATATAATACGTTGCTGGATTTATTATAAACAAAAGAAAATAATGGGGAAGTGCTAGAGCGTGTTTGAAAAATCATTCCTGCAACCTGCACGCCTCAATTTGCGGTATATTTTGCCTTCATTCAGTTGACGTAGCCCGCTACGCCGCCCTCATTCAGACAAAATCTCCCACAAATTGTGACGCACATCTTGCAGAAAGCATTTTTCGAACACGCTCTAAAAAAGTGTATTTTATCAAGTGGGTTCTCGCTGCTTTTTTGCTATAGTTTGTGCTATAATAAATAACAAACATCTCAAAAACCGCTATTTTACGTTGTTTTTGAGATGATTTGTTACTAATTTGTTACTGGTTCAGTGTTAAATTTATTATTTTATTAGGTTTATTGTCTCTCGTAACTGGTCTATTGTTTTATGATTATAGACCCTGTTTCCTACGTCTTTGGACTTATGACCCATGAGCATATCAATACATTTCTTATTCGCTTTCGCATTGTCAAGCATCGTCTCAAAAGTATGACGAGCTTCATGGGGTGTCTTGTCTGCACCTATTTTCTCCATTATCTGACCCCAAAACTTATAGTAAGTTGCACTGTATATTTTCTTACCATTCTTGTAAGTGATAAGATAGGTATTACCCTGTTCTGCAAGTTCCTGCACAAACGGTAAGATGCGCGGATGTATCGGAACAATTCTATTCTTTCCAGATGCAGTTTTAGAACCGGCTCTGAAATAGTTCTCTTTCATGTCCACCTGCTCTGTTTTCATAGTCAGTAATTCGTTTAATCTGAATCCGGTATAAATGAATATAAGTACCGTATTCACCCACGGTTCGTCCTTAATCTTCCAGAGGGCATTGACCTGATCTGGTGTGAATGGTTCACGTGTTGTCTCTGGTACCGGCTCACTGGTGAGTAGTTGAGAGTACATCTTATCTATTATGTCTAATTCAAACGCAAAGCGGTCTAAATGCCCCCATAGGGATTTTATTACAGCTTGCATTGAATAACTCAGCCCGCAATTATCAATCGTCTCCTGCATCTGGTAAGCTCTTATAGAGCGGTATTTCACACCATAATATTTATTTAAGTGTTTATATGCGCTTTTCAATGCAGCCCGGTTGGATCCACCCAACTTAGGAGCTTTAATCTCCAACCAGCGTTGAAATAAAACGGACAGGGTGACTTTTTCCCTCTGTATGTTCCAGGGGTTATTGTTATATTGTGCAAGTAATATATTAGCCTGTTCCTCAGTTTCTGCATAACCGACAGGGGTTTGCTTGGCATTCCCTTCTGCATCGTATATTGTCACCTTAACGCACCATGGTCGGGAACGCTTACCTGACAGCTTCGTTACACACCCATACCCATTCGGGTTTCTTTTTCCCATTTTATACCATTCCTTTCTTGAATAACAAAGAATGAAATGATATAATTAAATTGGTTCTGAATCTTTCATTCTTTGTTTGATTTAGTTCTTGACCTTGATTGCTCCAACAATCAGGGTCTTTTTTTTTTATGTTTTCTGTGTGGTTACACTTAAGTTACACTTGGTTACAGTTAAAGTTACACTTAATATGGCTTATTTATGCGCTGGTTACAGTAGTTACAGTTAAAGAGGATTTCTTTTATTTTTTTATCACTTATTAAAAAAATAAAGGCGAAAAACCTTAAAAAAATAAAATATATAGGTATATAGTCTTAAGTGTAACCGTAACAACCGTAACCGCCTTTATTTATGCGGTTTTTAACGATTTTTCAACCGTAACCTAAGTGTAACTAACTGTAACTTAATTGTAATTAGCGTTATAATAATGTGAATTTTGAACAAATTCTTCTAGTTTTTCCCTATCCCATAACAATACTTTATTGCTTTCTGCAAGTTCTTTAGCCGATTTGGTAAAGTGTCTATTCGTTAAGACTGCGGCAACATGACAGTTATAATATGTCTTACCTGCAAATGCTTCCTGAACAGCCTTGTTTCCGATGTCAGAAGAATAGCATTTACATTGTATTCCATACTTAACACCATCCCGGTATGCGATAACATCAAGTCCCTGATCGCCACTTCCTTTTGTTACTTCGACATTCTCATAACCGTTTTCAGTTAATAAGTCAGCACAATAATGTTCAAATGTGTGACCGTCCATATCATCGTAAGGTTGGTTGAAATTGTACACGGGTTCAGGTTCAGGTATCGCTTCTGGATGATGATAAGGGGTATTCTGATAACGTCCACCCTTAGGTTTGGAAAAATCCATAGCGTGTTTATTTGGCGATGCAATCCACTTGCACCACCCGGCGATAGCCTTACATGAATCAACTATCCACCCTATACCTCCAAGTCCCATTGTGAACAGGTATAAGAACCCCATTCCAATCTTCCCATCCATAAACTTATGTACTCCTAAGAATCCAAGGAATACAGTTATCAACATTCGTTTCGTTGGTTTCATTTGCATCTTCCTCCTGCTTGTATGATTTGATAATATTATACATTAAAGAGAAAATATTTTATAGCATATACGGATATATTTTTTAGATAAGCAGATAATAATCATATGAAAATATTACTAGCTCAAGTCATGTATGAAAAGAATATATCCATTAGGCAGCTTTCCCTTAAATCAGGAGTACCAAAGTCAACTATTCAGGATGATATGAAAGAAGATTCTAACCCGAAGATTAGGACACTTGAAAAACTTGCTATTGCTCTGAATTGTCAGATAACAGACCTTTTTGAGACAAATATAAAATAAATGTCCGCTTAACCGTCCGATTGTCTCCATATCGTTCCATTTCCTAGAAAAAGAGTTATAATAATCGTAACAAGATAACCATATTTTTCAAGAACAAATGTTCAATAAAACTATTGAAATCCCTCATGAAATGGTGTATCATAACATCAAGGGATTTCGTACATATGTTCTGTATAAGGAGCTGATAATGTGGACTACAAAAAACTTATTATTGAGATGCTTGATATTGCAGATGAGCGTTGCTTGAAACTCATCTACATACATATCAAGGCTTTATTAGGACTGAGGTAATCAGTCCTTTTTATTTTCTTGTAGCAATTCCACCATCTTTTGAAGAACTTCCCAATCTGATTCATCCAGTGCTGCAAGCATTGAGATGAATTTTTTCTTAAAAGAATCATCTTCACTTTTTAGTGCATCGCCAACAAAATGTTCAATCTGTTCATCCCTTGTTAATTCAATGAACATTTCACCGTTTCCAGTTCGTAGCCATTCTTCATTAACATTGAATTTAGTACAAATGAGAGATATTACGGCAACACTTGGATTTCTCCTACCTGTTTCATATCCGGCAATATTATCTCTTGCACTTCCTATTCTGTCAGCAAATTCTTGTTGAGTTAAGTCTAATGTTTTTCTTAACTTCTTTAATCGCTCTTTCATTTATTCACTTCCTTTCTGTTACTAATTATATCGCACTGTAATGTAAAAAGCAATACAAAAATGTGACTATGAAACAAAAAATGTACAAAGTCACAAAAAGGTATTGACAAATGTGACGAAGTCATATATTATAGTGACATAGCAACAAGCGCAAAACAATCAAGCAGGAGGAAAACATGATAACAAGAGAAGATTTAGCAAATAAGAAAATTGATAAGCTTGAAAATATTGAGCAGGCGAAAGAAATGATTAATTTATTAACCTACGATGAATGTTTAGCAGTTTTAAACGGTACGAAGAATATACCTCATGAACTTTATTCAGCATTGATGGCTCAGGCAAAAAAAGAAAACAACGGAATAACATCACTTGCACTTGTGATTGCAGGATTGCAGAACATTTCAAATTAGCCGAAACGGTCAGAAATGACCGTCTACCGGGGACGACCTCCCGGTACTGATGATGGCAGGTCATAGAAAGTGAGGTGAAGAGATGCAACCAGTATTTGCAGCATGGGATAATGCCGAAATGGTAAAAGAGCTTTACGAATGGTTACGTGAAAAAGATCTTACTACAGCACAGGCAATCCGATTACTTAATCGTACCGAAAGCGTAATCAGAGATGCCCGTACCGTAGAAGCTAGTAACCTTAAACTTTAGCCTATTTCGTTAAATTCATTTTCGAAATTATCTAAAGCAAAGCGGTATGCCTTTGCAAAATGATACAGTTCGTCAGAATCACACGACAATGGATTGTAATCAATAGTATCTTTCTGATTTTCCTGATATGCTTGCAATTTCATTTGAGCATAGGCAACCGCTAATTCATGTAAATGTTGTTCAGTCATTTCTAATTATCCTCCCTTCTAATAGGGAGTATATCACAGAATCAGAAAGAGAGGTGTTAAAAATGTCAGAAAAAGAGAAGGGTATTGAGTTGAGAAGATTTTTATTCCATGGTACGAAAGAGCAGCAAGCGAAACTTGAAACTGCCCTTTCAGAAGACGGTGTTAGTAGAAAAACCATCTACATGATATTGAAGTATTTAACAATCAATCCAGATTGTCAGGATATTTTGCAAAAACAGTTTCCAGATGTTTAGCAAGTTCTTCCTTAGAATGAATGTTCTGAATGGATTCTACAACGCGTATCTCATTTTCCCATACATAAATGGTAGCGTTATATTTTCCAGATGAAGTCAAACCTGATACTTCAATCTCGTAGTTCCCAAATTTCCTGTAAATGCAAGGTTCATAATCAAAATTTCGTACAGAATATTTGGGACCAAGATGAGTTAATGTCTCTTCTAATTTTTTATTAAACATTATCATAACCCTCCCTTCTAATAGGGAGTATATCACAGAAAGGAAGTGAAAGTCATGTCAGAAAAAGAAAAACAGATTCTTGAAACAATGACAAAAGCAATCCCTAATATGTCCGAATTTGATAAAGGTTATCTGCTCGGAATGGGTGAAGCGATGGTGAGTAACAAGAAACAGGAATCTAAAGAACAGAAAGAGGGTGAATAGATGAATAACTTGACAGTATTTAATAATCCAGATTTCGGAAGCATCCGAACGGTAACTGTTAACAACGAACCGTATTTTGTCGGCAAAGATGTAGCAGACATTCTTGGGTATGCAAATGCAAGCAAGGCGGTACTTGCACATGTAGATGAAGAGGATAAAACATTTTTTATGCTCGATATAGCAGATTCCCAAAATGGGAATCTGCCTGTCGGACAGAGCAAAACAGCATTGATTAATGAAAGTGGTTTGTATTCTCTGATTCTTTCAAGCAAGATGCCAAATGCAAGGAAGTTCAAGCGTTGGGTTACAAATGAAGTTCTTCCGTCTATTAGAAAACACGGAATGTACGCTGTAGACGAGCTTTTAAATAATCCTGATTTTATGATTAAGACGTTTGAAGCACTAAAAGAAGAGCGTGAGAAAAACAAGGGGTTGAGTAAAGAAGTTGTGGAGCAGCAGAGAGTCATTTCTGAATTACAGCCGAAAGTAACTTATCTTGACAAAATCTTAGATAGCAAGTCATTAGTACTGACAACACAGATTGCAAAAGATTACGGGATGAGCGCACGAAGATTTAACAAACTGCTTCATGAATTAGGTATACAGTACAAGGTCGGTGACCAGTGGGTATTATACGCAAAATATCAAGGTCGCGGATACGTACACAGTAGAACGATTGAGTTTACACGCCGAGACGGAACTACTGATGTAAAAATGCAGACCGAATGGACACAAAAAGGACGTTTGTTTTTATATGAAACGTTAAAGAAAGAAGGGTATTTACCTCTTATTGAAGCAGCATGAGGGCAAAAAATTAGTCCCATACGGAACAGCACTCCGTACAGGACAAAGAAAAGAATTATCTCAGCTATATAGTAGCAGAAAGCGAGCGAAAAAGCAATGAAAAGAATTATTTCAGCGTGGATTGAACAGTTCATTGAGTTTGATTCTGAGATGGAATATGCAGTATTTGAGCAGGATTTGAAGAACAGTAATAAGAAATACCGCATCATTTCAAAGGATAAACTGTCAGATGGTAAATACAGAATTCACCTTAAGAGACAGTATAACAAGAACATTTTCCCGGAAGAAGGTGTTATATTATGACATTTGCAGAAAAACTCAAACAGGCTATGAAAGATTTAAGCTTGAACCAACGTCAGGTGTGTGGACTCACCGGGAAAAGTAAAGGTTCTGTAAGTCAGTACTTATCAGGTAAGCAGATACCACCAGAAGAAACGCAGATAGCGATCGCAACAGCGTTAGGACTTGCATCTGACTATTTCACTAAATCAGACAGCGAAATGGTCGTACTTCCAAGTAAGGAAGTAAAGAACGGGGTAATCCCTAAGTTAGATGTTGAAAAGGCTGCAAAACTCTTGCAGATGAACCACAATACGATTCGTAAGGGATTACAACAGCAGGTTTTCCCATGGGGGTATGCGGTACATACATCTGATAACAGATGGGCTTATTTCATTAATGCAAGACGTTTTGCAGAAATTGAAGGAATCACACTTTAGAAAGAGAGGTAACAGAAATGAACGAAATAAGAGGATTTAAGGTTTTTAACCCAGATTGGACTTGCAGAGGTTTCCAGTATGAGGTAGGAAAAATCTTTGAAGAAGATGTTGAACCAAGTTGTTGTGACAGAGGTTTTCATTTTTGTGAGAATGCAGCGGATTGTTTTAATTATTATAGCTTTAATCCTGACAATAAGGTAGCGGAAGTTATCGCATATGGTGACATTGTAAGAGAAGGTGATAAGTGTTGTACTAATAAAATCAAAATTGTTCGTGAAATCCCATGGCAGGAACTCTTAACTATCGTAAATACAGGAAAGAGTTGTACAGGACTCTGCAACACCGGGGACTGGAACACCGGGGACTGGAACACCGGGGACTGGAACACCGGGAACAGAAACACCGGGAACAGAAACACCGGGGACTGGAACACCGGGGACTGGAACACCGGGAACAGAAACACCGGGAACAGAAACACCGGGGACTGGAACACCGGGGACTGGAACACCGGGGACTGGAACACCGGGAACAGAAACACCGGGGACTGGAACAAATCTTCTTTCAATACTGGTTGTTTTAACACAGAAGAATCAACAATCATGTTGTTCAATAAACCATCCGAATGGACATACAGAGATTGGTTAAATTCTGATGCTAGATACTTGCTGATGGATATTCCTAAAGATGTCGTTGAGTGGGTATATGAGAATTATATGACGGAAGATGAAAAGAAAGCGCATCCATCTTATAAGACAACAGGCGGCTATCTTAAAATTCTTGATGAATCTGAATGCGCTCAGATTTGGTGGGATGGTCTTTCAGAAGCAGATAGAAATAAAATCAAGTCAATTCCTAATTTTGACATTGAGATTTTCGAACAGTGTACAGGTATCAAGATTGAAAGTGAGGGTAAATAGTATGAATCAGTTTATTGAACTTCTTAAGAAAAAAGGTATTGTTGAGAAATTACAGAGAAGTGTTGACAGATGTGCAGCGTTATGCGGTGGAGATGTCCCACAAGGGGAAATTGATAAGTCAATTAAATTAATCATACAGCTTGAAATTCATCGAGATGAAGAGTTAACAGATGCATTTGTTGATGTTTTTGCAGATTTAGCATTAGAGCAGGTTGTTAAAGAACTCGATATTAAATATAACCCCGAATCAGATGCAGCACAGAACCCTGAGACACCTACAAGTATGTTAGCAATGTTATTTGCCAAATTAATATGTCAGTAGTTTCTTTCATGCCGCATCAGGAAACCGCCCTTACCGCAACCAAAGATAAAAACCATGTCGCATATTATCTTGACATGGGGTTAGGTAAAACCTTCGTAGGGGCTGAAAAGATGTGGTTACTTAACAACAATGTGAATCTGGTAGTCTGTCAGAAATCTAAGATTGACGACTGGATGGAACACTTTGAAACATATTACCCAGATTATGAAGTGTTCAATCTGACGAAGAAAGAGCAGGGGATACGTTTCAGACAGTTAATAGAGACAAAAGATTTCTATGGAGACAGACAGATTGTAGGGGTTATTAATTACGATTTGGTATTCAGGCGCAAGTATATAGCCCATATAACCGACTTTACATTGTTACTTGATGAATCAAGCCTTATTCAAAATGAAAAGGCTAAACGGTCAAAATTCATACTGAAATTACAGCCTGAAAGTGTAGTGCTTTTATCAGGTACACCGACCAGTGGGAAATATGAACGGTTATGGTCACAGTTGCGCTTACTCGGTTGGGACATATCAAAAAAAGCGTTTTACGCTTCATATGTCCAGACTGAGTGGGTAGAACAGGGTGCATTTAAACGAGAGATTATCACAGGGTATAAGAACGTGCAGCATTTGAAAAAAAGATTAAAACAATTTGGAGCGGTGTTTATGAAAACAGAAGAAGTTATTGAACTCCCTGAACAGATTGAACAGAAGATTTTCTTAAAGACTACAAATGAATACAGATTTTTTGTGAAACACAGTTACATAGACCTTGACACGAGAAATTTGATTAGATTCAAAGATGATTCAGACTTTTTCGGTAAAGATATAACCCCTCACGTGGAACTCGTTGGGGATAACAGCTTGACAAAAACACTGTACTGTAGACAGCTGTGCGGTCAGTATCACAAAGAGAAGTTAGATGCATTCAGGGATTTACTTGAATCAACAGAAGACCGTCTGATTGTTTTCTACAACTTCAATGAAGAACTGGAAAGACTATCTAAAATTGTGTGGAAACACAATAGACCTATTGCAGTTGTGAACGGGAAACAAAAAGATTTGTTGCCATACGAGAATGCATCTGATTCAGTCACATTTGTACAGTATCAGGCTGGTGCAATGGGGGTTAATTTACAAAAAGCAAATAAGATCATTTACTTTACATTACCACTTGGAAAAGGTTCTTGTGATCTATGGGAACAGTCCAAGAAACGTATTCACCGAATCGGTCAGAATAAACCTTGTTTTTATTATTACCTACTCGTTAAGGGTAGTTTTGAAGAAAGGAATCTTGCAGCATTACAGGAAGGAAAGGAATTAACAGATGAATTGTTCACGTGATAGTACAGGTAAACTTTGTAGACGTTGTAAATACGTCAGAAAGCACTTCAAAAATTTTGTAATCAAGACATTATTAGGAGTAAATATATTTAGTCTTTTATTCTGGTTGTCGTTTATTGATTACATAATTTCGTGGCAGCCTTACGTAATAATGGCAGTCAATTTCGTAGTGATTAGCTGGATTGCATTAGTAAATAACATCATTTATTGCTAATTGAAAGGGGTGATAAATACGGCACAGGAAAAGAATTTTGAAAACCGATTGAAAAAATACTTAGATGAATACGGCTGCTGGTGGATTAAGTACTGGGCTGGTGCAGCTTATACAAAAATCGGTATTCCTGACTTACTCGTAAGTTCAGATGGTTGCTTTTTAGGTATTGAAGTTAAAGCAGCACATGGTGAACCATCGCTATTACAGCTTAGAAACCTAAAAAAAATCAGGCAATCCGGGGGGTACGGCATCTTGCTTTATCCGAAGGACTTTGAACAGTTCAAAAAGTTCAATGAATATAAAAATAAATCTAACGCTTGGTATCTTGCAAACATTGAAGAACAGAAGCGATGGAAAATAAAGTTAGAAGAAAAGGAGAATTAAGACATGACAAGAGGGGAACAGATTAATTATTTCCGTGACTGTATGATGAATACAAAACGTGAAGGAATGGCAGATTTACTTGATTATATGACAGACCTCGGTTTTCTTGATGCCCCCGCATCTGGTGGAAATCATTTACCTCAGGATGGCGGTCTGTTGGAGCATACAGTAAATGTTATGATACTTGCTGAAAAAATTGGTGTAGCCTTACTCGGTGGAGCGGCATATAACAAGATTCACGACAGCGTAATCATTGCCGCCGGACTGCATGACTTAGGTAAATGCGGTAGATATGGAAGTCAGTATTATGTTGAAAACATGATTAAAGACGGAAAGCCGACTAAAAAAAATCCAGAGCAGAAATATAAACGCTCGGATGCTAAACCGTTTAAAATCAACCCGGATTTATGTCACATCGACCATCCGTTACGCTCTGTTGAATTGGCAGCACGTTATATTGACCTGACAGAAGAAGAAGAACACGCAATCTTCTATCATGATGGCGCATATGGCAGCCTTGCATATGACTTAAAAGGACACGAAGAACCGATTCAGACTATTGTACATTTTGCGGATTTCTGGGCGGCTCAGTTCCTCGAAGTTGGCAAACTGGACAAGCTTAAGGAAGTAGAAAAAGAGGACGAAACTCAGGAAGAAAGTGAGGTATAGAAAATGGGAATTACAGAAATTTTAACGATTGTATTCGTTGTATTGAAGTTACTGAAAGTTATTAATTGGCACTGGTTATTAGTTCTTTCTCCTGAACTTTTAGCGGTAGTAGTGTATGTGATAATCGTTATTAGTCAGATAAAACTTATTAACAGAATTAAAAAAGACTTACTTAAGGGGGATAAATAAATGGCACAGAAAATTTTAATCATGGGTGAATCAGGTACAGGTAAATCAACATCATTGAGAAATTGCGACCCGGCAACAACAGCGGTTATCAATCCGGTAGGTAAACCGTTACCGTTCAAGAACCACTTTGAAATGCTGAACAATGAAACAGATGCAAGAAAAATTGTAAAGTACATGAAAGAACAGGTTACCGCAGGCAAGAAATTAATCATCGTGGATGATTTCCAGTACATTCTGGCAGTCCCTTATATGAACCGTATCAAGGAAACAGGATGGGAAAAGTATAATGATTTCGGTGCAAATTACTTTGAAATCATTAATTGCTGCAAAGACTTACCTGACGATGTGGTAGTTGCTTACCTGACACATCTCGAAACACTTGACAATGGACTGACTACAGTCAAGTTAATCGGTAAGTTATTGCGTGAGAAAATTACGATTGAGGGGTTGTTTACAGTTGTTCTGAGAACAGGTGTCAACGAATCAAAATATTATTTTTACACACAGAACAGTGGAAAAGATACCGTTAAGTCCCCACTTGGAATGTTCCCAACCTATGCTATTGATAATGACCTGAACTATGTAGTTGATAAAATCCGTAATTACTATGAATTAGGTGATTACAAATCAGATACAGAAATGACACAGGCTGATGAAGAAGTTGCGACTGATCTGGAAAAACCAGATGCAAAAGGTAGAAGAAGCAGAAGTAAAAAAGCGGACGCTGAAAAAGAGGAAAAAACAAAAAGGACACGTAAATCACGCTCCGAAGTTATTCAGGAGAACGAACAGAAGGTTGAAAAGTATCTTGATGATGTAGACGAAGCAGTCGATAAAGTGTCAGAAGGTGCGGATGAAGTACCTTATGAAACAGCTGTTGAAGCGGCTGAGACTGTATCTGAACCAGATTTACAGAAACCACCTAGACGAACACGTAAGGAAAGAAAAGCAGAAGAAGCCACAGAAGAATCAGAAGTTCTGGCAGAAGATACTTATTTTTACATTGCAGCAAATGATAATTTTGTTATGAAACATAAAGGTGATGTTGCGCCGGAAGGTGGAAAAGTTATCACTAAAGAAGAATTCGGTGAAGGTGTTAAGCGAATCGCACAGGAAAATAACCCAACTCCAGCAACAGAAAGTGAACCTTTAGACGGTCAAATGACACCATCTGAGGAAAGAACTAGAAGACGTAGAAGGGTGAGAGCATAATGAATCGGTTAAATTTTTTATACGCAAGTATGACGATATTTTTCGGACTTGGCGCAATGGTGGAATCAAGTAAACACAGTAAAAACAGCACAGTTATTTGTATTGTTGCGATGATTTTACTTGTAGTTATAAATTTATTTTAAGAAAGATGAGGTAAGAAATTATGGCAGTTGATTTTAGTGCATTTGATGAAAAGGTTAATCTTAATGAATTACAGGAAGAGGTAAAAAACGCACCTGATTCACAGTATGAAGATGTTCCTGACGGAAGTTATGACGTAGGTTTTGACAAAATGGAGATTAAGCCGACTAAAGCAGGTGATAAGCTGATGTTTGCAGTACAGTGCAACATCCTTGACGGGGAACACAAAGGAAGAAAGATTTTCTTTAATCGTGTGATTGCAGGCAATACATCCGCTAAGTGGACTGACGCAATGGCTATTAAGTCAGTATGCACATGGGTTGATAAGTTAGAGACCGAAACAGTGCCGGAGTTCATCAATTATTCAGATTTTGCAGAATGTATTCTTGATATTTTTCAGGAGATTCAGGGAAAAGTTGGTGCAGCTATTACATATAAAGCAGGTGACTTTAACCCTATTACGATTGAAGAAGCTTTCGATATGTAGTTAAAAGACAGGCGGTGAGGTGGGACTTTCCCCTCACCGTTTTTGTAGTAGGTGATTAAATGATATTCTACGATTTTGAGGTTTTTCATCAAGACTGGTTAGCGGTATTCATTGATGTGGCGAATCGAAAAGAACACGTGATAATTAATAACCCTGATGAATTAAAAGCCTTATATGAAGCCAATAGAAAGAACATATGGGTAGGATTTAATAACAGGCATTACGACCAATATATCATGAAGGGTATCTTACTTGGAATGAACCCGAAAGCAATCAACGACTGGATTATCGTAGAAAATAAGGAAGGGTGGGCTTATTCAAGAGCATTCAACAAGATACCTATGATTAACTATGATGTGATGCCAAGTAATGATGAAAGTATGAAAACCGTAGGTTTGAAAACAATGGAAGGTTTCATGGGTTCTAACATCAAAGAAACTGAGGTTGATTTCCGAATCAGAAGAAAACTGACACGCAGCGAAATAAAACAGACAGTGAAATATTGTAGACATGACGTAGAACAGACTATCAAGGTATTTCTTGAAAAAGTCAGCGAATTCAATGCGACACACGGTATCATTCAAGCATTCCCGAATGAAACGAATCTGTATGACATCGGAGACAGTGAAGCACGTATTACTGCAAAGGTTCTCGGATGTGAAAAGAAAAGGTTCAATGATGAATTTGACTTCTATTTCCTTCCTTGTCTCAGACTGAAAAAGTACAAATATGTACAAGAGTGGTTTGCAGAAAGAAGAAAAGAAGCCCTTAACATGAATTTACAAGATTTCGACAAACGGGATAAAAAGATTTGGTACAAGTCACAGAACTTTGAAACAGTTGTTGCCGGAATACCGCACACATTTGGTTTCGGTGGTCTACATGGGGCATCTAAAAAGCCGATTCACAGAAAAGGTCAGATTCTTCATGTTGATGTAAATAACTACTATCCATCGTTGTTAATAGCATGGGGACTTGTAACAAGGGCAGCTACAAATAATAATTTCAAGCTGGTATATAACACCAGAAAAGGTATGAAGAAAAAACAAATCGCAGCGGCTAAAGCAGGTGATAAGGCAGAAGCTAAGCGATGGAAAAAGGCACAGTTGCCTTATAAGAAAATGCTTAATGCCCTGTCTGGTGGGATGAAAGACGAGACAAATGCAGCATATGACCCACGTAACAACAACATTATGTGTATTAACGGACAATTAATGTTACTTGATTTAATCGAACATCTGGAAGTTGTACCGGGGTTTGAACTGATTCAGTCCAACACCGATGGTCTTATCATCTGGATTCCTGACACAGACGAAGCCTTTAACATGGTAGATGATATTTGTTACGAGTGGGAACAGCGTTGTTCTACTGAACAATGTTCAATCTTACTTGAACTTGACAATATTTCAGAAATCTATCAGAAAGACGTAAATAATTATCTGTGGGTGGGTGTTGATGGTAGTGTTGAAAGAATCGGAGCATATTTGAAAGAACTTTCACCGATTGATTACGACTTACCTATTCTCAATAAAGCACTCGTTGATTATATGGTACATAAGACACCTGTTGAGCAGACAATAAATAATTGCAATGACTTAATTATGTTTCAAAAGATTGTAAAACTGTCAGGTAAATATGACTGGGTAGAGCATGAGTGTGGTAGCGGTCAGATTATTAGGACAACACGACATCGCAACGGAACGACAACAGATTTCTGGTCTTATCCTGATTTAGAAAAATACAGCTATAAGTCTTATCGTGTATTTGCTTCAAATCGCACGACTGACGGTAGGTTATTAAAACGTAAAGCAGTCAAACCAAAAGGTGAGAAATTTGGAAATACACCAGACCATTCTTTTATTTATAATGATTCAGTTGTCGGTGTTAATGTACTGCCAGAGCTAGATAGACAATGGTATATAGACTTAGCAAAAAAGAGATTGAAGCAGTTTGGAATTGCAGCATAGTGAGGTGAAATAAGATGTCAGACACAATATTTATCAAGTACGAAAATGGAGAAATGCAGATTAATCTGGAAGAATTTTTATGCTATTCGTGTAACAGAAGTATTTCAAAAGTAAGAAAGCTTGTAAAGATAATCAATAACAGCTATACACCAGAGGTTATTGAGGATATGAAAAAGTTCATTGAACAAAGAATGAACACTACAGATACTATTATCGAAACCGCAAGAGAACATTGTTTGGTTTTTAATGATGAAGTCAAGAAATATGAAAAGCGTCTTGATAGTGTAGTTGCACACAGAGCAAACTATAAAAGAAATACAGACGGTTGGAAGTATTACAATAAGCAGGTGAAAGAAGTTCGAGAGAACTTAAGAACAGCGAAAGTAAACATGAGAGCGGCAAAAAGTCAATTTAATGATACAGTCAGAATGAAAAACTTCTTCATAAAATTATTGTCAGAGGTATTTAGTTAATTGAGGTGTAGTGAAATGTTATATAAAGGTTATATAAAGACAAACGGTAAAAAGGCGATAGAAACCTTTAAAGGTCGTACAAAATTTCATACATACGAAGAAGTGAAATCATGTGATAGCTTCGCAGGCGTTCTCAAGGAAGATGTTATCCTTGTAGATATTGACGAATGGGAACAGTCTGAAATCCTCATGAACATTGTAGAAGATTATCAACTTGATTGTAGGGTGTATCAGACTACCAGAGGTAGGCACTTCCTGTTTAAAAATCATTCTGTCACTCGTAACCGTACTCATGTACCTCTCGCTATCGGATTAGTTGCAGACATTAAATGCGGCTCAAAATCCTCATATGAAGTCGTTAAGATTCACGGCGAAGAAAGATTCATTGAGTGGGATATTGAAGATGGTGGGGCTTATCAGGAGTTACCTAAGTGGTTATCCCCGGTAAATAACAATATTGATTTCTTAGACATGGAAGCAGGTGATGGAAGAAATCAGGCATTATTTAACTATATTCTGACACTTGCGGGAAATGGTTTCAACGTGGATGAAACAAGAGAAGCAATCAGGATACTGAATAAATATGTATTAAGAGAACCGCTTTCGGATGATGAACTGGAAGTAATCCTCAGAGATGAAGCTTTCCAGAAACCTGTATTTTTCAATGATAAGACATTTCTCTTTGAACGATTTGCAACATGGCTTAAAACAGAGAAAAACGTAGCTAGTATTAGCGGTCAGTTACATATTTACCACGATGGTATTTATCAGGTAGGGTATAAATCTATCGAAAAGGCAATGATTCAGGAAATACCAAACCTCAAGAAGACACAGCGTAGAGAGGTAATTGATTACATGGAATTAATAGCAGAAGAAAAGGAAATGTCAGATGCTAGATATATCGCATTCAAGAACGGTATATTTGATATTGTCACAGGAGATATGCAGCCGTTTTCCTCGGATTTTGTAATCACAAATCAGATACCGTGGGATTATAACCCGGATGCTTATTCCGAAATAGCAGATAAGACACTCAACAAGTTATCCTGTGATGATAAATCAATCAGATCATTGTTAGAGGAATGCATCGGATATTGTTTCTATCGCAGAAATGAACTAGGTAAGTCATTTGTACTAACAGGTGACAAATCGAACGGTAAGAGTACATATCTGCATATTGTTAAAACAATCTTAGGGGATATGAATACATCTGTTTTAGACCCAGCTGAAATGGCTGACCGATTCAGCACTGCGATGATGTTTGGGCGACTGGCTAACATCGGTGATGATATTTCAGATAACTTCATGCAGGGTCAGCAAGTATCTATGTTCAAAAAAATAGTAACAGGTGACCGCATTAAGGCAGAAAGAAAAGGGCAAGACCCTTTTGAGTTCAACCCTTATGTAAAGCTGCTGTTTTCAGCAAATGACATACCAAGAATGAAAGATAAGTCAGGAGCAGTATTAAGACGGTTAGTTATTATTCCATTCAATGCGAGATTCTCAAAGTATTTACCTGATGGAATTACGATTGACCCGGAATATGACCCTTACATCAAATACAAACTAATTGAACAAAGTTCAATAGAATATCTGATTCAGTTAGGGATTCAAGGGTTGAAGCGTATTCTGGAAAACAACGGTTTTACATCATCTAAGAAGGTAGATGAACAGATAGAAGAATACGAAAGAGAAAATAACCCTATCAAAGCTTTTATTGATGATTGCGGTATTGAAATGATTGAGAATGAACCAACGAGTGATGTGTATAGACGTTATCAAGTGTTCTGTGCAGAATGTGGTATGCAGCCAATGTCAAATATCGTATTCAGTAAACAGATTAATAAGCGATTAGGACTTGAAACAGCAGTGTCAAAGATAAACGGTAAATGTATCAGAATTTTCAGAAAGGTGTAATTGCCTATGAAACATGAACACAGGATTTTAGAAAAGCAGCTTATCTCAGGAAAGATAAGTCCACAGGAATTTAAAGAGCGAATAGATGCACTAAAAGAAGATACTTATGATAGTTTAGCAGAGATGTTATTCAAGGGTGAAGTGACGGAGAGTGAGTTTGTGGAGCGGTATAACCGATTAATAGATCAGGAATCAGAAAAGCATCGTGAACCGTTCCAACCTCACGAACATATATGAACAGGGGTGGGTAGTATGAATTATAAAAATTGTGAAGGATACGCAGACGTAACAGCCGGAGAAGCAATGTCTACAGTCAGAAAAGAAGAACATGATATTGAAAAATTAAATCATAAACTGATACACACATTCCGATTTTTAGTAGACCTTGCAGGTTTTGAAATCATCGGAAGAGTTACATTAAGACATAAAAAGTCAGGACGGATTTTCAGATAAAAAATTTTGTAATCCAAGTTATTACAGTTGTGGTGGGTGAATGTTAAAAAGTTACACTTAAGTTACACTTGGTTACAGTTAAAGTTACACTTAATATGGCTTATTTATGCGCTGGTTACAGTAGTTACAGTTAAAGAGGATTTCTTTTATTTTTTTATTTTTATAATATATAAATAGTAATAATATAAAAAATATATAAGTATAGGGCGTTTAAGTGTAGCTTGTGTAACCGAATCTTAATATAGCCTTTATTTATGCGGTTTTTAACGGTTACACTTCATTTATGTAAAGTGTAACCAACCGTAACCAACTGTAACCTAAGTGTAACCGACTAGAAAGTGAGGAATTATGAGCGATAAAAAAATAAGCGCAAGGGATTATTTGAAACAGCTTGAAATTTTAGATATGCAGATTAATGACGACCTTGCAGAATTACATAACATGAAGTTAAGTGCTTGCAGTACAGGCGGTATTGATTACAGTAAAGACAGAGTACAAAGTAGTACAGTCGGTGATAAGTTATGCAAAGATGTTATCAGATATACCATGTTTGAAGAGCAGATAAACAAAGAAATTGACGAGTTTTTTGACGCAAAGAACCAGATCATTAGAGAAATCAGAGGTTTACACGATAAAAGATATATTCAAGTGCTTACAAAAATCTATGTGCAGTTTAAGAGTGTGAAGAATGCCGCACAGGAAATGAAACTGTCGTATTCGTACACTATTGACCTGCATAAGCAGGCTCTTGAAGCGTTCGAAAAGACTTATGATAATCTGCATTATCTTACATAATAGTACTTAATAGTATTTTATCGTATATTATCATATTATTTCATATTTGACACAAAAGAGCGTATATCTTATGATGTATGTGTAAAATAATTTTTCGCGGATAATTCTATAGATTATCCGCATTTTTAATTTGCTTATTGTCTATGTGCTGTAAGGGATTTTCCTCCGACCTTACAGCACTTTTTGTTTGATAGAAAGGCGGTGTTGTGAGGATGGCAAAGTTAACAGATAAGCAGCAACGGTTTGTAGATGAATATTTGATTGACCTGAACGCAACACAGGCGGCTATCAGGGCAGGTTATTCAGCTAAGACCGCAGACCAACAAGGTTCAAGGATGTTGGCAAATGTCAAGATTAAACAGGCAGTTGCGGAAAAACAAGCACAGCGTTCAAAACGTACAGGAGTAAATCAAGACAGGGTTGTACTTGAGCTTGCGAAAGTTGCTTTCGCTAAAATGACAGACATTGTTGACAGCAATGGAAGAATCAAAGAGGATGCATCTCCTGATGATCTAGCCTGCATCGAATCAATTAAATATAAGAAATCAGACAACGAGTACGGGGGTAGTGTTGAAAGAGAAGTCAAGATTGCATCTAAACTTAAAGCACTTGAACTCTTAGGAAAACACTTAGGAATGTGGTCTGATAAGTTTAATGTGACTGTAGAGAAGTCAGAAAAACTTGACGATATTATCAGTCAGCTAGGTGGTGAGGGACTTGAAGAGTAGTTCTTTTCCGCTTTCGCAAAAGTACATTGATTTTATCAATACAGTTGACGGAGTAGATGCGGATTTCCTTGAGGGGACAACGGCATCAGGCAAAACAACAGTCGGTGCAGGTGTTAAGTTCATGCGGATGGTGAGTAAGAGCAAAAAGAAATTACACATCATTGCAAGCAGAACAACAGGTACAGCGGAAAAGAATATCATCCAACAGGATAACGGTATTTTAGACATACATCCGACCGCTACCTACTGTGGTAACGGTGATAAAAGTTATAAGATACCTCATATCAAGTTTGAAGATAAGATAATTTTTGTATTGCCGTATTCCAACAAAGACCAGTGGGAAAATGCACTGGGCGGTCAGTACGGTTGTGTATATATTGACGAGATTAACACAGCTGACATTGAATTTGTTCGTGAGGTATCAACCAGAAATGATTACCTCATGGCTACGCTCAACCCGGATGACCCGAACTTACCCGTTTACAAGGAATTTGTGAACCGTTCCAGACCGTATAAAAAATATAAAAAAGATGTACCAGCTGAGATTATGTCTGAGTTGACAGAGACACCAGTACCGAAATGGCGATACTGGTTTTTTACGTTTGAAGATAATCTCAGCCTAACAAAAGAAGATATTGCTAAAAAAATCAGGTCAGCACCACTTGGCACGAAGCTGTATAAAAATAAGATTCAGGGCTTACGGGGTAAGGCAACTGGCTTGATTTTTCCTAATTTTGATGTGCGTAAGCACGTTATTAAAAAAGACGAATTAAAGAAACAGATAAAAGTCGGAAAGGTAAAGTTCAAAATGTTTACCGCCGGACTTGATACAGCTTACTCTTCTAAATCTCCTGACACAATCGCAATGATTTTTCAAGGAATTACAGAAGACAGAAAGTTAATCACGTTATCTGAAAAAGTATATAACAATGCAACACTAGACATACCGCTTGCACCTTCTGATACAGCAGTTAAATACATTGAATTTCTTGAATCATGTCGCAAAGAGTGGGGATTTGCAAGAAATGTATATGTTGACTGTGCAGATCAGGCGACAATGACAGAGTTGCGAAAGTGGAAACGACTTCACAGTTGTTTATACACATTTATTGATAGTTACAAGAAAGTTGAAATATTAGACAGAATTAACTTACAGCTCGGCTGGATACAGCAAGGCTGTTATTTAGTAGTTGACACGTGCACTAATCACATTCATGAATTAGAAACATATTCGTGGGATGAAGAAAAGGACAAGCCGGAAGACGGTAACGACCATACGGTCAACGCTAATCAATATGCATGGATACCTTACCGGGATAGAATCGGTTTTGAAGAGGGGTGAATAAGGAAATGAGGTGGACACAGAAATTGAGTGAGACAATAAAACATAGTATCAGAAGTTGGTTGAATGTCATACCTGCAAGTCCTTATGCAATTCAAATCAATGAGACGATGGATTTTGAAATGGCTGCAATACGCAACAAAATCTGGTATTCAGCTGATGCAAATAAAATTGAACAGATGTGTCAACAGATGCCGGAGTATGCAGATAAGTACAAATTCTGGTCTTCTCGTTCTACACCCGGCATGGAAATGAGAAAAATTCATACGGGATTACCTGCACTGATTGTCAGGACGTTGAATAGTATCATCGTGTCAGACATGGAAGACTTTGAATTTCCTAACACGAAACAGGAACAATTGTGGAAAGAAGTTGAAAAAGATAACAAATTTCGTAAAAAGTTTGAGAAGTCACTAAAAGAGACGCTTGCTGTAGGTGACGGTGCTTATAAGATTTCTGTTGACACAGAGTTAAGTCAGTATCCCATCTTAGAGTGGTATTCGGGTGAACGTATTGAAATTATACTGAACCGTGGAAGACTCAAAGAAATTGTATTCAAAAAAGCATATATGAGAGGAAGTCAACAGTATGTACTTAATGAACATTACGGATATGGCTATATAATCCCTCGGTTGTACAAGGGTGAGACAGAAGTTCCATTAACTGCACTTGAAGAAACGGCAAATATGCAGCCTGTCACATTTGACAATAGTGTAATTCTTGCTGTACCGCTTCAAATTTACGAAAGTAGTCAGTTCGAAGGTAGAGGTGGAAGTATCTTCGATGGTAAATTAGATTCTTTTGATGCATTTGACGAGTGCTGGTCTCAATGGATGGATGCTTTACGAGCAGGTAGGGCGAAAACGTACATACCTGACTGTTTAGTTCCACGTGACCCAGAGTCAGGTGCAATAATCAGACCGAACCCGTTTGACAACCGCTACTTTGCGGCAGAGGGTGATTTAAGAGAGGGTCAGAAAAATGTAATCAATACAGACCAGCCTGAAATCCCTTACGACAGCTACACGGCAGCATATTGCACAGCATTAGATATTTGCCTACAAGGAATCATTTCCCCGTCTACGTTGGGGATTGATGTTAAGAAACTTGATAATGCAGACGCACAGCGAGAAAAAGAGAAAACGACACTCTATACTCGTAAGGCAATTATTGACGCATTACAGGAGACTTTGCCGGAACTTGTAAATGTGGCAATCAACGCATATCACATTCTACACAATGAATCATTAGAAGATGTTGAAGTAAATGTGAAATTTAAAGAATATGCTAATCCATCCTTTGAGTCTCAGGTTGAGACAGTCGTAAAAGCACGACAAGGTGGAATCATGAGCATTGAACAGTCAGTTGAAGAACTTTACGGTGATTCACTCGATGAACATTGTAAGAATGAAGAGATTGAACGATTGAAACAGGAACAGGGACTTGCTGACTTAGAAGAACCGGGTGTGAATCTAAGTGCAGGTGATTTTAGTATGAACGTGGGTGATGAAAATGGTAGTACTGGTAGGGAAAAGAACATATCAGATGGACAAAAAGGAATATCAGGGTCTTCTGCAAGTAGCGAGTGAGCAAGTACCTTGTGGGGTATATGCGATTGAAAAAGGAAATAAGGCAGAATTAAGATATGATAAAGCTTCAAGCGTAGGAAAAGTAAAAGAAATGACCCGAAACTGGAAGAGACAGGGTTATAAAGTCTATGCAAATAGAGGTGGTAGTTAATGGCTGATTATGATATTGCAGCGGCTTTTGATGCTATTGAAGAAGAGTTGATTTCTTCAATGATTCATAACATGAAGCGGCATCATGTTGAAGAAATCAACGAACAGAAACAATGGGAAATGTGGCAGGTTAAACAGCTTGAAGCCTTAGAAAAGTATAAAAAAGCAAATCAGAAAAAGTTTGGGAAAGAATTCTCAGCTATTAACACACAGATAGAAGTTGCTATTCGTGAAGCAAATCAAAAAGGCTATATGGGTCAGGAAACTAAGATTCTTGAAATGATACAAAAAGGTTTCAAGGGTGCTAAAGCACCAACGGATGCCATGCAGGCATCTTTTTTTAAGGTTAACGACAGAAAATTAGATGCTCTGATTCAGGCTACCACATCTGACATGAAGAAAGCAGAAACAGCGGTCTTAAGAATGGCTAACGACCAGTATCGTAAGGTCATATTTAATGCTCAAGTCTATGCGAATACAGGGGCAGGTACTTATGAGAAGTCTGTAGATATGGCTACGAAGGACTTTCTTTCATCAGGGATAAATTGTGTTGTATATAAGAATGGAGCAAGACACACTATAGCAGATTACGCAGATATGGCACTCAGAACAGCATCTAAAAGGGCATATCTGCAAGGTGAAGGGACAAAACGTCAAGAGTGGGGGCTACATCTCGTCATTATGAACAAGCGTGGTTGTCCTTGCCCTAAATGTTTACCGTTTGTAGGGAAAATCATGATTGATGATGTGTGGAGTGGTGGAGGTAAAAAAGACGGTAATTATCCGTTAATGTCTACCGCAATAGCAGCTGGATTATATCATCCACGTTGTAAGGATTCACATACAACATATTTTCCCGGTATCACAACAGTTGATGCAAAATATAACAAAAAAGAAGTTGCTAACTTGGAAGAACAGGCAAAGAGTGAAGCAAAACAGCAATACAGGGAACGTCAAAAGAAAAAGTTTCAAAGATTAGCTGATAATTCTTTAGATCAGGAGAATAAAGAAAAGTATTTGAGATTAGCTGAAAATGCTGATACAATAACTTTACAGGATAAAATATCAGATGCTAATACTCAGATTGATAATCTGAAAGAACAGTTTAGTGTCGCAACGGATGGTTATTCTTATGATGAGTGGTTTAAAGACTATGAATCAATAGAGGACGGATTTGGTGGTATGACGGCTGAAAATAGTGCTGATGTTAAGAAACTGCAAGAAATCGACAGTAAGTTAAAGAACATCACACACAAGAAATCAGATTTGTTATCACAAAAGCCGAAACGAAAACAATTAGAAACAGAATTCTCAGGAAAGATACTTGATGATAAGTTAGAGGAATATAATAAAAAAGCTTTAGAGCAGATAAAACAGGACACTGGATATTCGGAGAAAGACGCTGAAATTTTTCACGATGCATTAATGGAATATTTCGGTGGGGATTATGAATCAATTCTTGCAGGTGAGACAGAAACAGCAAAAATCGTCAATGCAGGTCTTGATAGAATGCCGACTTATGATGGTTCCATTTACCGTGGGTTGTGTTTTTCTGATTATTCAGACGGTAATATAACACAATTCACTCATTTAAAAGTAGGGGATAGGATACCGACAAAAGGTACTTTATCAAGTTGGTCGAGCGATAAAGTTGTTGCAGAAGCGTTCGGAAGTGCATCCACGCAGGCAGCAGAGTCAAGTACAGTTATATTAGAGTGTGTTAACAATAAAACAGGTGTAGGGGTGCAGCATATTTCAAAATTTGGAAGTAGAGAAGCAGAGGTTTTATCTAATGCTGATTATGAAGTCGTTGAAATGGTTAGTGAAAGTAAATATGATTACGTTTCAAAACATAAAGAATTATTATATTTTCCTGATGATTTGACTACTTTAGAGTCAGAGTTGAAACAACAAGTTGTATGTGTAATTAAAGTGAAAGAGGTGTAATTTTGTTAAAACATAATGAAAAAAATGATAGACTCGTTCGTGAGTATAGAGATTTGATGAGAAAAGCAAAAGAAGCCGCTAACACTGAGGATAAGAAACAATTTGAAAAGCTGGCATTAGAAAAACACAAAGAAATGCTCACGTGTGAATTTGAAGATAAAAACGCTGGACGCTTTAATCAATTTTAAATAGTGCAATTTTACCACTGATTTTTAATCAGTGGTATTTTTATACTTATTTTTAGGGGGATAGAGGATATGAAAGCAAAAGTAATTGAAAAATTTAATGATAGTACTGTTGATTATAAGTTAAGAGAAGTGGGTGAGACTATTGAAGTAACTGAAAAACGCTGTATCAAGTTAGAAGAATTAGGACTTGTGAGAAGAATCACAGAAAAGGAAAAAGAAAAGGAAAAAGAAAAGGAAACAGAGAGTAAGACCAAACACGATAAGTCATAAAAAGATGCGTGGACGGGGACACCGAAGAAAATGGAAATAGAGTGACACTCTTAAAACGGAAAGGGGTAACAAGAATGTATAAGAATATTAAAATGCCGATGAGATTACAGTTTTTTGCACAGCCGGGCGGTGTAGGCGGTGGTTCAGGAACTAATGAACCGGGTTCATCTAATCCAGAACCTAATAATCAGAATCAGAATCAGAACAGTCAGAGTGGTACACAGATTGATTACGATAAGATTCAGCAGATGCTTAATGGAACACTTGAAGCAAAAGAAAATACTGCATTAAAGGCATATTTCAGACAGCAAGGACTTTCTCAAGAAGAAGTTGAACAGGCTATCAACACATTTAAACAGCAGAAAGCGGCTAACACACCCGATGTAAATGCTATGCAGACTCAACTTACTCAGGCGCAGGATGCGGCACAGAAAGCACAGATTGAAAATGCCGCAATCATGCAGGCGGTACAGCTCGGCATTGATTCTAAAAAAATCCCATTTGTTTTAAAACTTGCAGATTTATCAGAAGTTGTTGATAAAGAAGGTAAGATTAATGATGAAACGCTTAAAGCACAGTTAAATAAAGTACTTGAAGCATTACCTGAGTTAAAACCTCAGGCAAATCAACAGACCGGTTTTCAGATTGGAGCATCTGGAAGTAATCAACAGCAGGGAAATCAGAACGACCAGCTTGCTTCAATTTTTGGAAATAAAAAATAAAAAATAAAGAAAAGAGGTATAAAGAATGTCAGTATTTGATTATGCACAGACGTTTGAACGTGAGTTAGCGCAGAAATACGCTAGAGAAATGGTTTCAAACGATTTAACACTTTCTAATCAGGGTATTAAATTTTTAAATGCACAGACAATTAAAATCCCGCGATTAACAGTATCCGGCTACAAAGACCATAATAGAAACATTATGGGATTCAATACCGGGACAGCAAGTAACGACTGGGAACCGAAAAAGCTTTCACATGACAGAGACATTGAGATTCCGATTGACCCAATGGATATTGACGAAACAAATCTTGTTGTTGAGATGGCAAATATTCAGAATGTATTTGAAGAAGAACAGGCAATTCCTGAAAAGGATTCATACAGATTCAGTAAGTTACTTACAGAAGCAACAACGTATAAGTCCGCAGGTTCAGTCGTTGATGAAACAGCACTTACAGCAAGTAATATTCTCGAGTGGTTTGATGAGCAGATGTCCATCATGGACGATAAATCTGTACCACAGGAAGGACGTATCCTTTACCTCACATCTGCAATGCAGAAGTTACTTAAAAATGCCGAAGGTATCACAAGAACAATCTCAGTTGGTGCAGCTGGTGTTATTGACAGACGTGTTCATGGTCTTGATGATGTAACATTAAAATCTGTACCGTCTGCTCGTTTTAAGACAAAGTATGATTTTACAACAGGATGTGTTCCGGCAGTAGATGCAAAACAGATTAACATGATTTTAGTACATCCGTCTTGTGTTATTAGCCGTGATAAATACGCTTATATGAAATTATTTACACCGGGTTCAGATTCAAGAACAGCGGATAAGTATGTATATCAGAACAGATATTATACTGATACGTTCTTGATTGAAAGAAAAGCTTGTGGTATCGCAATCAATAAGGAGAGTGCGTAAATGTTAGCAGAGAAAGGGAATAAGGTTTATACAATCACAGAAGCGCAGGTTTCTGATTATCAGAGTCAGGGTTTCGACATCTATAATGACGATGGGACTGTTATTGCATACGGTAAAGGTAAAACAGTCTCATATGAGGATTATATGAATTTAAAAACAGAAAAAGAAGCTTTACAGAAAGAGGTTTTATGTTTACAGAAACAGTTATCTGAGTATGAGACATCTGAACCTGTAGAGACAAAAGCAGAGAAAACATCCAACAGGGGTAAGAAAGCAGGTGCATAAATGTCATATAGGAGTTATGCGTCAGAAGCATATTACACAGACCGGTATGAGGGAAGTGTAATTGCAGAAGATGATATAAGAAAGGCTTTATTACAGGCATCACGACACATTGATTCCCTGACTTATAACAGAATTGTAAGTCAGGGTTTTTCTAACCTTACAGAATTTCAGCAGGACATCATCAAAGAGGTGGTTTGTAAGCAGGCTGAGTTTGAATACGAAAATGCAGACATGATTGAGAGTGTTCTGTCAGGATACAGCATCAACGGTGTTTCTGTACAGTTTGGTGAATCATGGAATGTAGTTACAAGTAAAGGGGTTGCAATGAGAAAAGATGTATATTCTTTGTTGTGTCAGACAGGTCTATGTTGTTCTCTTGCAAAAGTAGCACCATGGTAAAATATCCTTGTTTAGTACCTAAATCGTTATGCCGGACAGATATAGTTTTAAAGATTAAGCAGGAAGGGTTGACCAAATACGGTGAACCTCTTCCTGCTTTTGAATATGTAGGAAAGTGCAATTATCAGGATAAAGCGAAAACTATACTTACAGAACAGAAAAAAGCGATTGAAATAACTGGTTGTGCTATGTTTCCGGGTGATATTTGCCCGGACATACCTGTTATTTCAGAGGGTACAGCTACCATTTTTGGTGTTGAACGACACATACAACAGGGTGTGAAGGCTCGTAACCCCGATGGGACAGTTAACTATACAGAGGTGTTGTTAGTATGATGAATGTTCGTTCGACTATTAAATTGAATCTTGCGAAAATAAAAGGATTAACAGCGGCACAAACTACAGCTTTAGAGCAGACCGCCGAAGCACTTCACACAGAAGTTGTTCAATCGGAGATCATGCCACGTGATACAGGTAATTTACAGAATGAAAGTACATTTGTAGATTACAGTCATGCTAAAAGAGGTAAAGTCAGTATTGTTTCAAGTACACCTTACGCAAGACGGTTGTACTTTCATCCTGAGTATCATTTTCAGACCTTTGAAAATGCTTTTGCAAGCGGTAAGTGGTACGACCCTTGGATTGATGGTGTATCGGCTGATTTTTGTCGTGATGCTTTTAAAAAAATTTATAAGAGGTTAACAAAAGTATGATGCTTGCAGATATTAGAGATTATATAGAATCTTTGAATCTGGCAGATTTCGTCTATATGGGAAAATTGCCGGATAAAAAAGAAAAATCAATAGGTGTTTATAACAGTAAGCACCAATATGATTATAACGTCCCGATTGGTGGTACTCAATTAGCTTCATATGAACTCAAATACGTTACTTTATTGCTACATTGGAATGAATCACCACGGGACACAGAAAACGCAGGAAAACGCTTATTTGAAGCGATAGCATCTATAAGGGATGTAACTGTAAATGATAAGATAATTAAGTTTGTACAGCCGCTCTATCAATTGCAAAACATAGAAACGGATGATTTCGGAGTCTATGAAATGGTTATAGAAGCGGCTTTTGTGTGCGGAAAGGAGTAAAAAATGGCAGGAAAAACAGGAGTATATCCTTGTTATGAGAACCAGTTTCAGATTAATACAGCCACAGGTTCAACGTCAGCGACAATGAAAAGTATTGCAGACTGTGAGACCTTTTCTGTATCATTTGATAACGGTGTAGAAGAGTGGCATCCATTTGATACCGAAGGCTGGGTTCGCAGGTTAATGACTGCAAAATCAGTAACTATTTCGGTTACGGCAAAGCGTAATGTAGGTGACGCTGGAAACGATGCTGTAGCGGCTCTTACGTGGAAAAACGGAAGAGATTGTGAAAAGGATTTTCAGTGGACATTCCCAGACGGTACGATTGTTAAACTTGCAAATGCAGTTATCAATGTTAAGAACCTCGGTGCAGGTGAATCTACAGCAGTAGCACCTCTTGAATTTGACATTATGTCAAATGGTAAACCAGATGTTACAATCGGAGCATAGGAGTAAAAGATATGGCAAAAATTATTGATATTACAGATAAATTAGAGATGGGTGGAAACCCATCTTTACTTATTTCAGGAAAAAAATTAGAAGTTAACGGGGACGCTGCTACAATGTTCCTTTTAATTGGTAAATGTAATGATATGGAAAATATGTCGGTGAATGATATGCTTGAAATCTATAATATCATTTTTCCAGAAGAATCGAGAAAAGTTATCAGTGATATGAAATTACAGTTTGCAGATTTAGAAACTGTAATTCAGGAAGCAATAGGATTAATTACCGGGGGTGACGAAGAAGAACCGGGGGAACAGTAGACCCGTATTATGATTTGATAGACGATTATGATTTAATCGTATCTTCGTTTCAATCTCAATACGGGATTAGATTATCAAAAGAAATTCATGAGATGCCTTGGCAGGAGTTCAGGCAGTTAATGACAGGTATTTCACCCGATACAGCATTAGGGCGAATCGTTTCTATTCGTGCAGAAGACAATGAGGATGTTTTAAAAAACTTCACGAAAGAACAGCACAGAATTAGAAACGAGTGGTTATCATGTGTAGCGAAAGAAAAGACAAATGAACAGACTGAACAGTTCATTGAATCAATGAGACAAGCGTTCATTGAAATGGCAGGTGGGAGGGATAAATGTAAGAAAATTAATGAATAAGAAGAAAATAAAATGTCCTTTTTGTGGACATGAACAGAAAATACAGTACACATCAGACGCACAATGTCACGGTGTATTTATTAAGTGTCAAGCACGACACTGTAAGAAAGTATTTGAAATTATCTTAGGCAAGTAGTGCCGTGTGCCGATGCCTTTTTAAAGGCAGGTGGTAAATATGGCAGCTACAAGTGTAGGAGAAATCGGGCTTGATTTAGTTGTTAATCAGAATCAATTTGAAAAGCAGATGGTAGGTATCAAAGGTACTGCAAAAAAGGCAGGTATGGCACTTGCCGCTGCTTTTTCTGTTAAGAAAATTGTAGATTTCTCAAAACAGTGCCTTGAATTAGGCTCTGATTTGGCAGAAGTACAGAACGTAGTAGATGTTACATTTCCGTCAATGACCTCACAGGTTGATAAGTTTGCTCAAAATGCTGTAAAAAATTTCGGTTTGTCTGAGACAATGGCGAAACGGTTTACAGGAACATATGGAGCAATGGCAAAAGCCTTTGGATTTTCTGAACAACAGGCTTATGACATGGGAACCGCACTTACGGGTTTGGCTGGTGATGTAGCATCTTTCTATAATCTGTCACAGGATGAAGCCTATACAAAATTAAAGTCTGTATTTACAGGTGAAACAGAGTCGTTGAAAGATTTAGGTGTTGTTATGACACAGACAGCACTTGACTCTTATGCACTTGCAAATGGATTCGGTAAAACGACATCTCAGATGTCAGAAGCCGAAAAAGTAGCATTACGATTTCAGTTTGTATCAGAACAGCTGTCAGCCGCACAGGGGGATTTTTCGAGAACGTCAGATTCGTGGGCGAATCAGGTCAGAATTTTAAAATTACAGTTCGATTCTTTTAAGGCTTCAATCGGTCAAGGGTTAATTAATGTCTTCACCCCAGTTATTAAAGTTGTAAATCTTTTAATTGGCAAGCTTGTAACTCTGGCAAATGCTTTTAAGTCATTCACTGAATTACTTACAGGTAATAAATCATCAGGTGCGAGTCAAATATCCAGTATGGGTGATGCCGCCACAAGTGCCGGAAACGGTATGGACGATGCCGCACAATCCGCTGATAATATGACAGATTCTACGAATAAAGCAGGTAACGCTGCTAAAAAAACAGCGAAAGCAATGCGTAGTTTGATGGGATTTGACAAAATTAACAAGCTGGATTCAAAGACAGACAGTAGTTCATCTACTACTGGAAGTGGTACACCGTCAACGGATTTTGGAAGTTTAGCGCAAGGTGACACTGTAATTGATAAAACAGATAAAAAAATGCAAGGGTTAATCAACCGTTGCAAAGAACTTGAAAGTTTATTTAAAAAAGGATTTCAGATTGGATTCGGAGATTCAAATAAAAAAATTGATTCAATAAATGCTAGTATCAAAAACATTGGCAAAAATCTGAAAGAAATCTTTACAGACCCGGCGGTCGTTAGTGCGGCAAATAAATGTGCAGATTCTATTGCACTTGCATTTGGAAAAATCACAGGTTCTTTTGCTAGAATTGGTCTCACCATTGCCGATAATCTTATCGGCGGTGTAGATAAATATCTCGAAAAAAGTAAAGATTACATTAAAAAGAACCTCATATCTATTTTCGATGTAACAGGAGAAATTGCAGATTTATCTGGTGATTTCATGGTTGCCATTGCGGATATTTTTGACGTTTTTTCAAGTGATGATGCAAAGGGAATAACAGCTGATATTATTGGTATTTTTGCAGATGGTTATCTCGGAGCAATAACAGTTAGTCTGAAATTTGTAAGAGACCTTGCAAAAATTATTGTCGTACCTGTTACGCAGAACGTAGATAAGATAAAGACTGCGTTTGAAAATATCTTAGCACCAATCCGAATTGTATTAGATACGATTCATCAATCTGTAAAAGATACTTTCACAAAAATAAATGCTGTATATGACGAGCATATAGCCCCGTTTTTTGATTCTATTTCTCAGGGTATATCTGATATTGTCGGAACATTACTCGACGGATTTAATACTTATATAGCCCCTGTTTTGCAAAGCCTGGCAACAGATTTTGACGGAACATGGAAAGATTCTGTACAACCTACGTTAGACGGAATTCTTGATTTGCTTGGAAGTGTATTCGATTTATTAAAGGTATTGTGGGAGAATCTCCTACAACCATTCATAAATTGGATTGCAAAAAACATCATGCCGCTATTAGCTCCAATTATCAAAGAATTAGGTAGTGATTTTCTTGATTTACTATCTACAGTGTCAAATGTGATACGAGGCATCACTAAAGTACTGCAAGGTTTAATAGATTTTGTGACAGGTGTGTTGTCTGGCGATTGGGAAAAAGCACTCGGTGGTCTCGGAGAAATTGCAGAGGGATTTCAGATAAGTTTAGGTGCAACATGGGATTTCATCAAAAAGGATATTTTCGGTAAAGCAATATCACATCTTAAGAATTCCGTAGTACCCGGATGGTCTGGTTCTTTCGAATTGTTAAAATCTACAACAGGTGAACTTAAAACTAAGGTAAAAAATGTATTCAGTGCTAGTGAAACATATTTTAATGACATTATCACCTTTATGAATAACAAGTTTCTAAATAAATGGAAAAAATCTTGGAAGGACGTAAAGGATACTTTTTCGGATGTGTTCAGTGGTTTGGGTTCACTGGCTAAAAAACCGATAAATGCAATAATTTCAGCATTTAATGTTGTCATAAAAGCAATCAATTCTATGATTAGTCGAATTAACAGTATTCGATTTTCGATTGATGTGCCTGATTGGATACCGGGGGTCGGCGGTAGTTCATGGGGGTTCAATGGGTTCAATATAGCAAGTGTATCTAATATTCCTATGTTGGCAAACGGTGCATATGTTAAAAAGAATACACCACAGCTGGCGATGATTGGTGATAACCGACATCAAGGTGAACTTGTTGCTCCTGAGAATAAATTGCGTGAAATGGCAGAAGAGGCGGTCAGAAATGCATCGCAGAACGCTATTACACGTGAAGATTTTGAGAGAATCATCAATAACGCAGTTATGCGTATCATTGCCGCTTTAAGTAATATGGGATTTTATCTTGATTCTGTTCAGATCACTAAAGCGATACAGGCGGCTCAGTCAGCTATTGATATTAGATATAATTCAGTAGAGGTAAAATAAAAATGGCGAAAAAGATATTATGGTCTGGAAGCACAACACTTCCAGCTCCAACCGCCTTGACAGTAAATAATGAGATAATCTGGTCTTCTGATACAGGACGAACCTTATCAGGTAAGATGGTCGGTGATGTTGTCGCAGAAAAAAAGAATTTAAGTATCAAGTGGGAATACTTAACAGAGTCAGAAATGAAATTAATTAAAAATACTTTAGTGACAGGATTTTTCTCGTTTTCTTTTCGTGACGATGGTGTAAATATCACAATAGACTCTTACAGAGGTACGTTAAGTAAAGAACATTTAGGAGAATTGTCAGACGGTATATATTATTATAAATCAGTATCGGTAGATATTATTCAGAGGTAGTAACATGATAAAAACAACAACGGCATATAAAGAAGCAATAAAAAAGAATAGAATATTTCATCATAAGGTCAATATCAAATTTGCAGATCAGACAAATATGACTGTAGATGATATTGACCTGTTTACTTTTCAGTTGTCAGATGCTACATCTAATACGAATAGTTTCGACATCGGTTCAGCAATAGCACAACAGTTATCATTAAAACTGAATAATGTTGACGGTAAGTTTGATAATCATGATTTTAGCGATGCTGTAATTACCGCTAAAATAGGATTAGAATTATCAGACAACTCAATAGAATGGTTAAATAAAGGTATATTCACGGCTGAACCCGGTACGGTGTCAGGTGATACGATTTCGGTAAATACATTTGACAACATGGTAAAGTTTGATACTGATTATTCTCAGAGTAAACTTGTGTATCCGGCAACATTAGGGGCTATAGTCCGGGATGCGTGTTCATGCTGTGGTGTGACACTTGCACCAGATACGGCAACTTTTGATAAAGATGGTTATGTCGTTCAAAATAGACCGAACGACTCTGCATTAACATTTCGTCAAGTTCTGCAATTCGTAGGTCAGATTTCATGTACATTCTTTAAGATAAATACAGAAGGTAAGTTATCGGCTAAATGGTATGACACAGACACCCTTGAAAGTATTGATATGAATAATGTCAATACTGAAAAAGTTATACTCATTGACGAACTGCATACAGGTTCTACATTACAGACGGATGATGTAGTTATCACAGGTATTAAAGTCGTAGAGGAAAATGGAGATGAGGAAAATTCCAATTCAGAGGTAACGTATAAAAGTGGTACAGACGGTTATGTATTAGAAGTATCAGGTAACAAATTAATTCAAGATGGAAAAGGTGCAGAAGTAGTTAATTATCTCGGTGAACACCTGAATGGATTGCAATTTAGACCTGTGAGTATAAATGCATCTACAGACCCGTGTCGAGAGTCGGGTGATCTTGCCGTTATTGTTGACAGTAAAGGTAATAAATATAAAACAATATTTACAAATGTGAATTATGTAGCGCATACAGCACAAGCGTTAATATGCGGTGCAGAAGTTCCAACTAGGTTATCTAGTACACGTTATAGTCAAGCAACGCAGGTATATAAAGAGATTCGCGCAAACATCAGAAAATATAGAACTGAGTGGAGTGCAGCGTTTAAAGAATTACAAACAGCAATGGATTCTAAAAATGGTCTGTTCCCCGTCAGTGAAACACAAGAAGATGGTAGCACGATTTTATATTTTTGTGATAAACCTGCATTGAAAGATTCATCAACAGTTATTAAACTTAGTGTAGCCGGATGGGGGATGTCAACCGATGGCGGTAAAACGTGGAACGTGGGAACATTAGTTGATGGTACTACAATAACTAAGATATTAAATGCTGTGGGAATCAATGCAAACTGGATTAACACAGGAGCATTAACAGTTAAAGATGACGATGGGAATATAGTATTCCAAGTCGATGTTGACAGCAAAACAGCAACAATATCAGGAAATCTTTATCTTGGCGGTGATAATAATAAAAGAGGAATTTTAAATATTCTTGATGAAAGTGGGACAATAAAAACCGTTATTGATAAAGATGGTATCAGGCACTTTGACTCAAGCAGTAAGATAAAACCTTACCATTATCGTGCAGAGCATTGTACATTAAAATTATCACAAAGCGATTTTTCAGGCGGCGGTCAGCAATTGTGTATCGCTACGACAGAATTTTTATTTACAGAAACCACGTTGTCAGAAGAATTCTGGATGTATTTTCAGAATTACGGTGCGGATGCAATAAAAATAACGGCAAGTTTTAAACAAATAGCATCTCCGGGTGACCCTAGTTCGAATGGGATTTACGCGCTCGGTACCTTCGGTATAAGAGATGTGAGTCTTTACTTTGACGATACAAAAACCCCTTGCTTAAAAGTTATCGTAGAATGTTCATACATTAATTACGGTTTTAATAATATGTCTCCACGATATATAAAACCTAAAGGTGTTTATTTGAATATAGATATTGTGTATTGAGAGGTGATATAATTGCTTGTTGCAAATTTTACACGAAAAGATGAAGAGATTGAATTAGAGGGGTTATGGCAATATGACTATGGACAGAAATTACAGATTAACGGTTTAAATCTTCCGGCGATATTCGAAGTACATTTTTTCTGGCAGGGGTTAGAAAATGCTAAGATTATGACGGGACACACTGAGAATGGGGTATCAAGTGTAGATATTCCGAACGAAGCACTCATACAGAGACGTACAATTACAGCATATATTTATTTGTCCAGTGTAGAAGAAGGTGAGACAACAAACACTGTACACATGCTTGTAAATAAACGTCCTGCACCGCAAGGATTTAAAACTCCTGAGGATGTTGACCTGTTTCATTATACAATCGCTACCGTGGCTGAATATTTAAAGCAGACAGAAAACGCTAGAGATGTGTCAATAGATAAGTCAGTAGAGTCAGAGTCATGGGCGCATGGACACAGTGCTTATCCAGAAAGAAATACAGATAACGCAAAATATTATTCAGAACAAGCGAAACAGGTTGCTACTAAAAACGGTTTTTGTTATCTCGAAATAGGTGAGGATGGTTGTTTATACCTGACTCGTACAGAAAATATTATTGATAGTGTAAACTTTACACTGAATGACGATGGAGTATTAGAGGTAGAAATGTCATGAGTATAAAAACAAATTTAGGTACAGTTACCGCTTATGCTGATGCAAAAGCACACGGTTACACAGGAACAAAAGAAGAATTCGGGGAAGTTTTAGCAAATTTCGCCGCATCGGCTACACAGGTGGCAGATGATAAAAAAACTGTAAAAGCAATTAAAACTGAAATCACCAAAATGCAGTCAGATGTTACACAGAAACATAAAGAAGTGGGAGAAAATGCAAATAGAGCCGCAAATGCGGAAAGTTTCGCAAGTTCCGCAGCGAGTAGTGCATCATCATCACAGCAAGCTGCAAAACAGTCAGAACAGAATATCAATAATATTGTAAGTACTTTTGACAGTCATGTTGAAAGTAAAACAACAGAGATTGACACCGCCGCTAATGCGGCGAAACAGAAAGCTGTTTCCGCAGTAGAAGCGCAGGCAAACGCATCAGTACAAAAGGTTGAAAACAGTACATCATCATATATTACCGACCAAAAAGTAACAGCTGAAAAAGAGATTAATAATTATACATCTAGCAAGATTACAGAGATTGACACCGCCGCTAATGCAGCGAAGAAATCACTTAATGAAACTATTACTAACGCTAATACGGCAAAGTCAGCGTTAGATGCAAGTGTCAAAACTTCCGACACATCTAAAACTGATTTAGATAAAAGTATTCAGTCTAGTTCAGTGAAAAAGACTGAACTTGATGAAAGTATCACAAAAGCAAATCAGACTAAGACGGATTTAGATAATAGTACAAGCACGAGTAATAATGTTTTACAGTCATTACAGAGTGAAAATAGTTCAGCCGCGTCAAACATCGAAGAACTGAAAAGTGAGAACTTTAACAGTCAGGAAATCTTATCAGGTGTTGCTGACTTAAGAGCATATTTAGGGCTTACAGCAGATGATATTGTAGGTTTGCAAGTAGATTATAAAAATAAAACATTTAAGAGATTAGCAGGTGCAGCAAATCTGACACCGGGAAGTGACTTCGACAAATTCAGTATGTACGGTGGTAGACGTAAATGTAATGTTGCGGACGATGGAACTATCAACGCATGGTACGGTGATGATAATTATACAGAAGATGGTTCAAACGGGCAGGTTATGGTATATCAACCAAAATTCTATTATTTAGTTTGCCCAGTAGAATATGATCCGATTGATACAGGCGTTGGTTATCATCTGAGAAAGGCAAACTATTATGTATGTGAAAAACCACGTGCAGGTTTTAGACTGCATCCGGCTTTTTATGATGCGTCAGGAAAAGAGATTGATTATTATCTGACAGCTACATACGAAGGTAGTCTTTATGATACGAGTGCAGCGGCTTATCTTTTACAAGACGAACAGCTTATGTCTTCCGCAGAAGATAAATTTTCAAGTATCGCAGGTGCAAGACCCGCATCTGGTTCTTCACAGAATCTTACAAGAACCGAAATTGAAAAAATGGCACAAAATAGAGGTACTAACTGGCATGGCGATTTAATCAAACCTGTGTCAGCTGAACAGTTATTAATGATTATTGAACTTGGAATCATGAACACACAAACTGGTGTCGGTCAAGGTGTTGTAGGGTTACCGTATACTACAGGAGATGATACTACAAGTTCATATGCAGCTGCTACAGGTTCAACCGCTGCACTTGGCAATGGAACAGGTAGAGCAGAAAAAACAACTACATACGAGGGCGGTTCTGCTAAAGAATACACTGTTGACAGTAAGACTTCCGTATGTTGGAGAGGTAAAGAAAACTTTTGGGGTAACATTTGGAAATTTGTATACGGTATCAGTATTTGGGGTAATGGAAAAATGAACGGTGGACAGCCTTACATTTGTTCTGATTTCAATTTTGCTGAGAATAAAAACAGCGGAAATTATGAACCTGCTGGATTCACTGTAGCACCTAAAGAGGGGTATATCTCAGCAATGGGATATTCTACAAAATTCGACTGGCTGTTTATTGCATCGGAAACATTGGGTAATAGTTCGTTACCTGTTGGTGATTATACATATCTCACACAGAATTTGAATGGTTACCGTATCGCTCGGCTGGGCGGTTATTGGGGTAATTGGTCTGTTGCGGGTGCGTTCTGTTGGAATCTGTATAACGGTGTCGGTAGTCGTACTCGGAATTTCGGGGGTCGCTTGGTATATATTCCTGACCGTGATTCAGATGCTTATACTACTGCAATCGCCTCATGGAAATCTCAGATAACAGCATGATTTTATTGTAACTTTTAAACTAATTAGGTTGAAAGAATTTCTGATAATTCATTGTTACCTGCAATGAAAGAAAAAACAATCACTCAACTAGGCAGTAATTGGAATAATTGGTCTAATGCAGGTACGTTCTATTGGAATCTGAATAACAGTGTCAGTAATCGTAATCGGAATATCAGGGGTCACTTAATATTTGCAAAAAAAAACACAGCCGGATATCATGTCCGGCTATTTTCATGTGTATGTTCTTTCAACCTTGCCACTTGGCAAAACAGAAAAATAAGCGGTGCATGACAACCCCCAAAAGAGAATACCGCTTTACTTATAAAAAATAAGGAAATGTCAACCGTATCGACCGGGTGAATTGCCGACTGGGATTCGGATTTGCAAATACCAAAAATACAGAAAATAAATGTAAAATGAAACGATATAGTCACTTATATGAAAAAATTTATGATATTGAAAATTTGAGATTAGCGCACAAGCACGCAAAGAAAGGAAAAGGCTGGTACAGAGAAGTTCAAGAAATTGATAAAGACCCTGATAAGTATTTGAAAGAGATTCAGGAAATGCTTATTAAGCATACTTACAAAACGTCTGAATATGAAGTGTTTCATAAGCAAGATGGGAAAAAGGTAAGAAAGATTTACAAGTTGCCGTACTTTCCTGACCGTATTTGTCAGTGGGCGATATTACAAGTAATAGAACCATGTATCATAAACAATTTAACGGCTGATACTTATTCAGCCATACCGGGCAGAGGAATACACAAAGCATTACATAAAATGCAGGATGCAATGTGGAACCGTCCAGAGGATTGTAAGTATTGTTTAAAGCTAGATGCAAGACATTATTATCAATCTATTAATCATGATGTATTAAGAGAAAAATATGCAAAAATATTCAACGACAGTGAACTATTATGGTTATTGAATGAAATTATTGACAGCGTAGAAACAGCTGAAATAGAAGACCTGACAGCAATCTACTTACTAGAAGAAGATATTGACCGGGAAACAGGTATACCAATAGGTAATTATTTGTCACAGTACTCAGGTAATTACTATTTTTCAAGTTTCGACCATTGGTTAAAAGAACAGAAACACGTAAAAGACAATTATCGTTACATGGACGACATAACTATCTTCGGGAAAACAAAAGAAGAACTTTTTAAATTAAAAGAAGATATTGACATTTATTTCAGTGAGGAATTGAAACTTACAATCAAAGCAAACTGGCAGGTATTTCCGACATTTATTAGAGGTGTTGATTTCTTAGGATATAGGACTTTTTATAAATATACGTTAGTTCGAAAGAGTACCTGCATGACAATGAAAGAGAAACTTATTGCAATCAGGCTGAAAGTAGAATCAGGCAATACGATGAACTATTCAGAGTGGTGTTCAATCAATTCATATAAAGGGATATTGAAATCTGCGAATAGTTTTCGTCTGTATCAAAAGTATATTGTACCGCTTTTACCTTATGCAGATGATTATTATACACGTAACATAAAACCGTACACTAAGAAAGGACAGAAAGTAGCATGATTGATTATGGGAAACAGAGAAGCACAGTCAAGCCGGATGGGTTAGAGATTACAGAAACAAAAGTCTTTGTTTATTCAGATATTGAAGAGGTGGACGAATCAGGAAATGATGAACAGCCGGGGTTTGCCGGATATGAATTTAATCTGACAGAATACAACAAAGATGAATACATTAAAATTCAGGCAGAAAAGAATACTGATCTTGAAAATGAGATTACACAGGCACAACTAGCTATGTGTGAAATCTATGAAATGATGGGATAAGAAAGAAGGTGTGAAGTATGGCAAAGATTTACGCATCACTGATTATTAAAGGTGTCAAGACACTAGATGATGTACCGGACAAACTGAAAGAAGCTGTTAAAGTTATTTTAGAGGGTGATGACTGATGTTATATCAGTTTATCATAAATATATTATTCAGAAAGGATGTGAAGACTATGGCAATTATCTATGCAACACTTATCATTAAGGGTAAGAAAACTTTTGCCGATGTACCGGACAAAATCAAAGAAAAAGTAAGAGAAGTGCTTACAGACCTTGATTGTCCAGAATTAGCAGAAACAACAATCAGATAGGGAAATTATCACAGACATAAAAACAACCGTCATATGAGCATTATATGAGCTTACAGGCGGTTGTTTTTATGTACAGAAAGAAGATGAAAAATGAAAGTAGTAGGGAATAAAAATAAGAAAAGTAAAAAAAAGTTTCCACTTAGAATCATTCTTGATTCAGGTAGAAAAATACCTGTACCATCGCAGCATGACTTTAAAGACAGTTTTATTCGAAACCATGGTTGTAGTTTAGTAGCGTTCTACATGGCTCTGAGATTCAGAGGAAAAAAGAAGAATGTGCATCAGTGTTTAGACTATGCAAGAAAACATCTGAAATGTAGTGCAAAGTATTCGCTGAAAGAACTTTGCAAGGGAATTAATCAGATCTGTTGTAAAGGGTCAGCGGTATATAAGACATCACTGACAGATGAACAGTTAATGTCACATCTGAAAAAAGGTCAAATGGTCTTATTTGAAGAAAGAAACCCAATTCACACAGTTGTATTATTGTATGATGCAAATAAAAAGCAAGTATTACGTTTTTCTGATGGAAAGAAAAATGTAACAACCGCTGCAAAAGAAAATGCAAAGCGTTGTACAAGCAATAACTATAAAGGAATTGTCATTGTTAAATAGGAGAAAAGAAGATGAGTGAAATTATGTTACCTTTGATTACGTGTATTTTTATCGCATTTGATTCAGTGAGCGGAAATATTGCCGCTGCGGCTAATCATATTTGGAAATCATCAATAATGAGAACAGGGTTGTATCACAAATTTGGTTCTATCTTATTAGTAGTTCTTGCGTATTTAATTGATTATGCGCAGAAATTTGCGGATTTAGGATTTCAGATTCCAGTTGCTACGGGGGTGTGTACATATATTATTTTGATGGAATTAGGTAGTATCATTGAAAATATTGGAAAAATTAACCCGGATTTATTACCTGATAAAGTTCGTAAAATCATTGGATTAGGAGAAAAAGAACATGAAGAAGATTAGTAAAAATTGCTTAGATTTAGTAAAAAAATTTGAAGGATGCCCCTTAACCGCAGATCGTGATGAAGTAGGAGTTTGGACTATTGGGTATGGAATTACAAATGCTGATAGAAGCATCACAGGAAAATCAATCCATAAAGGTATGAAAATATCTAAAGCTACAGCAGAAAAATGGCTAGAAGAATCTCTTAATAAAAAATATCTTCCACTCGTTTTAAAATATGACAAGCAGTACAATTGGAATCAGAACGAGCTAGATGCTCTTGTATCGTTTTGCTACAATATTGGCTCTATCAAACAGCTTACAGCAAACGGTACTCGTTCCAGAGCTACGATTGCTGCAAAATTGCTTGAATACAATAAAGCAGGTGGTAAGGTCTACAGAGGACTTACCCGAAGACGTAAAGCAGAACAGAAATTATTCATCACACCCGTAAAGAAAAAGTCAAATAAAACGATTGCAAAAGAAGTTTTAGCAGGAAAATGGGGAAACAATCCTGAGCGAAAAAAGAAGTTGATTGCGGCAGGTTATGACTATGAAGCTATTAGAAAAATCGTAAACAAATTAGCAAAATAATTTGTTACTAATTTGTTACTAAATGAGGGAGTTTTAATGAGATATAGCAAGCGGTAAATACTGAACAAACCGCATAAATACGTTATTTTCTACCCTTTGAAGTGGTACTGATTTGTGCTATAATAAAAATGATTTTTTTTAGAGGAGACATATAATGCTAGATTTTGTAAATGATTATTCAGAAGGCGCCCATGAAAAGATTTTACAGCGATTGTTAGAAACTAACATGGAAAAGCTGTCTGGCTATGGGACAGATCAATATTGTGAGTCAGCAAAACAGAAAATCAGGGAAGTCTGTGAATGTCCAGAGGCAGATATTTATTTTTTAGTTGGTGGAACACAGACGAATGCTACAGTTATTGATGCGATACTAAGTCAGTATGAAGGTGTTGTTGCGGCAAATACAGGACATATCAGCACACATGAGGCAGGAGCAATTGAAGCATCCGCCCATAAAGTGTTGGCAATTCCGCATAAGAACGGGAAGATTACTGCAAAAGCTGTAAAACAGTATTTTGCAGATTTTTATGCAGACGGCAACCATGAACATATGGTTTTTCCGGGAATGGTGTACATTTCTCATCCGACAGAATACGGTACACTTTACAGTAAAAAAGAGTTGGAAGAGTTGTCTATAGTCTGTCATGAGTATGATGCACCACTTTATTTAGATGGTGCAAGACTTGGCTACGGTCTTGTCAGTGAAGAAAATGATGTGACACTAGCGGACATTGCTTCTTTATGTGATGCATTTTATATCGGTGGTACAAAGGTTGGAGCATTATGCGGAGAGGCAGTTGTATTTCCGAAGAATAATGCACCGAAACATTTCATGACTACGGTAAAGCAACACGGAGCACTTCTTGCAAAAGGGAGAGTGCTTGGTGTACAGTTTGATACCCTTTTTACCGATAATCTGTATTTTGAGATTAGTAAAAATGCAATCAAAACAGCAGATACATTGAAGCAGGCTCTAAAGGAGAAGGGATATACTTTTTATATTGACTCTCCCACCAATCAGATTTTTCTTGTATTAGAAGATGAAAGGTTGAAAGAATTAGAGCAAAAAGTGGCAGTCAGCTTTTGGGAAAAGGCAGATGATAACCACACGATCATTCGTCTTGCTACAAGCTGGGCTACGAAGGAGGAAGAGATCAAAGCATTGATTGAAATCTTATAAATTAGAGAGTATATTTATTATTTTTAAGAAAAAAGTATCTATTACAAAGACAGATTTTAAGAAAAGAATCAAAGATATTTTTATGACTTTCACGTTATGGAATTCTGACCAAAAACTTCGAGAGAGTTATCGAGAAGTTTTGTTTTGAGGCAGAATGGAATGTTTAACGTGACGGAATAAAAATGCTTTGGATTCTTTTCTTAAAATCGTCTGTAGACAAGTATAGTTTGAAAAGGAGCATTTTTATGAGTTTAAATGATACCCCATCCGGGGAAAGAATACATATTGGCTTTTTTGGCAGAAGAAATGCCGGAAAGTCCAGCGTGGTAAATGCGGTAACAGGGCAGGAGTTAGCTGTCGTATCTGACACAAAAGGAACAACAACCGACCCGGTCTCAAAAGCAATGGAACTTCTTCCGTTAGGACCGGTTATGATTATTGATACGCCAGGTTTTGACGACAAAGGGCATCTTGGAGAACTTCGTGTCCGCAAGACAAAGCAGATACTTAACCGTACAGATATTGCAGTACTTGTTATTGATGCTACAGAAGGAATAAAACAGTGTGAGGAAGAACTGCTTGCTATTTTTAAGGAAAAAGAGATTCCATATCTGCTTGTATATAATAAGGAAGATATTCTTTCAGAAGAACAAAAAAATATATTAAGTACAGAGCAGGAAGGACAGGCAAATCATATCTGTGTCAGTGCTTTAGAGAAAACACATATCAATGAATTAAAAGAAAAACTTGCTCGTCTGGTAAAGACAGATAGTCAGAAACTTCAGCTTGTCGGAGACCTGGTTCATCCGGCGGATCTTGTTGTGCTTGTTATTCCGATTGATAAGGCAGCACCAAAGGGAAGATTAATTTTGCCACAGCAGCAGGTAATTCGTGATGTATTAGAGGCAGACGGAGCGGCTATTTGTGTGAAGGAATATGAACTTAGAGGATTACTTGATACGATTGGAAAGCGTCCGGCGATGGTAATTACCGACAGTCAGGTATTTGCAAAAGTAAGTGCAGATGTGCCAGAGGAAATTCCGCTTACTTCCTTTTCTATTTTAATGGCAAGATACAAAGGATTTCTTGAGGAAGCAGTACTTGGAGCGGCTGCCATTGACAGACTAAAAGACGGTGACCGTATATTGATTTCAGAAGGTTGTACACATCATCGTCAGTGTGATGATATTGGCAGTGTCAAGATTCCTCGCTGGCTGAAAAACTATACAGGCAAAAAGCTTACAATCGAGACATCTTCCGGACGGGAATTTCCTGAAGATTTATCACCGTTTTCACTGATAATCCACTGTGGGGGCTGTATGTTAAATGAACGTGAAATGAAGTACCGCATGAAGTGTGCGAAAGACCAGAATATTCCATTTACAAACTATGGGACAGCAATTGCTTATATGCAGGGGATTTTGGAGAGAAGTATTGGTATTTTTCCGTATCTTTTAGAAGAATTAAAGCGTTAAAAGATACTTCAAACACACTTTAAAAGACAGTAAAGGAGCGGAGTACTTTGAGATTAGAAAAGGATACCCTCGGAGAAAAATATTTAACAGATGAAACCGTATATGGAATCAATACACAAAGAGCTGTTGAAAACTTTCCACTTTCTCATAAAAAAGTAAATCTGCATTTGATTCACGCAATGCTTCTCGTAAAAAAAGCGGCAGCAAAAACATATGAGAATCTTGTGGAAGATATAGAAAAAGAAAAGTATCAGGCAATCGTAGCGGCATGCGATGAATTACTTTTAAAAACAGAAGAGGACAAAAGTTTTTCTCAGCAGGCGGAACATAATCGAGATAATCAAAATCAGGCGGAAGATAATCGAAGAGGAATAGATGCCCTGTTTGTTACACAGGCATTACAGGGCGGGGCAGGTACATCGACAAATATGAATGTTAACGAAGTCATTGCCAATATCGCATTAAAATATTTAGGGAAAAACTATGGAGACTATAACTGTATTCATCCCTTAGACGATGTAAACAGAGGACAGTCCACCAATGATGTCTATCCGACAGCACTTCGAATTGCCTCCATTTTTCTTATTAGAAAGTTAAGCGATGCCTGTGCAGCATTACAGACTTCCTTACAGGAAAAAGAAAATGCCTTTCAGGATATCGAAAAGCTAGGAAGAACCGAGTGGATGGATGCGGTTCCAATCACGCTTGGAGAAGAATTTGGTGCCTGTGCCCAGGCAATCGCAAGAGACCGCTGGCGAATTTATAAAGTAGAAGAGAGGCTTAGACAGGTCAATCTTGGTGGAACGGCAGTAGGTCTTTCCGATAATGCACAGCATAAATATCGTTTTCGTGTCATAGAGGAATTGCGTCGGCTTACCGGACTTGGACTTGCTGCAGCCGAATATCCGATGGACTTAACACAGAACAATGATGTGTTCGTGGAAGTCTCTGGTTTATTGAAAGCACTGGCAGTAAACCTCATGAAAATTGCCAATGATTTTCGGATTATGAATTCCGGACCAGGAGGGGGCATTGGAGAATTGCACTTAAAAGCAATGCAGCAGGGCAGCACAATCATGCCGGGAAAAGTAAATCCTGTCATTCCAGAGATGACTATGCAATGTGCCATGCGAATCATCGCAAATGATACCGCAATCACAATGGCAGCAGCTCACGGAGAATTTGAACTCAATGCCTTTTTACCACTTATTGCAGACAGTCTCTTAGAAAGCCTTGAACTTGCAGAAAGAGCTGTCACGATCTTCAGGGAAAAATGTGTTGAAACGATAGAACCTGATGTGGAAAATTGCAAAAAACACTTAGAACAATCCTATGCTTTTGCAACGGCCTATAGTTAGGGTACGAAACTGTGGCCAAAATCATTAAGGAAAACCCTCCAGAAAAAGCAAAAGAAATTTTGATTTGTGAGGCTGCAAAGCAGACGAACTCCTGAAGCTAAATAAAGCATATTTGTGACTTTAGTCGCGGCGGTTTGAATGTTCGCTTAAAGCGCTCACATCCAAACCTTGCTCCGAGGCCACAAATATGCTTTATTTAGCTTCAGGAGTTCTGTGCGTTGACAGCTCAGAAAACCAGTTAGAGGAATTTGGAAATTTCCAGAAAGACTGTGGTTTTATAAGAAAATACGCAGGCCTTTTACAAATTCATAATATTCTGGAGAATCCCCAAATCTCTAACATGAATTCTGATTTTGTACCAGCATCCACAGTCAGCCAGCAAAGAGAGTCTATCCCCTATATTTGTGGCCTCGGAGCAAGGTTTGGATACGAGCATATGAAGCGAGTGTTCAAACCGCCGCGACTAAAGTCATAAATATAGGGGATAGGCTCTCTTTGTGAGCGTCTGTTTATCTAGATAAATCAGAACTTCTTGAAATATTTTTTCGTTTCTGCCACGACAACTCCATTCAATGCGAGAAGCGCAATCAGGTTTGGAATCGCCATAAGACCATTTACAATATCCGCAATAGTCCATACAGCAGAAACAGTCATGTAAGGTCCGATAAATACACAGGCAATGTAAATCCAGCGATAAGCACGAACTACTTTTTTGTTATTTCCTGTAAGATAGTCAAGACATCTTTCACTGTAATAGTCCCATCCAAGAATTGTAGTAAATGCAAAGAATACAAGGCAAAGCATTAAGATAAAGGCGGATACTTTTGCAGGGAAAGGAAGTCCAACCTGGAATGCTCTTGTTGTAACAGCAACACCTTCAAGTCCCTTGTCCCAGCTTCCGGTAATGACAATGGAAAGCCCAGTCATTGTACAAATGATAATGGTATCAATAACCGTACCAAGCATAGATACAAGTCCCTGTCTTACAGGTTCTGTAGTCTGTACAGCAGCAGCAGCGATTGGTGCACTTCCGATACCGGCCTCGTTAGAGAAAATACCACGGGCAATACCTTTTTGCATAGCAAGCATCATAGCACCAAGAGCACCACCGGCAACCGCACGCATACCAAAAGCACTCTGAACGATTTCTACAACAGCACCAGGAATAGCTTTATAGTTAAGGATTAAAATTACAACAGCGGCAATAATGTAAGCGGCAGCCATAAATGGAACAACAACCTGTGCTACAGCAGAAATTCTTCGAAGACCTCCAATAATAACGAAAGCAACAAAAATTGTTAAAATAATTCCGGCAATAACAACTGTCCAAGAATAATCTCTTCCAAATAACTGTACGGTCCATGCATTGTTTGCATCAAAGAAATTATTTACCGCACTGGTAATACCATTAATCTGTGAGAAGGTACCAATACCTAAAAGACCTACCATAACACCGAAAACAGCAAAGATTTTCGCAAGCCATTTCCAGTTTTCGCCCATACCTTTTTCTATGTAATAAAATGGTCCACCGACGATATGTCCATCGTCTGCAACCGTTCTGTATTTGATGGCAAGAAGACATTCGGAGTACTTTGTAGCTGTACCAACAGTAGCAGCAACGATCATCCAGAAAAGTGCGCCCGGTCCACCAGCAACGATAGCCGTAGCAACACCTACAATGTTACCGGTTCCGATCGTAGCAGAAAGAGCGGTACATAATGCTCCAAAACTGGAAATTTCTCCATGTTCTCCATCCGTTTCATTCGAGAACATATACTTAAAAGCGAGGATAAGTTTACGAACCTGAATACCTTTCAAACGGATTGTCAGAAAGATACCGGTTGCCAGAATCATGACGATTAACGGGACACCCCATACTAAATCGTCAATTTTGGTTAAGATTGAGTTGATTGTTCCAAACATACTACTTGTTTTGACAGACTATGCCTTCTTAATATAAAGGACATAATTCTATCTTTCCTTTCTTAATAGATTTTTCTGTGTGAAATACAATATGAATAACCATATCACAATTGATTCTCCTGAAAAATCATCTCGGAAAAGGGGGAAACTGCCTTTGCAAAGTAAGAATTCACAGTTTTCTAAAGACACAAAAAGGACTGATACCCATTATCAGCCCTCTAAAGAGTAAAACATGCATTTATAGTGCCCTGTCCTTTTGCCTGAGAGATTAGCAGATATACTGCCGTACACCTTCGGCGCTTTACATTGAGGTAAAGACTCTCCAGAGAGTAATGCTGTATTGTTATATAGCAAACAATACTAAAATAGCACAGAATAAAAGGTATTTCAACATATTTTTGAAAAAAATGCAAGATATACGTAAGAAAATTGCAAAAAGTTAGAATTTTGCTGCAATTTATAGACAGAGTGGAAACCAAGTTATGAGAGGGTAGAACTTGAGATAATAGTATATTATTGCTATAATATACTTATGATCAAAATTTTATAAATCAAGTGAATAAAAATGGATAAATATAAGGAACTTACTTTTGTAATTTGTATAATTATAGAAGCTATAAAGTTTTGCTGTACTTATATTTATCTTTTTAAGAATAGCACATTAAGGAATAGTACAGATTTTACAATGTTTAACTGTCAAAACAAAATATGTGATGGCAGCAAAATTAATTTTAAAGGAGTTTTTATAGATGAAAAAACATTTACAGAAATATTTATTTGAGGAAAAAGTTTGTAATCTTGTGACAGAAATTTCTTCAAAAGAAACAGGAGGGATACCGGAGTCGAATACAAATGTTATTTTAAAAAGAAAAATTATAGAGCAGACAGAAGAAGATTTTTCTTACCAGCCTATTCTTAGAAAAGAAGAAAATGCATATCGTTTCTTTGAACCAATCGCAAAGGAAGAACGCCTTATCGTTCTCGGTGGAGGCCATATTTCTGGATATTTATGTGAATTTGCAGCCAAGACAGGATTTGATGTCTGGGTTGTGGATGAGAGAGAAGAATTTTCCAATAGAGAACGGTTTCCTCATGCCAAAAAAGTGATTTGCGGAAAGTTTACGGATGTGCTTCCAACATTGAATATCAATAAAAACGATTATGTTGCAATTGTTACAAGAGGACATAGCTGTGACGGAGATTGTCTTTACTATATTTTAACCCATGAACTCCCAGGGTATCTTGGAATGATTGGCTCCAAAAGAAGAGTGAGTGCACAGTTTAAGATGTTTCGTGAGATGGGTGTTCCTGAAGAGAAAATCGCACAGGTACATAACCCGATTGGTCTGCCGATTAATGGAGTGACTCCGCCAGAAATTGCCATTTCTATTCTAGCAGAACTTATTTTAGAAAAGAGAACGAAAAAAACAGATGGAACGGTGCAGACAGAGCTTGACTATGAGGTACTATTAGAGTGGCTTAATGGAACTCGACCATGTGCGATGGCAACAATATTAAAAGCACAGGGTTCTTCTCCTAGAAAAGAAGGAGCTAAAATGTTAATTTTTGAAGATAAATCCATTCTGGGAAGTGTCGGAGGAGGTTTAGCAGAGAGTAAGGTTATCGAAAAAGGACACGAAATGATTGGCAGCGGCGGGGCATTTTTATTCCATTTTGTGATGGATGCGGATGTGGCAGCGCGTGTTGGGATGGCGTGCGGCGGTACTTTTGATATACTGATTGAGGATGTTGTTCGGGAATAACAGAGAATAGTAAAAAGACGAAACATTGAATTTAGACAAAAATTTATTGAAAAAATAAAAGAGGTAGCAATAATGAAATTAATGAAAACACAGGACGCAGTAGGGCAGGTACTGTGTCACGATATCACACAGATTATAAAAGGCGTTACCAAGGATGCAGTTTTTCGCAAAGGACATGTGATTACAGAAGAAGATATTCCAGTATTACTAAGCGTTGGAAAAGACAACGTTTATATTTGGGAAAAGGGAGAGACCAGACTTCACGAAAATGAGGCGGCAGAAATCCTTCGGGAAATGTGTCAGGGAGAATATATGCATCCAACTTCGGTAAAAGAGGGAAAGATTGAACTTGTTGCAGATATTGACGGGCTTTTAAAAGTAGACAGTGACAAAATGAAAAAGATCAATGGGATGGGGGAGCTGATGATTGCCTCCCGTCACGGAAACTTTGCAGTGAAAAAGGGAGATAAGCTTGCTGGAACAAGAATTATTCCGCTTGTCATTGAAAGAGAAAAGATGGAACAGGCAAAGGCAGTCTGCGGGGGAGAGCCAATCCTTGAATTAAAACCATTTGTTCATAAAAAAGTCGGTATCGTTACAACAGGAAATGAAGTCTATTACCACAGAATTGAGGATACTTTCACTCCTGTTATTAAGGAAAAACTTGCAGAATACGATACCGAAGTTATCGGACAGGAAATCTGTAACGATGATCATGAAAAGATTACAAAAGCAATTCTTTCCTTTATTGAAAGGGGGGCGGACCTTGTTCTTTGTACCGGTGGAATGAGCGTTGATCCGGATGATAAGACACCGCTTGCGATTAAAAATACAGGAGCGGAAATTGTTTCTTACGGAGCACCAGTTCTTCCAGGAGCAATGTTTTTATTAAGTTACTATAATGGAAATATTCCAATCATAGGATTGCCAGGCTGCGTTATGTATGCAAAAAGAACGATTTTTGATTTGGCACTTCCACGCATTATGGCAGATGATAAAATAAGTGTTGAAGAGTTGGCGGCACTGGGAGAGGGCGGTTTATGTTTAAACTGTCCAGTATGTACATTCCCAAATTGTGGGTTTGGAAAGTAAAAAAGAAAGGAAAAAATATGGAATACACGCATTTTGATAAACATGGAAATGCTGTTATGGTGGATGTGAGTGAGAAAGCAGTGACAAAGAGAGTTGCTGTTGCCAAAGGATCTATCCGCATGAGTAGAGAATGTTTCGATAAAATAAAATATCAGGACATGAAAAAAGGAGATGTGCTGGGGGTAGCCCGTATTGCAGGCATTATGGGAGCAAAGAAAACTTCCGAATTAATTCCTTTATGTCATATCTTAAATCTTACCTCTGTAACAGTTGATTTCATCATGCAGGAAGAAAGCAGCAGTATAACTGCAGTCTGCGAGACAAAAACAACAGGAAAAACGGGTGTCGAGATGGAAGCGCTGACAGGAGTACAGATTTCGCTCCTTACCATTTATGATATGTGTAAATCGGTAGATAAGACAATGGAAATTTATGAAGTCTGCCTGTGCAGCAAATCTGGCGGAAAAAGCGGAGACGTTGTCTACAGGACAGTAGATGGTGAATAATTATGCGTTATCAGATTGAAAATGGAACCGTTTCTCTTGGAGGCAAGACCATCTTAAATCATATTGATTTTTCAATAAAAGGACAGGAAAAAATAGCGGTTGTCGGACGTAACGGAGCAGGAAAGACAACGCTTTTACGTTTAATTAGTGGGGAATTATCCTTAGATAGAGATGATAAACGCTTTGGAAAAGGAATCACAACTGATAAAGCGATTTCAATCGGATTTTTGCATCAGCAAAGCTTTTCAAATGCAGAGCGGACCGTAGAGGAAGAAATATTGTCTTTAGTAAGCGAGGAGGATATTTTCTCCAAAGAAAGATATTATTTTGAGAAAGAATATGACCGGATTTTTACTGGATTTGGCTTTAAAAAAGAAGATAAATGCAAAAAAATCGGGCAGTTTTCCGGTGGAGAGCAGACTAAGCTGGCATTTATTAAGCTTTTATTATCAAAGCCAGATATTTTGCTTCTGGACGAACCAACAAACCACCTGGATATTGCATCAGTAGAGTGGCTGGAAGAATATCTTGTCTCCTATGAAAAGGCAGTTATTATGGTTTCTCACGACCGATTTTTCATTGACTGTACTGCAGAAATCATTTATGAACTTTCTGATGGGAAATTAATGCGCTATGTCGGCAATTATACAGAATATAAAAAGCAAAAGGAAAAGCAAAGAGTGTCCCGGCAGAAAAAATATGATGCACAGCAAAAAGAAATAGCAAGATTAAATGAACTGATAGAAAAGTTTAAACATAAGCCAAAAAAAGCTTCGATGGCACGTTCTAAGAAAAAAGTGTTAGAGCGGATGCAAAAAGTGGAAAAGCCAGATAAAGAAGAAGCCTATATTTTTAAAGAAAAGTTAGAGCCGCTTATGCCAGGAGCAAAAAATGTTTTAGAAACCGAGCATTTAAAGATCGGCTACAAAAATCCTATCAGGGAACTTACCCTGCGAATCCGACGAGGGCAGAAAATAGCAGTACTTGGAGCTAACGGAGCAGGAAAAACCACATTTTTTAAGACAATCATTGGGCAACTCCAGCCAATCTCGGGAAAATATATAATTGGCAATGGAATTGCAACAGGATATTTTGACCAGCATTCCGGGGAAATACAGTCAGAAAAAAGAGTAGAAGAGCATTTTGGAGAATGTTTTCCCAAATTAACAGAAAAAGAAAAACGTCAGATATTAGGAAGATATTTGTTTTCCTCTCAAAAGGCAAATGTAAAAATCAGTGATTTATCCGGTGGAGAAAAGAACCGCTTAATTCTGGCAGAAATTCTTGAAAGCCGCCCAAACTTCTTAGTTTTAGACGAGCCAACCAATCATATGGACTTACCGGCAAAAGAAACGATGGAATCGGCATTTTCTGCATATACAGGGACAATGCTGTTCATTTCCCACGACAGATACTTTGTCAGCAAAATTGCAGATGCCTTGTTATTATTCGAAGAAGATGGTGTAAAATACTATCCATTTAACTATGAGCACTATCTTCATATGCTAAAGAAAAAAAGAGAAGGCGATCAGACCTGGGCAGACGTGGTAGAAGCAGAAAATACTGCCTTAGTAGAAGGACTTCTATCCATTCCGGCAAAAGAACGCCATCAGAGTGCCCGCTTTAACACCGAACAATCCTACACAGACTGGCAGCTGACTCTCGCTAGAGAACAGCTCGAAAAATGCCAGAAAAATATAGAATACTGGCAAAAACAAGCTGCTACCGAGTTAGATAACCTTACCTTTGAGCAATACCAATCAGAGAAATGGACAAAAAGACAGAGAGAACTCCGCAAACGATTCGAAGAATTATCAGAAGAATATCTACAGCAAAATCTCATCTGGTATGAGAAATATCAAGAATATGAGGAGGCTTTTTCTGATTATCTTGAATAGACAATTCTGATTTGTGCAGGCCAAAACAGACGATTTTAATGTTTCGTCAGCTTTGCCTGCAGCAAATCAGAATGCTGATTCTGCCGACCGCATAGTAAGAGTTTCAACCGTAGAGCAATATTTATCAACCAGGCACACCAACAGCGCTTCTCTACACCGAGGCAGTTTTGTCAAATTCAGCGGCCACATATGATGTGCGATAATATCCCGCTCTTTATCGGTTAGAGCAAAGCGGGCATCAGCATTCAGCAAGGCTGTGTGCGCGTGGGAGAATCCATGCCACTTATGGCTGTCATCTTTTTCGTGCCAGTCGTAAAGATAGAAGTCATGAAGAAAAGCACCGACAACGAGGGACTTTACATCTGCCCCAAGTCCGAAGTGTTTATTTAAGTAATAACATACTCTTGTGACGTACATAACATGTTTATAAGTGCTTACACTGCCGTGCTGGCAGAAATTTTTCATGGAAAGTGCCTCTTTGGTGTTGCAATATTTTTCTAATATCGTATCAATTTCCTGCATTTCTGCATTGCTTAACTTCATAGATGACCATCCTTTTTTATTTTAATAAATTTCAATATTTTTACTTAGATTACTTCTGTCTTCCAGTAGGCAGCGCTATATGGAGGAAGATCCATGCCGCCGCCAAAGTCAACGGTTTCTCCTGTAACAAGATCTGTTCCAAGACCGGAGCGCGCATTAAAATCAGCATGAAATGTGTTGGAATCAGCATTGATTGCAACAATAACACGTTCCTCATCACAGCTTCTTTCAAAAATGAGTTGTTTATCTCTTACAAGAAGATTCGCATAGCCACCGTTGTATAAAGCCGGGTGAGTGTGGTGTGCTTTCGCATAAGCGGCAATTGCATCAGAAAGTTCGTTCCATTCCGGTTTTTCAAGACGAGGACGAATCTCTTCATCACGTCCCTGTTTTTTACCTTCAATGCCCCATTCGCTTCCATAATATATAGAAGGAACACCTGGCATTCCAAATAGCAGGCCATAAATAACAGGCAGCTGCTGTTTATCCTCTAATATAGTGGCAATACGGCTGACATCATGGTTATCTACAAAAGAGAGAAGATGCTTTCCACGGTAAATACACCAGTTTTCATAACCAAACTGGCGGTTTAAGCTGTAGCTGATCTCATGCATGTTCGCACAGTTAAAACTGGAATACAATCCTTTGTAACATTCATAGTTTGTAACAGAATGACACTTCTCATCATTCATATACATATTATAATCGCCATGTAATGTTTCTCCCATAAGAACAAAATCTTCTTTCAGAGTACTGGTAAAACGGCGTAGCTCTTTTAAGTAAAAATCACTCAGACAGTAAGCAACATCAAGGCGGAGACCGTCAATGCCATAAAGGTCTGTCCACTGTTTGATTGCATCGAACTGATGCTGTCTGACATCCGGATTATCAAGATTTAACTTAACAAGTTCGTTATGTCCTTCCCATCCCTCATACCAGAATCCATCGTTATATTCTGTATTTCCATCAAAACTTAAATGAAACCATCCACAATATGGGCTGTCCCATTTCTTTTCCTGCACATCCTTAAATGCCCAGAAACCGCGGCCAACATGATTAAATACACCGTCAAATAAGATTTTAAGACCGGCCTCATGAATAGCATCACATACTTCCTTTAAGTCATCGTTCGTGCCAAGGCGGCGGTCTACAGTGTAATAATCTCTGGTGTCATATCCATGATAGTCACTTTCCATAAGAGGATTAAAAAGAATACAGGTAGCACCGAGCTTTTTAATATGAGAAATCCAGTCCTTTACTTCAAGGATGGAATGTCCCACGACACTGTCATCGCTGCTTCTTTCTTCATTTAAAACTCCACAGAGTCCTAATGGATAAATCTGGTAAACTACTGCTTCATCGAACCACATAAGCTGTCCCTCCTAAATATAGAAAATGCTCGTCAGCTTTAAAAAATTGAGCCTTCGAGCATTTTCATTATAGCATAAATTCTGTTAAGATTCAAATTGGAAGGTCCAATTCAGGCATACAATTTGAAGAAAAAATTATGCTGCGATATAAGGGGAGATCGCCTTCATGATCGTTGGCATCTCATTTTCTCTTTCCATGATTCTTAAATCAACTTTGTTGCGGATATCCATAGTCATTACTCCAAGAAGAGACTTGGCATCTACAACGTACTGTCCATAAATTAAGTCAAAGTGGCTTTCAAAATCTTCAATAGCTTTTACAAATGATGTCGCATTATCCACAGAGCCAAACTTGATTGTGACTGTTTTCATAATTCTACATCTCCTTATCATAAATGTATATTATACCGATAAACAGATTGTCGGTATAAAAATAAATTTTTACTAAATCGTTTTGACGATTTTGGCTTATAATATTTCATATAAGGTAAAAAGTCAAGAAAAATTTTCAGAAGAAAGAAAATCGTAAAAAAAATAAAGTGAACATATTTTGAAAGCTTCTTGCATTTTTTATTCAAAATAGATATAATAGAATGGTGAGTATAAAATAATAAGAATTAAGAAAGGAAGGATACATTATGAAAAAATTCTTATCTGTAGCTTTAGCAGCAGTTATGATGTTATCATTAGCAGCATGTGGAAGCAGCTCAAACAAGGCAGAATCCAGTTCAGAAGGAGGCAGTGCTTCTGATAAGACTTATATTATCGCGACAGATACAACTTTTGCACCATTTGAATTCACAAATGATAAAAATGAATTCGTAGGTATTGATGTAGATATCTTAGCTGCGATCGCAAAAGATCAGGGATTTAAGTATGATTTACAGCCTCTTGGTTTTGATGCCGCTGTAGCTGCTCTTGAGTCCGGACAGGCAGATGGAACAATTGCCGGTATGTCTATCACAGAAGAAAGACAGAAAAAATATGACTTCTCCGAAGCTTACTATGATTCCTATGTATGTATGGCTGTAAAGAAAGGCAGTGACATCAAGGGATATGAAGATTTAAAAGGTAAGAAAGTTGCAGCGAAGACAGGTACACAGGGAGCTGACTGTGCTGAGTCTTTAAAAGATAAATATGGATTTGATATCACATATTTTGATGATTCCGCAACAATGTACCAGGATGTTAAGACAGGCAATACCGTTGCATGTTTCGAAGATCAGCCTGTAATGGCTTATGGTGTTTCTCAGGGTAATGGTCTTGAAATCGTAGCAGAAGAGAAAGATAACTTCTCCACACCTTATGGTTTTGCCGTATTAAAAGGACAGAATGCAGATTTACTCAAGATGTTTAATGAAGGTTTAAAGAATATTAAAGCGAACGGTACTTATGATGAGATCGTTGCAAAATATACCTCAGCGAAATAATTGAGAGACGAAGTTAGGTAAGAGGTTAATTTATGAATCTATTTGGAGTTTTAAGTGAAGTCTATCCAACATTGTTGACTGGACTTACTATGACAGTTAAGATTACGATTCTATCTCTGATCATCGCTTTGGTTATCGGTATTTTCGTATGTCTTATGAATATTTCCAGTAATATTGTATTACGTGGAATCGCAAAGTTTTATATTTGGCTGATTCGTGGTACTCCGATGCTGGTGCAGGCATTTTATTTCTATTTTGCTCTGCCACAGTTAGTTCAGGCGGTTACAGGCTCACAGTTCCGCATTACCGTATTTACAGCCAGTTTAGTTACACTTGCCCTGAATGCAGGCGCTTATATTTCTGAGATTTTCCGAGGTTCTATTGAGTCCGTTAATAAAGGACAGATGGAAGCGGCAAGAAGTCTTGGTTTAAGTTATGCAAAGTCAATGCAGAAGATTATTCTTCCGCAGGCAGTGCGTATCTGTCTCCCATCTCTTGTAAACCAGTTTATCATTACGTTAAAGGATTCTACGATTCTTTACGCAATCGGTTTATCAGAGGTTATGTATAATGCAAAGATTTATGTAGGAAGAACGATGGAATCCTTTGCAACATATACATGGGTAGCAGTCTTCTTCCTTTTGATAGTGACAGTTCTGTCATTTATCTCAAGATATGTTGAAAGGAGGATGAATGCGTAATGACAACTGAAAAAGATGTAAAGATTCATGTAAAAGGTCTAAAGAAGAGTTTTGGACATGTACATGTTTTAAAGGGAATTGATGCAGAGATTAAAGCCGGTGAGGTAATCTGTGTCATTGGACCTTCTGGTTCTGGTAAGTCAACATTTCTTCGCTGTCTGAATCGTTTAGAGGAAGCAACAGCCGGAGAGATTCTTGTAGATGGACAGAGTATTACGGAAAAGAATTCAAATATTGACAAGATTCGTCAGCATATCGGAATGGTATTCCAGCAGTTTAACCTGTTCCCTCATTATACAGTAAAAGAGAATATTATGCTTGCTCCTGTAGAACTTAAGTTAAAGTCTAAAGAAGAAGCAGAAAAGAAGGCTCTTGAGCTGTTAAAGCGTGTTGGCCTGGCAGAGAAAGCAGATGCGAAGCCAAAACAGCTTTCCGGTGGACAGCAGCAGCGTGTAGCGATTGCCCGTGCGCTTGCGATGGAACCAGATATCATGTTATTTGATGAGCCAACTTCAGCACTTGACCCTGAAATGGTTTGTGAGGTTCTTGATGTTATGAAAGAGCTGGCTGCAGAGGGTATGACTATGGTTGTAGTTACTCACGAGATGGGATTTGCCCATGATGTAGCAGACAGAGTATTTTTCATTGACCAGGGTGTTATTATGGAACAGGGAACCCCGGAAGAGGTTATGGACCATCCAACAAATGAGAGAACTCAGAGTTTCTTAAGTAAAGTATTATAAAATATTTATAAATAAAAAGGCATCTGTTCGCAGCAGGTGCCTTTTTTAGGAGGTTATTATGCGAATCGTTGTAAAAGTGGGAACATCAACATTGACCCATACAAGCGGAAGAATCAACATCAGAAGAACAGAAAAGCTTTGCAAAATCTTAAGTGATGTAAAGAATGCAGGACATGAGCTTATTTTGGTATCTTCCGGTGCTATCGGTATGGGTGTCGGTAAACTGAATATGAAAAGTAAGCCCGAAGATATGCCCACAAAGCAGGCCGCAGCAGCGATAGGACAGTGTGAACTGATGTATCTTTATGATAAATTATTCAGAGAATATAATCATATCGTTGCACAGATGCTGATTACCGGGCTTGACTTTTCAAATGAAGAAAGCCACAAGAATTTTCAGAGTACATTAAACCGTCTGTTAGAGTTAAATGTTATTCCGATTATCAATGAAAATGATACCATTGCAACACAGGAAATTTCTGTGGGTGATAATGATACAATGGGAGCAATCGTTGCAGAGAATGCAAATGCAGATTTATTGATTATTTTAAGTGATATTGATGGTCTTTATACCGGCGACCCGCGTAATAACCCGGATGCTCAGTTGATTGATACTGTATTTTCTATTACTCCGGAAATAAAAGAATTAGCAGGTACAAAAGGAACAACACTTGGTACTGGTGGAATGATTACAAAGATTCATGCGGCAGAAATCTCAATGAATGCTGGCATTGATATGATTATTGCTAACGGAACAAAACCAGAACTTCTCTACAATATCATTGATGGAGAAAAGGTGGGAACAAAGTTTATCGGGAGGAAAAAAGCATGACAACAAAAGAGATACTGACACAGGCAGTCACAGCGAAAAATGCGATTAACTCAGCAGATACCGAAACCAAAAACAAGGCACTTGCCAATATGGCAGATGCCCTTTTAGCACATACAGATGCAATTTTAGAGGCAAATAAACAGGATGTGGAAGCAGCAAGAGGAAAGATTTCTGATGTCATGATTGACCGCTTAATGTTAGATGCTGGTCGAATCGAGGGAATGGCAAAGGGAATCAGAGAGCTGATTGACTTAGATGACCCTGCCGGAAAAGTATTAAGAACTGTAGAACGCCCAAATGGAATTGTCATTGAAAAGACAGCAGTTCCAATGGGAGTTATCGCAATTATTTACGAGAGCCGTCCAAATGTAACAAGCGATGCAGCAGCCCTTTGTATTAAGAGTGGTAATGTCTGTGTTCTTCGAAGTGGAAAAGAAGCGTGGAAGAGTGCGAATGCCGTAGTTACTGCCTTAAAAGAAGGTATGGTAAAGTCAAATCTTCCAGGAGAAGGCATCCAGCTTATCGAAGATACCAGCAGAGAAAGTTCTGTAGAATTGATGAAAGCAGTCGGTTATGTGGATTTACTCATTCCAAGAGGAGGTCCTGGCCTTATCCGTTCCTGCGTAGAGAACGCCAAAGTACCATGTATTCAGACCGGAACAGGAATCTGCCATGTCTATGTCGATGAAAGCGCCGATTTTGAGAAGGCATTACAGATCATTGAAAATGCCAAAACCAGCCGTCCAAGCGTTTGTAATGCAGAAGAAGTTCTTCTTGTTCACAGCGCAGTTGCTGAAAAGTTCCTGCCATTATTACAGAAAAAATTAGTAGAAGAACGAAAAGAAAAAGGTGAAATTCCGGTGGAACTGCGTCTTTGTGATAGAGCCGCTAAAATTATTTCAGGAACACTGGCTGGGGCAGATGATTTTGATACAGAATTCCTTGATTACATTCTTGCGGTAAAAGTAGTAGATAGTGTGGAAGAAGCAGTAGAGCATATTTCAAAACATTCTACAGGTCACAGTGAAGCAATTATCACAGAATCAAAAGAAGCAGCAGACTATTTTACTATGAGAGTAGATAGTGCCGCAGTATATGTGAATGTTTCTACCCGCTTCACAGATGGAGGCGAATTTGGACTCGGATGCGAGATGGGAATCTCCACCCAGAAACTTCATGCCAGAGGACCAATGGGCTTAGAAGAATTATGTACTTATAAATATATCATCCGGGGAGAGGGACAGATTAGATAGTCTAGAGCATTTTTCAAACACGCTCTAAACCAACGAAGGCAGGAAACGAAATACTCTATATTTGTGACTTTAGTCGCGGCGCGTTGAATGTTCGCTTAAGCGCTCACATCCAACACTTGCTCCGAGGCCACAAATATAGCGTATATCTTTACTGCATTAAGGTCAAAAATAAAACAGCCCTCATAAGTTCTTATTATATAGAAACTTATGAGGGCGTCTGTTTATTCTCAACCTTAAGCTGCAACCTCCTGTTGTCGTTTGTCAAGGATTGCTTTATATTCATCGCAATTATCTGCTGTGATATTCTCAAGCTCGTCATCCGGAAGAATACGTTTGTCGTAGTTCCTTCTGAAAAATCCCCTTAAATATATGAGAAACGCAGAATTGTAAATCTTTCTTGTAAGTCTTAAAATTTCATCGTAATCAATCTCTTTTAAAGCATGATATAAAGCGAAGAAATCATCAGTATCAAGATGTGCAAACTGTAAAGTCTGCTCTAATAAAACATCATCGTTCTCAAAAAGAGAGATATAACCGAGAAGATACATTAACTGACGGAAAGTCATAACGAAATCATTCGGTTCAAGTGTTTCAAGAAACTGTTCAAAACAAACTTTTACTCTCCAAAGCCCCTCCTCTAAAAGATGACGGATAGAAATCTCATTAAATGGCCCTGGAATCTGAATCTTGTCTATATGTACAGTTTTTAGGGTAAGGCGCTCCATAAAACGTGCCAGTGTAACACGGCAGGCATGAAATTCAGAATAGGCATTCATATAAATAAATAAGTCTTCTGTCTCATCAAAAGAACTGTTTATGAAATCATAAAAATGAGTAAATTCATGGAAAAGGATAAAACGGGCATAACTGTCACTATAAAGATGAAAACGAGGATTCAAATGCAGAATGTACTTGCCGTCAAGAAGCTCTAAAATGTTAAAAAAACCCTCAACATATTTCTCTGCATCATATTGCACAGCCGAAATCTGCACATCCTTTGGTAAATCATACTTTTCCTTATATTCATTCCACAATTCATTAATCTGTCTTAAATTCATATGTAACCCGCCTTCCCATAACATATTGCTTATATTATATAACACTCATATAGAAATAACAACGCTCAAATAGGAGGAAGACGGATAAATTATTGTGATTTGATTCAATAGACGGAAAAAGGGAGGCTAGAGCATGTTTCAAACACGTTCTAGAAGGTTTTACATAATTTCTATTATTTGAATTGAAATAGCAGGTGGAAGGTTTGTCAAATCTTTCCTTAAAAACTTATTTTCCAATATCTGTACCAATACTACATTGAGGCGGCCAAAAAACAGAATCCCGAAAGCTAAGTACTGTATATCTGTGGCCTGGGAGCAAAGGTTAGATGTGAGCGCGTAAGCGAACATTTAACCTGCCGCGACGAAAGTCACAGATATACAGTACTTAGCTTTCGGGATTCGTCTGTTACTTCAATACTATTCCGCTTTATAGTAGAAAAAAGTTTGCACCATCAATGTGCCTTCTTCTAAATCCTTCTGGCTTACCCAGTCTCCGAAAGAAGAAGTCCCTCTTTTTGGGAGATAATGGGGATCCATTAACAGATATTTATCTTTTTTTGCATTATAATCAACAATAGTACCGTAATGTCCTGGAAGATAGGCGATAGCAGTATCTCCTTCTTTTAACTTTTCCTTTAATTCTTTAAAGGATTCGCCGCTTCCATCGTAGGAGAATCCATATTTATAGCCAAATTTTTCGGCAGCTGCCTTAAAGAATCCGCTGTCAGTACCACAATCTTCGATGCGGTAATGCTTATCAGAAGCGTATTGTGCCAGTTCATAAGGATCAGGAAAATGGCCACTTAAAGAGTAGATAGCATTTACTGTGGCAAAAATACCGCAGCCGGAAGTGCAAAAATTATTTGTGTCAGTATCTTTTGTGGTTTCATTGCCGTAATGATGCTTTGCCCAGACAGGGTCAAACTGGACAAAAACCTGAAGATTTTCTTTTTCGATTGCTTTTTTATTACGGGTCAGACGCCATACGGCATTAGAATCTGTTGTGAACTCTAAAATACTTCCATCGTTTTGAGAAAGATTTCTTTTGGTAGTTTCATCGCAGATTGTATAATAGTCCTTTTTTCTTGTAATAAGAAAAGTACCAGCTTCCTGTTTACTTCCCCAAAGTTCATTTGAAGAAGGTGTGTTTGATAATGTATCTGCTTTTAAATATTTTTCTTCTCCTGCTTTGCGTATGGTGTAACGGTTGTCACCAGCATATTTAAAAGAACAGGAAAAATTTTCTGAGATAATAGAAGCTGTATTCATAGCAAAAGAAGAATCCGAGGAATTCTCCTCATAAAAAGAAAGCTGATAGGTACCGTTTGAAAAAGGCTGTTTTTCTCTGCCATCATAAATCAGGCAATCAGAATGAAATTCATCTCTTGTTACCCAGCCATTCTTTGTTCCGCCTTTTTTAGAAGCATACTGAATTTCGTACCAGGAACCGGAAGAACCGATTACTTTGACACCGGTATATTTAGGGAGTACAGTTTTTAAATCATTGCTGTAATCAGAATAGTATACGGGCAGTTCATTTCTTGCTAGGGCATAAATAAAGTCAGATTTGCTTTCGTAGGCATGTTGAAAAGCGAAAGTTTTTGACGGAATAAAGAAAAATCCGGTCAACATTAAAAGAACGCCTAAAAAGATATGTTTTTTCACAACAATTCCTCCATTAATGTATTATGTGTTTGTTCCTAAAGTCTTTTCTACACTTGACTTTGTAAAAAAGATTCCAGGAGAACATGATTATAAGATGTTTTTACAGATTTAAAATAAAAAAATAAGAAGCATCTATTTATTATTTTGTATTTTGAAGATATTTAAATAGTTACAAATGTCTTACAAATATTAAAAAAGTGTTACAACTTGAGGTATTATAGCATAGAATATCGAATTTGCAAACAAACATCTTTAGAAAATTGTATAAGGAATTGTGAAGTAAGATATAGAAAATGAATTGAGATAAACAACAATTTATGGTAAAATTAGACAGAGTATTCTACTTGTCGTGGAAATACGATATGAAAGGAATGAAGAAGAATGGAACAGAGAAAGAAAATTTTTGGAGCATTAGATGATTTAATGCGTTCACCAATCGGGGATAGACTCAGAGAGAGGGTGTTCCGGGAATTATCTACAAAAGAAATACATGATTTGCTTCAGAGAGAGCAAAAACCATATAAAGAATTAATGGCATATTACCAGTGTGCGCTTATGGAAGTAGAGACAAAGTTTCGTGTGCTGAATGAACAGTTTTCACTGGCACATGACAGAAATCCGATTGAGTCGATTAAAACAAGGGTGAAAAGTCTTGAGAGCATTACAGAGAAGTTAAACAGAAGGAATCTTCCTTTTTCAACGCAGAGTATTGAGGAGAATCTTACAGATATTGCAGGAATCCGTATTATCTGCTCATTTAGAGAAGATATTTATTTTCTTGCAGATTGTCTGCTAGAGCAGGATGATATCACATTGATTCAGCGTAAAGATTACATAGAGAATCCGAAGGAGAATGGCTATCGGAGTCTGCATCTGATTGTGGAAGTCCCTATCTTTTTAGAGCATAAAAAGAAAATGATGAAAGTAGAAGTACAGCTTCGTACAATTGCAATGGATTTCTGGGCAAGCCTTGAACATAAATTAAAATATAAGAAAGATATTGCTTCTGACCAGCTTACAGCGGATTTAAAGAAATGTGCTGATGAGAGTGCCGCCCTTGATTTGAAGATGGACGCAATCCGCAAAGAAATAGAAGTTTTGAAAGCACCGGAAGCAAAAGCAATAGGAAGAGAAGTGAAGCATCTGCCGGGGGGAATTCTGAACGAAAACCAATAAAAATATATAAGGCATATAAAAAAAACAGGTATAAATACCGAAAAAAGACATATGAAAGAGATATAGGGCAGGAGGGCTGTATATGATTTATATGTCTTTTTTTATTGGACTGATTCTTATTTGTAAGGGAGGAGACTGGTTTGTTGATGCTGCGTCAAAATTATCGGAAATACTTGGAATACCGAAATATGTGATCGGAGCAACGATTGTGAGTTTTGCAACAACGATGCCGGAAATCATTGTTTCTGTGGCGGCTGCGTTAGATGGGCATTCTGCCATGGCAATAGGAAATGCAGTTGGTTCTGTTTCTGCAAATACAGGAATTATTCTTGCGCTTAGTTTATTTTTTCTTCCCGTTGCAATTAAAAGAGAAGAATATTTATTTAAAAACAGCTTATATATTGGAACATTACTGTTGTTATTGATTAGCTTCAAAGATAGAATATTTGACAGGGCAGATTGTCTCCTGCTATTACTTGCCGGGATTTTATTTCTTGTAGAGAATGTCAAAAATGCAGTTTGTAAAAAAGAAGTTTCCAACAGTAAAAGAAAAAAAGAAGATATGATATTACATAAAAAAATACAGGCTGGGAAAAACGGAGAAAAAAAGGTAAAAAATAAAAGAAGTAAATGGAAAGAAAAACAAAGTAGTATATGGGAAACATTTTTCTGGTTTTGTATAGGCGCGGTGTGTATTGTAGCAGGTTCAGAGTTACTAGTACATTCTGCCTGTAAAATAGCGGAAATTCTGCATATCAGCGAAGATATTATCTCGGTAACGATTGTTGCAATGGGAACATCTTTGCCGGAACTTGTAACAACAGTTACAGCAATCCTAAAAAAAGAGTCTTCTTTGTCTGTCGGAAATATTATAGGTGCCAATATGATAGATTCCGCTTTTATTTTACCAATCTGTACATTACTTAGTGGAGAGAAACTTCCAGTTTCACTGCAGATGGCACAAATTGATATGCCTTTATGTATCCTTATTTCAGTACTTGCGCTTCTTCCTATGTTAATTCGTCAGAAAATTAAAAGAAGAGATGGTATCCTTGTTTTTTCCATTTATGCTGGATATCTATTATATATCTGCTGGGCTATATAATGTGAACATATTTGCTTTACCCTCTTCTAACAAGAAAATAAAAAGAATCATTAGCTCATAAAAATACCTGTCTGATAAACAAAATAGAATGTTGCTCATGTTCACAGACAGGTAAATTTAATGAAGCAATGCTTCTTTTATTAGAAAATTATTTAAGACCGTTTAAAATACTCATAGCATAAGAGTAAATCTTCTTATTTCCCTTAATACTAGGATCTGTAGGGTCAATTCTTTTCTTTTTATTTTTAATCTTTCCAGTAGTTCCGGCTAAAGTATAAACACCGAAAGGTCCTTTTTCCTTGTTCTTTCTGATTACTTTAACCCAGACACGTTTCTTCTTGTTTGTCTTTGTAGCAATATCATAGATAAGTTTTGCATTGACAGCCTGAAGACGAACGCTTGTTGTTGTCTGGTTTGTTCCAAGGTCGTTATATAAACCAACTTCTAACTTTCTGTTATTTGTAGTAGTGTATCGTGCAGAATGGAAATAGAAGTTACCATGTTTTACCTTAACACCCCACTGGTAATAATGATATGGACGGCTTTTCTTGTAGATGAACCATCTTACAGCAGAAGTTTTTTCCAGACGGCATCCAGAATAAGCCTTTGTTCCTTTTGCCTTTCTTGAAGTAGAGCAAACCATAGTCTTTAATGGAATGTTATACTTGCCAGTCTTTTTATCTTTGGCATAAAGAGTAGCATTATGTGTCTTTGTGTTAACAACGATCGTAATGTCTTTCTTAATCCATTTTTTGTAGTTAAGTGTAAATAAATCCTTAACTAATACTCCGTTTTTGTTAAAGTAGAATTTGTACTTTTTCTTGTCATAGTAGCTCTTTAATGTATGCCAGCCAGTAACTTTCTTACCATTTTCGTAGTAGTATACTTTTTTACCCTGCTGATACCAGCCAACAGGAACTTCTGTAGTAGCTGCTGAAGCATTCATTGGAATACTGCCCATTAAAATAGTAACAGACAGAATAAGTGCCATTAATAACGATGTAACTTTTTTCATTATACCTTTCCTTTCTTTTGTGATTTAATATCTATAATAGTATAAAGGAAAAGAAAGATAAAGTCAATAAAAGAGCCTTTTCTGAAATTTGCGTGGAAGAAGATGGAAAGGCTTTTAAGAGTGTGTTTAAAAGAGGTATTTAAACATGCTCCAGGAAATGATATTTAAGTAGTGGCCGTTGTCGTGTTTGGTTAAATGAGAATCCTCGTAGAGCGTATTTTAAAGAAAGAGTTGACAATAAGAAAATACAGTGTTATATTTCAACTAGAACAAATAGAATTCACAACGAGAGGGTGAAGATTATGGTAACAAAAACAGATTATTATGATGTTCTTGGAATAAATAAAAATGCAGATGAGAAGACTATTAAAAAGGCCTATCGTAAATTGGCGAAGAAATACCATCCAGATATTAATCCTGGGGATAGTAATGCCGAAGCAAAATTTAAGGAAGTGACAGAAGCGTATGAAGTTTTAAGTGATCCAGAGAAAAAGAAACTCTATGATCGTTTTGGTCATGCCGCCTTTGATGGAACGGGAAATGCACAGTCTGGCCCGTATGGTAACGATGGAGGTTTTGGAGGTTTTAGTAACTTCGGGGGAAGCGGAGGTTTTCGCGGAGGCACATACCGCTCGAATAACGGCAATGGTTATCAGGAGTTTCATTTTGAAGGCGGTGATATGGGAGATATCTTTGAAAACTTTTTTGGCGGAGGCTTTAAAAAATCTGGTTTCAGAGGCGGCTCTGGTCAAAATGGAAACTTTAATAATGGCTTTCACGGCAATTTCCGGCAAAATGGAGGATTTGGAAATCGGCAATCTTATCAAACAAAAGGAAATGATATTCATGCAGATATACAGGTAAACTTTGATGCAGCCGCATTTGGAAAAAAAGAAACAATCCACTTAAAAGATGAGAATGGCAAAGTACAGGCATTAGAAGTTAATATTCCGGCAGGAATAGAAACGGGACAGAGTATCAGATTAAAAGGCAAGGGAACTCCCGGCTATAATGGTGGAACTGCCGGTGATTTATTCTTGAAAGTAACCGTTTCGGAAAAGCCAGGTTTTAAGAGAGACGGTCAGGATATTTTTAACACAGTAACTATCCCATTTATCACAGCCGTTCTTGGCGGAGATGTCACCGTACCGACCATTTATGGTAATGTCCGCTGTAGCATAAAACCGGGAACACAATCCGGAAGTAAATTAAGACTCCGCGGAAAGGGTATCGTCTCCATGAAGAATTCTTCTGTACATGGTGACCAGTATACGACGGTAGAGGTGCAAGTTCCGAAGAATCTGTCTCCAAAAGCAAAACAGAAGTTGAGGGAATTTGCTGCGGAACTGTAGATTCTGATTTGCGTAGCAAAACAGACGCCTACAGAAAGAGAAATAACCTATATTTGTGGCTTTCGTCGCTGCAGGTTGAATGTTCGCTTAATCGCTCGCATCCAACCTTTGCTCCCAGGCCACAAATATAGGTTATTTCTCTTTCTGTGGGCTGTTTGTTGGCTGTTGGAGAATCTGTAGTTGGAGTACTATAAGAATTATTGAGAAGAATAAGAATTTAATGTTGGAGAATTTGGAGATTCTCCAGAAGATTATGGCTTTCTGAGAAATGAGATATTAGGGAGTGACACACAAGCTATTGTTATAATATCGCAGCAATTTTACAATAATAACCCAAATAGCAGGTGACTAATGAAGAATTAATATTGTAATATAGCTGAAAATCAGCTTTTTCTGTTGATTTAAAGGGAGTAGCATATTAATTTAAGAGTCAATCCCGTTGAAAAATAATATACCAGAGTTCTTATTTCAACTGCCATTATCCCCAAATCTTTTCAACTGTTTCTAATTTGGAAAGACAAGTTTAAATTCTTGTAATGTATAGGAATTAAACAGCCGCTTTAGAAACTTTTTGCCGGATTGCATAACGAATTTGAAAAAAGAACTGCTAAAAAATATCCCATTTTGTGACTTTGTGCTGTGGAATTTTGACTGTAACCTTGCGAGCTCGTTTTCGAGCAAGGTTGTTTTATCAGGCAAAATGGAACGTTTAGCACAACGGAACAAAATGGGATATTTTTTAGTAGTTCTTTTCTAAAGCCTTCGGGCAATCTGGCTACAGATTTCTTCTGCAGCGGCGTCTGTTTAGTTCTACAAATCAGAATTGACAAAATTGGAAATTAACAATAAGATTAGAGTATTGAGTGAGAATAGAGGTAGCAATTATGAAAATAGCAATGATTCATGGACAGAACCACAGAGGTTCCACCTACCATATTGGAGCGATGCTGGCAGAAAAACTCGGTGGAGAAGTGACAGAATTTTTCCTGCCAAGAGATTTTGGAGAGTTTTGTGTGGGATGTAATTCCTGTTTTATGAAGGCGAAGGAAAAGTGTCCACATTATGAGAAGCTTATTCCGATTAATAAGGCAATAAAGGAAGCAGATGTCATTATCCTTACAAGTCCGGTGTATGTATATCATGTGACGGGGCCGATGAAAGCGTGGCTTGACCATTATGGACATCAGTGGATGGTACATAGACCTGATGAGCGTATGTTTACGAAGCAGGCAGTCTGTATTTCTACAGCGGCGGGTAAAGGAACGAAATCAACTAATCAGGATATGGCAGACAGTCTCTGGTGGTGGGGTGTCGGAAAGATTTATAAATATGGAGAGAATATTCACGCAGTTTCCTATAAGACGATCAGTGAGGAGATGATGCAAAAGATTGATAAGAATACAACGGCACTTGCAGCAAAGATTAAGTCTAATATTGGTCATGTAAAGCCAGGCCTAAAGACGAGAATGTTTTTCAATGTCATGGCAAAGGTACAGCGTGGTGGCGGAAGAGTTTCCGTAGATGCTGATTACTGGAAAGCGAAAGGCTGGACAGAAGGAAAAAGACCGTGGAAGTAAATAAAATAAACTATATTTGTGACCTAGAGCGTATTTGAAAAATCATTCCTACAATCTGCACGCCCCAATTTGCGGTATATTTTGCTTTCATTCAGTTGCCGTAGCCCGCTACGCCGCCCTCATTCAGGCAAAATCTTCCACATCCCAAGCACAGCCCTCTGAGAATGAAAGAATCCTTATTTGTGGCCTCGGAGCAAGTGTTGGATACGAGCGAGTAGAGCGAGTATTCAACACGCCGCGACTAAAGTCACAAATAAGGATTCTTTCATTCTCAGAGGGCGTTTGTTTGGCGTCTATTTTGCCTGCGGCAAATCAGATTTCAACTTCTTCTCCGCTGTTGCCAGCATCAATTTAATTCGATTTACCTGGTTTACTTCGCTTGCTCCCGGATCGTAGTCAATTGCGACGATATTAGATTCCGGATACTTACGGCGCAGTTCCTTGATAACACCCTTACCTACAACGTGATTTGGCAGGCAGGCAAATGGCTGTGTGCAAACAATATTTGGGGCACCCTGTTTGATAAGTTCAACCATTTCACCAGTTAAGAACCATCCCTCACCGGTCTGGTTACCGAGGGATACGATTGGTTTTGCGTACTCGGCAAGTTCCTCAATGTGAGGTGGTGCAGTGAAACGATCGCTTCTTTCTAATTCTTTTCGCAGGAAGCCTCGGTAAGCTTCCAGTGCAGAGATTGCCATATTACATAACTTAGCAGCTTTTGTAGATTTTCCGAGATATTCTGCTTTAAAATTACTATTGTAGAAGGAGTAGAACATAAAGTCTAATAAATCTGGCATTACTGCCTCTGCCCCCTCTTCTTCTAAAAGTTCTACCAGATGGTTGTTTGCGTCTGGAAGGAATTTTACGAGGATTTCTCCAACGATACCAACACGAGGTTTCTTCTCATCTGTGATTGGTAATCTGTCAAAGTCGCGGATAATGCCGCGGATATTTTTCTTAAATTCTCCATATCGTGCTTTCTCAAGAGATTTAATACAACGCTTTTTCCATACTTCATGTAAATGATTTGCAGAACCTTTTACTTTTTCGTATGGGCGGACGCGGTAGAGAACACGCATAAATAAATCTCCGTAAATAACTCCCTGAAGAGCACGAACTAAAAGTGCCGGAGTGAATTTAAAACCTTCATTCTTCTCAATTCCCTGTACGCTTAAACTGATAACTGGAATCTGACCGTAACCGTTCTTAGCTAATGCACGGCGGATGAATCCGATATAGTTTGTCGCACGACAGCCACCACCAGTCTGGGAGATGATAACGGCTGTTTTGTTCAGATCGTATTTGCCGGAAGTTAAGGCAGTCATAATCTGTCCAACAACGATAAGAGATGGATAGCAGGCATCGTTATTTACATATTTTAATCCAGTATCTACTGCCTGTTTCCCCATTTCCGGCAAAATCTCTACGTTATAGCCACAGTGACGGAAGGCAGGGGTGAGCAGGTCGAAATGAATTGGGGACATCTGAGGAATCAGAATGGTGTAGTCCTTTTTCATTTCTTTTGTAAATTCTACTTTTTCGATATTTGCCGGAACCGGATGTGGCTCAATGTGCTTACGGTTTCTGATCTTTACGGCAGCAATCAGAGAACGGATACGGATTCTGGCAGCACCTAAGTTATTTACCTCATCAATCTTAAGGACGGTATAAATACGTCCGGAATTCGTCATAATATCATTTACCTGGTCGGTAGTTACCGCATCAAGACCACAGCCAAAGGAGTTAAGCTGAATGACTTCTAACTGCTTGTTCTTCTTTGCGTAGTTTGCGGCAGCGTACAGACGGGAATGATACATCCACTGGTCAGAAACGATTAATGGACGCTCAACATGACCTAAGTGACAGATGGAATCTTCACTTAATACGGCGATGCCAAAAGAGTTAATCAGTTCAGGAATACCGTGGTTAATCTCTGGGTCGATATGGTAAGGGCGACCACAAAGAACAATACCCATCTTTCCAGTTTCTGCGAGATAAGCAAGTGTTTCTTCGCCCTTTGCCTGTACATCTTTTCTTACCTGTGCAGCTTCTTTATAAGCTTCATCTACGGCATGGTCAATCTCTTCTTTTGTCACATCGAAATGTTTAGATAACTCGTCATAAAGACGTACCTTCAAGGCATCTGCATTATCGAGTGCTAAGAATGGGTTCATAAAAAGGACATTCGGATCACGGAGCTCTTCCATGTTGTTTTTAATATTTTCTGCATAAGATGTTACGATCGGGCAGTTGTAATGGTTGTTGGCACCTTCCATCTGGTCTTCCTCATAAGGAACACAAGGATAGAAAATGGTGTTGATACCCTTCTTTAAAAGCCACATTACATGTCCGTGTGCAATCTTTGCAGGATAACATTCGGATTCACTTGGAATGGACTCAATACCAAGTTCGTAAATCTTTCGGGAAGACTTTGGAGAAAGCAATACCCGGAAAGAAAGGTTTGTAAAGAATGTATACCAGAATGGATAGTTCTCATACATATTCAGTACTCGTGGAATACCGATAGCACCACGTTTTGCCTCGTCTGGTTTTAATGCTTTATATCCAAAAATTCGTTTATATTTATATTCGTAAAGGTTTGGTACATGCTCATGATTCTTTTCAAGGCCAAGACCACGTTCACAACGGTTACCAGAAATAAACTGACGGTCATTGTTAAACTTATTAATGGTAAGGATACAGTGGTTGTTACATCCCTGACAGCGGCTCATGGAAGTGCTGTATTCCAAGTTGATAATCTCGTCGATGGAGAGCATCTGTGTATCTCCAGTTTCTTCCTCACGCTCTCTTGCAATTAAGGCTGCACCGAAAGCACCCATGATACCGGCAATATCTGGACGAACGGCGTGACAGCCGGAAATACGTTCAAAGCTTCGAAGTACCGCATCATTATAGAATGTACCACCCTGAACAACGATTTTTTTACCAAGCTGTTTGGGGTCGGTTAACTTAATAACTTTTAATAAGGCATTACGGATAACGGAATAAGCAAGGCCAGCAGAAATATCACCAACGCTGGCGCCTTCTTTTTGTGCCTGTTTTACCTTGGAGTTCATAAATACAGTGCAGCGGGAACCTAAGTCGATTGGAGATGGGGCAAACAGCGCAACCTTTGCAAAATCAGCTACAGAATAGTTCAGAGATTTTGCGAAAGTTTCGATGAAAGAACCACATCCAGAAGAACAGGCCTCATTTAAAAGTACGTTATCTACAGCGTGGTTACGAATCTTGATACATTTCATATCTTGTCCGCCGATATCTAAAATACAGTCTACATCTGGCTCGAAGAAAGCGGCAGCATAGTAATGTGCCATTGTCTCTACTTCGCCGTGGTCAAGCTGCAGTGCAGCCTTAATTAATGCTTCACCGTAACCAGTAGAACAGGAACCGGAAATCTTCGCAGCAGGAGGAAGTAACTCCTTTAACTCTTTCATAGCACGAATTGTTGTATTTAACGGACTTCCGTTATTATTATCGTAGAAACGGTATAAGAGGGAACCATCTTCTCCAACTAAAGCAAGCTTTGTTGTCGTAGATCCGGCATCAATACCGAGATAGCATTTGCCACTGTAGGTAGCTAAGTCTGCCTTTTTCACCTTGAATTGGTTGTGCTCTTCGATAAATTCATCATATTCTTTTTCGTCTTTAAAAAGAGGCTCCATACGTTCTACTTCTACAGCAAGCTGAATGTCGGATTCAAACTCTTTTAAGAGATCATCTAATGTGAAGGAACATTCTTCTTTTGCGTTTAATGCGGCACCTTTTGCTGCAAAAAGATGAGAGTATGGAGGGTCGATAATATGTTCTTCGTCCAGATTTAAAGTACGGATAAATGCATTCTTTAATTCTGGCATAAAGTGAAGAGGACCACCAAGGAAAGCGACATATCCCTTGATTGGTTTACCACAGGCAAGACCACTGATTGTCTGGTTTACTACAGCCTGGAAGATAGAAGCAGCAAGATTTTCTTTTGTTGCCCCCTCATTGATTAATGGCTGAATATCAGACTTTGCGAAAACACCGCAACGAGCGGCGATTGGATAGAGGGTATCGTAATCACGGGCATATTCATTAAGACCGGTTGCATCTGTCTGTAAAAGACTTGCCATCTGGTCGATGAAAGAACCAGTACCACCGGCACATACACCGTTCATACGCTGCTCAATTCCGTTATTAAAATAAATAATCTTGGCGTCTTCACCGCCAAGTTCGATTGCTACGTCTGTTTTTGGTTCATAATCCTGTAAGGCATTCGCCACACAAACTACTTCCTGACAGAATGGAATATGTAAGTATTCTGAGATTGCCATCCCACCGGAACCAGTTACGGTTGGATGGATTGTGAGATTGCCCAGCTTTTCTCTCGCCTCAGATAATAAGGTCTGTAAAGTTCCTTTAATATTTGCAAAATGTCGTTTGTAATCGGAAAAAAGGATATCATGGCTCTCATTGATAACTGTTACCTTAACGGTAGTAGAACCAATATCAATACCTAATGCGTGTTTCATGATTAATTAATCATCTCCTTTAGTAAAATGTGTATTCATGTTGTGTATTAAAATAAGGTAATCTAATGTTCAGAATACATTTATAACACCGTCCGCGATACACTTCGCTTGCCGATGCCACCGTATCGTCTTGTTCAGTCACTTTGTTGATGAAAAAGCATTCTGCGTTATTTGACAGAAAGGCAATGAGACAGACACTATGGCTCTGAATCACTATATATAGATAAATTTCTCAATATCCAAACCATTATAAACGAGTTGAACGTAAAATACAACAAATTTCGAAAAAAAGATATAATGAATGGAAAATGTTTACAAAAAACAAAAGGAGAGGGGAGTATTTGTATGAGGAGTTTTTTACGATAAAGTACCTTTTTCTCTGACTGTCATATTTTATAATTGAGGAAGAAAAAGGAAGAGCATCTATGAGTGAAAAAGTTTATGTAAACATATGTGACACCAAAAAATGCCCCGGCCCGGTGTATGCAGTAAAGACAGGAGATACGCTGTATAGCATTGCACAAAGGCATCATTGCCGGGTAAGAACACTTCTTGATTTAAACCCTTTTGTAGATATATATAATTTGCAGCCGGGTGAGGAAATCTGTGTACCAGACTGCAGGGGACAGGGGAAAGTAGATTTCCGGCCTTATGTAGTAAAAGAAGGGGATACATTAAAAATTATCCTGAAAAATGTTTCAATGACCTTTGAAGAATTAGCAAAGGTAAACCGTATTTTGTATAATCTTACTGTACCAGCGGGAACGATTCTGCTCGTTCCTGCAAAAAAAGAATAAATGAAAAAGAAAAGCAGTTAAAAAATAGTAAAAAAATCACAGAAATGCGTTTGACAAAGTATTAGATATTTCTTATAATAAATTTAAACGGTTTCAGTTATGTAAGAGTCCGCGAAACGGACTCTTTCTTTCGTTTTGCCAAGATAGAGAAGATGCAGACTGAGATACGATAAACTGTTGAAAGAGGGAAGTCTCATGATAAGAATTTTTAAAACGACCGATTCAGGGATTCGCAAAGTTGCAGTGGCAGAGGAAGGATGCTGGATAGCCCTTACCAATCCTACGGCAGAAGAACTAAGTACCACAGCAGACCAGTTTAACATTGATGTTGACGATTTAAAAAGCCCCTTGGATGAGGAGGAACGTTCCCGTATACAGGTGGAGGAAAATTACACATTAATTATCCTGGATATTCCAACAATCGAAGAGCGTAAGGGAAGAGAATACTTCTATACGATACCGTTTGGAATTATCTTTACTGATAAGTATATATTTACCGTCTGTCTTGTAGACTCACCGGTACTGACCGTATTTATGGATGGAAGAGTGAGGGATTTTTATACGTATAAGAGAACTCGTTTCATCTACCAGATGTTATACCGCAATGCGACGATGTTTCTGCAGTATCTGAAGATTATTGACAAGAAGAGTGATGAAGTGGAGAAGAAGCTTCACATTTCTCAGAGAAATCAGGAATTGATTGAAATGCTTGATTTAGAGAAGAGTCTTGTATATTTTACAACTTCTCTGCGAGGCAACGAGGTTGTTCTTGAGAAACTGATGCGTAATACATCCATTCCACGTTATGAAGATGACGAGGAGTTACTTGAAGATGTTATCATCGAGAATAAGCAGGCGATTGAGATGGCGAAGATTTATAGTGATATTTTAAGTGGAACAATGGATGCCTTTGCTTCTGTTATATCGAATAACTTAAATATTGCGATGAAGTTTTTGTCAGTTATTACCATTGTGCTTACTGTACCAACGATTGTTACAAGTGCGCTTGGTATGAACGTAGCAGGAATTCCATTTGCGAATAATCCATATGGATTTTGGATTGTTGTAGGAATCTCTTTATTACTGACTCTGATTGCCGGAGCAATCATTGCCAAGAATAAACATTTTAAATAATTGAATATGTATGAGACAGCCGGGATTTCCGGCTGTTCATTTATAAACAAAAATATTTTATTAAGAATGTACGCTTGGGATTTTTACTGCACTTGTTTTTGCAGAAGGTTTCTTGTCAGTACATTGAAAGTTAAAGGAGGAGTGCCATGAATTGGCTAGATAAGCTGGAACGTAAATTTGGAAGATATGCGATACGAAATCTGCCGCTGTATATCGTTATGCTGTATGCGATAGGAGCGGTACTTAATATTTTGACAAAGGGTTCTTATTACTATTATGTCGCATTAAATCCGTATATGATACTTCATGGACAGATTTGGAGACTGCTTGGTTTCCTTATTGTGCCACCGAATGCAAGTCTCATTTTTATTATTTTTGTACTGATGTTTTACTATTCGATTGGAGAATCTTTAGTACAGGTATGGGGAGCATTTCGCTTTAATATGTATATCCTTATAGGAGTTCTTGCGACAATTGTGGCATCATTTATTGTATATTTTATTTATCCATCAACAATGATTTTCATGGATACTTTTTATTTGAACTTATCCATGTTTTTAGCCTACGCCACGATATTCCCGGAGATGCGGGTATATCTTTATGGTATTCTTCCGCTGAAAGTAAAGTGGATGGCGTGGTTTGATGTGGCGCTTTTAGTTTGGCAGTTTGTCGTTGGAGGACTTGGAGCAAGAATTGCTATTGTAGTAAGTTTACTGAACTTTCTGCTGTTTTACTTCTCATCAAGGAATTATAAAAAGGTTTCTCCAAAAGAGATTCACAGAAAGAGAGCATACCGGAAGGCATCATCTGTGGCTTCAAATAAACCATATCGTCATAAGTGTGCAGTCTGTGGTAAGACAGAATTAGATGACCCAAATTTAGAATTCCGTTACTGCTCAAAGTGTAATGGAAATTATGAATATTGCAATGAACATTTATTTACACATACGCATGTAAAATAAAGCAATATTAAAAGAGTTATATTCTTTCAAATAAATCTGAAAAATTAATGGATAGAATAAAGATATAATATAAGTTGCAAATAAATCATGACAGGAGGCGGTCTTTTGTTGACAATATCAGAACATATAATGATTGGGGAGACGATTTCCCACGATGCGAAGGCTATATTGCGGGGAGTCCGCCATCCTTTTATATGGAAGAAAGGACTTTGGTATGGTATTACGACTTCCTGTGGGAAAGATGTGATCATGTATATTCTTTCTTCACGAGAGATGAGACAGAAGTTTTATCAGAACAATGATTTAAAGCTGTTGGGACTTGCAGGTTCTATGAAAGAGGCTTATGAAATCGTGTTAAAACTTGTGCAGATGGGATATAATAGTGATTGTATCTATGAGATGAATGATTATCTGGAGAAGTTTTAAAACAGGAGGAGAAATGTGCTGTATGTATTATTATTACTATTAAAAATACTTGGAATACTGCTCCTGTTATTTATCGGACTTGTTTTGCTTGTTCTGCTAACTCCGATTCAGTATTCTTTTGAACTCGAAAAGGAGGAACAGAGGGAACCAAAGTTTATGGTAAGAGTTACCTGGCTGTTCTGGCTTTTTTATTTTAAGACCAGTTACATAGAGAAGGTCTTTGATTACCGGATACGTATACTGGGGTATCAGATTGCCGGGAATCAGCCGGAATTTCTTGAAAAACAGAAAGAACGGCAAAAAAAGAAGTCTCAAAAGGAAAAAGCAAAAGAAGAACGTAAAACAGCAGAGACACCGGCAGAGGGAAAAAGTCGAAGCATAGATTCTGTTTCTAAACAGAAAGCGGAAAAGGCAGTCCCTAAAGAGAAATCCTCAGATGTGTCAGAAGGCAGAGAAAAAACAAAAGAGAAAGACTCTGGAGATGATAAAAATAGTAAAGATAAGAAAAAGAATAAAGAAAGAAAGCAAAAAGATGGAAAGAAACCAAAGAAAGAGTCTTCTTTAAAGAAAATAAAAAGCAAAATAAAAAGCTTAAAAGAAACAAAGGTTAATTTAGATAAAATGCCGTGGCGGGAATGGTTAGAGCTGGGAAAGGACGTTCTTATTCGCTTTCTAAAGCATGCTCTTCCGGGAAAGCTAGAAGGAAACATTGCATTTGGAACTGGTAATCCGGAATATACAGGATATATTACAGGTATTGCGGCTGTTTTTTATCCGAAGTATGGAGAACATTTTTCTTTATATCCGGATTTTGAAAGAAAGATGTTCGAGGCCAAGTGCAGGGGAAGAGGAAGAATCCGGCTGGGATATATGCTTGTTCTGGCTGTTTCTATATTAAAAGAGAAAAGTGTAAGAACAATGATTAAAAACATCATTTTAGGTTAAACAGGAGGGCGTACAATGGATAAACAAAACTTTGATACAACAGTGAATTCTTTATTTAGTGGAATGGACCACGTATTATCTTCAAAGACAGTTGTTGGAGAACCACAGGTTATTGGAGATACGATTATTCTGCCACTTGTTGACATTTCCTTTGGAATGGGAGCAGGTGCCTTTAATAAAGAAAAGGGAAGCAGTGCAGGCGGTGGAATCGGAGGTAAAATGTCCCCAAGTGCTATTTTAGTTATTCATAACGGACAGACAAAGCTTGTCAATATCAGAGATCAGGATGCCGTTACCAAAGTACTTGATATGGTTCCAGATGCCGTAAATAAAGTTGTTTCTATTATTAAGGGAGAGGACGCAGAGGACAAAGTTGACCCGGAAGTAGAATCTGCGGTGAATAAAGCAGCACAGGCAGAGGCTTCTGTTGTAGATGTAGATGGCGCAGGAATTTAAAAGGTATTCGGTATTCAGTTAACGTGAGATTACCACGTTACTTTCGTGCAGGAAAAATCTTCCACGAAGTGTAATGCATATCGTATAGAAAGCGGTTTTTAAACACACTTTGGGTTGCCTTAGATCAATCAAATAAAAAAAGTGAAGATTTTTAAAAGTTTTCCTTGCAATTTGTTTTGATTTCTGATAGTATAGACTCGTTGTAAGTCTGTCAGACTTAAGTATATTCGCGAGGAGGTGCTATCATGGCAAGATGCGCTATTTGTGACAAAGGTGCTCATTTCGGTATCAAAGTGAGTCATTCACATAGAAGATCAAACAAAATGTGGAAATCCAACATTAAGTCTGTAAGAGTGAAAGTGAACGGAGCTTCTAAGAAAATGTATGTTTGTACTTCTTGTTTAAGATCAGGTAAAGTAGAACGTGCGTAGTTTTACTGTCACTGAGGATAAGAGAAGACTCTAATCTTTGTCCTTACAGGAATGTATGCAGATATGAGTTAAGAGGGAATCAGTGATTCCCTCTTTTTTCTTTTCTGTTAAAATCGGTCACAAAACAGCAGATATCCAAGCAGGATGCTGATGACCAGAATAATGAACTTTACTGCAAAGCCGGTGAGAAAGCAGCTCAGGAACAGACCAAAGGAAAAGCAAAAAAGAGCGAATCCGCATAATTTTTTCATAAAATCTCCCCAATATGTTCCTTATAATAGTATATGGGAAGATACTTCTTTTGTTTCAGGAGAAAGCACTTAAATGGAAGAATTTTATGTTTGTGGTTCCAATTTCACCGAAAAGAGGTTATACTATAGAAAACGATAATAAAACGGAGGGATAGTATATGAAGGGACAAATGCACACCGATTTAGGTCAGGTTATTATAGATGAAGAGGTTATTGCAACTTATGCCGGAATTAACGCGATTGAGTGTTTTGGTATCGTTGGAATGGCATCTGTGAATATGAAAGATGGTTTTGCCCAGCTTTTAAAGAGAGATAATGTAAGCAAGGGCGTTCATATCAAGATAAATGATAACAAGATTTATATAGATTTTCATATTATTGTAGTATATGGTGTCTCCATAGCTACAGTTACAGAGAATTTAATTCAGAATGTAAAGTACCGCGTGGAGAAGTTTACCGGTATGAGTGTAGAGAAAATTAATATTTATGTAGAGGGAGTCCGTATCGTAGATTAGAACGTGTTTGAAAAATGCTTTCTGCAAATTGGGGCGTGCAGGTTGCTGGAATGATTTTTCAAACACGCTCTAAGATAACGCTTTAGAAGGGATTCCTTTTTATAGAATAAAAGAACAAGATAACTACTATGAATTATAGATAAAACAGGTAAATAAGGAGGAAATGTTGTGAACAGTCACACCATAGACGCAAAAACTTTTCAGAAATTGTTTTTAGCCGGTGCAAACCGTATTAATTCCAGAAAAGATTATATCAACGAACTGAATGTATTTCCGGTTCCCGATGGAGATACCGGAACAAATATGTCCCTGACAATTTTAGCAGCAGCTAAGGAAGTTGGAGCAGTTGCTGAACCTACAATGGCTACAATATGTAAAGCTATCAGCAATGGTTCTCTTCGTGGAGCCCGTGGTAACTCTGGTGTAATCCTTTCCCAGTTATTCCGAGGATTCACAAAGGCAGTTTCTAAAGCGGATTCTCTTGGTAAGGATGAGATTACAGCCGGATTTACAAGAGCAGTAGAGACAGCGTATAAGGCAGTTATGAAGCCAAAAGAAGGAACTATCCTTACGGTTGCAAAAGGAATGGCAGATAAGGCAGAAGAGTTAGTCGATGAGGATATGGATGTTATCGCATTCTGCGAGGCAATCGTTGCCTACGGCTACGAAGTCCTTTCTAAGACACCAGATATGCTTCCGGTATTAAAAGAGGCAGGTGTAGTAGATTCTGGCGGACAGGGTCTTATGGAAGTGTTACAGGGAATCGTTGATGCTCTTACCGGCAAGGTAACAGACATTGAAGTTCCGGCAGAGGCAGCGTCTATGTCATCTGCAGTAATCAGTGCACCAAAAGCAGATATTTCTACAGCAGATATCAAGTTTGGCTACTGTACAGAATTTATTATTTTGTTAGATAAGCCGCTCACAAAAGAAGATGAGAAGGGATTAAAGAAGTTCTTCCTTTCTATAGGTGATTCTTTAGTATTAGTTGCGGATGAAGAGATTTGTAAAGTACATGTACACACAAATCATCCAGGAGAAGCCTTTGAAAAGGCCTTAACATTTGGTGCGCTTTCTAATATGAAGATTGACAATATGCGCTTAGAGCATCAGGAGAAGCTCATCAAAGATGCAGAGAATGAGGCAGCCCGTCAGAGACAGCAGGAAGCAGAAGAAGAGAAACTTGCCGCTAAAGAAGCAGCTGCAGAAAAACCAGCCAAAGAAGTTGGATTTATTGCAGTATCTGTTGGTGAGGGACTTACCGATATTTTCGAAGGTCTTGGTGTAGATTACCTTATTGAAGGCGGCCAGACGATGAATCCTAGCACAGAGGATATGCTTAACGCAATCGAGCAGGTCAATGCAAAGAATATCTTTATCCTGCCAAATAACAAGAATATTATTCTTGCAGCAGAGCAGGCCAGAGATTTAACAGAAGATAAGAAGATTATCGTTCTTCCAACAAAGACAATTCCACAGGGAATATCCGCAATGATTGGATATATGCCAGAAGCAGGTGTGGATGAGAACGAAGAGAATATGAAAGAGGCTTATCAGGATATTGCAAGCGGTCAGGTTACTTACGCGGTACGAGACACAGTAATTGATGGAAAGGAAATTCATAATGGAGACATCATGGGAATCAATGATGATGGAATCGCTGCAGTAGGAAAGAATCTTACTGAGACAACATTAGAATTACTTTCTACAATGGCAGATGAAGATTCGGAACTTATTTGCCTTTACTATGGAGCCGATGTAACCAAAGATGATGCAGATACACTTTCCGATGCAATTGAGGATAAGTTCCCAGAATGCGAAGTAGAGGTCAACTTTGGCGGACAGCCAATCTATTACTATATGATTTCTGTCGAGTAAGATAAATGAAATAATGATATAATGAAAAAAGAGGGAATAAATCACTCCTTTGTGGCAGCAATTCCGTGTATTGACATGGAATCGCTGCTATTTTCATATAAGAGTGTTTTGATTAAGATAAAATAATATTACCACATGATGCATGTGGAGGAAGGAGAATCTCAGTTGGGAATACCAGTAAGGGAAATTAAAGGAATTGGAGAAAAGACGGAAAAGTTACTTGCAAAGCTTGACATAGAGACCGTGGATCAGTTGGTGCATCACTATCCTCGTTGCTACACGACTTATCCAGAGCCAATTTCCATATCAGAGATAAAGACAGGACAAAGATGTTCGATTGAGGCAGAAATCGCTTCCCCGATTCATCTAAAGACTGTTCGGAAGTTAAAACTTTGTACCGGGCTTATCGCAGATGTCAGCGGACAGCTTTTTGTGCGCTGGTTTAATATGCCATATCTTCGAAATACATTAAAACAGGGAGAACGGTGGATTTTTACAGGAACCCCGATTTATAAAGATGGACGTCTTATGTTAGAACAGCCGGAGTATTGTAAGAGGGAAAAATATTTGCAGTTAATGGAAACATTTCAGCCGATTTACCCTCTCACAACAGGATTGTCGAATAAGACAGTACAAAAAGCACAGGCAGCTGCATTTGAAATGTACAGAGAAGAAGAGTATCTTCCGGAAACCGTTCGAAATTATTATGATTTAGAACCAGTGAATACAGCACTTAGAGAAGTACATTTTCCTACAGGGACCGAACATTTGATGGAGGCGAAAAAGCGAATCATTTTTGATGAATTTTTCCGTTTTTTCAGTGCGTTAGAACTTGTCAAAGACAGGGAGGAACAAGCACTCAATCACTATATTATTCCAATGGAAGAACCCGTAAAGAGGTTTGTAGAAAATTTACCGTATCCTCTTACAGGGGCACAAAAAAAGGTGTTAAATGAAATTCGCCAGGACTTTTCCGATACAATGGCAATGAACCGCCTTTTACAGGGAGACGTTGGTTCGGGAAAGACGATTGTAGCAATGACAGCGATGTATGCTGCTGTTCTTGCCGGTTACCAAGCGGCGTTGATGGCTCCGACAGAGGTACTTGCAGAACAGCATTACCAGAACTTTGTGAAACTCCTTTCCCCACTTGGGATTACCGTTGCCCTGCTTACCGGTTCCACAAAAGCAAAGGAAAAAAGAGAGATAAAGGCAGCCTGTGCCTCTGGTGAGATTCAGATTTTAATTGGAACGCATACAGTGATACAGGACGATGTAGCTTTTGACAATCTTGCATTTATTGTTACCGATGAGCAGCATCGTTTTGGAGTAAAACAAAGAGATGCCTTTATGAAAAAAGGGAAAGATCCCCATGTTCTTGTAATGAGTGCGACGCCGATTCCACGTACACTGGGAATTATTTTGTACAGAGATTTAGATGTTAGCATTATGAATGAAATGCCGGCTTCCAGACTGCCGATTAAAAATTCTGTTGTGGGAACTTCCTATCGTCCGGCTGCATGGGAATTTATAAGAAAGCAGGTAGCACTTGGACATCAGGCATATGTGATCTGTCCGATGATTGAGGAAAATGAAAAAATGGATTTGGAAAATGTGGAAGAGTATGCAAGAATGCTTTCGCAGGCATTACCGCCTTCTATTACCGTTGAAGCTTTAAATGGACATATGCGCCCGGCAGAAAAGAATGATATTATGGAACGCTTTTCGAAGAATGAAATTCAGATTTTAGTTTCTACTACCGTTGTAGAAGTCGGTATTGATGTTCCAAATGCAACCGTTATGCTCATAGAGAATGCGGAACGGTTTGGCCTTGCTCAGCTCCATCAGCTCCGCGGACGTGTTGGAAGAGGAAAAGCACAGTCATACTGTGTCTTTATTTCTGGTTCAGAAAAAGAAGAAGCGATGGAACGTCTTTCCATTATCGGACATTCTAATGATGGATTTGAGATTGCCAATGAAGATTTAAAACTTCGTGGTCCGGGAGAGTTTTTTGGTGTAAAACAAAGTGGAACGATGAATTTTGCACTTGGCGATATTTACTCGAATGCAGATATTTTAAAAATGGCTTCTGAGGCAGTGGATTACTTAAAGAAAGAAGGATATAATTTCCAGAAATTGCATCAGTATTCTCTGGAGAAGAATTTGAATTTTGCAAAAAATATTTAAAAACCGAATGGAAATTGCTATAGTAAGAGAAAACAATAAGAGAAATTTTATGAACGATAGAAGGAGATTACTATATGAAGAGAAATCCGTATTTAAATTACACTCGCCTTCCTATGGAAAACGCATATAATGTACGGGAATTAGGAGGCTATGCAACAAAAAAAGGGTCGGTTACAATACATCATCAGTTTCTCCGCAGTGAGAATCTTACCGATATTACAGAAGAAGATAAAATGTTTCTTATAGAATACGGCCTTTCTGGTATTATTGATTTAAGAAGCAGGGAAGAAGCATTAATCTATCCGAATCCTTTTCGGGGAAATAACGCAGTAAAATACATAAACTGTCCGCTGATCACAGATGGAATCCTGGATTTAAGAGCGGTAAAAGAGGTAGGATTTGACCCGGGAGAGTTTTATGTGAAGCTGGTAGAATACAAAGAAATGTTGTATAAGATTTTCCATTTTATTTTAGACAATATTGATGGTTGCCTGTTGTTCCACTGCCAGGCTGGAAAAGACAGAACAGGAGTCCTTGCTATGATTCTTATGGGACTTGCAGGGGTTTCTAAGGAGGATATTGTGGCGAACTATGAAGTAACACATACCTATTTAAAAGAGAATGTAAAACTACGTTTAGAAGATGGCCTTGAGGAATTAGAGTTTTCGAAGCCACAGTGGATAGAAAAAGCGTATGATCATATTATAGAGCATTATGGCTCTTTTAAAGTATATCTTATGGCAGTAGGACTTACGAAAAAAGAGATTAAGAAAATAAAGGGAAAGCTGGCAGGCTGATATTAAAAAACTGGTTTTAATAACTGGAAAAGAGGCTATGATAACAGGAATTTTGCTTTTTAAACACAGAGTATTTTCTAAGAAAGGAAGTGCCTTGACAAAAATATGATATAGTATACAATAAATATAATTATACAAGAAAAAGGATGGACGAAAGATATTATGAGAGTTATCGCAGGTTCAGCACGTCATTTAAAGTTAAAGACGATTGAGGGAATGGGAACACGGCCGACAACGGACCGAATTAAGGAAACGTTATTTAATATGCTGTCTTTTTATGTGGAGGAGAGCCGGTTTCTTGATTTGTTCAGCGGAAGCGGCGGCATTGGAATTGAAGCATTAAGCAGAGGGGCATCACAGGCGGTCTTTGTGGAACAAAACAGAAAGGCAGCTGCCTGTATTGAGGAGAATCTTAATCATACGCACCTTAGAGAGAAGGCAGTAGTGATGTCTAAAGATGTTATGACAGCACTCCGCATTTTAGAAGATAAAAAACAAGCATTTGATTACATATTTATGGACCCGCCATATGGAAAGCTTTTGGAAAAAGAAGCTGTTTTATATTTAGATGGTTCGGTGCTTTGCGATGAGAACACAACAATTATTATTGAGTCAGATCTTGATACAGAATTCTCCTGGGTTATGGACACCGGATTTACCATTACAAAAGAAAAGATTTATAAGACGAATAAGCACACTTTCCTTCAGAGAAAGTAAAGAAAAGAATATTACGAAAGTAGAGGAACAGACGAAATTATGGCAACAGCAGTTTACCCGGGAAGTTTTGACCCGATTACTCTAGGACATTTAGATATTATAAAACGTACCGCAGCAGTTTTTGACAAAGTGATTATAGGTGTATTGATTAATAAAGCGAAGAAACCACTTTTTTCTATAGAAGAAAGAGTGGAACTTATTAAGGAAGTGACGAAGAATATTCCGAATGTGGAAATTGCATCTTTTAATGGACTTCTTATTGAATTTAGTGATAAAATGAAAGCAGATGTCATTGTCAGAGGAATCCGGGCAGTATCAGACTTTGAATATGAATTGATGATGGCGCAGACAAATAAACAGTTAAACCCGAACATAGAAACGATGTTTTTTGCTACCAGCGCAGAATATTCTTTTGTAAGTTCCAGTATGATAAGAGAACTTGCCGCATTTGATGGGGATATTACACCGTTTGTACCAGAAGAAGTCAGTAAAAGGGTCTATGAGAAGTATAAGCAGAGCTAACTGCGGTATGGGAGGAAAAGAATGGCAAATATGAGTATCGAAGAATTGATTGAAGAAATAGAAGTATATGTGGATAATTGTAAAACTGCCGGAGTATTAAGCAGCGGAAGTATGATTAAGATAAACCGGGAGGAACTGTTAGCAATGCTTGATGAGGTGCGCACCCGCCTGCCAAAAGAACTGGCAGAAAGCCGCCAGATTATAAAATCCAAGGAATCCATCATTGCGGATGCAAAGGCCTGTGCCGAGCGTATCGTAAAAGATGCAGCCAAAGAGGCTGGTGTGATGATTGATGATAATGAGATTGTTGCACTGGCAAATATGCGTGCAGACTCCATCGTAAAAGATGCACAGAAAGCTGCTGATGAGCTGAATGGAAAGGCGAGAGAAACTGCAAGAGAGGTACAGACAGGCGCTCTGCAGTATACACAGAATATGTTAGAAGGCCTTGAATATATGTACAGTACAATTATTAAAGAAGAAAAAGAATACTTTAATTCCGTACTCGAAAAGTTAAAGTCAGAACATAAACAGATTGTTGCGGACAAACAGGAGATTGACCTGCAGCTTGGAGCAGGCATTCGGACAGGCCGGAGAAAAGAAGATTTTGAAAAGAAAGAGGAACGGGCAGAAGAGTAGATTATCGAACACGCTCTAAAAGAAGAAAGCAGTTCTTTAGGGGAAAATAAAAAGTGTACCCCCCTTTGCTAAATATGGCAGGAAAAATAGGGATGAGAATCTGCCCTTATTAATACTGAAAATATAAAGACAAAAGGTCAGCGTAAAAGAATCAGGCATAGAAGAAAGCTCACAAAAGCAGTCCCTGTCTTTATAACAATATATCTTTTTAAAGATAGATCTGTAGCGGAGAGAACTGTCTGGACCTGGGCCATAGTACATAACCCGCCAAAAGATGTAGCAGCTGCAATGAGGGCGTATTGTATCTGAGGTGTGATAAATGGTTTTAAGGCTAATAAGTGAATTCCTGTAGTGACCTCAAGATTCGCAAGCACAAAGGTGAATATAGGTACCTGAAAAAGAGGAAAGCTTGTAAGCATTCCTGAAAGAATGGAGAAGATCATCATATAGATTCCGATAATAAAGATGATTTCGAGAGAAGGAAGAAAGACTTCTTTTGATAAAGAGAGGGCAGGAGGCTTCTTATTTGAAAATTTTGTGACAGACTTTGCAGAATCTTTTCTGGCGAAAGAGGATGAGCTGGCCTGTCTTCGCTTTTTTTGTATATGATATATAGCAGAAATATGTGAGTCTGGAATCAGGAGTAGCAGATAGCATAACAAAACAGGCAGGTAAAGGCAAAGAAGATAGTATATCCATAATCTTTCCTGCAGATTTATCTGGGAGCGGACGTACCCTGCCACAAACATAGGGCTTACGAAGGAGGCCAGAGGAAGCAGTGATTCTGCCTGCCTTTTGTTTAAGAGATTCTGTTGATAATAATGCGAAATAAATATAGCACCAACAGGGAAGCCAGAGCAAAGTCCAAGCAAGAAGACAGGAAGCGAAATAGCGATGGCCGTGCCTGCGGGAACAAGGCGGTGTACTTGCTTAAAGAAAAGTTGTGGTATTTCGTACCGAATCCAGAATTTCGACAAAATGATAAATGGCAAGAGAAGCGGAAGTACACAGGAGGCCCATACAAACAGACCTTCTTTTGCGTACTTTAATACGAGAGAATACTGTAAAAGCATAAGAATAAAGGATAAGCAGCAGAGTACTTGTGCTAAACGAAAAATAAGTTTTTTCAAATCAGATCTCCCAGCAGTTCATTTAATAAAATATATGCGAAATATATGAAAATATTTCTTGACAAAGAAAAAGTAACTGTGTATAATACCAAGAGTATGAGAAAAGAGAGGTTGCGATATTATGAAGATAAATATATCGGAAATCTTATCTAATCCATCTGTTATCAAGAATTTTAAAGTTGAGCCTGATTTTGAGAAGCTCAAGCTTCGAAGAGGCAGTTATCCGGTATCCTATAAGGAGCCTTTTCTTTTGACTGTTTCCAAAGCAGAAGATAAACTTCATGTTACAGGTGAGACGACGATTCGATTGATAATACCATGTGATCGATGTTTGGAGGATGTGGAGAATACATTCCATATCACGATTGATCGCAGTGTTAATCCCAATACAGAGTCAGATGGCATTGAAGACGTGGATGAATTAAGTTTCATAGACGGATATATGTTGGATGTAGACAAGCTCATCATGGATGAGATTGTGGTTGCACTCCCTACAAAGGTTCTTTGTAAGGAAGATTGTAAAGGATTGTGCAGCATCTGCGGTACCAACTTAAACAATCACACATGTGATTGTCACAAGGAGAGCCTTGACCCGCGGATGGCGGCTATTCAGGATATCTTCCGTGACTTTAATCAATAAGATATTAAAGTATTGAATACTGCATAAGTAATATATCCCGAACGTCACAAAAGAAGTAATTACAAGAGGAGGTGTGACCATGTCAATTTGTCCAAAGAATAAATCTTCTAAAGGAAGAAGAGACCGCCGTAGAGCAAACTGGAAGATGTCTGCTCCTACATTAGTAAAATGTAGCAAATGTGGTGCATTAACTATGCCACATAGAGTATGTAAAGCATGCGGATCTTACAATAAAAAAGAAATCGTTTCTGTTGACTAATTGTTGACGAACAGTAAGCCGGGAAATGGTTTTAAAAAGGCAATATTGCATGATAGATAGGCCAGACATTATGTCTGGCCTATTTTTTGTATATAGATTGTATTCGAAAAATGCTTTCTGGTTTTTACAATGCATTTTTTAGAAGCAATCACAAAGCTGATTAATTTCCACATAAATAAAGAAGTAGTTGCATGAAATTATAAAGCTGACATAAAAGAAAGATGTACGGATAGCAAAGGGGGATTTTAAAAGTAACATTTGTTCTTGACCTTATATATTGCAAAATAGTAAAATAAAACTAGAAATTTTACAAAGTAAAAGAGGTAAAATACTATGGAGCATACGAAATTAACAGAGCTTTTGAATAAGGTTGCACAGGGAGAAGTCAGCGTCGAAAAGGCAGCGTTAGAATTAAAGACAGAACCTTTTGAAGACCTTGGTTTTGCCAAACTTGACCATCACAGAAAGATTCGTCAGGGAGCAGCGGAAGTCATTTATGGTGCTGGTAAGACTCCGGAACAGATTTTAAAAATCACAGAAGCTTTCCGTAAAAAAGGAGATAATGCTGTCTTGATTACAAGAATGAGTCAGGAAGCGGCCGATTTGGTTGGTGCCAGTCTCCCTCTCAGATATGATGCATTAAGCCGAACAGGTATCGTCGGAGAACTGCCAGAAAAGGATGGCAATGGAAAGGTAGTCATTGCTACAGGTGGAACCAGCGATTTGCCAGTGGCAGAAGAAGCAGCCCTAACGGCAGAAGTTCTCGGGAATGAAGTCGTAAGAATCTATGATGTCGGCGTAGCAGGAATTCATCGTTTACTGGCTTACTCTGAAGATCTGATGAGTGCACAGGTTATCGTTGTTGTTGCAGGAATGGAAGGAGCACTTGCCAGCGTAGTCGGCGGCCTCGCAGACTGCCCGGTAATCGCTGTACCGACAAGTGTTGGTTATGGAGCATCTTTTGGTGGTTTATCAGCTCTTTTATCCATGCTTAACTCCTGTGCCAGCGGAGTCAGCGTTGTAAACATTGATAATGGATTTGGTGCGGGATATATGGCAAGCATGATTAACCACGTATCCATGAAAAATGCAGAGAATTTGAATTGAGAAATGCATATAAAAAGATAAGAACATAAAGGAGTCAACAACAATGAAAACATTATATTTAGAATGTAACATGGGAGCTGCCGGAGATATGCTCATGGCAGCACTCACAGAATTAATGCCGGATAAAGATGCTTTTGTAAAAGAATTAAATGATTTGCGGATTCCACAGGTAAACATCGAGCGGACAACAATTGCAAAATGCGGTATTATGGGAACACATATGGTAGTGACTGTTAATGGGGAAGAAGAAAAAAGTATAGATGTTCCAATGCACGCACATACACACAGTCATATTCATGAAGAACACGAACATACTCATGAGCACCATCATGAACATAGCGATGAGGAACATTTCCACGCGCATCATCATGAGCATTCGGACGAAGAATATAGCCAGCATCATCACGAGCATGGTGATGATGCATGTAGCCACAATCATACGCATGAACACCATGAGGAGCATCATACTCACAGCCATGTTCATGATGAACATACACATGAACACAGTCATGAAGGACATACTCATGCACATGGACACAGCCATCACCATACCAGCATGAAAGACATTGAGCATATCATCGGACATCTGAAAGTACCAGAAAAAGTAAAAGAAGATGCTATTGCCGTATATAAATTAATCGCAGACGCAGAAAGCCATGCACATGGCCGTCCGGTAGAAGAAGTACATTTTCATGAAGTTGGAGCGATGGATGCCGTAGCAGATATCGTAGGTGTATGCCTGGCAATTTATAAACTTGCACCAGAGCAGATTATCGCTTCTCCTGTCCATGTAGGTTATGGACAGATTCACTGTGCACATGGTATTCTTCCAATCCCAGCTCCGGCAACTGCACACATTTTACAGGGAATTCCTATTTATGGCGGAAGAATTGAAGGAGAACTCTGTACTCCAACTGGAGCAGCACTTTTAAAACATTTTGCCCAGTCTTTCGGACAGATGCCAATGATGGCAGTAGAACAGACAGGCTATGGTATGGGAATGAAAGACTTTACCGATGCAAACTGCCTTCGTGCGATTATCGGAAACACCGTAGAAGGACAGGAGCAGACAGGCTGTCACGGAGCAGTGCAGGAAATGGATTCCATCATAGAACTTTGCTGTAACCTTGACGATATGACACCAGAAAAAATCGGTTTTGTCACAGAACTTCTTATGGAAGAAGGAGCCTTTGACGTATATACAACCAATATCCAGATGAAGAAAAACCGTCCAGCCGTAATGCTTACCTGTATGTGTGCAAAAGAGGATAGAGAAAAATTCCTCACACTTATTTTAAAGCACACAACGACACTCGGCGTTCGTGAATATACCTGTAAACGCTATGGCCTGAAAAGAGAAATTAGAGAAGTAGAAACTATTTACGGAACCGTTCGTGTAAAAGCAGCCTCCGGTTATGGTGTTACAAAAGAAAAGCCAGAGTATGAGGACATGGCACGAATCGCAAAAGAGAAAAAGATTTCTCTGGCGGAAATTGAAAAAGAGGTTTATAAGAATTTAAAATAGACACTTATTAATCTAAAAATAGAATTTTAGTCCAGCTCTCTTTAATTAGGAAGCTGGGCTTTTTGTATCTTCATTTCAAGAATGCCTAGCATTCTTCTGCGAGATGCGCGTCATGCAATGCATGATATACTTATTTCACTTATCTATTTGAGAAGGACTAAAAGGTTCTGACAACATAAATATTAAAAGTTTCTTCAGGAAAGTACTCGGCAATTAAATTACGATATTAAGTGTCGTAATCTATGTTAAAATAAAGAACGATATTTTATTTTGATACTTTGTAATTGACAGAGTGTCAAAATAGCTGTAAAGTATACTTGTAATGAGAAAATATTTCATTTCAGACTAAATATTATGAGAAAGGGATTGCGAACATGGAAAAATCAAAAGTTTATTTTACCGACTTCAGGGCAAAGTTAGGAGAGGGACTTCCACTCAAATTAAAGAGACTTCTGAAGAAGGCCGGAATCTCAGAAATTGATATGGAGAATAAGTTTGTAGCAATTAAGATGCATTTTGGTGAGCTCGGCAATGTAAGTTTTCTTCGTCCAAACTATGCAAAAGCAGTTGCGGATGTTATAAAAGAATTAGGTGGTAAACCATTTTTAACAGATTGTAATACGCTATATCCTGGAAGCCGTAAGAATGCTTTAGAGCATTTACAGTGTGCCTGGGAGAATGGATTTACTGCAATGACTGTCGGATGTCCTATTTTAATTGGAGATGGATTAAAAGGGACAGATGATATTGAAGTACCTGTAGAAGGTGGAGAATACATAAAGAGTGCCAAAATTGGCCGTGCGATTATGGATGCAGATATTTTTATCAGTTTAAGCCATTTTAAAGGGCATGAGACGACAGGATTTGGTGGTGCGATTAAGAACATCGGTATGGGATGCGGTTCTCGTGCTGGTAAGAAAGAGCAGCATACAAATGGTCAGCCAACGATTCACGAAGATATGTGTCGAGGATGCCGCCGCTGTATGAGAGAGTGCGCCAATAATGGTCTGCTCTTTGATGAAGAGACCAAGAAGATGCACATTGATGGAGCTAACTGTGTTGGTTGTGGAAGATGTATCGGTGCCTGTAATTTTGATGCTATTGAATTTGAGAACTGGGCAGCAACAAAGGACTTAAACTGCAGAATGGCAGAATATACAAAAGCAGTAGTAGATGGAAGACCAAACTTTCATATTTCTTTAGTTGTTGATGTATCTCCAAACTGTGATTGCCATGCAGAGAATGATGCACCAATCCTGCCGAATATCGGTATGTTTGCATCCTTTGATCCATTAGCATTAGACCAGGCCTGTGTAGATGCCTGTTTGAAGATGCAGCCACTGCCAAACAGCCAGCTTTCTGAAAATATGCATAAAGAAGGCTTTTGCGATCATCACGATCATTTCGAAAATTCTACTCCGGAATCTGAATATAAAACATGCTTAGAACATGCAGAAAAGATTGGCTTAGGAAGCAGAGAATACGAGCTTATTGTGATGAAGTAGTAATTTTATCTTGCTTTTTTCTGACAATAAGTGTATATTAAATACAATTGAACAACAGGGGAGCTTGTATTACAGGCTGAGAGGAAGGTATGACCTTCGACCCATTAACCTGATTTGGATAATGCCAACGTAGGGAAGCATAAAAGTTTTGTATAGTTTACGGGAAGTTACCGAATCGGTGGTTTCCTGTTTTTTTATGTAATTCATTTTATATAATCGGAAGTCACTTTTGAATCTCCTATTATGTGAAAACCCTTCAGGCAGAATTCTTTTCTTAGTCTACAGGAGGTGAAAGTGTGGTAAGAATCAATGGACAGGATTGTGAAAAAACAGGAATTTCTGTTTCAGATTACCTGGAACAGGAAAATTATAATGTGAAACATATTGTTGTGGAATATAATCTGGAGATTATTCCAAAAGAACGGTATGCACAGACAATTTTAAAAGATGGTGATGAGGTAGAAATCGTAAGCTTCATGGGCGGCGGCAGCAAATAAGTGTATACCGCCAAAAAGCTTATAAGAAGGCAGTAATGCATTTTTATGAAATGATAGCAAATGTATTTATGTCGAAAGTTTATGGTTTTACAAAGTAATTACTTAACTGCGAGAAATATGTGAGAAAGAAGGGCGTTTTATTATGAAGACAAAAGATAAATTAGTGATTGGTGGACATGAGTTTGATTCCCGTTTTATTTTAGGTTCTGGAAAGTATTCCATGAAGTTAATCGAAGCGGCTGTAAGAGATGCTGGTGCGCAAATTATTACGTTAGCAGTGCGCAGAGCCAACACAAAAGACCATGAAAATATTTTAGATTATATTCCAGAGGGTGTTACTCTTTTACCAAATACTTCCGGAGCGAGAAATGCACAGGAGGCGGTAAGAATCGCACGTTTGGCAAGAGAACTTGGCTGTGGAAACTTTGTAAAGGTAGAGATTATGCGTGACAGCAAGTATCTTCTTCCAGATAACCAGGAAACGATTAAGGCAACAGAAATTCTTGCAAAAGAAGGATTTGTTGTTATGCCATATATGTACCCAGATTTAAATGCTGCCAGAGATTTAGTGAATGCGGGAGCAGCCTGTGTTATGCCGCTTGCTTCTCCAATTGGCTCTAACAAAGGGCTTGCCACAAAGGAATTTATCCAGATTTTAATTGATGAGATTGATCTTCCGATTATTGTAGATGCCGGTATTGGTAAGCCATCACAAGCTTGTGAGGCGATGGAAATGGGAGCGGCTGCGATTATGGCGAATACTGCTTTGGCAACTGCCGGTGATCTTCCAATGATGGCTGCGGCATTCCGTCAGGCAATTGAGGCAGGAAGAAAGGCATATTTATCTGGTCTTGGACGTGTGCTTACAAGAGGAGCATCGGCTTCTGACCCACTGACAGGATTTTTGCATTAAATGATAACTTGTGAATTATCTCATTGATATTTAGTCAAATAACCTATCTGTTTTTTCATCAAACTGTGTTATTTATCTGAAAGTCAATGGGATAGCAAACCAGAGAGTGTTTGAAAAATCATTCCTGCAAATCAAATTGTAGTGAACATCTTGCAGGAAACATTTTTAAACACACTCTGGCAAGTTTGTAGCAATATAGAAAAATCAGCTTTGTAGAAAAGGTTTTTTAGGATTTTAGTAATTATAAAAATGTGAAAAGATTTACTGGAAAAGAGGTAGCAAAATGGAAAATCAGTTTTTAATTGATTCAGAATATTTATCAGCCGAAGCTCTGGAGAAAAAGCATCGTTTGGAAACAGACCCTTCTTCAAGAAAAAGTCATATGGAATATATGCCAGGAATGGAACAGATTACATCAGATGTTATGGAAAAAGTCATGAGTCAGATGAACTCTTATGATTATGAAAAATACACGGCAAAAGATGTAAAAGCAGCATTAGAACATGAAACTTGTTCTATCGAAGATTTTAAAGCGTTATTATCTCCTGCGGCTGCACCATTTTTAGAGCAGATGGCACAGAAAGCGAAAATAGAGACAAGTAAGCATTTCGGAAATACAGTATATTTGTTTACACCGCTTTATATTGCAAACTATTGTGAAAATTATTGCGTGTACTGTGGATTTAACTGTTATAACCATATTAATCGTATGCAGCTTAATATGGAACAGATTGCCCATGAGATGAAAGTAATTGCTGATTCTGGTATGGAAGAAATCTTGATTCTTACTGGAGAAAGCCGGGCAAAAAGTGATGTAAAATACATTGGTGAGGCATGTAAACTTGCAAGAAAGTATTTCCGCATGGTCGGTCTTGAAATCTATCCGGTAAATACCAACGAATATCGTTATCTGCATGAATGCGGAGCAGATTATGTCACTGTATTTCAGGAAACCTATGACTCCGATAAATACGAAACTTTGCATCTGATGGGCCATAAACGAGTATGGCCATACCGTTTTGAGGCACAGGAACGTGCTCTTATGGCAGGTATGAGAGGAGCGGGTTTTTCTGCACTTCTTGGATTATCTGATTTTAGAAAAGATGCGTTAGCAAGCGCACTTCATGTTTACTATTTACAGAGAAAATACCCACAGGCAGAACTTTCCCTGTCCTGTCCAAGACTTCGCCCAATCATCAATAACGATAAAATTAATCCTTTAGACGTTGGTGAAAAACAGCTTTGCCAGGTCTTATGTGCTTATCGCATCTTCCTTCCGTTTGTTGGCATTACCGTTTCCTCAAGAGAAAGCGAAATCTTCCGAAACGGCATTGTAAAAATCGCTGCCACCAAAGTTTCCGCTGGTGTCTCTACTGGAATCGGTGATCACGAAAGCAAATACACTGGAAAGGAGGAAGACGGCGAGCAGGGTGATGAACAATTTGAAATCAATGACGGAAGAAGCTTCCAGAAAATGTATGAAGATATTTCGGAAGAAGGCCTGCAGCCAGTCTTAAATGATTATCTTTATGTGTAAGCGAAGAAATCAAAATTCCACCAAAGATCTGAAGCAACAGCTTATAAAAAATGGAACCTATCAAAACAGAGACTATCAAGGTAAAACCTTTGAAAAGAAAAATACTACAGGAGGAGAGTTCAATTCTATATTAAAAAATTCTGTATTGGAAAAATCAGATATCCTGTGTATTACAAATCGGAAACTTTGTAAAGATGACTTTTTAAAAAGAATCCAAATTATCGCAGCAGCGCAACCCAAAGCGATAGTATTAAGAGAAAAAGATTTATCAGAAGAAGCATATACAATATTAGCAGAAAAAGTAATGCATATTTGCGAGAAGTATAGCGTGCCATGTATCCTCCACAGTTTTGCAAAAGCAGCAATGGCCCTTAATGTAAAAGCAATCCATATGCCTCTGCCACTTCTTCGGAAAATGACTCCACAAGAAAAAAATCATTTTGAAATAATTGGTGCCTCCTGCCACTCTTTAGAGGAGGCAAAAGAGGCAGAAAGACTTGGATGTACTTACATTACTGCCGGGCATATCTTTCTTACAGATTGTAAAAAGGGACTACCGGGAAGAGGTCTTACATTTTTACAAAATATTTGTGAAAATGTATCTATTCCGGTGTATGCTATTGGCGGAATTTCCAATGAAAACATAAATGACGTTAGACAAACAGGAGCAGCAGGGGCATGTATAATGAGTGGCTTTATGAAATGTAATAATATAGCGGAAATTATATAAAATTTATGTAGAAGTGCCATAGATTTCTATGCGTATGCTGTAAATTTTCTTTACGAAAAGAAGGCGGATATTATGTGAATTTTTTATGCGATAGGTTCTTCCTTTTTTGCAGGTATCACAGCAATCCTTGCAAAGTGTGGAATTCGGAAGACAAACTCAAATGTGGCCACAGCAATCCGAACAATAGTTGTTCTTATATTTGCGTGGCTGATGGTGTTCGTTACAGGTGCAGAGGCAGGCATCAGTAATATTAGTAGTCGTACATTGTTATTCCTTGTATTATCTGGATTGGCCACAGGAGCCTCATGGTTGTGCTATTTCCATGCTCTGCAAAAAGGAGATGTTAATAAAGTTGTTCCGATTGATAAATCCAGTACGATTTTAACAATTTTATTAGCACTCATCTTTTTACAGGAAGGGCTTAGCCTTGGAAAAGGTGTCGGTATTGTTTTGATCGGTGTTGGAACAATGCTGATGATTACAAGAAAAGGAATGGCAAATCAGGAGAAAAGTTCCGATGGAAGCTGGTTTATTTACGCAGTCTTTTCCGCAGTATTTGCCAGTCTTACCGTAATACTTGGAAAGGCAGGTATCGAAGGAGTTGATTCTAATCTTGGTACAGCCATTCGTACAACTGTTGTCCTTGTCATGGCGTGGTTTATGGTTTTTGTGACCGGAGAACAAAAGAAAGTACGGACTGTCGAGAAAATAGAACTACTCTTTATCTGTCTGTCAGGACTTGCAACCGGAGCTTCCTGGCTATGCTATTACCGTGCATTACAAGAAGGACCGGCAAGTGTTGTTGTTCCGATTGACAAATTAAGCATGCTTATAACAATTGCATTTTCTTACATCGTATTTCATGAGAAGCTTACTAAAAAAGCAGCTTTTGGTGTTGTACTTATTACTGCAGGAACAATACTTCTGGCAATGATGTAAATAGGAATTTGCCGGGGTGAGTAACAGACGAAGTCTGAGAATCAAATCACAAATATAGATGGTTTGATTCTCGGACTTTTGTTTCTTGGCTACCCGAGCAAATTAGTGGAAAGATTAGTGGAAGAAGTCAGGAGAGATAGAAGTAATTCGGAAATTTAAATCTTTCAGGATTGATACAAAACCTAAAAAAAATCAAATTTTCAGCGTACTACAACAATAATTCGAGTCAATCTTTCAAAAAACAACTCCGCAGAAAGCCAAAACCTTCTGGCGATTCCCCAAATCACTTCAACAATAAATAGCAATTTTCCCCCCCACAGCCAAAGCACAGCTCCCGAAGAGAGTCTAACCCCTATATTTGTGGCCTCGGAGCAAGGTTTGGATGCGAGCGTTTAAAGCGAGCATTCAAACCGCCGCGACTAAAGTCACAAATATAGGGGTTAGACTCTCTTCGGGGGCGTTTCTTTGGCTGTGGAGAGGAAATTCCTATTTAGTTGCTTTTTCCGACAAAAAATGTTAATATACATGAGACAAAATATAAATTTTTCTATTATTTATGCAGGATTTTTCATATAAGATGCAAATTTTCGATAGCAGAATAATAGAAAATCATAGGAGGTATTATGAGTAGACCGACAAACAACATGTCAGAAGAACTATTCAAAGTGGATGGAAAAACATCTGTAGGTGAGACCCTTCCACTTGCCCTGCAACATGTGGTGGCCATGATTGTAGGATGTGTTACACCGGCAATTATCGTAGCTGGTGTGGCTGGACTGTCAGAACAAGATTCTGTTATTTTAATTCAGGCAGCCCTTACGATGTCAGCAATTACAACATTGATTCAGGTATTCCCTCTCCTTCGGACAGGGAAAATTGCAATCGGTTCTGGACTTCCGGTAATCATGGGTATCAGTTTTGCCTATGTACCGACTATGCAGGCAATTGCAGGAAGATTTGATATCGCAACGATATTAGGAGCACAGATTGTTGGAGGTATCGTAGCGGTTTTCGTTGGTATTTTTATTAAGCAGATTCGTAAGTTTTTTCCACCGTTAATTACAGGTACCGTTGTATTTGCTATCGGTCTTTCATTGTATCCAACAGCAATTAATTATATGGCTGGTGGTGCGAGCAATGAAAGTTACGGTTCCTGGGAGAACTGGCTAGTAGCGATTATCACACTTTGTATCGTAACAGCACTGAATCATTATGGAAAAGGAATCTGGAAGCTGGCATCCATATTAATTGGAATTATTGCAGGATATATCATTTCATTATTTTTTGGAATGGTTGATTTTTCAGCAGTAGTAAATGCATCCTGGTTTGCGCTTCCAAAGCCAATGCACTTCGGAATCAAGTTTGAACCATCTTCCTGTGTTGCAATCGGCGTATTATTTGCCATTAATTCCATTCAGGCAATCGGAGATTTTTCCGCAACAACAACTGGCGGACTTGACCGTATGCCGACAGATGAAGAATTAAATGGAGGTATCGTAGGATATGGATTAAGTAATATTGTCTGTGCATTTTTTGGTGGACTTCCAACTGCAACATACAGCCAGAACGTAGGTATTGTAGGTTCTACGAAAGTTGTTGCAAAAAGAGTATTTGAGACTTCAGCTATTATTATTCTGATTGCAGGATTAATTCCAAAGTTTTCCTCTGTACTTACAACGATTCCGTACTGTGTACTCGGTGGAGCAACCGTTTCTGTATTTGCATCAATTGCAATGACTGGAATTAAACTCATCACAACAGCACCGATGGATTTTAGAAATACAACAGTCGTTGGATTATCAATTGCTCTTGGCATGGGTGTGACACAGGCAAATGCAGCGTTGGCAACTTTCCCTGCATGGGTAACAACTATCTTTGGAAAGTCCCCTGTTGTATTGGCAACTATTACTGCGGTATTCTTAAATCTTGTGTTACCAAAAAACAGTGATTAAAGAATAATTTATTACAGGCAAAACACACGAACCATCAAAGAGAATATACCCTATATCTGTGACTTTAGTCGCGGCGGTTTGAATGCTCGCTTATGCGCTTATATCCAAACCTTGTTCTGAGGCCACAGATATAGGGTATATTTTCTTTGGTGGTTCTATTTGTTCCAATTTGGCAAATATGCCGTCGTTTGTAGCTTACCTAATGAATTAAATAGCAATCTCTCTCTTGACAAATCTTGAAAGATGAATATAATAGATACAGCGCAAAAAAAGTTTGATATTGAACAATTCAATATTGAATGGTTTGATTCTAAACAATTTATACAAAGGAATAAGAAGATAAGGAGGTACCGTGAAGAGAGAAGAAATGATAGGATTTATTGTGCGCTCTTTGGACAACATGATGATGCGGAATGCAGTGGGCGATGAGAAGTCCGAGAAGAAGGGAATGATGCCGGTGATGCAAGGATGGATCATCGGTTATTTATATGACCATAAGGAAGAGGAGATTTTTCAGAGAGATATTGAGGCAGAGTTTTATATTGCCCGTTCTACGGTGACCTGTTTGGTGAAACAGATGGAGCAGAAAGGGTATATCGCAAGAGTGGCAGTGGAGAGAGATTGTCGCTTGAAGCGTCTTTGTCTTCTGGAAAAAGGAGAAAAACTTCATGAATGTTTTCTACAAAATATTGATAATGTGGAGAAAAAGGTTCGTGAGGGAATCGATGAAGAAGAATTGCAGACTTTTTTTAAGGTGGCAAAGCAGATTCGAGAGAATCTTGAACAGATGCAGTAAGGCAATGAAAAGTGCTGTGTGCATCAAGAGAATATATAATTAAAAAAGAAAGAGAAAGGACGGTGGTTTAGAATGATAAAGACTCTTGCAGGACAGGTTAAAGAGTTTAAGAAAGATTCTATTATTACACCAATTTTCATGATTTTAGAGGTGATCATGGAAATGATTATTCCTCTTTTGATGTCATCAATTATTGATGATGGCGTGGAAAAGGGAGATATTCATCATATTTATATTATTGGTATATGGATGGTTGTGGCAGCAGGCATAGGTTTGTTTGCCGGTATTATGGGAGGAAAGTACGGTGCAAGGGCATCAACAGGTTTTGCCCGTAATTTACGACAGGCAATGTTTGAAAATATTCAGACATTTTCTTTTTCTAATATTGATAAGTTCAGTACCCCAAGTTTGGTTACCCGTATGACAACAGACGTAACAAACTTACAGAACTCCTATCAGATGCTTCTTCGTATGTGTGTGCGTGCGCCATTTAGTTTAATCTGTGCAATGATTATGTCATTTTCGGTGAATGTAAAGCTCGCAAGTATTTATCTGGTTGCGGTTATTATTCTTGGTGCGCTTCTTGCAATTATTATCTGGAGGGCAATGGGATATTTTACAGCAATGTTTAAGAAGTACGATGACTTAAATGAAAGTGTGCAGGAAAATGTTTCTGCAATTCGTGTTGTAAAAGCATATGTACGTGAAAAATATGAAAAGAGCCGCTTTACAAAGGCAAGTGGTAATGTATATCGTATGGCGGTAAAAGCGGAGAGAATTGTTTCTTTTAACTCTCCATTAATGATGCTTACAGTATACTCCTGTATTCTTGGTATTAGCTGGCTTGGTGCAAAGATGATTGTACAGTCTGCACTTACAACAGGGGAACTCATGATGCTTCTTGCTTATTGTATGAGTATTTTAATGAACCTTATGATGCTTTCCATGGTATTTGTTATGCTTTCTATGAGTGTGGCAAGTGCAGAGCGTGTATCTGAAGTGTTAAATGAAACACCGGATATTGTGAATCCAGAGAATCCTGTTTATAAAGTAAAAGATGGAAGTATTGTCTTTGACCACGTTTCTTTCCGTTATAATAAAGAGGGCAAGAAAAATGTATTAAATGATATTGACCTTTCTATCAAAGAAGGAGAGACAATCGGTATCATTGGTGGAACTGGTAGTGCAAAGTCCAGTCTTGTTAACTTAATCAGCCGTCTGTATGATGTTTCCGAAGGACGTTTACTTGTTGGCGGAAAAGATGTAAGGGAATACGATATTGAAACACTTCGAGATGAAGTTTCTGTTGTATTACAGAAAAATGTTCTTTTCTCCGGTACAATTCTCGATAACCTCCGCTGGGGTGATGAGAATGCAACAGAGGAAGAGTGTAAGAGGGCCTGCCATCTTGCCTGTGCGGATGAATTTATTGACCGAATGCCAGATGGTTATCATACATATATCGAACAGGGTGGTTCGAATGTTTCTGGTGGGCAAAAGCAGCGTCTTTGTATTGCAAGAGCCCTTCTTAAAAAGCCAAAGATTCTGATTCTTGATGACAGTACAAGTGCCGTAGATACCGCAACCGATGCAAAGATTCGTGAAGCATTTGCAAAAGAAATTCCAGATACAACAAAATTGATCATCGCACAGAGAGTCTCCAGTATTCAGAGTGCAGACAGAATTATTGTTATGGATAACGGAGAAATTTCCGGTTTTGATACCCATGAGAATCTTATGAAATCCAATGAAATTTACAGAGATGTCTACGAATCCCAGACTAAGGGTGGCGGAGACTTTGATGAGAACGGAGGTGAATAGAGATGGCACGGATAAAGAATATGAAAAATGCTAAAAAGGTAGAGAATCCCGGAGTTTTATTAAAACGTCTTATGGGATATATTATGAAGCATTACGGGGCTGCCTTTGTTACAGTATTGATCTGTATTTTGATCAGTGTTATCTGTAACGTACAGGGAACGATGTTTATGCAGACTTTGATTGATGATTATATTGTTCCAATGCTAAAAGATGGAAGTCGTGATTTTTCCGGTCTTGCACACGCAATCACAAGAGTTGCTGGATTTTATGCGATTGGAGTAGCTGTTACACTGTTGTATTCACAGATTATGGTAAATATCACTCAGGGTACGTTACGAAGCCTGCGTGATGATTTGTTTACGCATATGCAGGACCTTCCGATTAAATATTTTGATACACATGCACATGGAGATATCATGTCCGTGTATACGAACGATATTGATACGTTGCGCCAGATGATTTCCCAGAGTATTCCACAGATTTTTAATAGTGGAATTATGGTTGTCAGTATTATCGTATGTATGCTTGTGTTAAGTGTTCCGCTTACTGTTGTCAGTCTGGCTATGGTCGGCATTATGGTTTATCTTTCTAAACATATTGCAACTTTGAGTGGAAAATACTTCGTACAGCAACAAAAAGACCTTGGTGCGGCTAATGGTTATATCGAGGAAATGATGCAGGGACAAAAAGTTGTCAAAGTATTCTGCCATGAAGAAAAAAGTATTGAAGAATTTAAAGAATTAAATGATAAACTGTTTCATAGTGCGGATAATGCAAATAAATTTGCCAATATTGCCATGCCAGTAAATGCACAGGTTGGAAATATCAGTTATGTTATCGTTGCGATTGTTGGTGGTATTCTTGCTATCAATGGAATTGGCAGTTTTACTCTTGGTGGATTAGCAAGCTTTTTGACATTTAATAAGAGTTTAAATATGCCAATCGGTCAGGTCAGCCAACAGGTAAACTTTGTTGCAATGGCACTTGCCGGAGCACAGCGAATCTTTGAGCTTCTTGACGAAGAACCAGAAGTAGATGAAGGCTATGTAACTCTTGTCAATGCAACAGAAGATGCAGATGGAACGATTCACGAAACAGACAAACATACTGGAACCTGGGCATGGAAACATTTTCATAAAGAAGATGGAACAACAACGTATGCCAAGCTTCTTGGTGATGTAGAATTCCTCGGTGTAGACTTTGGATACGATGAGAAGAAGATTGTACTTCACGATATCAAAATGTTTGCCACACCAGGACAAAAGATTGCATTCGTTGGTTCTACCGGAGCTGGAAAGACAACTATCACTAACCTTATCAACCGTTTCTATGATATACAGGATGGAAAAATCCGTTACGACGGCATTAACATCAATAAGATAAAGAAAGCCGATTTAAGACATTCCCTCGGAATGGTGTTACAGGATACGCATTTATTTACAGCAAGCGTCAAAGACAATATCCGCTATGGTAAATTAGATGCGACCGATGAAGAGGTTATCGAAGCAGCAAAACTTGCCAACGCAGACAGCTTTATCGAACGGCTTCCACAGGGATATGACACTGTTCTTACTGGAGATGGTGCCAACTTAAGTCAGGGTCAGAGACAGCTCCTATCTATCGCAAGAGCAGCCATCGCAGACCCACCAGTATTAATCCTTGATGAAGCAACCAGTTCCATTGATACCCGTACTGAGAAAATCGTACAGGAAGGTATGGATCGACTGATGCATGGAAGAACTACCTTCGTTATCGCACATCGCCTTTCTACTATCAAAAACAGTGATTGTATTATGGTATTAGAACAGGGGCGAATCATTGAGAGAGGCTCCCATGATGATTTGATTGAAGAACAGGGAAGATACTACCAGCTTTATACAGGAAATAAGGCTTAGCTTATTTAGCATCTATTTCTTTATCACATCATAAAGCACCTTTATCGCGTCCTCCACCCCCGTTGTATTGAGATAGGAATAGTTTATGATGAAGGTATGTGCCGCAAAATCATCTGGGCTGTCGTGATAGTAGGCGGAGAGGCTGTTTAGTTTGACACCTTTTTGTAAAGCTCTCTGCATGAGTTCTTCATCGGACAGTTCCGTATTGACCTTGAGCAGAAAATGTAGTCCAGAGTCTTCTTCCATGATGGTGACATAGGAAGCGAGCGGGCTGTTTTTTATGGCATCAAGAAGGCTGTCTCTTTGTTTATGATAGAAGTTTCGCATTCGATTAATATGTTTTTCGAAGCAGCCTTCGTTAATAAAGCGCATTAGAGCGTACTGTTCAAAGTTTGAGACGGTACAGGAATAGAAACTTAACCGTTCCAGAAAGCGGTTGGCAAGTTTCGGTGGGAGTACCATGTAGCTGATTCGCATTGTTGAAGATAGACTCTTAGTAAAGGTATTAATATAGATGACTTTCTGTGTGATATCCATACTCTGTAAGGACGGGATTGGCTTTCCAGTCAGGCGGAATTCACTGTCATAGTCATCTTCAATAATGTAGCGGTCGGCAGAGGCGGCGGCCCAGCCAAGCAGCTCGTAGCGGCGGCTTATCGGGGTAACGATTCCAGTAGGAAAGTGGTGGGATGGAGAAATATGTACCACATCGGCTTCACTTTTTTCTAATTCATCGACAAGGATACCGTTATTATCCATTGGAATATAGTGATATGCCACATTGTAGCTGTTGTAGATTGCGGCAATTTTTTCGTAGCCTGGATTTTCAATGGCATATTTTTTGTCAAATCCCAGAAGCTGGATTAAAAGTCCGTATAAGTATTCGGTTCCGGCTCCAATAAAAATCTGCTCCGGCTGTACATGCATTCCACGAAATTGTTCCAGATGGGTGGCGATTGCCTGGCGAAGTCCCATAATTCCTCCGCAGGGTGGTTTCGTCATCAGTTCTGGACTGTTTGTATTAAAAGTCTCACGCATCAATTTTGCCCAGATAGAAAATGGAAAGTTTTCCGGACGTGTCTGGTTGCTGGAAAAGTCAGCAAGAAAGTCAGACTGCCCAGAGGAAAGTTTCACATTTTCTGTTGTCAGTTTGACTGGTTTTATCACATTATTTTTAAAATCAGAGACATAAAATCCCTTCTTTGGAATGGAGTAAATATATCCTTCCGATAAAAGCTGAGCATAGGCATTTTCAATCGTAATCGTACTTACGCCGAGATTTTTTGCAAAACTTCTTTTGGAAGGGAGCTTTTCCCCGGAAACTAACTTGCCATCAACAATATCCTGACGGATACATTGATAAAGATGCATGTATAGAGATTCATTTTTTAAGTTTGTAAAAGAATAGGTTAGCATTCGAATTCTCCTTAATGTATGTAATGTGCTCTCGGTGTTTTTCTTACAATTACTTTTGTGACCGATTTTCCATCAGCTGCACCTGAAATTTATCAATATGCGTACCGCGTATGCCTCAAAAATTTTGACACAACTGACAAAAAATCTCATAAAATCAAAACTAAAAAGATTTCAAGAGTACATATGTATTATTGTATACATCTGACCATACTGGCTGTATGCGAATTGGCTATTTAAATATGGCTAAAGTGTACTATAATATTATACTTGTTTCTAATATTTTTACAAGGAGGATATTTTAGTATGGAAGAAAATAAAACATCGGTCCTCAGTAATGGACTGATCTGGTTTGGTGCAGGAGTTTCAATGTCAGAAATCCTGACAGGAACATATTTTGCACCACTTGGAATGAAAACTGGCCTTCTGGCTATTTTAATTGGTCACGTTATTGGATGTATTCTGTTATTTTTAGCAGGATATCTTGGAGCAAAGACAAACAATAATGCTATGGAGACCGTTGCAGTCAGCTTTGGACGAAAGGGAAACCTGCCATTTTCTATTTTAAATATTTTACAGCTTGCAGGCTGGCTTGCGATTTTAAATTATGACGGAGCTTTGGCAGCGAATGGTATTTTTTCTGCAGGAGCAGGTGTGTGGTGTGCCATCATCGGTGTGTTACTGCTTGTGTGGGTTCTGGTCGGTTTAAAACGTCTTGAAAAAATCAATATGGTTGCGATGACGGCATTATTTTTAATGACAGTCGCTTTATGTTTTGTTATCGTGACAAAGGGCAACGCAGGGGCATTTTTAAACGGCGGTAGTGTGAGTGGTGAAACCCTTTCTTTTGGTGCAGCGATTGAACTTGCCGCATCCATGCCATTGTCCTGGATTCCGGTAATCAGTGATTACACTTCAAACAGCACAAAGCCAGTAAAGGCGACGACAGTAAGCACAATTGTTTACGGACTCGTAAGCTGCTGGATGTATATTATCGGAATGTCTGCTGCAATCGGTATGGGAACTTCTGATATCGCACAGATTTCTCTTCGTGCAGGTCTTGGTGTAGTCGGACTTCTTATTATTGTTTTTTCTACCGTTACCACTAACTTTTTGGCAGCACATTCTGCAGGTGTTTCTGGTGAAGTTGTCGGGGAGAGTTTTTCTAAAAAAATCAATGGAAAATACATTTCTGTCGTTGTAGTTATCGTTGGTACGATTGCGGCAATTCTTTATCCAATGGACAATATCGAAGAATTTCTTTATCTGATTAACTCCGTGTTTGCGCCGATGATTGCAGTTATGATTGCTGATTTCTTCTTTAATAAAAAGAGAAGAGCTGTGAAAGAATGGGATTGGGCAAACCTGGCTGTATGGCTTATTGGACTTATTTTATACCGTGCATTGATGCATGTAGATATCATAATCGGTTACACACTGCCGGATATTGTAATTACTGCTGTGTTGTGCATGGTTGTACATCGGATTTTACCACAGAATCACCTTGACAAAGCCATTTAAATGTATGACAATATATCCTAAAAGAAGTACCGCTTTTGTGTAAAATGGTATTTCTTTTAGGATTTTTTATAGCAAGAAAGGCGATAAATTATGTATAACGGAAAAATGGAAACCATTTATGAATCAGAATATATGAACCTGTATGATTTACAGTACAGAGAGGGTGGCCATTACTACTGTGCCAGCCGAAGAAACAAGGATAGAATGGTTGCACTGACACCAGATGAAGAGTGTGGAACCATGCAGCCAGATGCAGTAAGCTGTTTCGTTGTTCTTAATATTAAGGGGCAGCCCAAGAAGCTTCTCTTAAACTGGGAGTATCGTTATCCGGTCGGACAGTATATGTTAAGTGTTCCGGCAGGACTCATTGATAAAGGAGACTGGAATAATCCGAATGCTCTTGTAGATACTGTCATTCGTGAGTTGAAAGAGGAGACAGGAATCGAAGTGGAGGAATCCGATGAGATCAAAGTTGTTTCTCCATGTGTATTCAGTACACCGGGTATGACAGACGAAGGGAACGCTTTAGTATACATTTCCATCAACCGTGATGAGATGCCAAAGATGAACCATGATGGGGCAGAAGGTTCAGAAGTGTTTGAGGGATTCCGTCTGGTAAGTAAAGAAGATGCCGAAGAATATCTTTGTAAAGGAAGAGACGAACATGGAATGTATTATCCATTATTTACATGGGCTGCATTGATGTTCTTTATGGGAGTATAACTATATATGATGTATGGCAACTAAAAAACAGGGGGAAGTTATATGAGAAGGATATTGTTAATTGGAAGAAGTGAAAGTGGGAAGACAACACTAAAGCAGGTTTTACGTGGGGAGAATATTACCTATAAAAAGACACAATATGTCAGCCAGTATGACTGTGTCATTGATATGCCGGGCGAATATGCGGAGAATCTGGATTTGGCGCATACGATTGATCTGTATGCTGCAGAATCCGATGTGGTAGGAATTGTGTTAAGTGCGACAGAACCCTATTCTTTATATCCTCCAAACATAACACCGCTTGGAAACCGCGACGAAGTGGGAATTGTAACCAAGATTGACCACTGGGCAGCGAATCCACAGCAGGCAGCCGAATGGCTAAAACTCACTGGGTGTAAAAAAATATTTTTTACAAGTGCCTATACTGGAGAGGGAATCGAAGAAATCTTTGAATTCCTTCGGGAAGAACATGACATTTGCCCAGTAGAAAAAGTTATGGATGCCCTTCATAAAGAAAGCTTTGGAAAGCAGGCAGAACTTCCTCACTATCACCTTCAGTAAATATATTCAAATATACTCCGAAATGAAACAAGAAGCCTTGACTTTTGTAAGTTACACGCTCTAAGAGTAGTGTACTCTTGGAGTATGTTTCAAGCACGCAATGAAGAATATTCACACACGTTTTAAAATGTCTGCTTTTGCATTGGATTTTGAGAATGTACAGAATTTCGAGAGTAGATAAATATTTAGAAGGAGAATGACTTAATGATACTTCAGATTTTACTTTTATGTGTCGGATTTGTTCTTTTAGTAAAAGGAGCAGATTTTTTTGTAGATGGTGCAGCAGGAATTGCAGGGAAGTTGGGAATCCCGCAATTGATTGTCGGCCTTACTATTGTAGCAATGGGAACAAGCCTTCCGGAAGCGGCGGTCAGCATTACTTCCGCATTAAAGGGAAGTGCCGGAATCACTATCGGTAATGTAGTAGGCAGTAATATTATGAATGTGCTTGTTATTCTAGGAATCACAGCCGTTATAACAAATGTTGCGATTCAAAAATCTACTTTGTATTGTGAGATTCCATTTATGATAGGAATTACAGCTTTAATGATTGTTTTTGGAATAACTAGACGGGCAGTCAGCTTTCCAGAAGGCGTTATATTTTGGATATTGTTTATCGCTTTCCTGGCCTATCTTTTTGTGATGTCGAAAAAGAATAAAGCGGCTGAAGAAGAAGATGAATGCCAGATGTCCTATTTAAAATGCATTATTTTCATTATCGCTGGAGGTATTATGGTAGTCTGGGGCAGTGACCTTGTTGTAGATGCCGCATCAGAGATTGCAAGAGCCTTTGGCATGAGTGAGCGTTTCATCGGTCTTACTATTGTAGCCTTTGGAACATCACTTCCAGAACTGGTTACTTCGGTTACTGCTGCTAAAAGCGGTAATGCCGGGATTGCCATTGGAAATATCGTTGGAAGCAATATCTTTAACATTCTTTTCGTAATAGGAACAACTGCATTGATTTGCAATGTACCATTTGAAAGCAAGTTCCTGATTGACTCTGCGGTGGCAGTAGCGGCAGGTGTTATCCTATGGCTTGGAACGATACGCCATAAAGAACTTCGCAGACCATGCGGGGTTGTAATGCTTGTGGCGTATGTGGGATATTTTGCATATCTTTGCATGAATTAAACTTCTTAATTTTACACATTAGATTTTATAAGTTAGCGAGCTATCTCCAGCCAAAAACAGCTCTCAAAGAGGAAAGCCCCTATATTTGTGGCCGTTAAGCGAACATTCAATTCTCGCTTTAAGGGCGCAAATATAGGGGCTTTCCTCTTTGGGGCATCTGTTCGTTTAGGAGCATCTCTCCTGCTTGCGGCAGATCAGTGTTTCACACAATATCCCGCCGCATTACAACCCGTATCCCAATACCGGCTGCTACTACTAAACGTACTGATCTTCACTTTCCCCGCAGTCTGTGAAGCATGAAGAACCTTTCCATTTCCAAGATAAATCCCAACATGATTAGAGCCGTTCTGATGGAACACCAGGTCTCCAACTGTTGCCTGTCTGACAGAAGAAATCGAATACAGATAAGAATGCATCAATTCTAACTGTTCATAGGTTGTGTTTCCGATATATTTGCCGGAAGCACTCTTATAAGCGTCACGCATCAGACTAGAGCAATCAGCATATCCTTTCTGGTTTCTTCGAGACTGGCTGTATTTATCGCCAACTCTTCTTTTTGCGTAGGAGACTGCTTTTGTTCGGTAACTGCTAGAAGAAGCAGTAGTAGTTTTCTTGGCTGTAGTCTTTGATGATGAAGCACTTTTCCTAACATAAATTCCGTATACATAGCCTTTTTTGCCCTTGGAAGTTTGTACTTTTTTCCAGGAGCCATTTGTAGAACAAACCGTCACAGCCTGACCTGCAGATAAACTACCCTTTACACGGCTAGAAAAAGAAGGCTTTGCGCGCAGATTCACACTACTTGCTGTAATGACTGCACGGTAAGAAGTACTTTTAGAGACTGTGGCAGTAGAAGTATTTTTACTTCCAGACAGATAAGATTTGTAAATATAACCTTTTATGCCATTTACCCTGACGGCAATCCAGTTTCCACTTCTACCAGTTTTCGTTACAGATGTTCCGGCAGAAACAGATGTAAGTACTTTCGAAGAACTGTTTGGTTTTGCGCGCACATTTACACCGTCTGTCGTATATAGACGTTGTGCGTGAACAAAAGTTACAGGGAGCATCAAAAAAAGTAGAAGAGAAAAAAGTATTGCCGTATGATTCTTTTGTATGAATTTCGGCAGATGCACAACTTTTTTCGAGTGTTTGTTTGCGTTCATAGATGACACATCTCCTCATATGTAATTTGTAATAAATTGTAACACATTTTTAGGAGAAATTTAAGAAAAAATTTGTTGAAAAGGGCAAGAAATTTGTTCTTTTATTAAAATGTTTGTGGGATGTCGGATAACTGTTGAAATTGTGTAATGCTCTATGCTACCATGGATGAGAAAAGGAAAGGAAGGTAATGATGAAAAAGAAATACATAGCATGGATATTGATAGTATCAATATTATTTTTGGGACGGGGAGCAGATGCGATGGCAAAAACAAGTTTAAGGAAACCTCTTGGTGTGCTGGCAAATGGAGTAGATGGCCAGGTGGTACTTTCCTGGGAATCAGTGCAGGGAGCGGATGGTTATGAAGTGTTTGAAAAAACGGAAGAAGAAAATGTTTTCCTGAAGTTAAGGGCGACAAAGCAATGTAAGCTTGTCTTTAAAAATAAGAAAAGAGGGAGTGTATACCAATATAAAGTAAGGGCATATAAAATATACAAGAAGAATGGCGAAGAGAAGCGTATCTATAGTTCTTTTGGGGCGGTTGCCAGAACAACGGTAGCAAAAAACTCAACTTCTACGATTAAAAATTTTCTGACAACGGCACTTGCTCCTGTAGGTTCTACCATGTATATCTGGGGCGGTGGCTGGAATAAGGCAGATACCGGGGCAGGTACAGACGGTCTGCGAATTGGACTGAATGCGAGCTGGAGGAAGTTTTGTGCAAAGCAGAAAGCAAGCTATAATTATAGAAAGCACAGGTTTGCATTTGGAAATGGACTGGATTGTTCTGGATTTGTTGGATGGAGTGTATACAACATAAATAAAACAAAAAATGGAAAACAGGGTCAGGGTTATGTTACAAAGGCATCGAAAGCAGCATCTACTTATGCAAAGTACGGCTGGGGAACCTATAAAAAGACGATAGCGGTAAAGGACTGGAAACCGGGGGATATTATGAGTTCACCTACGCATATCTATATTGTTGTGGGAAGCTGTGCAGATGGCAGTGTTGTTTTAGTGCATTCGAGTCCGGCAGGAGTACGCCTGTCTGGAACCCCAGATAAAAAGGGACGAACAAACAGCGAGGCAGTAAAGCTTGCCAAAAAGTATATGAAGAAATATTATCCATCCTGGTATAAGAGATATCCATCCTGCAAAAAAGATAAGAGTTATCTGACGGATTATGCACAGTTCCGCTGGAGAGCAGGAAAGGGAAAGATGATAAGTGACCCAGATGGTTACCAGAAGAAAAATGCAAGACAGGTGCTTAAGGATTTGTACAGTGATAAGTAAATGTTGTTGTATGAAGTAAAATATAAGTATTTTATCACAGAAGAAGTATGTCATGCATTGCATGACGCGCATCTCACAGCAAGAATGCTGGGACATTCTTGAATTGAAGAAGAAAAGTAGAAAAATAAATAGAACCAAAGAACAGAAATTCACAGGCAAAGTAAAAAATAGTTTATGTTCAGTATGGCAATTTCGTGGTAAAATACAAATAAAAACGGTAGAAGGCTATTTTACCGTAAAGTGAATGAAATGAGGAGGGCAAAATGAAAAGAAGGATTGATGCCCATGTAGTGATGGAGAAGCTTGTTCCACGGATTACGGAAGAGTATCGAAAGATTTATGACATCCCGGAGAATCATGAGAGCATGGCTATTTTTTCGGCAGACTGCGAGGATGTTATGTGGCTTGCAGTGGATGATGCGACTAAGAAAGCCAAGATTAAAGTTATTCAGATTGAAACGGTTTATGGCGGAGTGGATTATTCGTGGAGCAGATATGGCGGAGAGATTACGGCGATTATTTCCGGCGAGAAAGTTGCAGATGTGAAGAGTGGACTTCAGTATGCAAAGGATTATATAGAGAATAAGTCGGGAAATTATTCTTTAAATGAAGAGGGGACACTTGGCTATTATGTGGATTATGTACCACGGATCGGAAAGTACTATCAGGAGTCTTTGGGACTTAGTGAGGGAACTTCCATTGCCTATCTTGTATCTGCATCGGTGGAGAGCATGTATGGACTGGATAAAGCGTTAAAAGCAGCCGATGTGAAGATTGCAGAATTATCCGAGATTCCTTCCCGTGTTAATACAGGTGGCGCGATTGTATATGGAACGGAATCGGCATGCCGCTCTGCAGTTGAGGCGTTCGCAGAGGGTGTGGAGTATTGTGCGTTTCACCCAATGGATATTGAGTGATTGAGCAGGATATTGCTTATGTTACATACATGATATGCATATAAGTGTTATGAATGTAATCAGGTATTAAAGAGATACGGTGTTATAAAAGGCAGAATACATTATTTAGAATGATTATTGAAAATATTGTGATGTTTAAAATAAAAGTTCTGTCGGAAGCGAAAGGATTTTGTTTATGAAAATTGTAAAAATGGAAACGCATATGCTCAGCCAGAAAGTCATTGCGAATGTGACACCAGAGTTTGCGCGTGTGTATAATATACCGGAAGGACATACGAGTGTCGGATTTTTCTCGGCAGATAATGATGATATTGGTTATCTGGCAGTGGATGATGCCAGCAAAAAGGCAAATATCAAGCTGATTCACGCAGAAACATACTATGGAGGAACAACATGCTCCTGGAGTAAATACGGCGGCAGTGTATTTGTATTGTTTTCCGGACCGAAGGTAGAAGATGTGAAGAGTGGACTTCGATATGTAAGAGACTTTATCGAGAATCATTCGGAACTTTGTAACTTTGACGGGGATGAGGGAACTGCATTTTATGCACAGACGATTCCAAGACCGGGAAAGTATTTTCAGGAATGGTGTGAGCTTAAGCCTGGCGAATCTTATGCCTATCTTGTTGGTGGCCCGATTGAGACAAACTATGCATTAGATAAAGCATTAAAGGCAGGCAATACCCGCGTGGCAAGATATTGGTATCCGCCGTCACATGCGAATTCCAGTGGAGCGGTTCTTGCGGGAACGGAATCTGCCTGCCGGGCAGCGACGAATGCATTTGTGGAAGCCTTAGAGTATGCAATAAAGAATCCTCTTGAGGTATAAAATATATTTCAAAAAAATTCTGGACATTTTTTTTAAGCTGTGGTAGACTGATTAAGATTTGATGTAAAGGCGATGACGAAGAGAAGTAGTGGGAATTATCGCTTCCAGAGAGTGGGGATAGCTGAGAACCCTGCAGAATGAATTCCTGTGAATAACACTTTACCAGCCGCAATCTGAACGAAATCTGTCAATACGGACACAGGCAGATTCCTTAGTAGGTGCGCCGTGACTGTGCGTTAGACAGAAGTTGGTTTTTGAGTGACTGCTTTTCATAAGGCAGTAATTCAGGTGGTACCGCGGAATAATCCGTCCTGAACTAGTTTTAGTTCAGGACGTTTTTTATTGCATAAGATTTTTATCTTGTGGGCTATTAAAGAAGAAAGATGGATTTCCTTTGAGAATGAAATTGTGACTTTATTCTTTTTCAGCAAGAAGACTCCTACCTCTAAGATAGGAAATGAATTGCATTTGTTACCCACTTAATTGATAAAAATATGATGAAAAGCTGTATTATAAGAAGGGAGATTTAGATAAATGAATATTGCAAACATTTACAGAGACAGAACTCTTGATATGCTTAGCGAAGAAAACGTTGGTGAAACTGTCCGTGTGGCAGGCTGGGTAGAGAATATCCGTGACCACGGCGGAGTATCTTTTATTGACTTAAGAGATATGTATGGTGTTCTTCAGGTTGTAATGAGAGATACTACTTTATTAGAGGGAATTAACAAGGAAGACTGTATTTCTCTTGAAGGTGTGATCGAGCACCGTGATGAGGAGACTTACAATCCAAAGATTCCTACAGGAACCATTGAATTAGAGGCTCATAAAGTAGATATGCTAGGAAAGGTATATAAACAGCTTCCATTTGAAGTAATGACTTCTAAAGAAAACCATGAAAATGTACGTCTGAAATACCGTTATCTTGATTTAAGAAATAAAAAAGTAAAAGATAACATGATTTTCCGTTCTAAAGTAATCAGCTTCTTAAGACAGAAGATGACAGACATGGGCTTCTTAGAGATTCAGACCCCAATTCTTTGTGCTTCTTCTCCAGAAGGGGCCAGAGATTATATCGTACCATCCAGAAAGTACAAAGGTAAGTTCTATGCACTTCCACAAGCTCCACAGCAGTACAAACAGCTTCTTATGGTGTCTGGATTTGATAAATATTTCCAGATTGCTCCTTGCTTCCGTGATGAGGATGCCAGAGCAGACCGTTCTCCAGGAGAGTTCTATCAGTTAGACTTTGAGATGAGTTTTGCAACACAGGAAGATGTATTCCGTGTAGGTGAGGAAGTACTTACAGCAACATTTGAAAAGTTTGCACCAGAGGGAAGTGTTGTAACTGCAGCACCTTATCCAGTTATCAGCTACAAGCAGGCAATGCTTGAGTTTGGTTCTGATAAACCAGACTTAAGAAACCCACTTCGTATCGTAGATGTAACAGACTTTTTCCAGAGATGTACCTTTAAGCCATTCCACGGACAGACTGTTCGTGCCATCAAGGTTTCCAATAAGATGTCCAAAGGTTTCCATGAGAAACTTCTTAAGTTTGCCACATCGATTGGAATGGGTGGACTTGGTTACTTAGAAGTAAAAGAAGATTTAAGCTATAAGGGACCAATTGATAAGTTTATCCCTGATGATATGAAGGCAGAGATTCGTGAGATTGCTGGCCTTAAGGCAGGAGATACCATTTTCTTCATCGCCGATAAGGAAAAACAGGCAGCACTTTATGCCGGACAGCTTCGTAACGAATTAGGACAGCGTCTTGATTTATTAGAGAAGAATGCATATCGTTTCTGTTTTATCAATGACTTCCCAATGTATGAGTATGACGAAGAACAGAAGAAGATTATCTTCACTCACAACCCATTCTCTATGCCACAGGGCGGTTTAGAAGCGTTAACAACAAAAGACCCATTAGAGTTACTTGCTTATCAGTATGATATCGTATGTAATGGTGTAGAACTTTCTTCCGGAGCCGTAAGAAACCACAACCTTGATATCATGGTAAAGGCTTTCGAAATTGCCGGATATACAGAGGAAGACTTAAAAGAAAAGTTCGGTGCGCTTTATAATGCATTCCAGTATGGTGCACCTCCACACGCAGGTATGGCTCCTGGTGTAGACCGTATGATCATGCTTCTTCGCAATGAGGAGAATATCCGTGAGGTTATCCCATTCCCTATGAATGGTAATGCACAGGACGTTATGTGTGGTGCTCCAAATGAAGTTTCCGAAATGCAGCTTCGTGAAGTACACATCAAGGTAAGAAAATAAATTCAAAGTATTTTCAGATATGTTTTCATGCGCTGTAATGTTAATGAATGACGTAACTTTTATCTGGACTTTTAATATATTTCCTACAACGTGTTTGAAAAATCTGCCAGAACATTTTTTAAACACGTTATAGCAGAGAATTATTAGTATTTATACAAATGAAAATGGGGGTTTATCTTTGGCATAGGGTTAATTATGGAAAAATATCTTTTTATGTTATATTTTTCTGTATTTTAGCGTGCTATAGATGAATCTCCTTTTTTTGTGCGGTTAGTGCAGCCTGCAATGGGCACCTATTCAGAAAAATCAAAAATATCTATAGGCATTAAGTAGTAGTTTGTTTCAGCTTGATGAATATCGTTTACGAAGCGCTTTTGTGCATTTGTTCAGATGAACTTTTCTATAGATTATGATATATATATCTGTTGGAGCAAAAGTTATTTTCGAATGCAGAAATAGAATTTATAAATAAACTTTCTTTTGTATTTATGAAAATATATATAAAGAAAAAATATGATTTCAAATGAAAAGATAAAGGTAAATTTTAATTGCTAAAAAAGATACTTTTTGAGAAAAAATACATAAAAGGTAGAAAAATATGTGTGGAACTTTTAAAAAAGTAACCAAAAAACAAGAAAAACCGTCAATATTCTTGTTTATAACAATAAAAAACATTTACAAACAAAAGCATTTTTTGGATAATGATATTAACATTTCATGAAGAAAAATAAGTTATAGGAGGATGAGTATGGAACGTTTGATTTATTTTGCACCGGTTCTTGGAATCTGCGCATTGCTTTTTGCGTTTTATCTTACAAAAAAAGTAGGAAAACAGGATGCAGGAACAGATAGAATGAAGGAGATTGCAGCATTTATTCATGAGGGAGCAAGAGCTTTCCTTACTGCAGAATATAAGATTCTTGTCGTTTTTGTTGCTGTATTATTTGTACTGATTGGTATTGGTATCGGTAACTGGGTAACTGCAGTATGTTTCTTAGTCGGAGCATTATTTTCCACTGCAGCCGGTTATATCGGAATGAACGTTGCGACTAAGGCGAATGTAAGAACAGCCGCAGCGGCAAAAGATAGCGGAATGAATAAAGCTTTATCTATCGCATTTTCCGGTGGTGCCGTTATGGGTATGTGTGTAGTAGGTTTTGGACTTTTTGGAGCAGGTGTTGTATATATCCTGACAAAAAATCCGGATGTTCTTTCTGGTTTCTCTTTAGGAGCTTCTTCTATCGCATTGTTTGCCCGTGTAGGTGGCGGTATCTATACAAAGGCTGCCGACGTTGGAGCGGATCTCGTAGGTAAAGTAGAAGCAGGTATCCCGGAAGATGATCCTCGTAACCCAGCTGTTATCGCTGATAACGTAGGTGACAACGTAGGTGATGTTGCCGGAATGGGTGCTGATTTATTTGAGTCTTATGTAGGGTCTTTAGTATCTGCCATCACTCTTGGTGTTGTTTACGCAAAAGAGAGCGGAGCTATTTTCCCATTAGTTATTGCAGCACTTGGTGTATTAGCATCTGTTATTGGATGTTTCTTCGTAAAGGGTGATGAGAATTCCAGCCCGCACAAGGCATTGAAATACGGAAGTTATTCTGCAGCAATCGTGGTAATGATTGGTTCTTTAATTTTAAGCAAAATGTTCTTCAACGGATTCAAAGAAGCTATCGCGATTATCTTTGGTCTTGTTGTTGGTCTTTTAATCGGTGTAATCACAGAGATTTATACGTCTGGAGATTACCGTTTTGTTAAAAAAATCGCACAGCAGTCTGAGACTGGTCCTGCAACAACAGTTATCAGTGGTATTGCCGTAGGTATGCAGTCCACAGCCGTTCCGATTATTTTAATCGCTATCGGAATCATTGGGGCATATTCTTTCAGCGGTCTTTACGGAATTGCTTTGGCAGCAGTAGGTATGCTCTCCACAACAGGTATTACGGTAGCCGTAGATGCTTACGGTCCAATCGCAGATAACGCTGGTGGTATTGCTGAGATGTCTGGCCTTCCATCAGAAGTTCGTAACATCACAGACAAATTAGACGCCGTTGGTAACACAACAGCCGCTATGGGTAAAGGTTTCGCTATCGGTTCTGCAGCCCTTACCGCATTAGCATTATTCGTATCTTACGCACAGGCAGTTGGATTATTCGAAGAAGGAATCAACTTATTAGATTATAAAGTAATTGTAGGTATGTTTGTAGGTGGAATGCTTCCATTCCTCTTCTCCGCATTTACAATGGATTCTGTATCCAAAGCAGCATATAAGATGATTGAAGAAGTAAGAAGACAGTTTAAAACAATTCCTGGAATCTTAGAAGGAAAAGGAAAGCCAGATTATAAATCCTGCGTAGCAATCTCTACACAGGCAGCATTAAAAGAAATGCTTCTCCCAGGTGTTATGGCAGTACTTGCACCAGTATTTATCGGCGTTGTACTTGGACCTGATGCGCTTGGCGGACTTCTTGGCGGTGCATTAGTAACAGGTGTTATGCTCGCGATTTTCATGTCAAACTCCGGTGGAGCATGGGATAATGCGAAGAAATACATTGAAGATGGACATCACGGCGGAAAGGGAAGCGAAGCACATCGTGCGGCAGTAGTTGGTGATACAGTAGGTGATCCATTCAAGGATACTTCAGGACCTTCTATTAATATCCTTATTAAGCTGATGACAATTGTATCATTGGTATTTGCACCATTGTTCCTCAAAATCGGAGGATTATTCTAAAGTCCTGATTTGTGAGGCTGCGGAGCAGACGAACTCCTGAAGATAAATGGTGTGCATCCCGTCAAATCTTTCTCAAAATAAATTCTGAGTTTGCATAGGCAGCCAAAGACAGCTCCCAAAGAGAGAGCATACCCTATATTTGTGGCCTCGGAGCAAAGGTTGGATGCGAGCGGTTAAGCGAACATTCAACCTGCAGCGACTAAAGTCACAAATATAGGGTATTGTCTCTCTTTGAGAGCGTCTCCTTTGCTTGCGGCAAATCAGGATTTTTAATCAAATAACTGAGCTTCTCTGATTACTACATTTTTATTTTTATTCCAGATAGAGTTAAATTCTCTTCCACTTAACGGTGCTGCTCCCACTCCAACTTCAATGGTAATGCATGGAATATTTCTTTTATAGAGGAAGTATTCTCGAGAGCATCCTCTTGCTACAGAAATGGATTCAGTTGGCATAAGATGATATCTTGTAAGACTTTTTGCTAATTTGTACATTCTTGTTGTTATATTTCTTACTTTTTTAGTTGCGCGGCTGGCACATCTTCCATAAAGAATAGAACCTGTAGAATGATAGCTGACAACGCCTGCGATTTTCCCTCTTCTCTCAATACGATTTACCCATTTTACAAGTGCCTGTACTTCTTTTTCACTGGCTGCTTTGGGACCTCGATAACCGGAGGAACCTTTTTTACCGGCCTTTTTAAATGCTACCTTCCAGTTACGATTTAAATCTACACCTCTTGCATTGGCTTTCCATTTACTGGAACTTCCGCCCATCCTTCTTAAACCATTTCTAAGACTTTTATTACGAATAGCGTTAAATCCCTTCTGACTAATGGCTGTTCCATCTGGATTACAGGAGGGTACATAGTGAATTGCTACCTTATTTAAAGTAGCTGAAACTTTTTTGCCATTTATTTTCTTATTATAATTATTCAGATAATATTCAATTTGTTTCATGCATAACTGCACTGTCATATGTTCTCTTGCATGAAGATTCCCAATCACAAGAAGATGCTTCTTTGCGTTTGGATTTCCAATCACAACTTCATATAAATTCCTTTTATCCGCAGTTTTACCGATTACATTTACCTGACAATGATCTTTATATTTTTTCTGCAATTGTTTTAAATCAGTTTTTAGTTCTTTATAACTATAATTTTTCTTTCCTCCAGAAACAATAGCGGCATTAACGGTCAATCCCTGTGTTGTAAATGCGATACAGCACACCATTAACATGGCAAATACTCCGCTTAAGATTCTTTTTATGTTGCTTTTTTTCATCTTTCTCTCCTATTTTCCTCTGCAATAGTTCTTATTTTTTCTTAGTATATGCCTTAACAAAATTGTATACAAGACATGCTGCAACAATGACTGCCGCCATTGTAAAAAAATCTCCAATTGTCATACTAGCACCTCCTTTATAAAATATCTTATATTTAAATATTTTTATATTTCCGCAATAACGATATCATGTAAAAAGTATATCATATTTACTAAGAAAATAATAGAATCAGGCAAAAAGAGCACAAAAAAAGAGAGCATCCTGACTACTAATTCTAGATGCTCTCCGCTAATGATTTTCAATTATGTCCAACGGACTATACCTCCTATTTCCCTTTTAACTCTAAGCTAATCTTCCGTGGTCTGTATTATTCGTTATCAGTTTTCCTTCTATCTTCTACAAAAGGATTATGATTTATAATACACCTGCTTCCAATCCCTTAAAATCTCCGGTTATATTATTCATCTCTTTTTTGGGCGATTATTCTTCTGAATTCTAAGCTGATTCCCTGGATTCTCTAAGTTCTTCTCTTTTTACTACTACCTGAAGTGCTATCTCTTGATATTAATCACTCGCAACCATCAAACTTTCAAATCTGCAATCTCACTTAAATTCGATAGCTTATGTTTTTGTCGGTCTGTACCTCCTGCTATGATATCGTTTCGAGTCTTAGCTTAAGTTTTTGTTGGACCGTACCCCCTATATTAGTATCGTTTCCTAAATCTTAACTTAACTATTTGGTGGTCTGTACCTCCTGTTTAGTATCGTTTCCTGAATCTTAACTTAACTGTTTGGTGGTCTGTACCTCCTATATTAGTATAGTTTCTTAAATCTTAAACTTAACTTTCTGGTGGTCTGTACCTCCTATTATTAATATGTTACTAATCTGAATTATAACTTATGTTTTTGGTGGTCCGTACCTCCTTCTGGCTTATTTAAATTCTGAAATTAATTTTAATCTGTTTGCACTCTCACCTCTTTTTCATGATAAAAGCAAAACCTATAATTTCAAAATCTATATGATGGACTGTGCCGTCCGTTCTTTGTTTATGTCTGTATTATAAAGCAGGATTCTTATTTTGTCAACACTATTTTTATATTTTTCTCTGATTTTCTAAATTCAATATTTTATCATCTGTTTTTTTAGTTTTCACTGAATTCATTTTATTATTGTCAGAATATTCAATCTTTTTAAAAATCACAACTATCTGACGGGGTGTACAGATTGTAGGAATGATTTTTCAAACACGCTCTAAAACTATTATCATATGCCATTACGATAATGGTTTAAATGTCAATCCAACAAGTTTTCATTTCCCAGACATTCTGTATTCTCCTGTCCTCTCCCCAAAATCCCTCCAACTGGTTTCTCGAGCTTCCAACGAGCAGAACTCAGGCTTTTATATGAAATTTTTTCTGCATTTCTTTTCTTCCCCACAATTCTACTTCATTTCTTTTGGCGAGATCTCTGGCACTTTTCGTAAAGTTGCTATTTGTAACAACCATTGCCCGATCAGCTTTGTAATAAGCAATAGAACCAACAACTTCCTGAACAGCCGCAATTCCCACATTTCGCTCATAGCGTTTTGCCTGAACAACAATCTTTTTTCCCCATTTGCGAAGAACAAGATCTGCTCCATAGTCGTGGCTATAACTTGTGAGTGTAACATGATAACCGAGATGCCGGAACTGGACAGTGAGATAACGTTCAAATGCTCTACCATTTAATTTGTCAATATTTTTCATTTTCATATGGAGATAGTAAAGCGTGTGTAATCGTCTAATAAACTGGAAAATGCAAAAAGCACACAGAAAAGAACAGCCAACTGCTATTTCTCCCTGTCTCTGCATATAAAATGTATATCCCTGCAAAAATGTGTATATAATTCCGGCTACCCAAAGCCATTTTATAATGTCAAAATGTCTCATTTATCTTTTGCCTTTCTGAAAATATATCTTTAAATTATACACTATACATGTAAAAAATGCTAATCTTCATATTTACATTTCAAGAAAATTATGGTAATATATTCCTTGTAAATAACCATTAGGTATATAGTTTAGAAAGGATGGTGTCAAATTGGCAATTAAAAATAACGTAAAACCAGACACTGTACTAAAGACTTTCTGGAAGAATAATCAGCGGTTTGCAGATTTAGCATATGATAGCAGATTCTCTTATTTACTTAAAGGAATACAACGAGATAACAGCTAAAAACAGAAATGAAAAAAATTTTGATACATCCGATGAATTTTTATCCGGCCTACAAAAAAGTGACCGTTTACATCCAGTAATAAGCTTGTGCATATACTATGGAAAAGAAGACATGAGAATGAGTCTGCCTGGGAAACTAAATTTCGAAGGATTGACACAAAAATCCATAAGAAAAAATTATTA
>OLPE01000053.1_pt1 | contig 129051 bp, 38 predicted proteins | sample 1671901 | NCBI WGS metagenome assembly OLPE01 (sample SAMEA3136624, study PRJEB25190) | human gut metagenome | biome: human gut; feature: human-associated habitat; material: faeces | place: Austria | collected 2013 | reverse complement strand
CTGTACCGCATCAAAAGATAACTACTGACACGACCGAATTTAAGTATTATGAGATTGACAACAAAGGCCGAATGGTAATTAAGAAATTGTATTTAGACCCATTTCTTGATATGTTTAATGGTGAAGTGTTAAGCTATGGTATAAGCAAAACTCCATCAGCGGCAAGTGTTTTATCGGCACAGAAACAAGCAATAGAAATAACATCTGATTGCCCATACAGAAGAACATTCCATTCAGACAGAGGTTGGGCATATCAAATGGGTGCATATTCCTCTGTTCTTAAAGAAAACAAAATATTTCAAAGTATGTCTCGGAAAGGAAATTGTTATGATAACTCTGTGATGAAAAATTTCTTTGGAATATTAAAGCAGGAAATGTATTATGGAACTACATATTACAGCTTTGAAGAGCTTAAAGATGCTATTGAAAGATATATAAAATATTACAACGAGAAAAGAATAAAAGAAAAACTTGGGTGGATGAGTCCGGTTGAGTATCGGCTCAACACCTTGGCTGCATAAAAATAGCGTAGCAGTCGTTAAAACTACTACGCTATAAAAAGTCTAACTTTTGGGGGTCACATCACTTTGCAGTCCCTTTATTTTATCCTCGTCTTAGCTTTTGTATGCGTATATCTTCCCCGTAAAATTTGTACATCATAAAATATTCATACAATCTTGAAGTAAAACGCATACTGTACATTTTTGTAATTTCGCTTATTTGCAAATTAGTATTAATAATAATCTTTTTATTATTCGCTGTACGCTCGTTAATAACGTCAAATAAAAACGCAAGATTATTTTTATTAAACGGCTCTGTACCCAAATCATCAATTATAAGCAAATCAGCCTTATATATATTATCAATAACAGACCTGTCGGTATTTCTGCCAAACTTATAATCTTCATTTATTGAAAACAGTTTTGTTGCTCTTATGTAGATAACCATTTTGCCCTTATCCATAAGTTCTTTTGCAATGGCACTTGATAAAAATGTTTTTCCCAAACCTGTCGAGCCGTAAAAAACAAGGCCTTTGGTTTCATTATCAAAATTATCGCAGAAACGTTTACAGTTATTATATATCTTCGTCATATTATCATACACCGAAACACCGTTTTCACCGACATCTTTTGAATAATAATCAAACGAAAATGTATCAAAATTTTGTGTTTTTATTGTTTCTTCTATATTTGACACTGAATATGCCGCATTTATAAGTTTCTGTTTAAAGCACTGACATTTTTTGCCGTCTTTATCATAGCCTGTATCACTGCAATTTTCACACTTATATTTATATTTATTATAATCGGCAGAAATTCCGTTTACTTTTAACAGATTACTCTTTTCATTTTCTAGTTTTCTTAGATTTTCTTTAAAATCTCTGTTATATTCATCAGCCTTATCGGGATTTTTAAATATTCTTTTAGTATTCTCCATACCGCATTGAAAAATCTCTCTGTCAATTTCAGCCACTCGCGGAATTTTTTTATTAACTTCTTCAATACGTTTTTTTCTTTCATTAGCCGCACTGATACGAAGTTCTTCGTACTCATTCATTATATGGTTTAAAGTTTGTTCGTCAGCCATTTTTTTCACCTGCCAATATATCAAGTATTTCGTCTTTTTTCTTCAATATTTCATCAAAACGTCTTATATATTCAAGAGGGTCTTTAAAATTAAACACTCTCTCAATTCTGTCGTCCATAACAATTTTAGTAGAACCACCGCCACCGAGTGCAATAATAGTCTGTTTTTCCTCCATAATGTTTATGTTATATGTACTCATACAGCCGTCTTTTGCATAACCGACATTTTCAAGATTACCCGAAATATTTTTTTGACGATACATATAATAAGGCTTTCTTCCTGTTTTCTCCATATGTTTTTGAGTATACGAAAGCATTTCGTTCATATCATTTGCTTTTGCAAGCTCCGCATCTGAAAATCTGAGTGAAGCCGCTCTTTTTACGCACATTGAATGAACGGTTATATTTTCAGGATCAAGTTTAATTACTTCATCAAGACTGTACTTGAACATATCAACGGTTTCTTCCGGTAAACCGGCTATAAGGTCCATATTAATATTGTCAAAGCCCATTTTTCTTGCCATTTCAAAGCATTTTCGCACCATATCGGGAGTATGCTTTCTGCCGACTCTTTTCAAAGTCTGTTCGTTCATAGTCTGCGGATTAATGCTTATTCTGTTGACACCGCCCTTTTTTGCCTCATACAATTTATCCTTTGTTATTGTATCCGGTCTGCCTGCCTCAAGAGTAAATTCCTTTATTTTTGAAAAATCAAAATTTGCTTTCAATCTGTCAAATATTGCTTTTAAGTGGTGCGGTTCAAGAGTTGTCGGTGTTCCGCCGCCTATATATATATTTTCAACATATGCACCCATTTTATCAATTACTTCCGCAGTTTTATCAATCTCCAAAAGCAATTTATCCACAAACGAATCCATATATTTTCCGCTTACGCGTATATCTGTTGAAACAAATGAACAATACAAACATCTTGTCGGACAAAAAGGTATGCCGATATATATACTTACTGAATTTTCGCCGATTTCGTCAAGCAAAATCTTTTCATTCTTTGCAACCTTATATGCAAGGTCAATCTTTTCATCGGACACTTCATAAATTTTTTTTAATATTTCAACTACTTCACTGTCACTGTGACCTTCTTCCATAAGTTCACGGACAATTTTAGCCGGACGAATACCGCACATTACTCCCCAAGGAAGATTTATATGCTTAATTTTTTCCGCCGCGTGACAAAACGACTTTGTACATGACGCGGTAAATATCTTTTTTATAAACTGTGCCTTTTGATTTTCAGTATCAAAATCATAATAGAAATCGTCAAAATATGTATCGCCGTTATAGATTATCTCCGTATACACGTTTATAACTTTATCCTTATATTCAAAGTTTGAATACACATATATATCTTCGTTCATATCAAAATAAAGCTTATAAAAAAGCTTCATTTCGTAATCACATTCATAACCGTTTTGAATAATTAACATTTTTTATTCCTTTATATACATATTATACTTTTTCTCATACCCAACAGAACTCTGTCCGCCGTGTCCCGGAAAAACTTCTGTATCATCATCAAGCGTATATATTCTTGTCTTTATTGATTTTACAAGAATATCCCCGTCACCTGTCGGCAAATCACTTCTGCCGACACTTCTCAAAAACAATGTATCGCCCGTAAACAATTTTTCATTATTTATCAAATAACATACGCCGCAATTTGTATGACCGGGCGTATAGATACATTTGATATTAAGTCCGTCAATATTAAGTTCTTCATTATCTTTCAAAACAATATCAGACTTTTTAGCCGACAATTCATAACCCAGTCCCGAATACGACAAATTAATGTCCGGGTCTGTTATATTTATGCTTGCCTTATCGCCGGAAACAAGTTTAGCGCCTGTTTTTTCACGAAGCTGTTCCATATCTGAAATATGGTCATAATGACAATGAGTTATAAGCACATATTTTATATTAACTCCGTCGTCCTGAGCCGCTTTCAATATTCCGTCACACTTATATCCCGGATCAATCACAAGACCGTTCTTTGTATTTTCATCATAAACTATATAAGTATTTTCATCTGTATAATAATTATTGACTGTCTTAATCTTCATAAAGCACCTCTTAGTTATAAAGTCTTACAGGAAGAATCATATAAATATAAGAGTCGTCACCCTCTACGCTCTTTATAAAGCAACCGCTTGTCGGAGCAGAAAATTCCATCTTAACCTTTTCTTCGTCACAAGCACTCAATGCGTCAAGCAAAAATCTACAGTTAAACCCAATCAAAAGGTTATCACCGTCAAGCTCAACAGGTACTGTGTCATTAACCTGTCCCTTACCTGTTATACAAGAAACGTCAATCTTATCATAGCCGATATTAAAACGTACAGGAACTTTATTTTCAGATTTTGCCGATATATCATCGTTAATCAAAAGCAACGCTCTTTCCAAGCTGTCTGTAATAAGGCTCTTTTCAACAACTACGTTTAACGTATTTACCACCGATATAATCGCGTCATACTTCAAAAATTCGCCGTCAAGCAATCTCGAATAAACCTGATAATATCCAAAATCAAACAAAACAGTTCTGTCCGATACTATAATATCAACATTTTCTTCATCATCTTTAAGAATTTTCAAAAGTTCGCGGAGTGTCATACCCGGAACAACAAGTTTATTGTTTTCAACATTATCATTTATTTCTTCTTTAACAACAGCAAGTCTGTGACCGTCTGACGCAACAACGTTAAGATAATTGTTTTTAATCTCAAACAATGCACCGGTCAAAACAGGCTTTTTACCCTCATTTTGAGAAACAAACGCTATTGTCTTTCTTATAAGCTTTTTAAGTACGTCCTGTGTAATCGAAAATCTGAACTTTTCTTCAAGTATAGGTGCGTCGGGAAATTCATCCGGAGCAATACCCTGAATATTAAATTCACTTGAACCGCTCTTTATTTTAGTAACATAGTTAGACGGATTAACACTTATAGTAACATCACCGTCAGGAAGTCTTCTTACAATTTCACCGAACATCTTTGAAGCAAGTGCAATAGTACCGCCCTCTGTAACTGTACATTCGGTATTATATTCTATACATATATCAATATTGTTACCTGTAAAAACAACATTACCGTCACCGTTAGCATCAATCTTAATACATTCAAGTATAGGTAAAGATGTCTTTGGAGCAATAGCTCTTTGAACAGTATTTATTATATCAACAAGTTGTGGTTTACTGCATACTAATTTCATTTTAATTATCTCCTTGTGTATAAATTTATCAACATATCACTGCAATTTTGTTTTTCATATATATTTATATATAAATAATATATAATATAATAGTAGTAGTAGTAGAGAGCGTGGATTGATGGAAAAGTCATTTCAGAGTGCATATACAAGCCATATTTTATCAACACATACAGTATGTATTGGCGGTGGATAACTTTGGATAACCCAAATCTGATTTTTTACTGAAATTTCCTTATTCAGAAATCCACACGTTATCAACAACTTATCCCTACATTTATCCCTCGTTATAATTTAGGTCTTTTAATATGTAATTTACATCTGATTTAATCGTACTGTTAGTATCGATGCTTTCCTCTATTTTTTCAATGTTATGTCCTACTGTTGTTCGGTCTTTTCCGAACTCTTTACCTATGTTTGTATCGTTCATATTTAAAATCTTTCGGCAAAGGTACATTGAAATTTGTCTTGGAACTACTATTTCTTTTGTCTTAACTTTACCGGTAATATCCGACTCTGAAATATTATAAAAAGTAGAAACTTTTTTTATAATATTCTGAGGAGTTACTGTTTCGCTCTTCGGAATTAATTTTTTCAGAACTTCTTCCGCAAAATCTTTTGTTATTTTACATTTTTTAAATTCCGACATTGATATGATTTTAAGAAGTGCACCTTCAAGTTCACGGACACTTGAACGAATATGCTCCGCTACATATAATAATGCATCTTCATCAATTTCTTTATTATGTTCCAAAGCCTTCTGCTGAAGAATTGCAACTCTTGTTTCAAAGTTAGGTACAGATACATCAATGGTAAGACCTTGACCGAATCTTGTTCTTAAACGGTCCTCAAGAGTTTTCAGTTCATTCGGAAGTCGGTCACTTGTCAAAACAATTTGTTTCTTTGAATTAAAGAGTTCATTAAAGGTATGGAAAAATTCGTCCTGTGTAGCCTCTTTATTTTTCAAAAATTGAACGTCGTCCACTAAAAGTGCGTCGGCGGCTCTGTATTTATTTCTGAATTTATCGCCTGTTTTTTCTCTGATTGATGTGATAAATTCATTCATAAAGTTTTCACTTGAAACATATATTATCTTTGCATTTGGATTATTAGCTTTAATCTTATTACCGATTGCCTGCATTAAGTGTGTTTTTCCAAGTCCGCTGTTACCGTAAATAAAAAGAGGATTATTGCTTTCACCCGGATGATTGGCAACTTGTTCTGCGGCGGTATACGCATATAAATTTGAAGAACCCTGTACAAAATTTTCAAATGTATACTTTGAATTTAAACCGTCACTGCTTATTATTTCACTGTTGTCGTATTCCGAGTTTTGTTTAGATTCTATTTCTTGCTTTAACTCGTTTGCGTCACCGACCAAAACAGCAAGTGAAATCTTTGCACCCGTAACTTTTTCAAGTGATGATTCGATGTATTTTTTGTAACGGTATTCTACAAGATTTTTATTAATAGAAGTAGCTACGGAAATAGTAAAAGTCGAGTTTTCAAAACATACGGGAACTGCTGTTTTTATATGTATATTAAATCCGACAGGAGATACATTGCCTTCAAGATTTTCAAGAACTTGATTCCAAATCTCTAACATATCCATATCTATTATTTTCCTCCTTTTTTTCATTATTGTTAACAAATTGTATTAAAATCAAACATATCGCCATTATATTTAAGTCTACACTCTATAATATCAAATTTAAGTAAATTAATCAAGAAAAATATTGAGATTTTTTTAAGTTTTATGTATAATGAAATTAATACAAAACTATAGGAAGGAATGATGAAATGTGCCGAGATATAAAGTTTTTGCGGCAATAGACTTGGGTTCTACGGAAATAACAATGAAAATAGCGGAAGTTTCCAAGAAAAACGGTATTTCAGTGCTTGATACAGTTAAATATGATTTGTCGATAGGCAAAGAATCGTATGCAGTCGGAAAAATAAGCTATAACCTTGTGGACAAGATATGTAATTGCTTTGAAGAATATTTAAGAATAATGAAAAGCTACGGAGTTGACGAATACGTCTGTTATGCAACGACTGCCGTAAGAGAGGCGTCAAACAGTGAGTATATAATTGACCAGATTAATATAAGAACGGGGATAAAGGTCACTATTATATCAAATGAAGAGGAAAGATTTTTGCATAACAAGGCATTTGCACTTAACAACAGCTATTTTGACGATATTATCGAGGCAGGTGCTGTTTTGGTCGATGTTGCATCGGGAAGTGTGCAGGTATCACATTATGAACAGTCTAAACTTAAATTTTCTCAAAACCTGCCTATGGGTTCACTTCGTGTACTTGAAAATCTTTCAACGGTTAAAAACAGTACAACCTCTTTTTCAAGTGTGCTTGAGGATTTTATTAAGGCAGGTATCAATAACTATAAAAATGTATTCTACAAAAATCCAAACTATAAGTATTTCGTAATAATGGGTAATCAAGTAAGATATATCAAAAAAATCTGCGGTATAAGTTCGGACAGCATAACAGAAGAAAATATAGATGATGTATACAAGATTATATCTGAATACGGTCCGCAATATGTGGAGGACAAGTACGAAGTACCTTATGATATTGCAAAGCTGATGATGCCGTCAATTCTTTTCTATAAGATGTTTATGTCAAAAGACAAAAATAAGATAATCATTGCACCTGAAATATCACTTGTTGACGGAATACTTGTCGAATATGTCGAAAAAAATGCTTATACGCATACAAAGCACATATTTACAGATGATATTATATCAAGTGCAAAATATTATGCAGGCAAATATGATGTAAGCCACCGCCATTATACTAAAATTATGGAGTTCGGAGTAAATATAATGGCAACGCTTTCTAAAAAGTTCGGACTTTCAAAGCGTCACACGGTATTGCTTAAAGTTGCGTCAATATTTGCGGATACGGGTTACTATATAAATATAAACGATTACAGCAAATACTCATACGACATTGTAAAATCAAATCCTATTATAGGTTTGTCACAAAAGGAACACGAAGTAATATCTGGTGCGGTGCTGTTCCAAAACGGTATTTTTGATTTTAATGAATACAACGTATATTCAAAGAACAGAAGATTGCTTATTTCAAAACTTGCGGCAATACTTTCACTTGCCAAGTCACTTGATGTTGAATACAATCAAAAAATAGACGAAATCAAAACATCAATAAGAAACGGAATACTTACGATAACCGCTTATACGGACAGTGATATAAGTCTTGAAGAACGTGAATTTAATATAGCACAGGAATTTTTTGAAGAAGTGTTCGGTATCAAAGCTGTACTTGTGAAGAAAGGATTGAAATGATTATGCAGGACTATAATAAAAGCGAAAATTATATAAACAGAGAACTTTCTTGGCTTGATTTTAATTTGCGTGTATTACATGAAGCAAGGGATAAAGAAAATCCGTTGTTTGAAAGACTTAAATTTCTTGCCATAACAAGCTCAAATCTTGATGAATTTTTTATGGTGCGTGTTGCGTCACTTAAAAATATGGAGATTTCCGACTATAAGAAAAAAGACGCGTCCGGACTTACACCTCACGAACAGCTTGAAAAAATATCTGAAAAAACTCATAATATGGTTGATATGCAGTATAGCACATATGAAAAATTACTTCTGCCGCAGCTGGCTGTTGAAAACATATCAATCTTAAACAGAAATCAGCTTTCTGAAGAACAAAAGAAATTTATTGAAAAGTATTTCAAAAATGAAATATACCCTGTTTTGACGCCTATGGCGGTTGATTCGTCAAGACCGTTTCCGCTTATTCAAAATAAGGTGCTTAACATTTGTGCACTTATAAAAAAGGAAAACAAGGAGCAGGCTTTTGCAACGGTACAGATACCGTCAGTATTTAAACGTATAGTAAAACTTCCGTCTGAAAACGGCAAAAAACAATTTATTCTGCTTGAAGAAATAGTACAGGAGTTTTTGCCTATGCTGTTTATGGGTTATGACGTGCTTTGCTCATACTCATACAGAGTTATGCGTGACGCGGATATTCCTATTGATGAGGACGACAGTGAAGATTTGCTTATCGAAATTGAAAAGAGCCTTAAGGAACGTGAAAGAAGCGGTGTAATCCGTCTTGAAGTGGACAGTAAGGTTAAAAGTGAATTGCTTTCAATTTTAAAGAAAGAATTGAAGGTTAAGAATGATGATATTTATAAAATCAACGGACCTATCGATTTTACTTTCTTGAATAAGCTGTATTCGGAGGACGGATTTGACAAGTATAAATATAAGCCGTTTAAATCACAGGTAAGACCTGAACTTAAAAATGTTGATTTATTTGAAAAAATCCGTGAGGGTGATATACTTCTTCATCACCCGTATGACAGTTTTTCAACAATAGTTGATTTGATAAAACAGGCGGCAGTTGATGAAAATGTGCTTGCAATTAAACAGACGTTGTACAGAGTAAGCGGTAATTCTCCGATTATAGAGGCACTTTCGCGTGCGGCGGAAAACGGTAAGCAAGTGAGCGTACTTGTTGAATTAAAGGCAAGATTTGATGAAGAAAACAATATTATTTGGGCGAGAAAACTTGAAAAAGCCGGTTGTCACGTTATATACGGACTTTTAGGACTTAAAACACATTCAAAGATTACCGAAATAGTAAGACGTGAGGAGGACGGTATCAGAAGATATGTTCATCTCGGAACGGGTAACTATAACGATATAACCGCAAATTTCTATACCGATATGGGACTTTTGACTTGTTCAAAACCAATCGGTGATGACGCCGGTGCATTCTTTAATATGATTTCGGGATTTTCAGAGCCGTCACACTGGAACAAACTTATTCTTGCACCTTTATGGCTAAGAAAAAAGACGGAAGAAATGATTGAACGTGAAATTAAACACGCAAAAGAAGGACGTAAAGCAAGAATTGTCGCAAAGGTGAATTCGCTTGTTGACCCTAAAATTATTGAACTTTTATATAAAGCAAGTTGCAGCGGTGTTAAGATTGATTTGATTGTGCGCGGAATTTGTGCCTTGAGAGCAGGTGTAAAGGATTTGTCGGAAAACATTACGGTTCGTTCTATTATCGGCAGATACCTTGAACATACAAGAATATATTATTTCTATAATGACGGTCAAGAAAATGTGTTCTGTGCAAGTGCTGATTGGATGCAGAGAAATCTTAACAGACGTGTTGAAATAATGTTCCCTATTGATGATGAAAATTTGAAAAAAGAAGTTATAAACGTGCTTGATGTACAGCTTAGCGATACAATGCGTGCACATATTCAGCATGACGGTGTTTATACAAAAGACAGACGCGGAAAGAAAAAACTTGACTGTCAGGAATATTGTATGGAACAGGCTGTTGAACGTGCAAATAAGGTTGTTGAAAAAAAGACGTCAAGGGTGTTTATACCTAAAATGAAACCGGAAGAAGAATAAGAAGGACAGATTATGAAAAATGTTTTGATAACAGGCGGAAGTCGCGGAATCGGCAAGGCTTGTGTATATGAATTTTCAAATAACGGATACAGAGTGTTTTTGAATTATAACAAAAGCAGTGATGAGGCGGAAAAGATAAAAAATGAAACAGGTGCGGTTATGGTAAAAGCAGATGTTTCAGACTCTAAACAAGTAAATGGTATGGCTGAATTTATTCACACAAATTACGGTAAAATAGATGTAATTGTGAATAATGCAGGTATTTCACAACAAAAATTGTTTACAGATATAACTGAAAATGATTGGGACAGAATGTTTGATGTGAATATGAAAAGTATGTATCTCGTTACAAAGGCTTTTGTTGATGATATGATTTATAAACATAGCGGTAAAATTATTAATATTTCGTCAATGTGGGGTGTTACGGGCGGCAGCTGTGAGGTTCATTACAGTGCCGCAAAGGCGGCGGTTATAGGCTTTACAAAAGCACTTGCAAAGGAGCTGGGGCCGTCGGGTATATGCGTAAATTGTGTTGCACCCGGAGTTATTGAAACTGAAATGAACAGCCATTTGACAAAAGAAGATTTTGATTGCCTTTGTGAAGAAACACCGCTTGAACGACTCGGTAAACCGGAGGAGATTGCAAAGACGGTAAGATTTCTTGCAAGCGAAAATGCGGATTTTATAACAGGTCAGGTTGTCAACGTTGACGGCGGTATGGTGATATGATTAAAAGGGATTATCCACGATAATCCCTTTTTTCGTGGAGTAAAAATAATCGTAGGGGCGGTCATTGGCCGCCCGTGTAAAATTAGAAAAGGGGCGACCAATGTGATCGTCCCTACAGAAAGAAAAAGGTTAGATAAAAAAGGACGTCGAGGGCACCGTCCCATATGAACTATATATTTATGATAAGTTAAAAAATGAGTAAGCTCGAAAGTTATAAAAATCCACTCCACAGTCAACTGCGTTGCCAGTTCCCCTCGATGGGAGCAAAAAACCTCTTCTTGAGGAGAGGTGTCACGAAGTGACGGAGTGGTGGAAAACGATACGATAAAAAATTACAGTCATATGAAAATATGAACAAGCCACCACATAGTCAACTGCGTTGACAGCTCCCCCTCAATTGGAGCCATACAAAAGCCTCTCATTAAGGAGAGGTGTCACAAAGTGACGGAGTGGTGGAAAACGATACGATAAAAAATGACAGTCATATGAAAATATGAACAAGCCACCCCACAGTCAACTGCGTTGACAGCTCCCCTCAATTGGAGCCGTAAAAAAAGCCTCTCCTTGAGGAGAGGTGTCACGAAGTGACGGAGTGGTGGAATAAAAAAAGAAATGCCGAAAGGCATTTCTTAAAATGAGCAAATCTATAAGCCGGGTTCTGTATTAGATAATCATCTATCTCGACGTACAGTTACCTATACGCTCAAGCCTTTCAAGGGAACACGCCGAGCAAGCTTAACATTCCCAAAGTTGCTTCAGGTGGGGTTTACACGGGAATTCAGTTGCCATCTTCCCTGTGCGCTCTTACCGCACATTTCCACAATCACCTTAATAAATCAAGGCATTTATTTTCTGTTGCACTATCCTTAAAGTCACCTTTACCGGCCGTTAGCCGGCACCCTGCTCTGTGAAGCCCGGACTTTCCTCACCGTAAACGGCGCGATTATCTGACTTACTCTTAAAATATTATACAATATATTTTAAATTATGTCAAACAAGTTTAAAAATATCCTTATTTTCTGATTTTATTATCTCAATATCAGTATCCTTCAAAATATCTTCAAATATATCCATAACACATATTTCAGTAGGATAATGACCTGCGTCAATGACGCATATTCCAAGTTCGGTCATATCAATCATATTATGATACTTCATATCACCTGTTATAATAACGTCCGCACCCTTTTCAAATGCAAGCGGAATAATTTCACTGCAGCTGCCCGATGCAACCGCAACTGTATTAATATCCTTTTCAAAATCGCCGGAAACACGCAAAAAAGGTGTGCCGAGTATCTTTTTACAATGTTCTGTAAAATCACCTAATTTAATCGTTTTTTCAAGTCTGCCGTATCGTCCCAAACCTGCCGATGAATCATCGGTATGTTGGTCAAGTATTTTAACATCTGTAAGTTCAAACATTTCGGCAAGTTTATCATTTATACCGCCTTTAGCTGTATCCATATTAGTATGAGCGGCGAAAAGCGGTATATTATTTTCAATAAGCAATTTAAGCATTTGTCCCACAGATGTGGAATAATCAATTCTCTTTATACCGCCAAGCAGTATTGGGTGATGTGAAATAATCATATCGGCATTTTTGGATATAGCCTCTTTAACGGTATTGATATTTGTATCAAGCGTTACAAATACCTTTTTTACGTCCTTATTTTTATCACCGCACAAAAGACCGACATTATCCCATGAATACGCCAATCTTTCGGGACATATATTCTCAATTATTTTAATTATTTCTTTAGCTTTCATATTTATTCAATTCCTTTAGCCAGTATTTATATTTATTGAGTTTATTCTCGTCAACGTCTTTTGAATTTTCAAGACCTGTTATAACCTTGACAAATTCACGATGTTTTTTATCATAGAGATTTTTATAATACTTATGATTTACAAGATATTTCGGTAAATGATATTCAATATCGTTATCAAATTCCTTTTGAGGTTTATTTATAACATTCATTATATTATATACCTTAAATCCCTCAATGGCAATATCTTCGTCCGTAATAGAAAAGCCGTTTGAAATAAGATACTTTCTAAGCTCATATTGTGCATTCATCGGTTGAAGTACAAGATTACATTCTCTCGCCTTTTCTGTATCTGCACTTAAAATCTCACTGATAAGCTGACCGCCCATACCGGCAATTATAACGGTGTCAACCTCACCTTTTTCAATAACTGAAAGACCACTGCCAAGCCTTACCTCAATTTTATCAGAAAGTTTATGCTTTTCAACATTAGCTTTTGCAATATCAACCGGTCCTTGTCTTACATCGCCTGCAATAACATATTCGGCTAAATCATTTTTAACAAGATAAATAGGAATATATGCGTGGTCAGTACCAATATCGGCGATTCTATTTCCTTTTGTATGGTCTATTATACATTTTAAACGTGGTGTAATCATAAATAATTACCTCCGAGATTCAAATAAATTAGTTTATACGGTTATCCTACAAGTTATACACACGGTGTGGATAACTTTCAAGGTGTTATAAACAACAAAAAACGCCTTAAAACCGTAATTTGTGGTGAGTTATCATCAGTTATCCACACTTTTTCCACGTATTTGTGTAATATTTGTAACAATAATGTAATATTAAAATGTAAACCTTAAAAAATCGCATATTTACGCGATTTTTTATAAACGGTAATAATTACACACTGTGTGGATAACTGTGTGGATAACGTGGATAACTCAAAATAAATGGCTTGTCTACGTCATTTTTAAGTGGATAAGTGGTAAAATTAAGGTGTTGATAAGTCAAATTTAACCATAAATTAGTTTACATAATACCACAACTATATCTTGTGTTACAGAAATATTACAAACACAATATAGGTTATCAACACAAACGTGGAAAAATTAATTTCAACTGTTTTGTAATGTTGATAAATACAATAATAGGCAAGCCATGGCTTGCCTATTTACAAAAATCAAAATTACTTAGAAATCTTATCTGTACCCATATAAGGAACAAGAACTTCAGGAACTGTTACAGTACCGTCCTCATTCTGATAATTTTCAAGAATTGCGGCAACAGTTCTGCCGACTGCAAGACCTGAGCCGTTAAGTGTATGAACAAATTGAGCCTTATCCTTTGGTGTTTCCTTATATTTGATGTTAGCACGTCTTGCCTGATAATCTTCAAAGTTTGAACATGAAGAAATTTCAACATATCTGCCGTAGCTTGGCATCCATACTTCAATATCATATGTCTTAGCCGATGAGAAACCAAGGTCACCTGTTGACAAGCATACAACTCTGTAAGCAAGTCCAAGCTTTTGAAGTAGCTTTTCAGCGTCGTTTGTAAGTTTTTCAAGTTCGTCATAGCTTGTTTCAGGCTTTACAAACTTAACAAGTTCAACTTTGTTGAATTGGTGCTGTCTGATAAGACCTCTTGTGTCACGGCCTGCACTGCCTGCCTCTGCTCTGAAACATGCTGAGTAAGCTGTATATTTAATAGGAAGTTGGTCACCGCTTAGAATTTCATCTCTGTGAAGATTTGTTACAGGAACTTCTGCCGTAGGAATTAGGAAGAAGCCGTTGTTTACAACCTTAAATGCGTCCTCTTCAAATTTAGGCAGCTGACCTGTACCTGTCATTGATGCTCTGTTTACCATATACGGTGGGAAGATTTCAGTATAGCCCGATTCTTCTGTGTGAGTATTAAGGAAGAACTGAATAACGGCTCTTTCAAGTCTTGCACCAAGACCTTTATATACTGTGAAACGAGTACCGGCAATTTTTGTACCGCGTTCAAAATCAAGAATATCAAGGTCTGTACCGATATCCCAGTGAGCCTTTGGTTCAAAATCAAACTTTCTCGGTTCAGAGAACTTTCTAAGTTCAACGTTTTCTGTATCGTCCTTACCTACCGGAACTTCAGGATTAGGAATATTAGGAATCCTTAGCATAAAGTTTCTTAGCTGTTCGTCAATATCCCTTACCTTTTCATCGTCAGCTTTAATATCATTACTCAATTCCTTCATTTCGGCAAAAATTTGGTCTGTATTTTCACCGTTTTTCTTCATTTGAGGAATTTGCTTTGTAATTTCGTTTTGTTTAGCTTTTTTCTGTTCAACTTCTGCAAGAATTGCACGTCTTTGCTTATCAAGTTCTATAGCAGGCTCAATATCAAGCGGATTGAAACGCTTTTTTAAAGCCTCCTTTATACGTTCAGGTTCTTGTCTTAATACTTTAATGTCTAACATCTTAAATTTATCCTTTCTTTAATTTATATTATTTTTAATGTTATCGTATATAATTTTTTGGTCACTTGAAAGATCGTTGTAATTAACTTTATCAAGCGTTTCAAGTGCCATTGAATTATTACCGAGTGTAAAATAACCATTTGCACTTAGTAATAAATCATTTTGTGACTGTTTTTGTACGAGTGATTCATTATCAGATTTAAGCTGTATATTTTCTTCGGATAATTCTTGATTTTCTTTTTTTAGATTACTGTTATTTTCCAGTAAAACTGTATTTTCTTCACTAAGTATTGATGCCTTTTCGGAAATACTCATTTCTTTATCCGGTGATTCACTAACTTGCGGCTGATTTTTTTGCATATTTGTCTGACCTAAAAACGAAAAAATAATCAGCAATACCGCAACTATAAATATTAAAGCAGTGTAGAGAAACATAGATTTGTTATCATTCTTATTAGCCATTGTTTTCAGTCCTCTTTAGTTTACTTTTTGCATTTTCAAGTGCAGCATTTTCTTCATCAAGAAGTTTTATAGGTGTTTGACCGCCGACAATTTCACGCACATATGTATTGCATGAATTGTGTCCGTAAAGCGATGTTAAAATGATACCGTCGTTGTTGTTATTCAAAATAGCAAGTGCAAAGCTTAGTTTTCCTGTAACATCGTCAAATGCATCAAAATTAACAACAGCTACCTTTTTTAGTGAAATGTTAGAATCATTTTCACAATTTGCAAGTCGTGACATCAAAACCGCGTCTGATGTATCATTTACAGTCTTTGATAAATCATCAACTTTATCGTAATAATCTTTTAAAGCACTTATAATATCGCCTTCATCGGAATAATCCATAAGTGTGTTGATTTTTGATGAATTAATGCTGTTGCAGATGAAACAAATAACTATAAGTATCATCATTATTGCAAGAGCAATAAAAATAAGTGTATTTGTATCAATATTCATTCTTATTCTCCTTTTATATTAAAAAATCCAAGAACACGTTCTAAATCTTCGTTTCCGTAATATTCAATTTCAATTTTACCTTTTTTAGCGGTATGATTGATTCTGACTTTTGTACCCATTGCAGAAGATAATGTATTTTGTATCTTCTCGATTTCAATGTCATAGGCCGTTTTTTCAGACTTTTTCTTCTGTGGCTTTTTCTTTTGAAGTTGCTTTGCAAGAGCCTCGGCTTGTCTTACATTTAAGTTATCTTCGATAATACGTTTTGAAAGTGCTATTCGCAGTTCTTTATCGTCAAGCGAAAGTATCGCACGTGCGTGACCGCTTGTTAAAGTACCTAAAATAAGCATTTTCTGAATTTCGTCCTCAAGTGACAAAAGTCTTAATGAATTGGCGATTGCACTTCTGCTCTTTCCTACTCTTTGACTTATAAGTTCTTGAGTAAGATTAAATTCGTCCATCAATAAGTTATAACCGATAGCCTCTTCAATCGGATTTAGATTTTCACGCTGCAAATTTTCAATCAAAGCAATTTCGGCAACCTGTTCTTCACTGTATTTTCTTATAACTGCCGGAATTTCTTTTAAATTTGCCTTTTTTGCGGCTCTCCAACGTCTTTCACCGGCAACGATTTTATACATATTATTGTCGGACGGTGTTATTATAATAGGTTGAATAAGTCCGTGTTCCTTAATAGAATCTGCAAGAGCCGTTATTTTTTCTTCGTCAAAATGACGTCTTGGTTGTTTTTTGTTAGGCTCAATCAGGGACATACGCACTTTTTTTATGTCCCCCTCTGAAGATTTAGTAATATCGGAAGTAACTTCTTCAATATCTTCTTCATTAAAAAGAGAATTAAGACCTTTGCCTAAACCTTTTTTAGCCATATGCTCACTCCTTTACTGACATTAATTAAGTTATTTATTGTTTCGTATAACTTCCTTTGCCAGAGCCATATATGCGTCTGCACCTTTAGAGGTTCTGTCATAGTTTATTATAGGCTCACCGAAAGAAGGTGATTCACTTAAACGAACATTTCGCGGAATAATGGTTTTATAAACCTTATCCGGAAAGTATTTTTTAACTTCGTCAAGCACCTGTATTGAAAGATTTGTTCTGCCGTCATACATAGTTCCGAGAACACCTTCAATTTCAATTTGCGGATTAAGTTTCTTTTTGATTGTCTTAATTGTGGTAATAAGCTGACTTAAACCCTCAAGTGCATAGTATTCGCATTGTATCGGAATTAATACGGAATCTGACGCAGTCATAATGTTAATAGTAATCATTCCGAGTGCAGGAGGTGAATCTATTATAATGTAGTCAAAGTTTTCTTTAATCATATCAATGGCATTTTTCAAGAAAAACTCACGCTTATCTTCATATGCAAGCTCAATTTCAGCGGCAGAAAGGTCTGAAGATGACGGAATGACATACAAATTATTATATTTTGTCTTGATTACAGCGTCTTTTGTTTTAGAACTGTCAACAAAACAATCATAAATTGATAATTCATAATCATCTTTTTCAATACCAAGACCGCTTGTCGAATTACCTTGAGGGTCGCAGTCTATAAGCAGAGTTTTTTTATTTTCATATGCAAGACATGATGACAGATTAACAGAAGTGGTTGTTTTACCGACACCACCCTTTTGATTTGTTATTGCAATTATTTTTGTCATAATAATCTCCACTTTTTAATTTATTTCTATATATCATTATATCATAAAATTTTTATTTGTAAATGTTTCACGTGAAACATATTGAAGATTTAACACAAATGTAATGTTTCACGTGAAACATATGTATAATTTTCAAAAAGTGATACCATAATATATATGATATATTTAACGGAGGATTAAAATGAACAGTTTATTTAGAAAAATAAAAGATTATGTGATATTCTCTCCTACTGCTCAAGAAAATGATTTTAAGTTGAAAAATAAAAGTAACGATATAGAATACGATGTGCGAGATGAGAAAACCGAAACAACCGCAAATGATACTGTATCAAAAAGCTATGAAGAAAACATTTCATATGTACGAAACAGATTTAACGTACCTATTAATAACGATATAGTAATACGCGAGCTTGTTTTAAAAGAGGGACGCAAAGCATTTATCGTATTTATCGACGGTATGGTAAGTACAGATATGGTTGATTTGGCGATAATAAAGACATTGATTGAAATCCCCTACTTTTCAGATGACAAGATATACAGTTATGAAACTGAAATAATAGACAGATTTATTGCACATTCGCAGGCAATAACTACAAACAGTATGGATACTATATTTGAAGAAGTTAATTTTGGTGGTTGTGCTGTGTTTGTAGACGGCTTTTCAAAAGGTTTTTCACTTGATGTTCGTGAATGGGGTACGCGAAGTATCGGTAAACCTGAAAATGAACAGTCTATTTACGGACCGCAAGAGGCATTTGCAGAAATGCTTAGAAATAATACTGCTCTTGTCAGAAAAATAATTAAAAGTGAAAAACTTATTGCGGAAGGTATTAAAATCGGAAGTGTCAGCAAAACAAGAGGTGTAATGTTGTATATTTCCGATATTGCTAACAGTGATATGGTTGACGAAGTGAGAAGACGGCTTAACAGTATCAATACACAGTATGTAATTGCAATCGAAGAAGTTGCAATGATGCTTGAAGATAAGACTTTTTCGCTTACAAGCCACATTTTTGCAACGGAACGACCGGATAGGGCAGCACGAGCATTGACAGAAGGACGTGTTGTACTGATTTTAAACGGCAGTCCGAGAGCATTGATAATGCCGACAAACGCTTTTGAGCTTACTCACGCAGTTTCTGATGATTATTTGCGTGTACCGTATGCAAATATGTCACGAATAATCAGAATGTTAGCGATGTTCTTGTCTATTCTGCTTCCCGGATTATACCTTGCTATAACGTTGTTTCATCAAGAAATAATACCGACTTATTTGTTATATTCGATCAGTGCGGCAAGAGAAAACGTACCTTTTTCAAGTATAGTGGAACTTTTGTTAATGGATATATCGTTTGAAATGATACGAGAGGCAGGAATACGAATGCCTAACCCAATAGGCTCAACACTGGGTATTGTCGGAGGTTTGATTTTAGGACAAGCCGCAGTCAGTGCAAAAATAGTAAGTCCGATTATGATTATAATTATAGCTATAACAGGTATCGGTTCATTTGCAACTTCAGATTATTCACTTAGTTGGGGTTATCGAATTTTAAGACTTGCTTTTATAGCTTTGGCGGCTGTAATGGGCTTTTACGGAATTGCAATAGGTATTTTCATATATAGTTTGTATGTTGCAAAGCAAACAAGTTTCGGAGTACCGTATTTATCCCCTATTCCAAAGGTTAATAACAGAAGTATGACTAATTCTATATTTGAAAATCCTATATGGAAGAAAGAACATCGTCCGGATTTTCTAAAAACCAAAAAAAATACAGAAGAACCGAAGATAAGCCGTAATTGGAAAATAAAAAAGAATACACGATAAATGTTTCACGTGAAACATTAGAAGGAGTAGTTATGATAGACAGAAAGAAAATGACGACACTGCTCATTAATGTAATATCGGTAAAAATGTTTTTGACATTTCCTAAAGTAATGATTATAAACAGCGGAAATGCGGCATGGATAGAGTGTATATACAATACGTTGATTGTAATAGGACTGTTTTGGATTACAACCAAACTATACAGAAATAATAAAAATATAATACAGCTTGCTGAAATGACAGGTAAAAAGTGGCTTAAAATAATAGTCGGAGTTGTTGTTTTTGTAGTTTTATTGATAAATTATTCGTCAATTATAAGAATTTTCCCTGAAACAGTCAAAATTGTACTCTTGCAGGACTTCGAAATAGAATTTATAATACCGATTTTTATGCTTGCTATAGGAATAGGTGCATATATAGGTCTTGAACCGATAGCAAGAGTAAATAATATGTTTATGCCGCTTGCCGGAATAGTGTTGCTGCTGTCGTTGATACTTTTGATACCGTATTTCAATATAAATAACATATTTCCGATACTCGGCAACGGGGTTTACAGTATAACGGTCAAAGGAATAAATACAATTTCACTGTTTTCGGATATATTGCTGTTGAACATTCTGCTTCCCTATTGTGAAAATTCTTCAGAGGCAAAAAAGAGCGGTTGGAGAGCAATTTATATAAGTGCAACTATCGGAGTAGTCATTTTACTGTCATATTGCTTAATTTATCCTTATCCGGTTTCAAGAGAATTTATGATTCCCGTGTATCAACTGTCGAGAGTGATACATTTGGGTAACTTTTTCAGCAGATTTGAGGTAATATTCCAATTTGTATGGTCAATTCTTGTGCTTATATATTCATCAATTTATGTATATGCACTGTGTTATGTGTGGCAGATAACATTTGACCTTAAATATTATAAACCGCTTATACTTCCTGTTGTGATAATAAGCGGAATTGTGGCTGTATTGCCGAGTTCTGTTGTGGATTTGGTTAAATCTGAACGGTTGGAAAACATAATAGTATACCCCGTGGCATTTTTATTGCCTATTTTGTTCGGATTTTATTCAAAAAAGATATATAACAAACGAACTGTAAATGAGGAGAGTGGTGAAAGTGAGTAGAATACGAATAGTTATGACTATTATAGTAGTTATTTTTGTAACACTCCTCACAGGCTGTACAGGAAAAGAGCCGAATGAAATCGCATATGTGGTTGCACTTGGTATAGACAGTACAGATGACGATAATTATAAAATAACAATTCAGTATGCGAACACCACTCAAATAAGCGGAGGAGCGTCGGAATCCGGCGGAAAAGCAGGCAGTGAAATAGTTGATAACGTTACTATTGAGGCACCAAATATATACGCCGGTGTCGGCTTGGCGAATAATATAGTAAGTAAAAGCTTTTCTATGTCACATGCAAAATTGATAGTATTTTCGAAAGAAGTAGCCGAAAAGGGCGTTAAAGATATGATAGAAACACTTGTGAGAAGTGAAGAAATCAGACCTGATGTGTTCATAGCGGTGGCAAATACGACCGCAAATGACTATTTGACATCGGTAAATCCTGAAATGGAGGTAAACCCTGCACAATATTATCAGCTAATATACCAAAAAAATCAGCTTGTAGGTATTCCTGACGGTCAATTAAGAGAGTTTTTTACGGGTTTATATACAGATAACTATGATAGTATATTGCCTATTGCGGGTGTAATTGAGGGATCAGGCGGTAACAGTCAAAATGATGATAAAGGACAGTCAAAAGACAGTCAAAATGAAGGTTCGGAGGGTAGTTCGGAGAGCTTGGACAGTTTTGAAAGTAAAAGTTCAAATGAAAAAGATGAAAAAGAAAAAGAAAAAGACGCCGAAAAAAATACAAGCAAGTATGAATATGATATAAAAAACTATGTTGGCGGTGAGACCGCTATTGAAAAGAAAAATAAAGCTGAAGCAATAGGTGCGGCTGTGTTTGAAAAGGATAAAATGGTTGGTGAACTTGGTGAAGTTGAGACTGAAATATGTAAGATGTTAAAAGGTGACTATACTTATAGTTATCTTACTTATTATAATAATGATACTCCCGATATTCCTATAACCGTAAAAACAACTCAACAGAAAAAGCCAAAATATAAAATTGATACTGATAAAAAGACCGTTGATATAGAATTGTATATAGAAAGTGACCTTTATTCCCTACCGGCAGACTATAATGTAGAAAATAAAATCGAAGATTTTGAAAGAGATGTAGCAAATTATACGAGCAGTGCTTGTACAGAATTTATAAATAACTTTACAAAAAAGTATAATAGTGACATTTTAAAATTAAATGAAAAGGTAAAATACAAGTTTTTAACAAATAATCAATATAATTGGTTCAAAAAAAACGTCGGCTGGAGCGAATACAAATTCTCTGTGTGTACCAACTTTAAAGTCAGAAGAACAGGATTGATTGTGAGGAAATAAAATGGTAAGAAATGTATTGGTTATAATGGTAATTTTAGTATGTACTACTTCAGTAGTCAGCTACGGAGTATATAATTTAAAGGATAATAATAAATTAGGCGGTATAAGTTTGTTTGTTCTTGCGTTTGTAACGGTTGTCGGCTCAATGTATTTTTTGATAAGATAACACTTGAAAAAATCATATCATAAGTGTATAATATTTCAGAGGTGATTTTGTGGATAAGAGCAAGACGTGCTTTTTTACGGGACACAGAAAAATAGCACAATCAAAAATTGAAATTGTAAAGGCACAACTTGCCGAGAATATAGAAAAAATGATTACCGAATACGGTGTTAATACGTTTATAGACGGCGGTGCACTTGGTTTTGATACAATAGCCGCAGAAACTGTAATTGAAATGCGTGAGAAATATCAGAATATAAAACTTGTTATGTACCTTCCCTGTTACGGTCAGAGTAAAATGTGGAAAGAGAGCGAACAATTCAGATACAGAATGGTACTTTCAAAAGCCGATAAGATAATTTACATTACCGAAAGCGTGTATACGGACGATTGTATGAAATTGAGAAATTTGAAGATGATTAAAGATTCATCATTTTGTATTGCATTTTGCCTTATGCAGAAAAGCGGAACAGGTTTTACACTTCGTAATGCGGAAAATGTGGGTATTGAAATTGTGAATATAGCTGATGAAATATATTAAAAAAGAGGCTCTAAAGCCTCTTTTTTGATGTTTTGAGGTAAGACAGTAAGAAATTAGTTCGGATTTTACAAAAATTAACTCGTCGGCGTACATTTGTACGTTAGAGTTTATTTTTGTGAAAAGTGCAAAGGCAAGCCGTATATCAGAGATAGGCTTGCCTTTTATATTTGTTATTTCTATAAATTTTAAACTATAAAATAATAATTTTGCACGGTCCGGAAAATTTATTGCTGTCTTACAGTGTACTGATTAAATCATTCATGCTGTACATTCCGGCAGGTTTGTCACTCATAAATTTTGCAGCCTTAATTGCACCGACCGCAAAAACTTCTTTACTGTGAGCACTGTGCTTTAATTCGATAACTTCATCAGTTCCTGCAAAGATAACTTCATGGTCACCTACAATAGTACCGCCGCGAACAGCGTGAATACCTATTTCGGTAGGCTTTCTCTTTCTGCGAACTGCGTGTCTGTCATAGACATATTCAGCCGGATAAGAAAGTGTTTCGTCAATAGCGTCAGCGATAGCAAGAGCAGTACCTGACGGAGCGTCAATTTTTTGATTGTGATGACGTTCAACAATTTCAATATCGAAGTTTCCTTCAAGCAGTTTTGTAGCTTTCTTTGCAAGAGCAATGATAAGATTGATACCAAGACTCATATTTGCAGAGAAAAATACAGGAATTTCTTTAGATGCCTCTGTAAATTCCTTTTTCTGCTCATCAGTATAACCTGTTGTAGCAAGAATAACAGGTAATTTTCTCTTTTTGCAGTAGTTTAGTACAGTTGTAAGAGCAGATGGGTGTGAAAAGTCGATTATAACATCGGCGTCGCCTGTAAATTCATCTGGATTTGTGAAAACAGGATAAGTATTTTCAATAGAATCATTTACGTCAAAGCCTGCAACAATCTCACATTCATTGTCCTCACTGACAAGACGGGTAATAACCTGCCCCATTTTACCGTTACAACCGTTCATAATAATTTTCGTCATTAGTCCGTTGCTCCTTTATGCAAGTTTCATACCGAAATCAGTCATAGATTTTTTTAATTTTTCAAGGTTTGCACTGTCCATATCAACAAGAGGCATACGCAAGTTGCCTGCGTTGAAGCCTAACAAATTCATAGCAGTCTTAATCGGAACAGGGTTAACCTCGATAAATAGGTTGTTGATAAGGTCAAGCATTTTTAATTGTAAATCTCTTGACTTATCCACTTCTCCGTTAAAGTAGTATTCACATATGTTGTGAGTTTCCTTAGGAAGAATGTTTGCAACAACAGATATAACACCCTTACCGCCAAGCGAAAGTGTAGGAACAATCATATCGTCGTTACCCGAATAAATGTATAAATCAGGTACTTCTGCGGCAACCTTAGCCATATAACTGATGTTTCCGCTTGCCTCTTTGATAGCAACTATGTTTTCAACCTTTGCAAGTTCCTTTAGAGTGTCGATAGCAAAGCTCATACCTGTTCTTGACGGAACGTTGTAAAGGATAACAGGGATTTTGATTGCATTGGCAATAGCCGTAAAGTGAGCAATAAGTCCCTTTTGAGTAGTCTTGTTGTAATACGGAGTAACAGAAAGAATTCCGTCAACGCCGTATTCTTCGGCTTTCTTTGAAAGCTCGATTGCGTGAGCAGTATCATTTGAACCTGTACCGGCAATGACAGTAATTCTGCCTGCCGCTTTTTCAACAGTGTACTTGATAGCTGCAAGATGTTCTTCGTCAGGCATAGTAGATGCCTCACCTGTTGTACCGCAAATTATAATTGCGTCTGTATTGTTTTCAATATGATATTCAATTAATTTTCCAAGTTCATCATAATTTGTCTTTAAGCCGTCAAACGGCGTAATAATGGCAACGCCGGAACCTGTAAAAGGTAATGTCTTAGACATATTAAATCAATTCCTTTCAATAAAATTTAAAATTAATCCATATAACCCTTAGCTGTAAGTAGTTCAGCAAGAAGAACCGCACCGCCTGCAGCACCTCTTAGAGTATTGTGGCTCATAGAAACCATCTTATAATCGTATTGTGTTGATTCTCTCAAACGTCCGCATGAAATAGCCATACCGCCGTCGATTTCACGGGCAGTCTTAATTTGAGGCTGATCAGGAGCGTCCTTTTCAGTGTAAACGTGAATAAACTGCTTTGGAGCGTGAGGTAGGTTAAGTTCCTGAGGAACACCTTTGTATTCTGCCCACATTTTTTCGATTTCTTCTACAGACGGCTTGTTTGCACTGTCTTTGAATGAGAAGAATATAGCGGCTGTGTGACCGTTTGATACAGGAACTCTGTATGTTTGGCATTCGATTTGCAATTCGGTTGAAGGAACGATTTCTTTACCTTCGATTTTACCAAGTACCTTGTTAGGCTCAACTTCTGACTTCATTTCTTCTCCGCCGATGTATGGGATTAGGTTGTCAACCATTTCCGGCCATGTCTTAAAAGTCTTACCTGCACCTGAAATAGCTTGATAAGTTGTTACAAGAGCGTGGTCGATTGGATACTTCATATTAACAACAGCCATTGCAGGCAAATATGATTGTAGAGAGCAATTTGACTTAACTGCGATAAAACCTCTCTTTGTACCAAGTCTTTCACGCTGAGCAGGAATAATTTCAATGTGCTGAGGGTTGATTTCCGGAATAATCATCGGAACGTCAGGAGTATGACGGTGAGCAGAGTTGTTTGAAACAACAGGGCATTCAGCCTTAGCATATCTTTCTTCAAGAGCTTTGATTTCGTCTTTTTTCATATCAACTGCACAGAATACGAAATCTACCTTTTCTGCAATTTTTTCAACGTCGTTTGTAGCGTCCATAACAACCATATCTGCTACTGATGCAGGAATTTCTTCGTCCATAGCCCATTTAGCGCCTACGGCGTCTTTATAAGCCTTGCCGGCACTTCTCGGAGATGCTGCAAGCACTTCGATTGTATACCATGGGTGGTCGTTAAGAAGTGTAATAAAACGCTGTCCAACCATACCTGTTGCACCTATAATACCTACTTTGTAATTGTCTTTCATTTTGACTCTCCTTTGTTTTTTATAAAATAAAAAGCAGTAGTCAGAAACTACTGCTATGTTTGCATATAACAAAAACAGCGATAGCTCCCCACCTTACGATGACAGTCATACCGCTGTTAACGATATGCCCAGAATGAATATCCGCAATAATATTCAAACTTCGGCACTGTGTCCTTTCCGTATACATCAAAGATAATTGCATATCTCCGCATACATACTGATACACAAGCGCACCTCTACCTTGCTTATATATTATTATACTACCACTATTAATAGTATGTGTCAATAGGAAAAATATTATTTTTTTATTACATTATTTAAACGTTGCAAATTCCTGTGCCCAATAAATACCGTATGATCCTCCTCGTGCAAGTCCTACGCCTATATATTCAAAATCGGGATTTAATATATTTTTGCGGTGTCCCGGTGAATTCATCCAAGAATCCATAACATTTTGCGGTGAAGATTGACCTGCGGCTATATTCTCCCCTGCCGAAGAATATGTTATTCCTGCGGCTTTCATTCTGTCAAACGGAGTTTGTCCGTCAGGAGTATTGTGTGCAAAGAAGTTTCTGTCTATCATATCTTCACAGTGACTTTCGGCAAGAGCGGCAAGCGAATCGTCCCATTTTAACGGTGCAACATTATATTTTGCACGTTCTTCGTTTACGAGATTCAGAACTTCATATCCCCAATCATCAAAATCACTTTCATTATCGGTTTCAATATAAACTGTATGCGTGTCACCGTCCCAAAATACCTCTGCACCGGCTGATTCCGATACAGCCCTTAACGGTACAAGGGTGTAATCATTGTAGATTATAGGGGGCGTATTAAGCTCGACAGACGTATCATTGACATACATCGTATTTTCGTTTATAAACAAAGTTATGGTTAAGTCGTCTTTTTGAGCCGTTACACGCTGTTCGTCGCCAAACCACTGTACAACCATATCAAGATTTTCAAATATCACTCTGAACGGTACGAGAGTTGAATCGTTTTGTATTATTGGTGACTGCTCAAATATTAATTCATCTTCGTTTAGATATACCGTTATATCATCATCGGCAAAAACCGTCGGTGATATAATCATCAGTGATAAAAAAAGTGCTGCTATTTTTTTCATATCATATCCCTCCTCACCGCTAATTATATAGTATAAACAGCAATATAACAAGTGGAAATTTAAAGAAAAAAGAGTGCCGATTGAATTCGACACTCTAATATATCAAAAATTATTTTACAATAAGACTCTCACCTGTCATTTGTTCAGGTTTTTCAAGTCCCATAAGGTCAAGCATAGTTGGGCAAAGGTCACAAAGTCTGCCGTTCTTAACTTTAACATCGCCTGCACCTACAAGAATCATAGGAACAGGGTTAGTTGTATGAGCTGTAAACGGAGCTTTTGTAACAGGGTCGATTAAGCAGTCAGCGTTACCGTGATCGGCAGTGATGATAGCTTGTCCACCCTTTGCAAGAATAGCGTCAACCATTCTGCCTACACACTCGTCAACGGCTTCAACTGCCTTAACAGCCGCTTCCATAATACCTGTGTGACCGACCATATCACAGTTAGCATAGTTAAGAATGATAACATCAAACTTGTCCGAATTGATTGCGTCAACAACTGCGTCAGTAACTTCGTAAGCACTCATTTCAGGTTTCATATCGAAAGTTGCAACGTCAGGTGACTTGATAAGTATTCTTTCCTCACCTTCAAATTGCTTTTCTTCACCGCCGTTGAAGAAGAATGTAACGTGTGCATACTTCTGTGTTTCGGCAATTCTAAGCTGTGTAAGACCTTTCTTACTGATGTATTCACCGAATGTCATTTCAAGAGTTTCCGGCGGATATGCTACAGTTACATTTGGCATTGATTCGTCATATTGAGTCATACAAACGAAGTTTACAGGGAAATACTTTCTTTCAAAGCCTGTAAAATCAGGGTCAACAAAAGTTCTTGTAATCTGTCTTGCTCTGTCAGGACGGAAGTTGAAGAAAATAACACTGTCGCCCTCTTTAATCATACCGTTTTTGTCAACAACAGTCGGAATAACAAATTCGTCTGTAACGTCATTTGCGTATGAGTTTTTAACGGCTGTAACAGCGTCTGTTTCCTGTATGCCTTCGCCGTCAACCATAGCTTTGTAAGCCTTTTCGACTCTGTCCCAAGCGTTATCTCTGTCCATAGCGTAAAATCTGCCCATAATTGTAGCGACAGAGCCTACGCCGATTTCTTTAATTTCTTTTTCAAGTTCAGCCATAAATTCGGCACCTGATGTAGGAGGAACGTCACGACCGTCAAGGAATGTGTGAACATATACGTTTTCAATACCTTTTTTCTTAGCCATCTTTAACAGACCGTAAAGGTGTTCGTTGTGGCTGTGTACACCGCCGTTTGAAAGAAGTCCCATAAGGTGAAGTGATTTGCCGTTAGCTTTAGCGGCGTCCATAGCGTCTGAAAGAGCCTTGTTTTCGTAAATTTTACCGTCGTTAATGTCTTTTGAAATCTTAACAAGCATTTGATAAACAATTCTGCCGGCACCGATATTTGTGTGACCTACTTCACTGTTACCCATTTGACCGTCAGGAAGACCGACGTCAAGACCGCTTGCAGAAAGCTGTGAATGTGGATATTCGGCTAAAAGCTTGTCAAGATGAGGTTTCTTTGCCGCTACGATAGCATTACCCTCTGTATTTTGGTTAATGCCGTAACCGTCCATAATAATTAATGCGATTGGTTTCTTTGCCATAAGTAATTACTCCTTTATGTTTAAAAATAGGACAGGCAATAATGCCTGCCCTTTTGTAAAATCATTATTTAGCTGCCTTTGTGATAACAGCGAAGTCGGCACTCTTTAGAGATGCACCGCCGATAAGACCACCGTCAATGTTTGGCTTAGCAAGAAGTCCTGCACAGTTCTTAGGATTCATGCTGCCGCCGTATTGAATAGTAATAGCCTTTGCTGTTTCAGTATCGTAAAGGTTTTCAAGTAATTCTCTGATACCGCCGCAAACTTCTTCAGCTTGGTCGTCAGTAGCAGTCTTGCCTGTACCGATAGCCCAGATTGGCTCGTATGCAACGACAACTTTCTTAGCGTCGTCAGCACTGATTCCGGCAAATGCCTTCTTGATTTGAATAGCAATCCAGTCCATTGTGATACCGGCCTCACGCTGTTCAAGACTTTCACCGCAGCAAACTATAGGAATAAGACCCTTTTCAAGAGCCTTTTTAGCCTTTAGATTAACTGTTTCATCAGTTTCGTTGTTGTATTCACGTCTTTCACTGTGACCCATGATAACATAGTCAACACCAAGGTCTTTAAGCATTTCTGCACTTACTTCACCTGTGAAAGCACCCTTGTCCTCAAAGTGTAGGTTTTCAGCACCGATTTTAACGTGTGAACCCTTAGCGGCTTCAACAGCCTGTGGTAGGCATACGAACGGTGTACAGCAAACTACTTCACATTCTGAACCCTTTGTTGCGTCGATTACTTCTTTGATGTAATCATATGTTTCTGACGGAAGCTTGTTCATCTTCCAGTTACCGGCAATTATATATTTTCCCATTGTAATTTCTCCTTTTGTAGTTTAATTATAAGTGACAGACAGTCACTCTACGGAATATTTAAAATATGGTGAGAGGCGGTCAATGACCGCCCTGTCACAATAATTATTTATCTGTCAAAGCTGCGATACCAGGAAGTTCTTTACCTTCAAGGAATTCCATTGATGCGCCGCCGCCTGTTGAGATGTGGCTCATCTTATCGCCAAGACCTGCTTGGTTTACTGCAGCAACACTGTCACCGCCGCCGATGATTGTTGTAGCGTCAAGATCGGCAAGAGCCTGAGCTATTGTATTTGTACCCTTTGCGAAGTTTGGCATTTCAAATACGCCCATAGGACCGTTCCAAACAACTGTCTTTGCGTCTTTAAGAGCATTCTTGTAAAGTTCGATTGTCTTAGGACCGATGTCAAGACCCATCCAGCCGTCAGGAATATTACCTTCAACAATTTGTGATTCGGCGTCGTTTGCAAATTCTTTAGCAACTACTGTATCAACAGGAAGAAGTAGCTTGTCGCCTGCCTCGTCAAGCATTTTCTTAGCATAGTCAATGTAATCAGGTTCAAGAAGTGATGTACCTGTTGTCTTGCCTTGTGCTGCGAAGAATGTGTAAGCCATACCGCCGCCGATGATTAGCTTGTCTACTTTCTTTAGAAGATTTTCAATAACTGAAATCTTTGAAGAAACTTTACTTCCGCCAAGAATAGCTACAAGCGGTCTTACAGGGTTGTTTACTGCGTTACCGAGGAAGTTGATTTCCTTTTCGATTAGGTAACCTGCAACAGCCGGCTTAAGAATTGAAGATACACCTACGTTTGAGCAGTGAGCTCTGTGAGCTGTACCGAATGCGTCATTTACGAACAAATCAGCAAGTGAAGCAAGTTCTTTTGAAAAAGCTTCTTCGTTCTTTGTTTCTTCTTTTCTGTAACGAGTGTTTTGAAGAAGAACAACATCACCGTCATTCATTTCTGCAACAGCCTTTTTAGCGTTGTCGCCTACTACGTTATCGTCAGCGGCAAAAACAACTTCTTTGCCAAGCTTTTCTGAAAGACTCTTTGCAACAGGTGCAAGAGAAAGTGATGGAACAGGCTCACCCTTTGGCTTACCCATATGTGAGCAAAGAATAACTCTTGCTCCGTTATCTATAAGATACTTAATTGTAGGAAGTGCACCTACAATACGGTTTTCGTCTGTGATATTACCGTCAGCGTCAAGCGGCACGTTAAAGTCACAACGTACTAAAACCTTTTTGCCTTTTACGTCAACATCTTCAACTGTTAATTTGTTGTACATAGTCAATTTCTCCTTTTTTATGCGGACAAAATTATCCGATTTTTCTTGATTATATTATATATAAAAATTATCTGTTTTTCAAGTATATAATTAAAATTCGTTAAAATTTTACCAACTTAATCAAAATAGCCGCCGTCAATATGCCAACTATGTCACCGACAGCCGCAAAAGGAACAGCTTTCAAGTTATGTTTTACCCTTGTTTTCGCAAAATATACGCAAAGACAGTAGAAAGTTGTTTCAGTCGAACCCATTATAACGGAGGCAATTCGACCGACTTCGCTGTCGGCACCGTAATTGTTTAAAATTTCGGTAAGTATGCCCGTTGCACCGCTGCCCGATATTGGACGGATAAGTGCCAAAGGCATAACTTCGGCAGGAATTAAATTTGTGATAGGTGAAAGAAGTGATACTATAAGGTCAAGCGTGCCTGACGCACGGAGCATATATGCGGCGGTAAGCACCGCTACAAGCGGCGGAAATATGCCTGATACTATTTTCATTCCGTCTTCTGCCCCATCTATAAAAAGTTCGTATGACGGAAGTTTTTTTATCATTGCGGTTATAAGAACAAGTGCAATTATGAGCGGTATTACATAAATCATATTTTACTCCCTATATAGTAATTTTGTCAGTGTTAAAGCAATAAATGCGGCGGTGAATGAAGAAATCCAAATCGGCAGAATAACCGAAAACGGATTTGCAGAGCCTACCGCGACTCGCAGAGCGATTATTGTTGTGGGTATAAGCTGTACGGACGTGGTGTTCAAAACGACAAGCATACACATATTTTTTGATGTATAAAGCGGATTGTTGTTTTCCTTGTCAAGACATTGCATAGCCTTTATGCCCATAGGCGTTGCGGCGTTGCCCATTCCGAGTATGTTGGCACTCATATTCACGGCAATATATTTTTTTGCGTTTTGACCTGCATTGGGAAACAGGAAGTTTATTATAGGTTTTAATAATTTCTCTAATTTCTGTGACAATCCCGCATTTTCGGCAATTTTCATAATACCCGTCCAAAAGCACATAACTCCCGCAAATGACAATACCGTAAAAACGGCACTTTTCGCACCCTCAAACGCACCGTTTATAGTTTGGTCGACAGTGCCGTTAAAAATTGATACAACTATCGACACAATAATCATCAAGCACCAAATATAATTCATATACTTTCCTCCGTTTCTTGTGAATTTGATATTTATTTATATGAAAAATTGTGCTATAATAGAAGAATGTATATAAATATAATTTGAACGGAGGATTAGTATGCTCAAAGGAAAAACAGTCGTGCTTGGAGTTACGGGAAGTATTGCGGCGTACAAAATCGCAAATCTTGCAAGAATGCTTGTAAAACAGCATTGTGAAGTACACGTGCTTATGACGCAGAACGCAACTAATTTTATAAATCCCATAACTTTTGAAACATTGACAAAGCATAAATGCCTTATAGATACATTTGACCGTAATTTTGAATTCAGCGTTGAACACGTTGCACTTGCAAAAGCGGCGGATGTGGTTATGATTGCACCGGCGAGTGCAAATGTAATCGGCAAGATTGCAAACGGTATCGCCGACGATATGCTTACAACCACTGTTATGGCTTGTCCTTGCAAGAAAATTGTGTCACCTGCTATGAATCATAATATGTTCCATAACCATATCGTGCAGGATAACATTGAAAAGCTGAAGCATTACGGCTATGAAATAGTTGAACCGGCACACGGTATGCTTGCAAACGGTGATATGGGTGACGGCAGAATGCCTGATGAAGAGCTTTTGTTTGAATACATTGTTAAAGAGATTGCATTTGAAAAAGATATGACAGGTAAAAAAGTGCTTGTTACAGCCGGTGCAACTGTAGAGGCTATCGACCCTGTGAGATTCATAACAAACCATTCGAGCGGAAAAATGGGTTTTGCACTTGCAAAGAACGCAATGCTAAGAGGTGCGGACGTGACGCTTGTTATGGGTAAATGCGACAGTGAGCCTCCTGTGTTTGTGAATACGGTTAAGGTGCAGAGTGCGAAAGATATGTATGACGCGGTAATAGAACGTGCCGACAGTATGGATATAATCGTTAAGGCGGCGGCAGTGGCTGATTACAGACCTAAGAACGTAAGCAGTGAAAAGGTAAAAAAACAGGACGGTAATATGTCGATTGAACTTGAACGTACGGACGATATATTAAAAACTCTCGGTGAAAGAAAAAACGGTCAATTTATCTGCGGTTTCTCTATGGAAACAGAAAATATGCTTGAAAATTCAAGAAAGAAACTTGAAAAGAAAAATTGTGATATGATTGTCGCAAATAATCTTAAACAAGATGGTGCAGGCTTTGGCGGTAATACAAATATCGTGACGCTTATAACAAAAGATGATGAAGTTCAGCTTGAAAAGATGACAAAAGATGAGGTTGCGGAAAAGATATTTGATTTCATTTTGAGTAGATAGGAAGCAGATTATGTACGGATACGAAACGTTTCACGAGGATTTGATGAAAAATTTAATAGAATCGGTGCATAACGGCGCAAGCTCACACGCGTATATATTTGAGGGTGAAAAGGGCTTGGGTGTACTCAATTCCGCCAGACTTTTTGCGGCGGCATTGACGTGCAAAAATACAGGTGTCGCACCTTGCGGAAGTTGTCAGAATTGCGTAGAATCAAAAGCGGACACAAACCCCGATATAATTTATGTTCGACCGAAGGCCGACAAAAAAAGTATCGGTGCAAAAGATATGCGTAAACTTGAGGAAGATGTGGCTGTAAAGCCGTTTAATTCAAAGCATAAGGTTTATATATTTGAGGACGCGTCTTTGCTTACCGAGGAGGCACAAAACACGTTTTTAAAAACGTTTGAAGAACCGCCGGAATACGCAGTATTCATCTTGATAACAGAAAACTCCGCTTCCCTATTGCAGACAATTTTATCACGTTTTACGCTTGTGCATTTTCCGTCTGTGTCTGACGCGATTATGGAGAAGTATATAAGCGGAAAATATCCCGAAGAAAAGGAACGCTTGCCGTTTTTGATTAAGTATTGTGCAGGTGTGCCGGGAGTGGCTGACAATATTATAAATGATGAAAACTTTGAATCAGTGAGAACATCCTCACTTGAAAATTTATTTTCGGTATTGTCAACAGACAGAAGTTCGGCATTCGTTGTGAAGAAGTATCTTGATGAAAATAAAGATAAGGCTGAAAATATATTCGTTTTTTGGCTTGCATATCTGCGTGATATAATTCTTATGCAATCGCAAGCACCGAATATGATTATTAATATTGATAAAAAAGATACATTAAGACAGCTTGCGGTTAAGTATGATACCGATTATTTGATGAATATGTCAAAGCGTGTAATAAAAGCAAAAAATATGTTGGCACGATATGTGAGTTTAAAAGCCATTTCGCTGTGGCTGTCGCTAAAATCCGCATAAAACGCGGTATTTCTATAAAAATTATTTTTGTTAGTATTTTTTCTGTTTTTGTTGACAATTTATTACATATGTGGTATAATAAATTTACCGTTTAAAAGAATATTAGATAAGGAGGAAAATTTTAATGAAATCTGTAGGAATCGTTAGAAAGGTTGATGAACTTGGCCGTATTGTCATTCCGGTAGAACTAAGGAGAAAGTTTGGAATCGACATTAAGGATTCAATGGAAATTTATACAGAAGATAACTGTATAATCCTAAAGAAGTATGAACCTTCATGCATATTCTGTGGCGATGCAAAGAATATATTCCAATTCAACGGTAAGAATATTTGCCCTGAGTGTGCTAAAAAGATTAACGGCTATGTAGCTGAATAATCATATCAAAAATAAGAACCGCTTAGTCTGATGCGGTTCTTTTTTTGTGTCGATAATAACTTTAAATTGTGGATAAAGTATTTTTTAGTACGATTTAATGTTGATAAAACGTTAAAATACAACATTCCATATCAACATACAAGGCTCCCCTTGAGGGGAGCTGTCGCATTGCGACTGAGGGGTGGCTTTATATAAGATATACAAAGCTGGCGACCAATGGTCGCCCCTACGCACACGTTATCTCAATACACAAGGGAGCTGTCACATTACGACAGGTGGGCGGTTTTATATTGTGATATACAAAGCTGGCGACCAATGGTCGCCCCTACACACGTTACCTCAACATACAAGGCTCCCCTTGAGGGGAGCTGTCACATCGGTGACTGAGGGGTGGCTATATATTATTAAAACTTCTCAAATCCTATGAGTCTGTAAAACAGATACTCTCCCCTATCTTGACATCAATAATAAAAGAACACAAAAAAAGATGTTACCGAAGTAACATCTTTTTGAATAATCAAATCAGTAAAGCTTACGCTTCTTCGATTTCAGAAACGACACCTGAACCTACTGTTCTACCACCTTCACGGATAGCGAAACGTAGACCCTTTTCGATAGCGATTGGAGTGATAAGTTCAACTTCCATCTTTACGTTATCGCCAGGCATACACATTTCTGTACCTTCTGGAAGTGTGATAACGCCAGTAACGTCAGTTGTTCTGAAATAGAACTGAGGTCTGTAGTTGTTGAAGAATGGTGTATGACGGCCACCTTCGTCCTTTGTTAGTACGTAAACTTCGCCCTTAAACTTTGTGTGTGGGTGAATTGTACCAGGCTTAGAAAGAACCTGACCTCTTTCAATTTCGTTTCTCTGAACACCACGAAGTAGTGCACCGATGTTGTCGCCGGCTTCAGCGTAGTCAAGAAGCTTTCTGAACATTTCGATACCTGTAACAACAACTTTTCTCTTTTCGTCTGTAAGACCAACGATTTCAACTTCGTCGTTAAGGTTTAGCTGACCTCTTTCAACTCTACCTGTAGCAACTGTACCACGACCTGTGATTGAGAAAATGTCTTCGATAGGCATTAGGAATGGAAGGTCTGACTTTCTTTCAGGAGTTGGGATATATCTGTCAACTTCGTCCATAAGGTCAAGAATACACTTGTATTCAGGAGCGTTAGGATCTGTTGAATCACATTCAAGTACCTGAAGAGCTGAACCTGAAATGATTGGAGTATCGTCGCCAGGGAAGTCATATTCGTTAAGAAGTTCTCTGATTTCCATTTCAACAAGTTCCATAAGTTCAGGATCGTCAACCTGGTCAGCCTTGTTCATGAATACAACGATATAAGGAACGCCAACCTGTCTTGATAGAAGGATGTGTTCTCTTGTCTGAGGCATTGGACCGTCAGCAGCTGAAACAACAAGGATAGCGCCGTCCATCTGAGCAGCACCTGTGATCATGTTCTTTACGTAGTCAGCGTGTCCCGGGCAGTCAACGTGAGCATAGTGACGTGTGTCTGTTTCGTACTCAACGTGAGCTGTTGAGATAGTGATACCTCTTTCTCTTTCTTCCGGAGCCTTATCGATCATGTCGTAAGCTTCGAATTGAGCCTGACCCTTAAGAGCCAATACCTTTGTGATAGCAGCTGTTAGAGTTGTCTTACCATGGTCAACGTGACCGATAGTACCAATGTTAACATGCGGCTTAGTTCTTTCAAATTTCTCTTTTGCCATTGTAGAAATTCCTCCTTAAAATATTTTATATACATTAATAAACTTATTGTACAATCTTTTGGTGAAAAAATCAAGTATTTTTTCAATAAATTTATAAATTATTAAAATTTAAACGGCGAAAGTAGGAGAAGATCCTACTTACCGTATAAAATTCAATTAGTTCTTTGCACGTTCGTTCATAATCTTTTCTTGAACAGACTTCGGAACTTCGCTGTAGTGTGAAGGTTCCATTGAGTACTGTCCACGTCCCTGTGTACCTGAACGAAGAACTGTAGCATAACCAAACATTTCTGCAAGTGGCACGTCAGCTGTTACCTGAGTAACACCGCCGCTGCGTGATTCTTGCTGTCTAACCATACCACGTCTTGATGAAAGGTCACCGATAACGAAACCAAGGTATTCGTCAGGAACGATAACATTAACAAGCATGATAGGCTCCTTAATAACAGGATCAGCCTTCTTCATACCTTCCTTGAACGCCATAGAAGCGGCAATCTTAAATGCCATTTCTGATGAGTCGACTTCATGATATGAACCGTCATATAGAGTTGCCTTAACGTCAACTACGTTGTAACCTGCAAGTACACCAGACTGCATAGCACCTTGGATACCTGCGTCAACAGCAGGGATATATTCCTTAGGAATAGCACCGCCGACGATTGCATTAACGAATTCATAACCTGCACCCTCTTCAAGCGGCTCAAGTTTAAGAAGTACGTGACCATACTGACCTTTACCACCTGATTGACGAGCATATTTATGTTCGATATTAACTGCTTTTCTGATAGCTTCTCTGTAAGAAACCTGAGGTTCACCAACGTTAGCCTCAACCTTAAACTCACGAAGAAGTCTGTCAACGATAATTTCAAGGTGAAGTTCACCCATACCTGCGATGATTGTTTGACCTGTTTCCTCATCTGTGTAAGTCTTGAATGTTGGGTCTTCTTCTGCAAGTTTTGCAAGAGCGATACCCATCTTTTCTTGACCTGCCTTAGTCTTAGGCTCGATAGCAACACGGATAACCGGTTCAGGGAAGTCCATAGACTCAAGGATAATTGGGTGCTTTTCATCACAAAGTGTTTCACCTGTTGTTGTATTTTGTAGACCAACAGCTGCAGCTATATCACCTGAGTAAACTATATCAAGGTCTTCTCTGTGGTTAGCGTGCATTTGTAGAATTCTACCCATTCTTTCTCTCTTACCCTTGCATGAGTTCAATACATATGAACCCTTTTCAAGAGTACCTGAGTATACTCTGAAGAAACAAATCTTACCAACGAATGGGTCAGTTGCAATCTTGAATGCAAGAGCAGCGAACGGAGCGTCGTCTGATGACGGTCTTTCGTCCTCTTCGTCTGTATCAGGATTTACACCCTTGATAGCAGGTACATCTACCGGTGAAGGCATGTACTCAATAACTGCGTCAAGAAGCATTTGAACACCCTTGTTTCTGTAAGCTGTTCCGCAAAGCATAGGAACGATTTCATTATTGATAGTAGCTTTTCTCAAAGCTGCCTTTAATTCGTCAACTGAAATTTCCTCATCGCTAAGGAACTTTTCAAGTAAAGCTTCATCTGTTTCACAGATTGCTTCAACCATTGCCTGATGATATTCTTCAGCTTTTTCCTGCATATCAGCTGGAATAGCGTCCTTATGGAACTTTGTTCCAAGTTCATCATCATAAATTTCAGCGTCCATGTTCATAAGGTCGATGATACCTACGAAAGTATCTTCGGCACCGATTGGAAGCTGGATTGGCACACCGTTAGCGTTTAGTCTTTCGTGTACCATGTTTACAACATTATAGAAGTCAGCACCCATGATGTCCATCTTATTAACGAAAATCATACGAGGTACGTTATAATCATCAGCTTGACGCCAAACAGTTTCTGACTGAGGCTCAACACCGCCCTTAGCACACATAACTGTTACTGAACCGTCCAAAACTCTTAGAGATCTTTGAACTTCAACTGTAAAGTCAACGTGTCCAGGGGTATCAATGATATTAATTCTGTTCTTTATACCCTTAAAAGGACCTTCTTTTGGTTGCCAGAAACATGTTGTAGCAGCTGAAGTAATTGTAATACCACGCTCTTGTTCCTGAGCCATCCAGTCCATAGTAGCACCGCCATCGTGTGTTTCACCGATTTTGTGGTTGATACCTGTGTAGTACAGAATTCTTTCTGTTGTAGTAGTTTTACCGGCATCGATATGAGCCATGATACCGATATTTCTTGTATTTTCAAGTGAATATTGTCTACCCAAAATAATTTCCTCCTTTCAACAAAGGTAAAAATAGTGTATCTGTCGAAATCCGCATAGGGGCAATGCAAAAGTGCTTGTCCCCTATTATATGCGATTTTCGGGTTAAATTTCAAAGTTAAGCGATTTGTTAAAAAAACAAATTACCATCTGTAGTGAGCGAAAGCCTTGTTAGCTTCAGCCATCTTGTGAGTATCTTCACGTTTCTTAACTGAACCGCCTGTACCGTTGATAGCGTCAACGATTTCGTTTGCAAGTCTTTCCTTCATTGTCTTTTCGTTACGTTCTCTTGAGTAACGAGTAAGCCATCTTAGACCCAATGTTTGGCGTCTTTCCGGACGAACTTCCATAGGAACTTGGTATGTTGCACCACCCACACGTCTTGCTTTTACTTCAAGAACCGGCATGATGTTATCCATAGCTTCCTGGAATGCTTCAAGTGCGTCCTTACCTGTCTTTTCTGCTACGATATTGAATGCATCATAAACTATTTTCTGAGCAACACCCTTTTTACCGTCAAGCATAATGTTGTTTATAAGCTTTGTTACAACAACGTTATTGTATATCGGATCAGGTAGCACTTCTCTTTTTGCTATAAAACCTTTTCTTGGCACTTTACTTCCCTCCTTCATATTCTTCGCTTACATCTGTCAAATCTCGCATTAAATACTTGGTATAATTTGCAAATATCGGCGTTACAAATACTCGGAATACACAAAGTATTCCTGCGTTTTGTGCCTTGATATTTATCAAATTCTACCTGCGTCTTGAATGCGATATTCTCCGACTGTAAGCTTTACCGTGAAAAACATTTTAAATTTCTGTTTTTCAAATGACATCACAGGTACTCGGAGTTTATTCTTTCAAAACCCCGTGGTGCTATTCGAATATATAATAATATAACTCGATATGCACTTGTGATATGCGCGTATTAGTTAATTACGCGGCATTATTTCTTTTCCTTTGGCTTCTTGGCACCATACTTACTTCTTGACTGAAGACGTCCGTTTACACCCTGAGCATCAAGAGTACCTCTGATAATGTGGTATCTTGTACCAGGAAGGTCACGTACTCTTCCACCTCTGATAAGCACAACGCTATGTTCTTGTAGGTTGTGACCTATACCCGGAATGTAAGCTGTTACTTCGATACCGTTTGTAAGCTTAACTCTGGCAATCTTTCTTAGAGCTGAGTTAGGCTTCTTAGGTGTAGCAGTTCTTACAGCTGTACATACGCCTCTTTTTTGAGGTGAACTCTTGTCAGTAGTCTTCTTCTTTAGAGAGTTTAGACTCTTTTGAAGAGCTGGAGCAGTAGATTTCTTCTTTGATGTCTTTCTACCTGTTCTAACCAATTGATTAAATGTAGGCATATCGTGTTACACTTCCTTTCATAAAATTTTATATATTATCGCATATCATTAAGATATGTAATAAACTACTTTAATACGACGGCACAACTTGCATCGACTTCAATTTTGCACATATTCCCCAATTCCTTCATTGTAGAAATGAAGAACACAGGAGTATTGCTTTGCATAGCAATTTTGCTTACTCCGTCTTTAATATGGTCGTCACAGTCTTCGGCAACAAAGACTTTAGAGGCTTTGTTTTCATTTAAAGCTCTTACAGCTTGTTTATAACCAACCTGCAACTTTGACCTTTCGGCATCACCAATCATGGTTTTGTCACACTCCGTATCTGAAAAATTGTACTTTGTCAAGCATATTATTTATAACACACTCAACTTATCAGATTATATATAAAAAAAATACATTTGTCAATAGTTTTTTTGAAGAAAATCGTTGATTTTACAAAGTGTTTTAAATGAGTCTGTAACATTTGTAACTTTATTACAAAATATGACAAGAAAACTGTAAAAATGTCGTTTTTATTTTGATAATATTAAAAAAAGATAACAAATAGATTTTAGTATTATTATTGTAAACCTGTCGAAATTAATTTTGAGTAGAAATGTTACATATGTTTAAAGAATGTTTCAGAACCGTTACTTGCTTGTAATATACTTGTAATCTTTGGTTAACTTGCACAATACAATATTTGGTACAAAGAAGGGTAAAACAATCAAAATATTGAGCAAAAAAGACGAAAAACTATGATTTTTGACATAATTATAAGCGGATTGAAACAATTTTGAAAAAAACTATTGACTATTTTGTCATAATGGCATAAAATAAAACTGAGTAATTTTACCATAAAGGCAAATTCTATTATGAAAATTGCATAAAGTCACATCATGAAGTTAGGGGAGAAAATAATGAGACTTGGCAAAAAAACAAGCAGAGCTATATCAATAGCATTGCTGGCAGCAATGGCATCGACATCATTACCACAAGTAGATGTACTTGCTGCGGTGAAAAACGGAATGTTCTTATCCGTATCATATACAGATAAGGATGGCAACAATAATAAAGAAGGGACTGAAAATACCGTCCCGAATGAATCAGAACAATCAGAAGGCGCAGAACCTGTTCAAAATGAAGAGACAGGGGCTGCGTCTAATAGTGGTGTTCAGGAAAATTCTGAAGAACAAACATCAAATAACACAAGTGGTTCATCACAAAATAATACTGCCAACTCAAATTCTTCCCGAAAAACTTCATATAATAATGGTTATTCTTCATACAATAGCGATTATGACAGTTCAGAAACTTCTATAACTGAAAATCCACTTACTGCCGGAAACAGAGTTAGTAATTTTATAACATTGGATAAGCAAGCGATAGGATTTACTAAAGTGGGTGATGTTGTATCTGTAACAGCGTCACTTGCAGAAGATAAGGATGACGAGATAGTTTGGAGAGTTGCAGATCCTACAATATTGCTTATAAAATCAACATCTGTTGACGGAAAAAACAGTACAGCTCAAATTGAATGGATTGGCGGTAAAGAAACAACAAAATTCTTCGCAGGATTAAAATCGGATCCTGACGAATACACAGAAGGTACAGCTATGCTGTTTGATAATAATTCAAGCAGTGAGCAAAGCGATACAAATGAAAACAAAGAATTAAAGAAAGAGTTTGAATCGCCGGAAGTAGAAGAATTCCTAAGAGAAATGCAAAAAGAAGGTCTTTCACAAGAAAATTCGGATTACGACCTTTCAAAACTAAGTGATGTAAATAAAGAAAATAACAGTGAAGAAACAGAACAAAAAGATAGTACATCATTGGAATTATTTGATTCAGAAAAGATTTCACAAAAGTTAGAAGAAAATCAATTATCGGAAGAAAACAACACAGAAAATAATGAAGTAAAAAATGATGAATCAAATTCAGAAGAAAAAACAACAGAAAATGTAGAAAATACAACAACTTCTGATGATGAAAAATCAGAAAATCAAAGCGAAAATGACAGAGTTTCTTCCTATTATAATAGCACTTCTGATAGTGAAGAAAAACAGACTAAAACAGAAACATCAGTTGAAACAAAAACAGTAACAGAAACTGTTCAAGAAAAGAGCACACAAAATGTTAATCGCGAAACTGTTGTTAAGCAAACTGTATCAACAGAAATACTTAGCACAGAGCAAACAGGCGGTACGGTTACAAAGACTGTTGAAAAACAAGTTCCTAAACAAGTAACTAAGAACGTTGAGGAAACTGTTGAGCGTGAGGTCGAGCGTGAAATAGTTAACGAAAACGGAGAAACAGAAACTGTTACAGAAACAATCGAAGATACAATCACAACTCCTGTTGTTGAAACTGTTTATGAAACAGTAGAAGAAACGGTTGAAGAAGAAACACCAATCGAAACTCAATATACCGTAAGAGAAACAACAACAACAGAAACAACAACAACAGAAACTGTTACAGATGAAAAAGGCAATGTAATTTCATCAAAGGTAGTTGATAATTCAACATCAACATCTTCAAGAGATTATACAACAACAGAAATGCCGAGCACAGAAACAAAGACATCAACATCAACTTCTTCATCATCAGATACTGTTGAAAATGTTACAGAAAAAGAAGTTGAAAAAACAGTAACAAATGTTGTCGAAAAAGAAGTTGCAGTTGACTCAGCAAATAATGAATCAGTCAATAAGAATGAAACAATTTCAGAAAACACTGAAAACGTAAATTCAAATGACAAGATTAATGTTGATGAAATTATTGAATTTGCATCAGACGATAATGCAAATGATAATTCACAAACAACAGAAACAATTACACCGGCTGAATCAACAACAGAAGTTACATCAACAAGCAATTCATCAACAACAATGTATGCAATCGAACCGAAACAGACATCTGAAACTTCGGAGTCGTTAGCAAAAGTTGATATAACAGAAATAAATGAAAAACTTGTTGCAAATTATAACATTTCAGTTTTGAGTGACAGCGGTGGAACTTCGGCGGTGAGTGATCCAAATGAAATAATCAATGGGTTCAGCGGTAAGTGATCTTGAAGGAATAGATACGATTGAAATTCGTGTCGGAGAAAAGAGAACCTTGGGTGACATTTTACCGGACAAAGGATTGCAGTCATCACTTACAGCAACAAATACGACAATTCTTGATTCAAGATTGGCAACAGTTCTTCAAGAAGGTTCATACGCATCGGGTGTTACAATCACCGGCGTACAAGAGGGACGTACAAGAATTACTGCTCAAATCGGTGGCAAGTTCAGAATATTCAATCTTGAAGTTTATGGAAACAGAAATAACGTCGTACTTCCTACTGCAGTTCCGATGGTTGTGGCAAACGGAAGTTTCACTTTGGCATTAAAGAGTGACGGTACAGTTTGGGGTTGGGGTCTTGCAGGTGACCATCAACTTGGTAATTTGAAAGTTACAGGCGATGCTCAAAATACTCCATACAAAATTGAAATCAAGGAAAACGGAAAATTGTCACCGTTGACAAATATCAAACATATCGCTGTCGGTGATGCACATGCACTTGCAGTAAATGGTGACGGACGAGTTTATGCTTGGGGTCTTAACCGTAACGGTCAGTTAGGTAGCGGTTATAAAATTACAGGTTTAAATCCGGCTTATGTTTTGACCGCTGCAAATACTCCGCTTGAAAATATCAAATATGTAGCAGCCGGAAACTTTAGTTCATATGCCATCAGCGCAGACGGTAAAATTTATTCATGGGGTTCAAATATTTACGGACAACTTGGTAACGGTCAATACGGCGGAAATGAAATAGAAAATAATGGATATGACAGTGATGTTGTATATGCAACAGAAATTTCAGTTGACACTGACGGAAATGATTTTTCAAACATCATAAAAATAGCGGCAGGCATTTCTCATGTACTTGCATTAAAAAATGATGGTAGTTTGTATGTATGGGGAACAAACAGTGACTCGTTACTTGTAAGCACTTCAACAGAAGATGTGTTACCATTACCTTCTAAAATGGAACTTAGTGTTGACGGACAAGTTCTTGATGTAGCAGCCGGCGGTGGTACTAACTCATCAGGTTCATCAGGTGACGAAGGTAAGCAACAATTAAGATTCCACTCAATGATTTTGACAAATACAGGAAGTGTATATGTTTGGGGTCATAATGAAGAAAATACGTTAGGTAAAGATAACAATAACAATTCAGGTGAAATAGAAAAACTTGAATCTTTAAAAAATGTTATCAGCATTAATGCCGCAAGATATAATTCATCTGCAATAACATCAGATGGTAAAGTTTATGCTTGGGGTAGAAATGACGAAGGTCAGATTGGTAATGTAAATGTTGCATCGAGAACTAACGAGCCGATGAATGTAATGGCTGGAGCAACAAATTCTGAAGATGAAGAAAGCTCACTTGAAAATATAGTTGCTATTGCAATCGGTGCAAACCATATGACTGCATTGAGATTAGACGGTAAAGTTTATTCGTGGGGTGCTGATATGTTCGGTCAGTTGGGTGACGGGCGTAACGGTTACGAATATGAAAAAGTAGATTTGCCGGTTCTTACAGGTACAGCTGCAAGTAACTCACTAATAATGGATCATGTAAAAGTAGTATCTGCTGATACAAATGAAATTGCCGGTGAGTATGAGAGCAGTGAATCAATGCCTGAAATCATAACAATCACTGATGCTCAAAAAGTAAAAATTGAAATTCCTGAAATTAAAAAATATTATAAGTCAGGATTTAACCTAATAGAAAACGATCAAAAATTTGATATTACTTCAGATATAATTTTCTCATCTTCAAATGAAAAAATTGCCGGAGTATCTGCTGATACAGTTGAGATTAATTGGGAAACTGTTTCACCGGTATCTTTGGAAAATGGTGGAGAAAGAGGAATAGTAGAAATCAAAGCTGAAAACGAAGGTTTCTATGGAATATTAAAAGTTCATGTTAAAGCACCTAATGAATTTACAACTCCTATGATTGCGTCAGGTGAAAATTTCACGATCGCATTGAAATCAGATGGTAGCGTTTGGGCTTGGGGTGATAATACATATGGTCAACTTGGTAACGGTAACTTTGAAAGTTCACAAGGACCTATTCCGGTTTTGGCAGTAGACGCGACTAAAAAACTTAGTGGTGTATTTAAGATTGCAGCCGGAAAATATCATGCACTTGCTATGACAAGTGATGGTGCAGTTTTGGCTTGGGGCTTGAACGATAACGGTCAACTTGGTAATAACAGTACAACAAACCAAAATGTACCTGTTAAGGTTTTTGGTGGTGAACATAGTAGTGTTAACGGTTTTATAACTCTTGCAAATGATATAGCTGCCGGCGGTAAGCACTCATTGGTAGCTTTGTCAACCGGTGCGGTTTATGCTTGGGGTGCTAACAATCATGGTCAGCTTGGTAATACAAGAGATGAAAATGATATTACAAGTACGTCTAAAGAATTAACACCTGTAAGAGTTATCCAGGGTGCGTCGGCAGAAGATGGCACAAGTGCATATATAGACAGTGCAGTAGCAGTAGCTGCCGGTGAAAATCATTCATTGGCTTTACTTGGAGCAAATACAGAAGTACCTGATATGGATCGTGTTGTTTTGACATGGGGTGCAAACAATTATGGTCAAATGGGTAGTGACATTATAGTTGGCGATGGTGAAGTTTCAAGCGAACCTTCTGATGAGGCTTGGAATCAACTTGTTCCGACTGAATTGTCAGCTGATGGTACAATCATAACAAATATCGGAGCAATAGCTGCCGGTAAAAACCATTCTGTACTATTGGAATATTCTGTTGACGGTACAGGTGGCAAAGTTTATACAGTTGGTTCAAATGAATACGGTCAACTTGGACGTAACGGCACAAGTAAATTTTTGTCGGACGTCACTCCTTTAGCATCAAGTGATGTAACAGACAACGTTGTTGATGAGAAAAAAGATATTATTACAACTGTAACAGGAATTGCTGCCGGTGGTAATAATACAATAATTATAGATGCAGAAGGTAATGTTTATAATTTTGGTGATAATCGTCACGGACAACTTGGCATGGGTAGCGTAGGCGGAAATAAAAATGTTGCCGTATCAAATAACAATTTCTCAGAGAATGGTCAGGCAATAGCCGCAGGTTCACAAAGTGGATTTGTAATGAAAAAAGATGGTTACGTTTGGGCGTTCGGATATAATAGTGACGGTCAGTTGGGTGACTTATCTCGTGAAGATAGCAGTGTACCTGTTTTGGTTGGATCGGGCGCAGAAGATGTTCTTCAATTATCTGTAACAGTTCCGACTTCTGATGGTGGCACCAAAGATATAGTAAATCCAAACACTGTAACTGTAAATAAAAACCAGACAATTAAAGCTAATGGCGGAAACATTATTTCACTTAGAGGCTTTAACCTTATTGTCAATGACGATGAAGTTAAGAAAGCAACATCAATAACATATTCATCATCAGATGACAGTGTAGTTTCTGTAAACGGAACCACAATTACAGCAGTTTCCAAGGGAATTGCTGTAATCAAAGCAGTTTCTTCTACAGGCGTAGTAGGAATGTTTGTTGTACATGTAAATGACCTTTCAGAAGATGCTTTCTATACAGAACCAATGGTTTCTGCCGGAGAAAACTTCTCAGTTGCGTTAAAATCAGACGGTACTGTTTGGACATGGGGTGAAAATAAGAACGGTCAACTTGGTAATGGTACAAAAGGCGACGGAACAAGTCAATATTCACCTGTTCAGGTAGTAGGTGTAAGCGGAACAAGTGACAGTGTACTTAAAAATATTGTTGCAGTAGCTGCCGGAGATACTCACGCAGTTGCACTTAGTGTAAATGGTGAAGTGTATACATGGGGCGGCAATATGTATGGTCAACTTGGTAATGGTACAAGCGGTATCGAATCAGCAATCGAAGGTGACGAAGAAGAAGTTCATGATGCTGTTGAATTTGATGAAAATACAGGTTACTATACAATTTATGCGGCAGAAGGGTTAGAAAAAGTACGCGAAGTTCTTGATGGAAAATTTATTCTTGGTAAAGATATAACACTATCAAGCGCTTTCGCTCCTATAGGTGACGCTGACAAACCATTTACAGGTATTTTCGATGGTAACGGATATAGAATAAACAATCTAAATGTATCTTCATCAGCTACAGGAACAAATATTGGTGATAATAAAACATCAGTATCAGCAATGTTTGCTGTAAATAACGGTACAATTCAAAATGTAATTCTTAATAGTATTTCAGTAAGCAATACCACTTTAGAGGTGGAAGATAATGACATGTCAGTGCCGGCGTATTCAATTTCAGCAGGTCTTGTTGGATTTAATGACGGAACTGTTTCAAATTCGGGTATAGTTTCAGGTCAAATATCTTCATATAACTTGAGTGGTGGTTTAGTTGCTTATAATGGTGAACACGGCACGATTTCAAATGTATATAACAGAGCTGATGTTAGAGTTGTAAACAGTGAAACAAGTGTAAGCATAAAATATGCCGGTGGTATTACAGCCGTAAACCTTGGCAATATTTTCCGTGCTTATAATTCAGGAAGCGTAAGCGGAACATCTGACATATCAGGTGTTGCAGGTATTTCTGCGTCTAATATGGCAGAGTCATCGGCAGATGCTCAGGCAGGTGTGGAATATGGTATTGCTTACACATATACAAATAATGGAACAGTAGTAGGCGTTGGTAATGAGGCTGCCGCATCTTTAGCAAATGCTGATTTGACAGATTCTTCAATATATACAGGTTGGAATTTTGAAGATGGCAGTGGTGTATGGTCATTTACAAATAAGTATGATGAAAATGACAAATTACCAACATTGCAAATCGAACAAGGTCCACCGGCGGCACCGGCTGAAACAGATTACACAACTAAGGATAGTGGTGTACCTGTTATAATCGTGTCAGAAGGCGGAAAAGAAATCGGAAAAATTTCTGCAATCGCGGCAGGTGGTAACCATACATTGATTTTGACAGAAGACGGTTACGTTTACTCATTTGGTAGTAACGGTAACGGTCAACTTGGCGTGGGTAGCAATGGATATGATTCAACTACATCTCTTGCTAAGTATAAAACAAAGGCTACCAAAGTTTTGGGTGGTCGCAGTGCAAGTGCTGACATATATTTGTCAAATATTATAAGAATTTCGGCTGGAAAAGAATTCAGCTCGGCATTAAAGTCGAACGGTATGGTTGTTACATGGGGTAATAATGATAACGGTCAACTTGGTATTAATGCAAGTGGATTAAGAAATCAACCGGTCAAAGTTATAACAAATAACAGTAATCCTCTTGAAAATATAACAGATATTTCATTGGGTGCAAATCATGTTCTTGCACTTGCATTTGACAACTCACTATATGCGTGGGGTGCAAATGATCGCAGACAACTTGCTTCAAGCACAAAGGATATAGTTCCTGTTCCTGAAAAAATAACAATTTCGGGAAAAATCAAAACTATAGCTGCCGGCGGACAACATTCTGCAATTATGACAACTCTTGACGGAAGTGAAGACACTGCCGTTTGGACATGGGGTGATAATGAATACGGTCAGCTTGGTATTAAAGATGCTAATAACGATATATCAAGAAATGCGACACCGACTCGTGTAAATAAAGGTATAACTGTCGATAGTACAGATGATTATTTGATTAACGTAATCGGTTTAAGTACAGGCGGTTCACATACTGTTGTAATCAAGGATGATGGATATGTATATTCATGGGGTTTGAATGAAAGCGGACAAATCGGTGATATTTCAAATGAAACAAGACGTATTCCTGTTTTAACCGGTGACAGAGAAGCACGTGTGCTTATGATGCAAAAAATTACTGCAAAGAAAGCAGACGGTTCGGTTGCAAAAGAGTACACAGGAAATGACGTACCGGTAGAAATTACAATAGAAAATAATGGTTCTTTGGAAATTGACGCTGCAGAAACGATTGAAAAATACCTAAGTGGTTTCAATATGCTAAAGAGCGTTACAGAATCAAAGACAGCAGATTCTACAAAGATTGAATTTGCAACTTCTGATGATACAGTTGCATCAATTAATCAATCGGGAATTGTTTCAGCAACTAATAAAATAGGTAAAGCTACAATTATATTAAGAAATACCGATACAAATTACATCGGTTCAATAATTGTAAACGTAACAGAAAGTATCACACTTCCTAAAGTTGATTCAGGTGTAGACTTTGCTGTTGCACTTTCTGCAAGTGGACTTGTATACACTTGGGGTAAAAATTCAATCGGTCAACTTGGTATAGATACTGCAACAACATACAGACCAATTCCGCAAGCGTTAGTTGGTATTCCTCAAATGACAACTATCGCGGCAGGTGATGACTTTGTAGTTGCACTTGATGTAGACGGAAATATATGGACATGGGGTAATAACGAAAATGGACAGCTTGGCAGAGGCGACATCGGCGAGGCTTATTCAGCAACCCCTAAAATGCTTAGTGTACAGGCAAATTCACAAGACGTTAAATTTATAAATGTGGCTGCCGGAAAAGATTTTGCGTTTGCATTGACAACTTCAGGTAGCGTATATTCTTGGGGTACAAGTAACAGAGGTCAATTAGGTAACGGTGCTACTTCAAATTCAAATGTACCAAAATCAGTTGTTAAGGGTGCAAGTGCAAGTAGTTCAGCTGTACTTGAAGATGTTATCAAAGTTACTGCCGGTGATAATTTTGCGGCAGTATTGAAGAAAAACGGCGATATATTTGTATGGGGTGACAACACTGTTGGTCAGCTTGGTAATGTGTCAGACGGAACTCAGAAAAATGTACCCGTACAGGTATGGAACGGTGAATATGTATCCGAAAATGATACATTTATTCATAATGCAGTTGACGTTGCTATTGGCGGTAACAGTGCGGCTGCAATTATACAAGAAAATAAGACAACAAGTGATGAAAGCGGAGTTGTTTCAAATGATCTTGCAAATGTAGTATATACTTGGGGTTCAAATAATAGTGGACAACTTGGTGCATCAAAAGAAGATAATTTTGTAAATTCGCCTGTAAAGGTTGATTTGGACGATGTACGCAGTGTTGCTGTAGGTAATGAACATATGCTTGCACTTACAAAAGATGATGAAGTGTATGCTTGGGGTTCAAACAGTAACGGACAACTTGGTGTAGGTAATATAACAACAACATCATCTCCGATTCCTGTTGAAGTTAAAAATGGAGAAACTTTGGCACACGAACAATTTGGTGAAGTGTACCTTCTTGGTGCCGGCAAAGATTTTTCAATGGCTGTTAAGTCAAGCGGTAAAGTGTATGCTTGGGGTTCAAATAACAACGGACATATCGGTGATTATTCAAAGGGAAATAAAGTATATCCTACACAAGTAGGTGAAAAGGAATCTAACAGTCTTGTTGTTAAAGAAACAATTCTTGAAAAATATGACGGTACTGTTGATATTACAACTTATAAAAATGTACTTCCGTCAGAATTAAGTATGATTTATAGGAATAGTAGCAGTTATGACGTTTTAAAGATAAATGTAAATGAAATCTATTCAAATATATACGGTAACTTTAACTTGTTCGACGCACAAGGACTAAATCTTATTAAACTTACCGGTGTTGATAAGAGCAATTTCTCATTGCTAAATCCAAAACTATTTACTTTGGATGTTGAAACTGCAGCAGACGGAACTACATATGTTGTTATAACTCCGAACCAAAACCATAAATTCGGAACAACAACACTAACAATTAAAGTAGGCGATTATACAAAGAATGTAATGCTAACACTAAGACCGGAAGGTCAGCTTTACGACCCAATGGTTGCAACAGGTGAGGACTTTACAGTTGCACTAAAAGGTGACGGCAGTGTATGGACTTGGGGTATAAATAATTACGGTCAACTTGGTGACGGTACATATATCAACAGAGCATATCCGGTTCAAGTAACATTGTCGATAGACGAAGAAACAGGTGTTCGTGATTATATTTCAGACATAAAGAGAATAGCTGCCGGTGAAAGATTTGTGCTTGCACTAAGAAATGACGGCTTATTGTATGCTTGGGGTGATAATACTTTAGGTCAGCTTGGTGTGGAAATAAATAACGAAACAACAGAAGACGGTACAGCTATTGAGGATTCAAGATCTCTACCTGTAGAAGTTGATTTGACTGATGGCGTTGATTTCACAGAAATCACAGACATCGCCGCAGGTAAGAACCATACTGTAATTGTTTTAAATAATGACACTGTTTACACATGGGGCGATAATACATACGGACAACTTGGTACAGGTGAAAATGGTTCATATATTCCTAACCAAGTAAAAGGCTTTAACGGCGGTGAATATTTAACAGATATTATTTCAGTAAAAGCCGGTTCATATCATACAGTTGCGTTAAAACGTGACGGTAGTGTTTGGGCATGGGGTAGAAATGACCGTGGTCAACTTGGTGATATGACAACTGAAGACAGAGAATATCCGATTCAAGTATTCAAGGGTGACAGTTACGGTAATGGTTACTATCTTGAAAACATTTCTCAAATTTCTGCTAAGGCTAATAACACTGCAGTAATTGACAGAAATTCAAGAGTATATGCTTGGGGTGATAATACTTCACAACAATTAGGTGATTATACACTATCAGCAGATTATGCAAGTGCACCACGCAAAGTATATACAACATATCAATATGACCCTAACTATGAACTTACAAATGTAATGGCAATTTCTGTAGGTTTTGAACATATGCTAAGTATCGACTATGACGGTAACGTAGCTGTATGGGGTAAAGTTATAGATGATAACGGCGCATTTACAGTATACGACAGAGCTAACGGCGTAGTAGCAGGCGAAACCGGAACTGTAACAGGTTTAGCATCACTTGGCGATATAAGTTTGATAGCCGCAGGTAAAAACTTTAGTGTTGCTATGAGCAATAGCGGTAATATTGCTGCATGGGGTATCGGTGACTATGGCGAAATCGGTAATTCAGGTTTCTCATCATTTAATTATCCGGTATACACAGGTGAAAAATCAGCAGAAAACTATAGGTTTGAAATAGGTCAAATTATAACAGATCAAGGTAACGTAAAAGAAGACTATGACGGAAGTAGTGAATTCTTCCTTGCTCCGTCAAAAATTACTATTTCACAAAAAGAAAAATATGTAGTTAATCCGACAAGAGCTATAAGAACAGTTCATCCGGGATTTAGCTTGACAGAATATGTGGAAGTTCAGAGAGAGCATGACGCGTCAAGCGAAGTTACTTTTGTTTCTGACAATGAAAATATAATACAAGTTAACGGAACAGAGTTTGTTCCGTCGGGACAATACGGTTCTACAACAGTTCGTGCTGTAAATACAGTCGGTAAAACTGTATGGACAGGTATAATTGATGTATATGTAGACGGAAGAATTGCCGCACCAAAAGTTTATGCCGGCAAGAATTTCTCTGTTGCACTTCAAGTTTCGGGTAAAGTATACGCATGGGGCGAAAATACTCAAAATCAACTTGGCGACGGAACTGATAAGAGCAAAGCATCTCCTGTAGCCGTTCAATTTGGCGGAGATTCAACAATGCTTGGTATCCGTGACATTTCAGCAAGCGACACACATGTATTAATGGTTACTGAATCAATGGAAGTTATGTCATGGGGCGATAACGAACATGGTCAGCTTGGCAGTATGAACAAAGAAAACAGAAGTAAAGCATATTATGTATATGAGGATGAGTATGAATCAATTCTTTCAGACGTAATATCAGTAGCTGCAGGCGATACACACTCTCTTGCACTTACAAAAGACGGTTATGTATATGCATGGGGCGGTAACGAACACGGTCAGCTTGGTATCGGCTATGCCGGTGAAGACGTTATTTATCCTACAAGAGTTTTAAAGGGTGACAGTGCATCTGATCGTGAATATTTGAGCAACATTATTGCAATCGAGGCAGGAAACGCATATTCTCTTGCATTAAGAAATGACGGTACAGTCTTTGCATGGGGTGCAGTATCAAACGATAAACTTGGCACAGTTATATCATCAGATGTTTATACTCCTGCACAAGTATGGAAAGGTGAATCAGATACTGACACATGGTACTTGGAAAATATAATCAAGATTTCAGCCGGTAGTGAACACTCAGCTGTTATAAACAACAGAAATGAAGTTTATACATGGGGTAAAAATACTAACGGTCAACTTGGAAACGGAACAACAAATAATTCAACAACCCCGGTTCGTGTAAGAAATCAATGGATGGACGGCAGTGATCAACTTGCAATCGAAATTTCAGCCGGTGGCGAACATACTGTTGTTGTAACAAAATCAGGTACAGTATACGCATGGGGACTTGACGCAGAAGGTCAAGTTGGTTTGGGTGCGTTGGTTTCGGGCGCAGACAAACAAACAAGCTATCTTGTACCACAGCAAATTGCATCAGGTGATTCAACAAGTACAGATGATTTATATTTCCGTGACGCGTTAACTGTTTCAGCGGGTAATGCACACGTTACACTATTAAAGAAAGACGGTAGTGTATGGTCATGGGGACGTAATGAAGAAGGTCAACTTGGTGACTTTACAAATGCTCAGCATAATGCGGCAGTACAAACAGGTGAAAAACTTGTAAAGACACTTTCTGTTACTGAAGGCACTATCCTTGACAGCGAAGGCAACGAATATGATCAAGTTACAGAAGATACACTTTACACATTCCTTGACTATGACAAAACATTAAAAATAACATCAGTAAATGAAAAATTTGAAGGTGGATTTAACCTTATCCTTGATGATGAAGGCGTACTTACACCTATGCCTGCAACAAATTACGATTTCAGAACAATGGATTTGGGAATTGCAACAGTTGTAGAAGAAACTGACGGATGGCGTATTATACCGAACGAAAATAATCGTTACGGTGAAGTTTCAATGCTTGTTGAACAAAAGTCATTCTCAGAATATTCAGGTATATTCAAACTTGGCGTAAAGCAAACAGAAAAATTAGTTATACCTATGGTATCAGCCGGTACAGACCACATTCTTACTTTAAAATCAGACGGTACAGTTTGGGCATGGGGTAAAAACGATAAAGGTCAGCTTGGTAACGGCGATACAAACGACACAGAATATCCGGCAAAAGTTTCATTCCCACATAACAGTGATGGCAGTGAAGTTAAGTTTATGGCAGTTGCAGCCGGAAATAAATTCTCAGTTGCACTTTCAACAACAGGTGAAGTATATACATGGGGTTGGAATGAATATGGTCAGTTGGGTGACGGTAATTGTAATGAATATCATGAAGAAATTATTTCTACCGAAGATGTATGGGGTAACTGTTGTTGGCCGGCAGATACACCGCTTGACGCACAGTATTACAGAGATCACAAACATATAAAATATAAGAGAGTTCAAGACAATAACAATGTATTGTCGCCGCAGAAGATTAACCTTAAAAATATAGTAGCAATTTCAGCCGCAACAGGTGTGAACTCAAATCTTGACAAAGATGCTGAAAAACTTGATTTGTTAAATGACAATACAAGCGGCGGACATACTCTTGCATTGGATAAGAATGGCAATGTATGGGCATGGGGCCTAAATAATAAGGGACAAATCGGTGCAAATACAGATGTTAAGTTTGAACAAATTCAATTTGGTTTTACAACAAACGGATATACAAATGCTGAAGGAGTTGTAGAAGGCGACTCTGAATGGCATGAAGAATATGATGCAGAAACATGCTATACATACATTCCTTCGCAGGAAAATCTTTACATAACAGAACCTACAAAGGTAGTAGGTCTTGAAGGCATAGGCTACTTGAATTCAATTTCAGAGATTTCAGCAGGCGGTAACTCATCTATCGCTGTAAGAAACGACGGATATGCATATGCTTGGGGTAATAATGATAACGGTCAACTTGGTGATGGTTTATCAGATAATGCGTCAATGCCAATGCAATTATTAAGTGGTGCAAAGAATCCTTATGTAACATATTTCAGAGATGCGCTTTATGTTGATATGGCAACAGATCACGCTGTAATCACAACAAGAGATGGCGAAGTATATTCATGGGGAGCAAACAGAAACGGTCAACTTGGTAACGGTGCAACATCTGTTAAGGAAACTTCTCCTGTACAAGTTGTATCTGCTAACGGAAACTTAGATAACATAGTTTACGTATCAGCGGCAGGAAGTCACAACTATGCTGTCAACGGTAACGGTGATGTATACACATGGGGTACAAATGCAAACGGTCAGCTTGGTAATGAAACTACAGGCGGATACTATTCAGTTGCCACTCGTGTAGTTGCCGGTGAAACAGCTACGTTGGATGGAACAACTGAGCTTACAAATATTACAAGGGTATATGCAGGTGAAAGAGATGCAATGGCATTGCGTTATGATGGTAGTGTATACGGTTGGGGATATTATGGAGTAGGACAATTCTCTAATAATATTGTTCACCCAATATTTATGGGTGAAAGCCCGGCAAAAATATTTGCATTCCAACATGACGTAAAAACAGAAGGTACAGATGTAGTTGAATACGATAATATGCCAAACTACATTTATATCAATAATGACGGCACACTTGAAGTTACTCTTCAAGGTGATAACGGTATGATTGATAAAGAATACCTTGGATTTAACTTATTGAGTGACGTTAATCCACATCCTACAACAGATTTTGACAACCTTACATTCAGCACATCAAATAAAGATATAGCTAAGGTTGAAAAGGATGTTGCATCTAATGTTGTAAGAGTAACTGCAAATCATGCAAGACGTTACGGTGAGGCAGTTATCAGTGCAAGAAATGATGTAACAGGTTACTATGGTATGTTTACTGTATTGGTAAAACCAAATGACGGAATAACAGTTCCGGTTGTTGCCGCAACAAACAGTGGCGTATATGCACTAAAGGCAGACGGTACTGTTTGGACATGGGGTAATACGTATGATGGAAGTACAGCATCAATGGTAAACAGAACATCACCTGTAAGAGTAGTTAAGAATGCAGGCAAAGACTCAACAACATATCTTGAAAATATTAAACACATTGCGGCAGGTCCGACTCATATGCTTGCAGTTGATATAGACGGTCAAGTTTGGGCTTTGGGTAACAATGCAAATGGTAAGCTTGGTATAGGCGGTACATCTACTGCGTACACACCAACACTTGTAAAAACAAGCTCAACAGAAATACTTTCAGGTGTAGAAAGAGTTGCAGCCGGTGCAAGAAACTCAGCCGCTTTGGCGCAAGATGGTGTTGTATATGTATGGGGTGATAACACATACGGTCAGAGAGGTATCGAGGCTAAAAATTCAAAATACAGTCAATATGCTTCATTCACAGTAAAGGGAGCAAGTGCCGGTGATAACGCAGACGGTGCGCTTAATGACTTTATTGATATTACAATCGGTGATACATTCATTTCAGCATTGAGAAGAGATGGTAATGTATTCAGTTGGGGTAGCGGTAGCTACGGTCAAATTGGTAAGGGATTCTTTACAGAGGCTCTTGCACCTACACAAGCTGTAAATGGCGAAAGTGCAAGTAGCACTGCATATTTGAGAAATATCGTTAAGATTTCTGCAGGAGCATATCACAATATTGCATTGTCAGATGACAGCAGTGTATATGCTTGGGGTAGAAATGCAAACGGTCAACTTGGTAATAATACAATAACTACAAATGATTCAATAGATAATGCCAACAATTATAATGCAAATTCTCCGAAGAGAGTTTTAATCAGCTATGACGGTGAGAATATGCAAAATCTTGACGGAATAGTTAATGTTAATGCCGGAGTAAATTCATCAATGGCAGTTGGCAGAGATGGTTACTTGTATTCATGGGGCAGTGGTGCAAATAATACAACAGGTGTAGGTTCAACAGCAAATTCACTTACTGCTAAGTATACAAAACGAGGCGAAAGTTTCTATAGCGATGATGCAACAGACAGAATCGGTTGGATTACTTCCGCAACAATCGGTGATATGGGTACATCTGTAGTCAGATACGATGGTAGTGTATATTCATGGGGTAAAAACTCTACATATAATGTAGGTGATTTTTCATCAGTTGAAAGAACTGAACCTGTACAGACAGGTCTTCGTGAAGACAGACGTGAAGCTATCGGTGTAGCAACATTGTATACAGACGGTGTAGCAACAGAAGTTTATAATGATGATGTCAATGCCGCTAATTACAACCCATTACCACAAAAGATTACTCTATCAAAGAATCAATATCTTGAAATAAATAAGTCTGATATATATGACTATCATATGGTAGGCTTTAACTTGATTTATAACAACAACGACAGACATAGTACAGCTGTTCAAGCATATAATACTGACGTTGATGAACAGACAGTTCTTGATAGAATAACAGCAACGTCAATAGATACATCTATAGTTTCAGCTGAGGACAATAATAATATAATAACAATTCGTCCGAACAGCGAACATAGATATACAAATACATTTATTACATTATATAATACATCTACAAACTTTGTAGGTGTGCTTGAAGTGGCGGTAAAAGAGGTTAACACAGAAGTAACTCCGATGATTGTTTCAGGCGATCACCATACTCTTGCACTTATGAGTGACGGAACAGTTTGGGCATGGGGTAATAATACATATGGTCAACTTGGAAATGGTATAAGAAGTAATGATACACATAACAGTTATCCGGCTGACGGTGACGAAAAGAGAAATGATTTCTTATATCCTGTAAAAGTAAACATTCCAAGCGATGTTAAGATTAAATCAATAGCCGCAGGTAAACGTCACTCGTTGGCACTTACAGAAAACGGTGAAGTATACATTTGGGGTTATACAGAAGTTAATAATATCGTTTGGGGAGATTATTACCAGAATAATATCGTAACAAGAACAGGTTATCATAAGAGTAGTTATGAATCTGTTGTAGGCGATGCAAACCAGGAAAGAAGATATGGTATTGTAACTCCTAAACTTGTTAAGCTTGACAGCGATAATACTCAAAATCTTACAGATGTAATATCAATAGCTGCCGGCGATGATGTTTCATATGCGGTTAAGGCAGACGGAACAGTTTGGTCATGGGGAAATAACGGTCCCGCTGGTAAACTTGGTATTAATAAGTATGACTCAATGTATTCTGTAACTCAAACAATAGCAACAGATAGATATGTAGATTTCACTATTCCTGGACACTGGGAATATGATGAATATGTGCCGTCAACTACACGTAGAAAACAGGCATACAACTGGACATCTCTTGATTATACATGGTATCTATGGACAGAGTACGGTAAAGAAAATGCAGTACAGGTTGTAGGTCCTTATGCAGGCGGATATCTAAATAATGCAGTATCTGTAAGAACAGATGGTGACAGTGTATATGTTGTTAAGGCAGACGGAACAGTTTGGTCATGGGGCAGCAACATGTACGGTGTTCTTGCCAATGAAACAAATGTAAGTAATGGTACACGCAGAGGTTACCCACTTCAAGTTTATAAGGGTGACGGATATTCGGCAGACAAGTATTTAAAGAATATCGTAGATATACAAGTAGGTGCGAATAATAAAGAAAGAAACACAAGAACTATAGGAACACAAATAAATCTTGATGAAACTACAGTTATAGCACTTGCAAGAAATATAACAGTTGACGATATAACAAAGGATACAAAACAATACAATAATCAAGGATATGTATATGTTTGGGGTAAGGTAGTATCAGATAATGCAACTGTAAACAGTGTATCTGCACCAACAAGAGAAACAACTCTTGAAAACGTAACAGCTGTATCAGCCGGTGGAAATACTGTAATGGCACTTTCGCTTGATCCTGATACATATAAGCATAGTACATATGCTTGGGGAAATAACACATTCGGTCAACTTGGTAACAATACAACAGATAGTACAAGTACACCGTCAGAGGTACTAAAGGGAGAAAATGTATACTCTGATAATGATTATATTGAAGACGCGATTCAAATAACGAATGGTGCTTATTTCAGTACGGCTATGTTGCATAACGGAACAATCTGGGCTTGGGGTTCAAACAGAAACGGTCAGTTTGGTAATAACTACAGAGTTAACAGTTTGATACCTGTACAGTCAGGTGACAGAGCGGCTGATATAATGACAGCAGCTGATAATGACGGGGACAGTATTCCTTTGGTTGTAACAATTACCGAGGGCGAAACACTTGATTTAGGCAGAATTAAATATGAACATATTCCTGGATATGAATTTGCACATTACGCATACAGTGATGTTATAAACGCAAATGACGGAATAACATATAACTCATCTAACAGTGATGTGGCAACAGTTAATTCAAACGGTGTTGTAAGTGCAAACACAAATGGAATATATGGTCAGACAACAATTAGCTTTGAAAAAGAAATCAGTCCTGTAAACGACGGAGTTTACACAGGACTTCTTGACGAACCTATTTTATACAAAGGTCAACTTATCGTTAAGGTGATTAAGTCAGGTAATGATAAAGTTGCAATTCCTATGACAAAATCAGGCAGAAACTTTACAGTGGCACTAATGGATAACGGAACAGTATGGACATGGGGTTCAGGCACTCTTGGTGACGGTACATCAAGTGCATCATACTATCCGGTACAAGTAGTAAAGAATGTCAGCTCAACAGGTGAGAGAACGTTCCTTGATAATATTGTAAGTGTTGCAGCCGGTAGCAGCCATGCTTTGGCTCTTGATACAAACGGAAGAGTATGGACATGGGGTTCAGATGGTAATGGTCAGCTTGGAAGAACAGGTTCAACAAGTGTTGCCGTAGAAGTTGCAATCGTTGGCGATACAGATGACAGTGCTAACATTATTGCAATCGCAGCAGGAAATGAACATTCTTTGGCATTAACATCAGACGGCAGAGTATATGCTTGGGGCTTGAATAACTATGGTCAACTTGGTCACGGAACATCAGGTACTCACAGTGTTTATAACTATACAGGAGATGTGGAAAAATACGAAACTCCTGTAATCGTTATGGATTTGAATAACGGTAAAGAAACACAAATTCATTCTATCGTATCAATCGCAGCCGGTGGTGACAGTTCAATACTTGTTCGTGGTGACGGTACTGTATTCACATTCGGTAGAGCTGATGTAGGTCAGCTTGGCCATGGAGAAAATCTAACAGTAAACGACGGTGAAAAAGATAATATATCAGATTCAAAGGTTAACAGTACATATCATAAGACTGTTCCTTCACAAGTAGTGAACAGAAATGATGATGATATTACACTTGCAGGCGGAATTACAAATACATATATGCAAAATGTAACAGAAGCGGATATGGGTAGTGAACACGCAGTGCTGCTTGTCGATAACGGATTTGTATACAGTACAGGTCTTGGAACAAGCGGTCAGCTTGGAAATGGTGCATCTGATTCATCAGACGGTTATGTAAGAGTAGTAGATTCAGAAGGCAATTATTTTGAAAATGCTATAAATGTTTCAGCCGGATATAATCAATCAGCCGCAGTTACAAAAGGCGGAAATCTATATATGTGGGGTAATAACGCATCAAAACAACTTGGCGATGATTCAGCAACAAGCAAATCATCAGCAACTCGTGTGTCAAAGGGTCATAATATACATGAAACAGGTGACTACCTAAGCAATGTAACAACTGTATCAGTTGGCAATACTGTAACAACTGCTATTAAATCAGACGGTACAGTATGGACATTCGGTACTAATGTATCAGGTTCATTGGGTGACTTTGTAAACTATGATTATACAGGTGCACATATGGTAGGACCGGTAGATTATTATGCACTTAACTTTGATAACATTGAAGGCGGACATATCAGAATATCAGAAAATTCAACATATACAATAGACGACATTAATCTAAAGTATGTTGCAGGCTTTAACTTGCATGATGACAGTGATTTCAGAGATGCAAGCGGAGATTATTCATTTGAATCATCAGATCCAAGAATTGCAACTGTTGATTCAAACGGAACAATAACCCCTGTCGGTAACGGCAATTACGGCAAGGTGACAATTACTGTAACAGATAATAACACAGGTTACAGAGGTCTTATTATTGCAGATGTTTATAACGTAAGTGACAGATATACAAAGATTGCAGTTCCTATGATTGCATCAGGATTAGATTTTACAGTTGCACTTAAATCAGACGGTAGCGTATGGACTTGGGGTAATAACTCATCAGGACAGTTGGGTATAGGTTATACAACTCTTGACGCAGACGGTAAAGTTGAAAAACTTTCAACTGCTTCAAATTCTATGAGCAGAATTTCATCTTGGGCAGAACCGCTACAAGTTGCAGATACAAACGGCTTAGGAACATTAAGTAATATTATTTCTATTGCAGCCGGCGATAACTTTGCAATGGCATTGTCAGCAGACGGTGCAGTATACACATGGGGTAACGGTAGCAACGGTAAACTTGGTGATAATAATACATCAAGCCATAATGCTTATTATCCTCAGCAAGTTGTAAGAGGTGTAGCAGATATTTACACATCAGAAAATACAACAACAGGCGACGGTGAAGACAGCTCAGAAGAAACACCTTCAAAAGAATATTTGTCAGGTATCGTAGAAATCAGTGCGGGCAAAGACTATGCTCTTGCACTTGATAAGAATGGTCATGTTCTTGCATGGGGTACAAATACAAACAGCAAACTTGGTCTAAACTACAGATCAGTTACAGATAATATGGGTGTACCTTCATATGTTGTAGCAGGTGCTATGGCAAGTGATGATCCGTTTGTTCTAAATGCAGACAGAACAAATTCTACAAGAAATACACAATCTACAAATCGTTTGAGCAATATCGTATCTATTGATGCCGGTGATAATCACGTAGTAGCAATAGCTGATAACGGCAGTGTATATGCTTGGGGTGATGATTCGGAAGGTCAACTTGGTATTGAACCGAATACATCAAAGAGATTTAGCAATTACGACGGTAAAGCATATGCTTATGCACCTATAAAGGTACAACGCGGTGACAGAGATATGGTATCGGCATATGATGATGAATTTATGTATGACGCTGTTCAAGTATCAGCTGGTAAGGCTCATACTCTAATCCGTTCAAAAGATTATAACACATATGCAACAGGTGATAACAGTAACGGTCAGCTTGGTATAGACAGCGGCGATGTTACATCACCTAAGTATGTTGACGTAGATGGCAATAGCGTTTATAACATTTCAGCCGGTGGTAACAGCAGTGCGTTTATTGGCGGAACAGATGTAAATGACAATTTGATTTATACAGCCGGTAATAACGGCAGTGGTCAGTTGGGTATAGACAGTGTTATAAATAAATCTACTCCTACAAGAGTTCATGATTCAGTAAGATCAGATGTTGGTGATTTACTATTATTTGACGACGCATTTGTTGCAGATTACGGTTCACAACACTTGACAATTATGAAACAAGACGGTAGCGTTTACACAACAGGTGCAAACGGTTACGGTCAACTTGGCGATAACACAACAATTAAGTCATACATTCCTGTTCATGTAAGCAAGGAAGAAGTAGATACCCTTGAACTTCAAAATGTAGAAATCAAAGAAAATTCAGATAACAGTGTTGACGAATCATATGTAACACCTGATTATCTTGAAATTACAGAAGATCAATATGTTGATTTCAACAGAGATCAAATTATGAATAAGAGAATGGTCGGCTTTAACTTGTACGAAGACGATATTCTTACACCGATTGACGATAAGAGTCAGATTGAATTTACATCTTCAGATACTTCAATCGGCAACTTTGCAAGCGGAAGTGATGAACTTCATACTACATCACCGACAAAGGCAGGACCTACAATCGTAACTATTGAAAATAAGGCTAATGGATATAAAGCATTTGTAACTGTAACTGTTAAGGGTGACACAGTATGGCCATCAGGTTCAAAAGTAGCAGTAGGCAAGAACTTCTCTATTGCTCTAAAGGAAAACGGAACTTTGTGGACATGGGGTGACAATTCTCACGGTCAACTTGGTGATGGTACATTATTGAGTAAGAAGCATCCTGTACAAGTTCTTGATGAAGATGGAAATCCGATTAAGGACATAGTAAGATTGGCAGCAGGTGACGACTATGTATTTGCCGTAGATAAAAACGGTAAGATATATACATGGGGTGTATCAATTTCCGGCGGATCGGATATGACATCACCGGTAGAAGTAGAAAATACAATCGGCGATGAAATCGAAGATATAGTATCAGGTTCAAATTATGTACTTGTACTTACAACTCACGGCGATGTATTCTCTTATGGTGTTGATAACTCACAAGGTCAACTTGGCAATGATGTTATAGCTCCTTCTACTGCATCATTTACTAAGATCAGTGCGCTTAAAGATATTAAATCAATAGCCGCAGGCGATAGCCATAACATTGCAGTAGATACAAACGGAAAAGTATGGACATGGGGTGCGAACTTGCATAAACAGCTTGGTAGAACTGTATCTTCCGGTGGCGGTTCGGGAAGTAGCGGCGGAACATCGGGCGATGATTCAAGCGACGCCGATGCCGATGGCGACGACGCGGATACTGCCCTACAAGCAACAACTGCAAGTGCAGATTATGACGCAACTCCGGCAGTTGTAGAAGGTTTGTCAAATGTAAAATATGTTGCTGCAGGCAGTGCACACAGTGTAGCTGTAGCAGAAGAAACACTTGCAGACGGAACAACTGTTACAAAGGTATATGCTTGGGGTTACAACTCAAAGGGTCAACTTGGTATAGATGATAAGACTGTAACAGAATCAGTAACACCTATGCTTGTTGTTGCCGGTGAGGCGGCAGGTAAGGATTCAACTGTCGATACAGACGGAACTGAATACTTGTCAAATATCCTTGGAGTAACAGCAGGTGGAAACCAAACACTTGTTATAACAAATAATTATGAAGTATATACATGGGGCGGAGATGAAAAGGGTCAACTTGGCGTTGATTCAAAGATAGACAGATTTGCTCCTGTAAAGGTATGGAAGGGCGATACATTTAATCAAGACGAAGATCCATACCTAAAGAACGTAATCGGTGCGGCAATGGGTGCAAACCATACCGTAATAATCAGAGATGACGGTTATGTATGGGCATGGGGTGATAATACTTCAGGTCAACTTGGTACAGTAACTGTCGATTTGGCAAAGACACCGGTACAAGTAGGTAATAAAAATTCAAATACATTGTCATTCCAAAAGGCAATAGTATATACTGATGAAAATTCAACAGGTGATACAATATCACCATTACCGTCAAGCGTTGTAATAGATAAGACGGGTAAAATTGAAATTGATATGTCTGAAATATATGAACAGTATATGATTGGTTTCAATTTGTTCAATAAAGCGGATAAGCAAAAGATTGCGTCAGAAGATATTGTAAACATTCAATACAGCTCGTCAATTCCAAATATCGCTACAGTTTCTGCAAACGGAAATACTGCAACTGTAATGCCGACAGGTAACACATTCGGTACAACAGTAATTATGTTCAGAAACAGCAGAAATGGATATGTCGGAACAATCAATGTTACTGTCAAGGGCGATAAGATGGAAAGCATCGTTGCATCATCGCTTACAGCAGGTACAAACTTCCATGCGGCTCTAAAAGCAGACGGAACAGTTTGGACATGGGGCGATAATACATACGGACAACTTGGTGACGGTACTAAGATAACAAGAGGCTATCCAATTCAGGTTAAATTCCAAAACGGAAGAGATGACAGTGCAAGTACATTTGGTGGCAATAATGCAGCTACTGCTATTGCGGCAGGAAATAATCACTTGCTAATACTTGCTAACGGCGTCGTATATGCAGTCGGCGATAATAGTAAGGGTCAACTTGGTAACGGTGCGACAGGAACTACTGAAAGTATAGTTGTACCTGTAATGATTGACGAAACAACTACACTTACAGGCGTAAAGAACATTGCCGCAGGTGATGATTTCTCAATGGCACTACTTGAAGACGGTAGTGTATATGCTTGGGGTAGCAATAAATCAGGACAACTTGGTGACGGTACTACAACTGACAGTGCATATGCAGTTAAGGTTTTAGCCGGCAGAAGTGGTACAAACGCATATGATCCTGATAATAATGATTATTATTTGAATGACATAGTTTCAATTTCAGCCGGTCAAGCATTTGCAATGGCATTGAAGAATGACGGAACAGTTTATACATGGGGTGACAATAGCAAGGGACAACTTGGTGACGGTACTCGTGTAAATAAACCGACTCCAATTCAAGTTCTTCGTGGCGAAAGTCCGGAAGAAGAAACAAATGTAGCTCCGGCAGGCAGTGATTACTTAATTAATATAGTAATGATTTCAGCCGGTGCAAATCATGCTTTAGCTCTTACAAAGACTGGCTATGTCTGGGCATGGGGTGATAACACATATGGTCAGAACGGTGACTGGACAACAGATAATAACGAAAGACATTATCTTCCTCTACAAGTAAGAGATATTTCAAAGGCAGATCAAAGCACAGGTAATACAACAGGCAGATTAAAGAATATAACTGCAATTTCTGCAAAGAATAATCAATCATTTGCAATTAATGAAGAAGGTTATTTGTACGGTTGGGGTTATAATGGTCAAAGACAACTTGGCATTAATAATTCATCAAATCAGACATTGCCTCAAAAGGTACTAAAGGGTCAGACTAATAATGATGAAAGCTATATCAAGTTCGTAAGTAACGTAGCGGCAGGTACAAATAATACTGTTGCAGAACTTGATGACGGTTATGTATACACATGGAGCAGAAACACAGAATGGCAGTTAGGTAAATTTGACGGTACATCGTCAACTTATGATGTAAGCACACCTGCTTATACAGGTGAACGCGCAGAAGATTTGATTGAATTCTTTGACGCTGAAGGAAATAAGATAAATTACCTAACAACTATAGAAACAGGTGCAACAATCGAGATTGATTCATATAAACATCATCATATGTACGGTTTCAATCTTGAAAATGATGATACACATGAACCGCTTGACGGAACATTTACATATCATTCAAACAATGAAAATGTTGTAACTGTTGTAAACGGTGTAATTACAGCCGGTACACACACCGGTACAGCTATAATTACAATTACACATGATTCAGGTATAACATCTGAAATCAGTTTAACAGTAACACAAGCCGGAAGAACAGCTACACCTATGGTTACCGGTGGTAGTGAGTTCGCAGTTGCATTGTTGGATAACGGTGAAGTTTGGACATGGGGTTCAAACGAAAAGGGACAACTTGGCAACGGACTTACAGAAAATACAACATATCCTGTACAAGTTTCACTTCCTGAAGGAGTGAAAGCTAAGTATGTAGCGGCAGGTATTAATACAGCATATGCTGTAACAACTGATGGCTATGTATATGCATGGGGTAATAACGAAAACGGAATGATTGGTAACGGTACTTCTGATAAAGACGAAGTAAACCGCACACCTGTAAGAGTTCAAGAAAAAACATCTACAGGTGTACTTGTAGACCTTTCAAATATCGCAAGAATAGCAGTCGGTGAAAATCATGTATTGGCACTTTCAAATGACGGTTATGTATACGCATGGGGTAACAACTCAAACGGACAACTTGGTAACGGCGATACATCATCAACAAATGAAAAGTTCCATGATAATGATACAACTGACGGAATTTATGCGGCTCAAAAGGTATACAGAGGTGAAAGTGCCGCAACAAATGACGATTGGTATATCCAAGATGTTATTGATATTGCCGCAGGTAAATCATTCAGTGTTGCTCTAAAAGCAGACGGAACAGTTTGGACATGGGGTCTAAATACAAGCTATCAACTTGGTATTGGCGATACAATGACAAGACCTGTTCCGACTCAGGTATTGGCAGGCGCGTCATCAACAACAGAAAAATACTTAAAGAATATAACAGCGGTTGCGGCAGGTGAAGGTCACGTCCTTGTTGCTACAACAGACGGAACAATGTATTCATGGGGTTATAATAACTGGGGACAACTTGGTAATAATACAACAACAACTGCTACAAAACCTGTAAAGGTTTCTAATATCACAAATGTAGCGGCAATTTCAGCTAATTATTATAACAGTATGGCTATGACTTCTGACGGAAGTGTATATACATGGGGTTGGAATGAATATGGTCAAATCGGTGATGGCTCGTATAGATATGATACATTCTATTTACATCATCATGATTCATATAGTCATGACCATTGGAATGATCCGACATATATGAATAAGACTGTTCCTACACAAGTTGTAAAGGGCGTAACAGGTTCAGATACTGCTTATATCAGTAATGTTTGGAACATTTCAGCCGGCAGAATAAATATGTATGTAATTCATGAAGATGGATATGTATATGCTTGGGGTTCAAACTCAAAGGGTCAGACAGGTGACGATACAAATACTAAAGACGGTAATTATTTAACGCTTCATAACGGTACTCGCTTGGATTATCATGCAATGGATAATACAGCTACTCAAGTCGGTGACTTTGAAACAAAGACGCTTGTTGTAAATAACTATGATGTAATTACAACAATGGGTAGAGATGAAACAATCCAATTAAATACATCAGATTTCGAGAGAAATTACAGAAGTGGATTTAACGTAAAATATCATAATGCAGATCAAAGCGGTGCTTTGACAGCAGGAGAAAACTTAACCTTTACTTCACTTGACGAATCAATCGCAGTGGTAAGCAGTACAGGTTTAATAAGCGTACCTTCAGAATTTAAACTTGGTGAAACAACAATCAGAATTGCAACAGACGACGGATTTGTCGGAACATTGGTTGTAAGAGTTAAACGTAGTGCAGACACTGTTGCAGTTCCTATGGTTGCATCAGGAAATAACTTTACAATGGCATTGCGTGAAGATGGAACAGTTTGGGCATGGGGTCTAAATAGTTCAGGTCAACTTGGTGACGGTACAAAGGTAACTCGTTCATATCCTGTAAGAGTTAAGAACACAGACGGAACAGGTTTGCTTGAAAACATTGTTTATATAGCAGCCGGAGGTTCATCAGCAGTAGCTATTGATAAAGACGGCAGAGTTTACGGTTGGGGTAGCGGAACATCTAACGGACTTGGTTCTAAGCAAGAATCTCTACTTCCATCACCTGTTGTTACAAGCTATGAAGAAACTGTTACTGAAACAGACGACGGTGAAGGCAATGTAGTAAAAGAAACAACTGTAACAAAGACAGAACTTGTCGGAGCAGTTGCAGCCGCAGGCGGCGCAACCCATATGTTGGTTCTAATGGGCAACGGACAAGTCTATGCTTGGGGTGCAAACTCATACGGACAAGTCGGTATAAATACAACAGATAATGTATATGTTGCTACACTTGTACAGAAGTCTAACGGTATAGAACCTATAGAAGATGCGGTTAAGGTTTCTGCAATTTCAAATACAAGCCTTATCCTTACAAGAGACGGACAAGTTTATGCTTGGGGTCAAAATGTAACAGGAACAACTGCTGTTGGAAATGCTACAGTTAATTTAGGCGGATACCTTGGTACAGGTTATTCTATAAGACACAGATTTACAAGCAGAAATAGCTTTAATCCTACTAATACATATGAAAATCGTCTAAGACCGACAAAGGTACTTACAGCAGACACATTGCAAACAGCAGATTATGCAAATAAATACTTTAACGGTGCTATGGATATTGCGGCAGGTACATATCATTCAGTTGCAATTAACGATAATTATGTATATACATGGGGTTATAATGGAAACAGTCAGCTTGGCGACGGTACTACAACAGATTTACGCCATCCTGAAAAGGTAACTGCATTTGCAGAAAATCAAGTATCACATATTTACGCTTTAGGCAGTGGAAGTGCCGCAATGACATCAGACGGTCACGTATACACATGGGGCTCAGCCGCAAAATCTAATACTACACCTGCACTTGTAAACAAGGGTGAGGCAGACAGTAATGAAGATGTGATTGATAATGTTTGGTACGTATCAACAGGTTTGAGTCACTTAACAGCATTCAGAGCAAACAGTGATGCAACTAAGGCATATATCTATGCTTGGGGTAGCAACAACTATGGTCAACTTGGCGATTCATCATTTGTTAATGCAACAGAACCACGTCAAGTAGGTGACAGAGAAGCACGTGTTATTGAAATTAATAATGCGGTAGTTTCTGAAGATACTGTTGGTTATGGTACACCGGGCAAGACATACACAGGTGTAATTCCTTCGCTTGTAAGAGTAACAGAGGAACAAATTCTAACAATAGATCCGTCAGAAATCAACGAGAGATATTACGAAGGCTTTAATTTCTTCGCAGAGAATACTCTTGATAATACTGATTATTCGGGTAATTATAAGTTCTACTCATCAGACGAAACTGTTGCAACAGTAGCAGAGGAAAACGGTAAGTGGGTAGTTACACCTATAATAGATACAGAATATCACAAAGGCGGACAGACAACAATTACTGTTGTCAATACTGCAACAGGTGCAACAGGTGCATTTATACTTGGTGTATACGGCGGTAAGTTGACGCCAAACTCAACATCAAGAGATGGTAGCGGATATACAAAAGAAACTGCATCACCGCTTGTTTCAACAAACCTATATCATTCTGTAGCATTGAAGTATGACGGTACAGTCTATGCTTGGGGTAGAAATGACTACGGACAGGTTTCAACAAAAGACGGTGAAAACAGCATTATGAATACACCTGTACAGATTTACAGTGTTGAATATGATGCTGAAGGAAATGCACAGTATACTCTACTTGAAAACATAATTGACGTTGCAGCCGGCGGATACCACAGCTTGGCAGTTGACTCAGACGGTCATGTATGGTCATGGGGTCTAAATGATAAGGGTCAGCTTGGATACGGCACAACTGAAAATTCAGGTGCGGCACAAATGGTTATGATAGGCGATAATCAGCCTATGGAAAATATCGTAGCTGTTGCCGCAGGTAATAAGCACAGTCTTGCATTAACAGCAGACGGTCATGTATACGCATGGGGAGATAATACATATGATCAACTTGGTGCATCATCAACTGTAGACGGTGACTTTGACAAATATCCTGTACACGTTACACAAGGTACATCGGCAAGTGGAACATACACTGACGAAAATGGCGTTGTAACAACAGATGAACATTTGAGTAACATTATTCAAATTTCAGCCGGAGATAACTATTCAGCGGCACTAAAGGCTGACGGAACAGTTTATGTATGGGGTATTAACAACTATACTGTAGGCGGTAAGCAAAGCTCAAGCAAGGGTACAAATGATACAAGAATGGCACCGTATCAAATAATCAGCGGTGACTATGACGGTTCAAATATTAAGACAGATTCAAGATTTGATTCAACATATATCCAGACTGTTGCAAAAATTTCTGCCGGTTCAAATCACTTGATGATGCTTACAAACAAATACTATGGTGAAACAGATGTATTTGCAATCGGTCTAAACGGAAATTATCAACTTGGTGATGAAACAACTACGACAAGAGATTATCCGGTATTGTCAGTAAGACCGAATGATCTTGCAGACAGTAGCAGAACTGTTAATAATATAATCAGCATTGCTGCCGGACAGGCTCATTCACTTGTATTAGGTGAAAGCACTGCGGAAGATAACTTTAAGTATAGCGTATGGGCGTGGGGTAGTAACTCGAATGGTCAAATCGGTATGAATACAAATACTGCAAACTATCCGAAACCTCAACATGTAAGAAGTCAGTACCTTGAAGATGAAGAAAATGCGGTAAGTCCATACATTGAAAGTGTATTTGCTATAGCAGCGGGTGCAAACTCAACAGCTATCGATCTTGAAGGTTACGTTTATATGTGGGGTATTAATAATTACTCACAGATTGGTGACTTTACAACTGAAACAAGACTTTACCCATATCAAGTAGGTGAACTTCCTTATAAGTCAATCATCTTTAAAGACGTTTACGTTGTAAACAGAAATACAGGTGTTGTCGAAGAGTATTATGCGACATTACCTAAGCATATCAATATGCGTAAAGACCAACTATTGTATATTGATGTAAACCAAATGTATAACAGATACTTCAAAGGATTTACATTGCTATCAGATACAGAAGAATATCCGGTTGACAGATTTGATCCAAACGATAATACATCATGGGTTGATCCGTATGACCAAAACGGTGATTTGAAACCGATAAGAGATGGTGAAGACCATATCAAGTTTACAACTTCTGATGAAACTGTTGCAATTATCAATGAAGATGAAGATCCTGTTTCAACAATGCTTGAAGAAAAAGTATTTAATGCAGACGGAATTACACGCAGATATATTGTAGTTAAGCCAATCGAAGAAACAGAAAAATTCGGTTCAACAGTTATCAGCGCGCATAACGAAGACCCATATGTAAATACAGGAAACGAAGATATAGATGATCACCATGCTTACGCAGGTTATACAGGTGCTGTTAATATCAGTATTATCCCTGGTGAAGAAATTCCTCCTATGGTAGTTTCAAAGGGTGACCATGCAATAGCAATCAATATCTACGGTGAAGTATGGACATGGGGACGCAATGATAAAGGTCAGCTTGGTGACGGTACAACAGTTGACCGTTCATATCCTGTTCAGGTTATGATAACAAATGAAGATGGTCAATTAGTACCTCTAAAGAATGTTATGATAGTAGCTGTAGGTGAGAAACACAGCGTAGCATTGACTCGTGATGGTATATTGTATACTTGGGGTGATAACTCTAAGGGTCAGCTTGGTAGCGGTAACTCAACATCAGCACTTGCATATTCAACAAGACCTGTAACTGTTGCAGGTGAAAATAATTCAAGCAAATCTCTAAGTGAAATGCTTGCAGAAAAGAATGAATCAATTTCTAATATTGCGGCAGGTAGAGATCATACTCTTGCAGTATCTAACCAAGGTAACTTGTACTCATGGGGTGCAAATACTTACGGACAACTTGGTGTTAACTCAAGAGATAACAGATATTTCCCTGTACAGGTAAAAGGTTATAACGGCGGCGGTTACTTGACAGATGTTATCCTTATCGGTGCCGGTGCGGAACATTCACTTGCCGTAAGAACAGACGGTAGTGTATGGTCATGGGGACGCAATAATAAGGGTCAACTTGGTCAAAGTACAAACGGCGTTAATAACACATACAAAGATATGCAAACACCTGACAGAGTATTGAAGGGTGAATATGATACGGGCAACGCAGACGACAGATATATAAAGAATGTTGACGCATTGTCAGCCGGTGAAAACTTCTCAGTTGTTACAACAAGAGATCGTAACGTATACGCATGGGGCGATAATACATATGGTCAGTTAGGTAACGACAAGACAACTGCAACAATTTCAACTCCTGTTCATGTTAAGTCAAGCGACGGAACATACTTAACAGGTATATCTATGGTATCAGGCGGTGCTAACCATGTAATCGCAATGTCAAATACAAATGACATCTATGCATGGGGTGATAACTCAAAAGCACAGTACCACGAAGTTGCAAATACTCATGTTGCAAATAAGATAACAGATAAGGATTCACTAAATCCTGAAAATGATGATGTATTTACATCATTCTCAAGAGTAACGGCAGGATGGAACTATTCTGTAATCCTTACAAACAACGGTTATCTATGGGCATTGGGTAATAATACATACGGACAACTTGGTGATATGACAGAAACAGATTCTGATGAACCTGTCAGAGTTGGTTTCAAGTCAGAAGATATTCTAAACTTGACAAAGGTAACTGTATCTCACAGCGATGGAACAACTACAGAATATACTGATGATAATGTTCCGGCGCAAATTGATATTACAACAAGAGAAACAGTAACATTTGATCCAAGCAGTTATGAAGCATTGCATCATATGGCATTCAACTTGAGAACAATTCATACAAAGGATGCTACAAAGGATGTAACTGCAAATGTCGGAACAATTAAGTTCTATTCATCAAATCCGAAGATTGCCGAAGTTGATGAAAACACAGGTGTAGTAACACCTAACGGTAATAATCAATACGGTAAGACAACAATTACTGCTTATGCAGAAAAGACAGATGGCGATAAGACATATATCTATGTTGCCGAAACTGTAATTTCTGTAGGAGTTGAAACAGACGATATGAAGAAGTCTGTACCTATGATTGCATCAGGTTCAACACATACAGTCGTTCTAAAACCTAACGGAACAGTATGGACATGGGGTCAGGATACATATGGACAACTTGGTGATAACGATTCTGAAACAAAGGCATATGCTGTTGAAGTTGTTAAGGAAGGCAATATAATTCTTGATAATGTTAAAGAAGTTGCCGCAGGTACTGCACATTCACTTGCACTTACAAAAGACGGTAAGATTTACGCATGGGGCAGCAATTCATACGGACAACTTGGTATTACTGATGCAACAAGCGGTAAGCCGACAGGTGCAAGCAAATCAGCAGTAGCTGTTGAACTTATTTATGCAAATGACGGTAGTGAACTTCCTAAGTTTGTTTCGATTGCAGCCGGTGATTACTTCTCTGTTGCTCTTGCAGAAGACGGCAGTGTATGGTCATGGGGCAGAAATGTCAACGGACAACTTGGACACGGTGATTTCGGAACCGGTTATACATATTATGCACCGGTTAAAGTACAACAAGGTGCAAGTGCAAGTAAGACAGTTGTCACAGGCACAGAAACAACTGAGTCAGACGGAAACACTGTAACAAAGAATATATATGGTAATAATATATACTTAGAAGAAATCGTAGCAATCAGTGCCGAAGGCGATTCTGTAATGGCAATCAAGTCAAACGGAACAGTGCTTTCATGGGGTGTTGATTCACACGGTCAGTCAGGAACAGGTTCACTAAGTGATAAGCATGTTCCGACAAGAGCTAAGGCAAGTGACTTTGACGGTGTTAAGGACAGCAACGGAATACCTATGTCAACAACAAGTGACACAAGTTATCTTGCAAACGTAACTTCTATTGCAATGGGTAAAAACCAATCAGCTGTAATAGTCGGTGACGGTTCATATGTTCTTACAGCCGGAGATAATACAACAGGTCAGACAGGTCTTGGAACTACAGAAGGTAACACAACAATGTTCAAGGCTGTTAAAAATGTATGGGGCAGCGATGTAAAGGTTGTAGAAATTAAATCAGGTGCAAACCACACTGTTGCTCGTACTGATGATAACAGACTATGGGCATGGGGTGATAACTCAAAGGGTCAGCTTGGTCTTGGAGATACAGTAATAGATAACAGTATTGAAATGGCAGATAAGCCGACTCAGGTTAAACGTGGTGACTCATATTCTGACGACGCATATATCAATAATATTTGGACAATCGGCGTCGGCGGAAATAACAGTGCCGCTATAAGACATGATACAGTTGTAGGCAGTGACGTTGTATGGTCATGGGGTAATAATGCCACAAGACAACTTGGTAATATGATTGATAATCAGTCATATATGCCGGTACAGTCAGGCGAAAGAGAAACAAGACGAGTTCTTGTTATCCATATTGACAAGCATACAGCCAACGGTCAGACAATTCCTTATACAATTCAACTTCCTCAAAAGGCTGAGGATGCAGTAGATGTATCATTGACAAATCTTCCTCAGATTTCGATTGGTACAGGCGATTATCTACAAGTTGATATTGATAAAATTTACGAAGTATATGAAAGCGGATTTGTACTTGAAACATCCGGAGAGATGGTACAAGTAACAGGAGCAAGTTTTGCATCTTCAAATGTAGAGGTAGTATATGTAGACGGAGCCGCAACTTCGGGTACATTAAGACCTACAGAAAAGGGTGCGTATAACAGTGCTGTTATTACAGTAACAAATCCTAAGACAAATAGCGAAGGCGTATTTGTTGTAAATGTTACAAAGACAAACGATGCCGTTGCATCATCAAGCGTATCTACAGGTACAAGCCATACACTTGTTCTAAAAGAAAACGGAACATTGTGGACATGGGGCGATAACTCTAAGGGTCAACTTGGTGACGGTCCTACAAGCGAGGGTGTAACAGGCGGAAGTATTTCTGATGATTATATACACAGAAGCTTTACATACACAGGTACAGGTGATCTAAATTATACAGCATTCCCTGTACAAGTTAAGACTGCTAAGGACACACCTCTTGTAAATGTAGTATCAGCGTCGGCAAACAAAGACTATAATGTAGCCGCAGATGCAAACGGTGACGTATATATTTGGGGTAGTGTAAACGGATTGTCATATACATATGCTCAGAAGATGGCAGGCTTTGAAGGCAAGAATATCATTGCCGTATCAGCAGGTTATACTCACTTCATCGCACTTTCAAAAGACGGCTATGTATATTCATGGGGTGCAAACTCATACGGACAACTTGGTAACAACACAACATCAAATGTCACATCACTAAGCGGTGTAACACAGGTAGTAGGACAAAGTGGCGAAAACTACTTGTATGACATCGTAAAGATTGCTGCAAACGGAAACAGCAGTGCAGCTGTAAGAAGTGACGGAACATTATGGACATGGGGTGCAAATAAATCAAGCCAGCTTGGTGACGGCACATCAACAAATAAGACAACTCCAATTCAGGTAATCAGAGGCGAAAGCAATCCTGAATATGATAATCGTGAAGATAACTCTAACTATTATGTATACTTGCAGAATGTTAAGGATGTAAGTGTCGGCGAAGACCACATGATAGCTATGACAGAGGACGGCAGCGTTTATACATGGGGTTCAAATAAGTACGGTCAACTTGGTGTGAATATTGACGGTGACTCAGTAAATCACGCAGTTAAGGTTGACACATCTGCAATTACAGCCGTAACGGATGAAAACGGAAATGCAGATGAAATAACAGCAGTTTATGCCGGTAAACATTACAGTGCTATTATCACTCGTGAAGGTCATATGTATGTATCAGGTAGAAATACAGATGATACTGAAGGTACAAACTATGTAACAGGCAAACTTGGAACAGGAACAACAGACGAATCTATATCAGAATTTACTTCTGTTGCGACAGGTTTGAAGTACGAAAAGGATAATAACATTGAAAATATTCACGGTGTAAGAAATGTTGCACTTGGTGCAAACCATACAGTAATAATCAGTAAATATGGTTATGTATGGTCATGGGGTGCAAATAATAATTATCAACTTGGTGATATAACATATAACGTTCGTATTGAAAAAGGCTCAACAACATATAACATCAATACTGTTCCTACAATTTCAGGTAACAGAGAAACCCGTTATATGACAATTAATGATGCCGTAACAGATAAGGGCAGAATAATTGCATCTTCTGATGATAATATTTCAATGCCTCCTGTTGTAACAATTTCAGAAGACGATGTATTGAATATCACAAAGGTAACATATGATTACAGTTCAGGATTTAACGTAGCAGAAACAGACGAACATCCTGTTATGTATCTTGCAAATGATCCGAACACATATTCAAATGTAACATGGGCATCATCAGATGAAAATGTTGCTACAATCGAAAACGGTAAGATTATACCTAACGATAACAGACGATACAGTTCAACAACGATTTCTGTTCAAAATATGAACGGTGCAATCGGAATGTTTATTCTAAAGATTAAGCGTAACGAGAATACTGTTGCAGTACCTATGGTTGCTGCCGGTGATGACTTCTCAATCGCTTTGAGAGCAGACGGTACTGTATGGTCATGGGGTAATAATGACAAGGGTCAGCTTGGTTTGGGCAGCAGTGTAACAAATCAAGACCGCCCTGTTCAGATTAAAAATCTGTCTAATATTACATATATAACTGCCGGTCAATATCATGCAGGTGCAATAGATAAAGACGGTAACGTATATATGTGGGGTTATAATGAATTCGGTCAGATTGGTAACGGTACATCTAATAACTATAATCTAACAACACATAAAAGCGTAGATTGGTATGATTATTGTTGGAGTCCTGATTCTCATCACGATCATTCTTCGGCATGGGCATATCATACACACTATATCTATAATAAAGTTGACAATAATATATATACACCGACTAAACTTTCATATAACTTTGGTGAGAAGATAGCAACTATCACAGCAGGCGATAACCATACTGTTGTTATGACAGAGAGCGGTAAGATTTATGCTTGGGGTGATAACAGATATAATCAAATCGGTTCACCGCAGACATATGCAAAGAGTGGATATATGGGTCATTATAGATACTACTTGGATTCAGGTAACAGTAATGATGCCGAAACAACAAGAGTTCCGTTAATGCTTACACCTGTAAGAGTAAGAGGTGCAGAAGGCTATGGCTACCTTGAAGAAATAATTGATGTCAGAGCCGGCGGTGACTTCACAATCGCATTGAAGAGAGACGGTACTGCTTACACTTGGGGTAAGAATGATGAAGGTCAGTCAGGTGACGGCACAGTAATTACTTATACTACACCGTCATATCAAAAAGCTAATATGTATGCGTATGGTAGTCATGGTAATGATTATGGTTGGTACGTTGCAAGTAAATATGATTTGAAGATTAGATATGAACAATCATACAAGAAGTATTATCCTGTACAAGTAAAAGCAGGTGTACAGACACTTGATATTGAAAATAATTCAACATACAATGCAGGTTCATATGCTTATAACTACTTGCAAGAAATTACAACAATTTCAGCAGGCAGCAAGCACGCTGCAGTTATCACAAAGAATGGCGACTTGTACACATGGGGTGACGGCGAAAACGGTCAGCTTGGTAACGGTGCTAATGATGATAGTAACTTACCTGTTAAGGCATTTGAAAATGCAGTACAAGTAGCAAGCGGTTCAAATCAGTCTATTGCAATACAGAAAGACAGTGCAGTATGGGCATGGGGCGACAATACTCCTCCTCCGTATTTGACATTCTCTGAAACAATATGGACAGATACCGATACAGGTGGAGGTAAAACAGAAAAATATCCGACAGCTACTATTTACGGTAGAAAGTACACAGAAACAAATCCTACAAATGTATCTTATCAGCTTGGTATAGCCGATACAACATCAACAAGTGTTAATACACCTCAAATGGTTGTAAAGGGTAACACAATCAATGCTAAACCTGAGAACTTCTCAGAACAACTGATGAAGTACGGCATTATCTCAACAAGAGGCTCACATACAGTTATGTATAGTACACGTTACGGTACTGTATGGTCATGGGGTACAGGTACAAACGGAGAAATAGGTGACTTTACACTTAATAACCGTACATTTGCAGTACAGACAGGTGCTACGGATTATATCCGTCCTGACGTTATAGGCGGCGGAATTTATGAAAGCGACAGTGACACAGCTGTTACTGAGTATTCAACAACTAACCCAATGCCTAATATTATTACAATTAACAGTAATGAATACATAGAATTTAATCTTGGCAGTGATGTTTACAGATTAATTTCTCCTGGTTTCAACCTTGCATTTACAGAAAAAGAATCAGAACCGTTCCACTGGACTCCTGATTTACATTTGACATCTATTGATGAAAATATTGCAACAGTTGAAATGAACGGAACAGTTGCAAGAATTGTTCCAAATCAAAATGAAGCATACGGCGAAACAACACTTATGCTCCGTGATGATAATTCAGATATATCATTTATCTTCAAAGTTCGCGTAATGCCTACACAAGAAGAGAAGTACGGTACAGATACAAAGTATGCCGCACCGAAGGTTGTAAACGGTGAATCTCATGTAGTTGCATTAAAGACAAACGGTACTGTATGGACATGGGGTCGCGGAACTAATAACCAACTTGGTGACGGTTCTAACTCAAACGACAACTATCCACTTCAAGTATTGGGTGTTAACGGTAGCGGATTCCTTGAGAAGATAGTAGATATAGCCGCAGGTACAAACTTCTCTGTTGCATTGGATGCAGACGGTAACGTTTATACATGGGGATATAACTCAGATTCATATCCTGTATTGAAACTTACAGACGCTGTTGCAGTTGGTGCTGCAAACAGTATGGTTTATGCAGTAATGAACGACAGAACAGTTAAGTATTGGTCATACGGTTCAAGTCCAACTTCATTGATTAAGGGCGAAAGTGCATCAACAAGCGATTTATTTGAAAATGCACTTGAAGTAACAGGCGGAATTTCGCATAACACGATTCTTCGTGATGACGGTCATGTATGGACATGGAGCAACGGCGGAGCAGAAGCAGGTAACGCGTCGGGTCAACTTGGTAATACATTACGCAGACATCTTGACTATCCTGCACTTGTTGTAGTAGGCGAAAGCCCATACAACAGTGTTTACCTAAATAACGTTGTAGAAGTACGTTCGGGTGCAAACCATAACGTTGCACTTATAGAGGAACAAAATGAAAACCATACACAGTATGATGTTCCTGAAGATAAGGCGTTCACTTCAAAGAACGGTTATGTATTCGCATGGGGCGATAATTCAGAAGGTCAATTCGGTAAGACAACAGCTAATTCAAACAGTTATGCACCTGTAAGAGTTGATATTCCTGACGATGAAGTAATTAATCATATTTCAGCTGAAAAGAATTCAAACCTTGCAACAACTTCCGATAATACAGTTTGGGCATGGGGCAACTATGCAGATGGTCAAATGGGAGCAAACGGCACAAGCTCGGCTCCTGTACAAATCGTATCAAATGACGGCGGAGTATGGTCATCATCGAATGGCATTAAGGGTGCCCTAAACGGTGCTGCCGGCGGAGATTCAATGTCTGCATATATTTCAGACGGTACAGTTTGGACATGGGGTTCAAATAGTTCAGGTCAGCTTGGCGATCAGACAAATGTTAATAAGAACTACCCTGTTCAGGCAATTACAGAACCGGCAACAAAGATGATTAAGGTTGCACACGCATATGTTTATAAGAAGTCGGATTTGACAACTCCTGTTAAGGAACTTGAATATCCGAAAGAAATTATGATAGATGTTGACGAAACTATCGTTATTGACAGAATTGTTGTAGAAGAAGTTCTTGCATTTAACCTATACTTCGATAAGCGTGTGACAGAAACATCAGTAGATAATATTGATGCTAAATCAACCGATGAAGAGGCAATAGAAGTTACATCAACTAATTCAACCGTTAAGGCAGAATCACCAGAAAATGCAGTAGCGGGTGATAGTGCTTATGTAACAATGTCAGTGCCGATTGACGGTGATACTGTAACAGGCTTTATAAGAGTAGGTCTAATCGCAGACGGAACAACATCGCTTCCGGAGGCGTCATTAAGTACAACAAGTTCTGCAATCGTAAATGCAGACGGAACAGTAAGCGCATGGGGCGATAACAGCTTTGATAAGTTAAACGTATCATTGTTTGATAATCAATCTGATGTATATGCTCCTGGTGTTGTAATGAAAGACAATGACGGACAAGTTGTATTTAACAACGTAAAAGAATTTGCGTCAGGTGAAAACTTCAGTGTAATTCTAACAAATGACGGTGAAGTATACGCTTGGGGTACAAATGAAAACTCTCAAACAGGTATAGGCAATGCAGGCTCAACTGCTTACGCATATCCGCAGAGAGTTATGAACAGTTCAGATACACCGCTATCAGATATTATATCTATTAAGGCATATTCAACTCATGCAGTTGCACTTTCAAAAGACGGTAGAGTATATGTATGGGGTGCAGTATCTGATAAGATTGGTCAGAACAGATCAAGACAGAATTATTATGCAAAACCATTGAGAATTACTAATGTACAAGCTATCGCAGCTGGTGAAAATCATACAGTAGCATTGAAGGCAGACGGTTCAGTTTGGACATGGGGTTCAAATGATTCAGGACAACTTGGATCTGATACATCATCAACTCCGCTACCTGTAATGGCAGAGGGTGTAAGCAATGTAGTAGCTATTGCGGCAGGTGCTGACACATCTATTGCTCTTACGGCAGACGGCAGTGTATATACATGGGGCGGCGGCGAAAACAACGCAACAAAAGTTCTTGACAATGCTACTCAAGTAGACGCTAAGGGTGAACAATTCACCGCAGTATCGGTTGACGGCAGTGCATACGCATGGAATAAGAACGAAACTCCTACAAAGGTTGACGGACTAAGCAATGTTATTACATCTGCGGCAGGTGGTAATCACGCAATGGCAGTCCTTTCAGATGGTAATGTATATACATGGGGTGAAAACAGTAATTATCAACTTGGTGACGGCACAAATAATGCATCAGAATCACCGATTAAGGTAAATAAAGCGCCTGAAGGCATTCGTGTAACTAAGGCGGTAGTAGGTACAGTTTCATACACAGACAACGATAAACTTCTATATGAGTTTAATCTTGAAAATGGTGATGAACTTGGTATTGATGGAGTTAAGAAGTTCGTTCCGTATCGTTTCAATGTACTTGGTGCAAAGAGATGGGAAAATGTTACGAATTACAGACTTGAGGCTCTTGATTCAAATGTAGCAGTAGTAAACGGAAAAACAATTTCGACAGTATCAGGTCGTTACGGAACAACTTACATAAAGATTATTGAACTTAACGATGACGGAACTGACGGTGAAAACGTTGGATTTATAAAAGTAAATGTAATACCTAACGGTGCATTCACAGCGCCTATGGTTGCAGCCGGTACAGATTTTGTTATCACTCTAAAGGATGACGGAACTGTATGGTCATGGGGTTCAAACTTACATAATAAAGTAAGTGCGAAATCTGATGAATATGTAGATGTTGCAACACAAGTAGAGTTAAGTGAAAACACTGCTCTTACAAACGTTGTGAAGATTGCTGCCGGTGAAAGTCACGCTCTTGCACTTACTGCAGATGGTAAGGTTTACGCATGGGGCGGCGGCGAAAAAGGTCAGCTTGGCAATGGTTATAATGAAGATAGCAATTATCCGGTTCCTGTAAACGGAATTACAAATGCCGTTGATATTGCCGCCGGTGAAAACCATTCAGTTGCACTTATGGCAGACGGTACAGTTTACGCATGGGGTAGCAACGAATCAGGTCAAATCGGACATCAGCAAAAGGCAAGTTCTGTATACGGAACAAATGCCTCTGAACATTATAATGTACCTGTTATCGTAACAGACTTCGGCGAAACAAAACATCTTGAATCAATCGTTGGTATTTCAGCGGGTGGTAACCATACTTCTGCTCTTACAACAAGCGGTGTCGTATATACATGGGGTAGAAATGTAAACAGTCAGCTTGGTATGAACGATACAAATCCGGCAGATCGTTATGATGTTCCAAGAGAAGTTCTTGGAGATGCAGGTTCAGAATTCAAGTATAACGTAGCTAAGATTTCGGCAGGCGATGAACATACAGCCGCACTTTCACAAAACGGAAACGTATGGACATGGGGTTATAACTACTATGGACGTCTTGGTGACGGTAGCGGTGAAACAAGAGCTATGCCTGGTAAGGTTGTAACAGCTCTTAACTACGAAACTTTCGATCTTGAAGGAATTGTAGATATTGACGCCGGAATTACTCACTCATTGGCAATCGCTGCAGACGGTTCAATCTACGCATGGGGCGATAATATGTACGGTGAACTTGGCGACGGTACAAAGGCACAGAAGTCAACGGCTGTCAAAGTTGTAAACGAAGATGGCAGTGACTTTAGCGGTGCAAACGGTATATCAGCCGGAAATGAACACTCTGTATTGTTCACAAATTTGGGTGAAATCTATACATGGGGTCATAATGATCAAGGTCAACTTGGTACGGCTCTTGCAGACGGTGAAACAAGTGCGTCAGTTCCTCAATGTATAGGAAGTAGCGCAGAAGGTTCAAAGGGACTTGTTATAACAAAGATTAATGTAACAGGTACACCTGTAGGTGATACATACACAACAGTACCGGAAAGTATTTCAATATTCCCAACTCAGAATGTTGCGGTAGATTTGAATACAATAAAGGTTATAACATCAATAAGCAGATTTAATGTTTATACATCAATGAGCACAGGCGGTTCAGGAGGATCAACAGTAAGTCCGAGCGATATAACAATCTCGACAGACAGTGATTTATTAACAATCGACAATGCTACAGGTGTTATTTCACCTAAGACTGTTACAAGCTACGGTATTGCAAAGGTTACAGTTAAACATAACCCGACACAATATACAAAGTCATTCAATATAGTTATTAAGCCTGAATATTCAGCAGATAAGTCTGCGACAATAGTAGGCGGCAGTGGCTTTACAGTAGCATTGAAAGCAGACGGCAGTGTATGGACATGGGGTAATAATACTCACGGACAACTTGGAAACGGCAAGGGTGGTAATAACGCACAAGTTATTAATCCGCAACAAATCGCACTTTCAAATATCTCATCAGTTGCAGCCGGTAAAGAATTTGCAATGGCACTTACTGATGACGGTAATGTATATACATGGGGTGCAAACGAGTCAGGTCAACTTGGTATCGGCTCTGTTGATGATAAGTCAACTCCACAAAAGGTATCATTCGATTTGGCAGTAGGTGAATACATAATCAGAATTTCGGCAGGCGATAACTTCGCAATGGCACTAACAAGTGCAGGTGACGTTTATGTTTGGGGTAATAATGATTACAGCCAGATGGGTCTTGGAAATACAATGGCTCACAGCGACTTCTATTCGCCGAGCAAGATAGAAAGCATCACGGGTGCAACAATGATTACAGCCGGAGCAAACCATGCAATGGTTTATGCTGGAGGTAAGGTTTATACATGGGGTGCAAATGACTCCGGTCAGCTTGGTAAGGGCACAGATACATTCAGTGCGTCAACCGATGGTGTACCGAAAGAGATAAATATTCCAACTTCAATAGCTACAGTCGATCAGATTGTTGCTCGAGGTGATTACTCGGCTATAATTTCAGACGGTAAAGCTTATCTATGGGGTGCAAACGGAAATTATCAATTAGGTAATAACTCTGATACAAATGTATTGTCAGTACCTGATACTGCATTGAATATTGAAGAAAATATTCAAGCTATGGCATTGGGTTACAGTCATATCGTTGCTGTCACAGAAAAAGGCAATGTATATGCTTGGGGGAACAATACATTAGGTCAGCTTGGTTTAAGCACAAATGCAAATGAATATAAGACACCTAATAAGGTTTACTCAGGTGCAAGCTCACAGACTAACCAATATATGATAAATATGTGGGGTGTAGGTGCAGGATATAATACATCATTTGCAGTTGCCTCAAACGGTATCGTATACGGCTGGGGTCAAAATGACAACGGACAACTTGGTATAGGCACAAGAGCAGACGTAAATCTTGCTAATACAGTTAAGCTAAGTGATAAGAACGGTTTGACAATAACAAATGCGTACGTTACAGGAAGTACAAATGTTACATATGATAGCAATAATCCACTTCCTTATAACGTAACAATCACACCGGACGATACACTTACAATAAGCAATAATTCAATAACAATGGCAGCAGCCGATAATGACTTTAACTTGTTTGTATCAAATGATTCACAAATCAGTATCGCAGACAGTGCAAATATAAGATTCTATTCATTAGATCCTTCTATTATGTCTGTAAATGAAACAACAGGCGTTGTTACATTAAGCGATGCAACAAAGGAAAGACGTTACGGAACAACTGTAATTAAAGTTGTTGAAACAACAGAAAATCTTGTATCATATATTAAGGTTGCAGTAAGAGATAACGGAAAACCTCAAGCTGAAACAGGCGTATTTGCGTCACCTTATACTGATGACGGTACAAGAATTATGGTCAAGAATGACGGAACCATTTATACATGGGGAAGTGACAATAAACTTGGTCAGCTTGGTAGAACAGGTGATACAACCGAACCTGCACAAGTTAAGGGCAATAACCTTGATACAAACAAGGTTGTTCAAGCAGCAGTAGGTAATTCATTTATTGTAGTTCTTACTTCTGACGGTACAGTATATTCATGGGGTGTTAATACATCAGGTCAAAACGGTTACGGATATGCTAAGTCATATAACAGAACACCGGTAGCAACAGCAATTCCTCGTGGAAAAGTTATTACACAAATTGCAGTTGGTGAAAGTCATGTAATCGCACTTTCAAGCGATGGAGATGTATATGCTTGGGGTAATAACGATAACGGACAACTTGGTATAGGTATAAAGACACAACGTGAACTTACACCTACATTACTTCCTATAACAGAAAAAGTTGTACAGATTGCCGCAACAGGCAAAGGCGGTGCAGCTTTGACTGAGGACGGTCATGTATATGCTTGGGGCAACGGTAACTTGTCTGCTGAACTTAAAGCAGAAGGTGAAAGCGCCGGCGATACAGATCATAAGCTACAGAATATTGTAAGACTTGCGTCAGTAGGAAATGTATTTACAGTTTCAGACGCAAACGGTACAACATACGCATGGGGCAAAGGCTCAGTTCACGATAAAGAAATTTCATCAGATGAACCTGTTTCGTATGATGAAATGAAGGTATTGAACTTGAATGTTGTTTATGCTCAGGTTAAAGAAAACGATGAAGTTACAAGAGCATATACAATGTCTAACCCATTACCGACATCACTTGAACTTACAAGCAATCAAATTCTTCAAATTGCAGGTGACTCAGTTTGGGGTAGTGCAAATATTGAATCTTCATCTGTATATGACAGAGTAGGCTATGAAATGACTACTGACAGATTGACATTTACATCAAGTAATCCGTCAGCAGTTACAGTTGACTCAAACGGTGTTGTTACAGGTATGGGCAGAATTGATAGTTCTGTAATAACAGTAACAGATAAGATTCTTGGAAGTTCATACTCATTCACTGTAAGAGTTGCTCAAAGCGCAGATACAGAGATTACAGTTCCGATGATTGTATCGGGATACGGACATACATTGGCACTTCGTGCAGACGGAACAGTTTGGGCATGGGGTGACAATACATACGGACAACTTGGTGACGGTACATACGGAACATCAAATGTAGATAAGTTTGTTCCTCGTCAAGTTCGTATAGGTCAAAATGAAAGCAATACAAAGTTGCTTACAAACATAAAATATGTTGCAGCAGGTGCAAACAGTTCAGCTGCAATAGATCAAGACGGTCTACTTTATGTATGGGGTAATAATGATAACGGACAACTTGGTGTTGACGGAAAGATAGTTGCATATCCGACACTTGTCGAAGCCCTAAAGGATAATCCGGCTACACCAAACGCTGATGAAACAATTCTTGTTTCGGCAGTTGAATTGAGCGAAAGCCATACAATTATCATTGACGCTTTGACAAAGAGAGCGTATACATGGGGTAAGAACGATCATAATCAGCTTGGTTATCAGCAGAGTATACTAAATAACGGTAAGCCTATGACTTCACCGTCAACTGAAAATTATGCTAAGGAGGCTCACCTTGTAACAAGAGATAAGGGTGACTTGAACTTCCTTGAAGTAGCATCTGGTAAGAATCATTCAGTTGGTATAGTTATTCCTGCATCTGAGGCAGAAACTGCTACTCAAGGTACAGTTTATGCTTGGGGTGATAATACATACGGTCAGCTTGGTCAGAACACAAGTGGTTCATCAAGCGCAGTATTACAAGCTGTTAAGAAATCAAACGGTGAAAGCATTACAAATGCAGTTGCAGTTGCCGCAGCCGATAACTATTCACTTGCATTAACGGCAGACGGAATAGTTTACGCATGGGGTGATAATACATACGGAGTAATGGGCAACGGTACAAAGGGCGGTATACAGAAATCAGCTGTAGCCGTAGCCGGAGTAACAGGTGACGGTACTCTTGAAGGTATTTATGCAATAGCCGCATCACCGAAGACAGCTGTAGCAATAAGCAAAGACGGTCACGTTTATAGCTGGGGTAATAACGATAATGGTCAGATAGGTGACGCAACTCACTTTGAAAGACTATATCCTGTAATGCAGAGTGATATTAACAATGCAAAGGCAGTTTCAGCAGGTGACGGATATACAGTTGTTCAAACAACAAGCGGAAATATGTATGCTTGGGGTAAAAACGACTCAGGACAAATCGGTAACAGTACGTTCGATGAACAACTTGTTCCGGTTGCAGTCGGTGCAAACTCTAAGTTAACAATAAGAAAAGCAGGTATTGTTACTAATACACAGGCAGGTTCAATCGTAACATCAGCAGAATTTGCAATGTTCAGCATGCTTGAAGAAAGCGATATTGTTGAAATGAACGAAGTATATTCTGCCGGCGATGATATTAGCCTACAAAGCTTTGAAAGTGTAGATTATGATACTGAAAACTATGTACCGAGAACAATTACATTGACAAATGATGCGTCAGGCAACATTCAGCAATTTGTTCTTGATAAGAATGCAGTATATGATGAAATGAGATTCTATCTAAATACTGATTCTGAAACAGGTAATGATGAGTTTAAGGTAGAAGACATCTATATGATACCTGCTGATACAAGCTTGTTCAGTGTAGACGATAACTGGATTGTTACACCTACACAAAAAGCTATTGACAGCAAGTATGCCGTTACAACACTTATTGTTCAAGACAGAACAAGAAATATCGCACAAACATTTGAATTGGAATTCAGAGCGACAAAGCGTGACGATGAGGAATTCGGTAAAGATATATTAGCCGCACCGATGGTTGCGTCGAACAGCTTTAATTCAATAGCATTGATGTCAGACGGAACAGTTTGGACATGGGGAGATAATACATACGGACAACTTGGTAATAACTCAGTAACTCCTTCTTCAATGCCGGTTCAAGTTCGTAACCCTATAAGTGACGGATACCTTGACGGAATAGTTAAGGTTGCACAGGGTAAGTACCACAGTGTAGCACTTACATCAGACGGTAAGGTTTACACATGGGGTCACGGTGCAGACGGTCAGCTTGGTACAGGCAATACATCAGATAGCCTAATTCCGGTTGCAGTAGTAACAGGCGCATCAACTTCTGAAACAGAAGATGCACAATATTTGACAGACATTGTTGATATAACAGCCGGCGACGACTTTACAGCAGCTCTTGATAACAAGGGTCGTGTATGGATCTTCGGTAATAATGCATCGGGCTTGCTTGGAATAAGTAAGACAGATGATATTCAGAAATATCCTCAAAGAGTTCTTGCAGGTAAGAGCAAGAGTACAACAATGTATCTTGAAAATATCGTATCTATCGCGGCAGGTGCACACCATATGCTTGCTCTTGATAAGAATGGCAGTGTATGGGCATGGGGCGATAACAGCAGAGGTCAGTTGGGTGAAGGAACATATGAAGATGTTCTTGAGGCTGACGGAACTAAGACAAGCGCAACAACAAGAACTATTCCAGTAGCAGTTGATATTCAAGATGTTGAAAAGATTTATGCAGGATATAATAATTCTGCGGCAATTAAGACAGACGGTACTCCATGGGCATGGGGCGATAACAGTTACAGTCAGGTGGGTAATAACAGTACAGCTGATGTAGTAGCTGTTCCGGCTCAGGTTATGTATGAGTACGACAAGGAAAATCATGTCGGTGTACTTCTAACAGACATCAGACAAATCTCTGTCGGAAAAGAACATATGAACGCATTGACACGTTCAGAAAAGAACGTTGTTACATGGGGTAAAAATTTGAATACAATCACTTCAGCAAGTGGTATTCAAACAAATAAGATGGCAGTAGAGTTGCTTGATGACCTTGATAATAACAGTGTTGTTACAGATACAATTATGATTGCGTCGGGTGATAACACATCTGCAATACTAAGAAGTAACGGTGACGTTTACTCTATCGGTAATAATGCAAACGGTCAACTTGGCGACGGTACAGCTGTTGATAAGGATATTCCTGTCCTTGTTGGTATAGGCAGAAGTGCTGATACTGTTATGATGAATAGCGGAGCAATAATCAGACGTGACGCAAACGGTGATTATACTGATATTACAAAGCAGTACACAGACGATGATCCAATGCCTTACGAGGTAAATATTCTTAGAAGTGAAATCCTTTCAATAGATATGAATGAAATATTCGTTGAAAGAGATCCAAGCTTTAACTTGATAACAGGTTCGTTTAAGGTTAGAGATAACGGTTATACATTCAAGTCACTTGACGAAAGTGTAGCAATTGTTTCAAATGATGGTGTAGTTACACCGGCAGATCAAACAAGTGCAATAGCTCTTGGAACAACATATATTGTTGTAAAGGGTAACGAAACAGGCGCAACAGGAATTATCAAGATTAATGTTATGCCAATGGATGTTCAGTTTGAACAAGGCGAAACAGTTATAAGAGATGACAGTAAAGTTTACCCATATGTAGCTGTAGGTGGTAAGACAATGGCAGCCGTTACAGACGGCGGTGTACTATATACATGGGGTGACAATACATACGGTCAGCTTGGTATAGGACTTACAAGCGACGCAACACCATATTCAACAACACCAACAGTTGCAATAAACGGTAACGTTAAGAAGGTCGTTGTAGGTGACGGATTTATGGTAGCCGTTACAATAAACGGTGAAGTATATGCTTGGGGTAGAAATGATAACGGTCAACTTGGAAACGGTACAAAGGATAACTCAATTTCTCCTGTAAGAGTAGAAGGAATTGATAACGTAGTAGACATTGCAGTTGGCTTGAATCATACATTATTGCTTACAAACACAGGCGATATATATGCGTTCGGTGACGGAAGCAACCATCAGGTAATTCCTGAATTAACAGAAACAGCTTTGATACCGCAAAAACTACATATTAAGAGTTCTTTGGAAATTGCGGCAGTATATGCTGACAATAATACAAGTTATGCACTTACAAGAAACGGTGACATAATTGCATGGGGCGAAAATACATCGTATAAGTTTGGTGACGGCGATTACTATGGTAATGGTATAGCATATGCAGATATAGCTGAAAAAGCCGTTACATTGTCTGCGTCAACAAACAGTGTACTTGCATTGTCAGAAACAAGCCATGTATGGGCATGGGGCAGTAATAACCATAACCAACTTGGTATGTATCTAAAAGACGATAATACATATGAAACTGTTGTTGAAAATCCAACTCTTTCAGATGTATATAATGAAACTGTTGAAGGTGAAGATTGGACTCCGAACGGTGTAACAGCCGGTGAAAGTGCATTCGTAACTTATACAAACGGACATTCAAGAGTTCGTGGTAATAACCAAATTGACGACAAGAACGGTGGTCAACTTGGTATAGATACAGTAAATGATGCAGACGGAAACGCATATTATCCTGACGTAAAAGATAATGCAGTTGTATTATTGCACGCAGGTGACAGTGATCCGGATCATCATTATGAACCGTTCAACGGTGCAAAATCTATTGCGGCGGCAGCAAACGGTGCGAATGGCGTTATCTTCGATAGTATAGGTAAAATCTATGCTTGGGGTGATAACACAAGAGGTCAGATTGGTGACGGTACACAGGATAATCGTGAATATCCGGCGGCTGTACTTATAGACGGTGGCGGAGGTTATATTGACTTCGCAGAGGCAACATTGACACGAAATGATATATCAGACATACCAATTCATATGTTCTATGATACTATTATGCGTGATAATGGTACTCTTGAAACAGCAGTAAGACAAAACGATGTAATCCAGATTGATCTTGACAATGTAGTAGGCGTTATAGGCTTTACACTATTCGGTGAGTCTGCTTATAAACCGACAGGATTGACATTCGAGTCACTAAATACTGAAGTGGCAGAGTTTGAGGCTAATCCAAACGGCGGAAATAACACAACAGGTAAATTGTACGTTAAGCAGAAGACAGGTGTAACATATCTTGTTGCAAAGGATTCGAGAGGTAATACAGGTACAATTAAACTTAATGTTATTCCGGCAGGAAATGACAGAAGCAACGTTATGCCGATGATTGCAGTAGGTGAAAATCATACTATTGCACTTCGTTCAGACGGAACAGTTTGGTCATGGGGTAATAACTCATACGGTCAATCAGGTAACGGTAGCAAGTCTTCATATACTACAATTCCTGTACAGGTAATGAAACGTGAAAATGCTACTGCAAGCCCAAGTGCATTGACAAACGTAATCAAGATAGCGACAGGTGGAAACCACAGCATGGCTCTTACAAGTGACGGACATGTATACTCATGGGGTACTGGTGTTAAGGGTGCTCTTGGTAACGGTTCACAAACTGAATTTAACGTTCAGAAGTACGCAGTAAGAGTTTACGGAACTACAAGAGATTATTATCTTGGTGACAGTGCTACAGGTACAGTTGCTGAATCAATTTATGGCTCAAGAATTATTGATATTGCAGCCGCAGGTACTGGCGTAGATTCAAAAGAAGGTACAAAACAGTACTCATATGCAATCGATGCAGACGGTAATATCTTTGGTTGGGGTTATAACTATAAGGGAGTTGTTTCACCGCAGGATACATATAATGCGAAGATGACTCTTCCGAGAAACATCACAACCAGAAATACAATTCTAAAGAGTGCAAGAAAGCTTATCCCTGATAAACTCGGAGATACAATGCACATCTTAAAGGCTGACGGTCAGATTATTACATGGGGTGATAATTCAAACGGCATCTACGGTATAGGCGAAAATATTTCGACATCACCAAGCCGTGCATCACTTCCTGAAAAAGCAATAGCTGCATTTGGCGGTACAAATAATATTATGGCTATACTTATGGACGGTGGCGTAGCTATGTGGGGTGACCTAAGACAAGGTCAACTTGGATATGGCAGCGACAGTCCTGAGTATTTGACAGTAGAAAAGACACCGGTAAGAGCATACAACTTTGAATGGGCTCAAAGAGGTGCATTCCCACTTAGCGGTGATATATCTGAGTATGTTCAGGTAATCTATGCAAACGGTGGTCAGAACGATGATGGTTCTTACAGCAGTGAAAACTTGTGGTCAGCAGGTATGTATGGAGCTATGCTTGGACGTGGCACAGAACATGATAACGAAATTCTTCCGATAGGCAGAGTTCTTGCAGGAAAGACAGACGTTAGCGGATACGTTAAGAATGTAATTCTTGTATCAAACGGCAGAACAAACAGTGATATATCTGTAATTACAACAGATAATGGTGCCGTATGGGCATATGGTATTAATGAAAACGGAATAATCGGTGACGGAACAACGGTTGACAGATATGAACCGGCTCGTGTCGGAACTGCATACTTCTTGTTTGATAAGTATACATATTCACTAAGAGTTGATGACGTAGAAGAACCAAAACGTCCTACAATATCTTCATTCAACTTGTTGAGCGGTGCAGAAGGTACTTCAACAGAAGAAGTTGAATTGAAGTGGCAGACATGGGATGGTAGCAGTGACATCGTTGAAGTAGATTCTTCAACAGGTAAGCTTACAGGTAAGAAGGAAGGAACAACATATGTAATCGTATCACTTGCCGATGATTCATTGACAGTTGGTACATTTAAGGTAGAAGTTCGTCCGAAAGATTCAAGAATCGGAGGATCGGATACTGACAGCTATATGGATAGTGTTGCTTATCCACAGGTTGTATCCGGTACAAATACAACGTACGCACTAAAACCAAACGGAACTGTTTGGGCATGGGGCGGTAACGAGTATGGTCAGCTTGGTAGCGGACAAATCTTCGGTACAGCAATTTATCCTCAACAGGTAAGCATAAAAGATGAAAACGGCGATAACGTAAGAATAGTTAAGATTGCAGCCGCAGGCGACAGTGCTCTTGCTATAGATACAACAGGTCATGTATGGGCATGGGGAAGAAATGATAGTGGTCAGCTTGGTATAAACAGTACGTCAGTTAAGGTAAGTACACCTGAACGTGTTAAGATTGGTGAACAACCGTCTTATGGTGATGACGCATTGTCCCAAGCCGGCTATATGTCAAACATTGTCGATATAGCAATCGGCGGACTTACAAATGATGCAATGTTTGCATTGTTTGTAGAGGACGGCGGCGTTGTATATGGCAGTGGTAATAATGCTTATAATCAAATAAGTATGGAAAGCGGCGTCAATAACTATCAAGCACCGATAAGAGTAACTGATTCAGTTGCACAAGTTGCAATCGGAAACAGTGCAACATCTCATATGCTTAAATTTGACGGTTCTGTATATTCACAAGGTAAGGGTACAAGATATGAGTACGGTACAGGTGAAAACACAGATAACGTTGACTTCAGAGCCGGAACTGCTGAAATGGAAAATCGTGTAATGGCGATTGCAGCCGGCAGCGAAAATGTAATGGCAATTACATATGCTCTTGCACAAGACATAACTGTTGATACAGATGTAACAGGTAGTGTTTGGGTATGGGGTGCAAATAAGAACGGTGAATTCGGCGAAATGAAACTTGACGTTACTAAACCGACAAAGCTTGCAGAAATTTCAAATGCAGTGCTTATCGGCGGTGGCGAAAGCTTGTATATCGTGGATTCAAACGGAACACCTATTATGGGCGGACTTGCTTCAAGCGGTCAGCTTGGTGTAGGCGGATTGTCAAGTGACGTTTATACTCTATCGGGTAAATCCAATGTTGTAAGAACAGACGGACAAATTGCATCAAATGTACTTAGTATGACATCATCTGTTGGCGGCGTACATTCAGCTTATGCTGACAGTGACGGTTATGTATGGGCATTCGGTAAGAATGACAAGGGTCAGATTGCAAATCAAGATGTAACATCAGACTTTACAACAGCATCAATGGTTGGCTCTGACTTGATTATAACTCTTGATTCAAACGAAATACTTGTTAAGAAGAATCAAGAATCAAAACGTATAGGTATGACAGCACATCAAGGCTTTAATCTATATGAAGATGAACAGCCTGTAAATGTCAGCACAACATACAGAGTCCTTGACAGTGACATAGCATCAGTAGATGGATATGGTCAGGTAAGTGCAGAAAGCACAGGAAAGACATATGTAGAAATCTCTGCAAGAGGCGATGATAATGCCGAAAAGAGAATGTATGTACATATTATATCTCTTCCTGACGATACAGAAGTTAAGGCAGAAAATGCAGATGAAGAATATATTGCTTATCCGCAGATTTCAGCCGGAGATAACTTTATCCTTGCACTTCGTGCAAACGGTGATTTGTACGCGTGGGGCGATAATACTTATGGTCAACTTGGTCTTGGATTAGGTCGTGTCGGCAGTATCGATATGAAACCACAGAAACTTAATGTAACAAAGACTGTAACTGAAATAACAACAGGTGCAGACGGCGAAGACGTTGTTACATCAAGAGAAGTTCCTGTTAAGTTCACAAAGATTGCCGCAGGTCCTGACTTCGCAATGGCTATAGACGTTGACGGTAACTTGTATACATGGGGCAGAAACAATAACGGTCAGATTGGTAACGGTACAGATACTTCTGACTTTATAGACGAAAAGAATCCATCAGAGGTATCAAACAAGGAAACACTTGTTCCATCACCTCAAATGGTTGCATACTTCACTGATTATAATGTAGTAATGCAAGACATAAGTGCCGGCGGAAGCGTAGGCAACAGTTATGCAATGGCATTATCATCAAACGGTGACGTATTTGCATGGGGTTCAAATAAGTTTAAGCAAGTAGAAAATTCTGATAACGAAATCGTTTCAACACCTGTTTATGTTCCTGTATCAAGAATGACATCAATAGCTGCAGGTAAAGGAGATGAATTTACAACAAGCTATGGTGTTCAGGAACTTGGTAAAGTTCTTGCATGGGGTAGTAACGAAAACTCAGAAATGGGCGAAGGTGTGATAGACAGCGTTACAGGACAGGCAATAGTAAGCGGTGGCGGACTTGAAAATATCCGTGTGCTTGAAGTTGCAGCCGGTAACGGTAACGCAGCTGCCCTTACAGAAAATACAACAAATAACTCATACGAATATTATGTATGGGGTAATAATGACAATTATCAGACAGGTATCACTACAAATACTCTACCTATAAGCACTCCTGTAAAGAATACTGATATGAGCCAAACTATTGATATAACAAGCGGCAACGCATCAATGATGGTACAGAAGGGTACAGGTACAGTAAATGTAATCGGTGACAATACAAACGGTAAACTTGCAGTCGGAAACAATAATAGTGTAAATGAAATTGTTGCGGCTAAGATTACAGACGGCACAGACTTTACCGGCGTATTGGCGGCTGCAGTAAGCAGTAACGGCGGTATGTCAGCATTCATTATGCAGGACGGTTCAATCAGAACAGTAGGTAATAATGAACGTGGACAATTAGGTGATGCAATTCTTGATAATGAATTATATCCTGTTGAAGTATATTCGGGAATTATCAATGTAGACGGCGTGGACAGCAATAATGCTGTACTTGCAAATGCCGGAGCGGCTCCTGGTCGAGTATATCTTACAATGAATCAGTTTAATGTATTCGACAAGCGTGTTACAAATACAAACTTCAAAGCAACATCAACAAATCCTGACGTTGCGGAGATAGATAATGACGGTAACATTACTTATAAGTCAGTCGGTTCTGCAAGAATGGTTGTATACGAAGAAAATTCAGGAAAATACTCATTGTTCGATGTAAATGTACTTCCTAATGTTACTGATGTAACAACATCAGTTCAACCAATGGTTGTGACAGGAAATCAATTTACTCTTGCTCTTGCAAGTAACGGTCATGTATATACATGGGGCGATAACTCAAGAGGACAAGCAGGATTTAATACAACTAAAAAGACAATTAACGAACCTACAGAAGTTCTTGTAAACGGTAAACCTATGAAAAACATAGTTTCTGTTGCGGCAGGTGATAACTTCTCACTTGCAGTTGACAAAGACGGAAACGTATGGTCATGGGGTAGAAATGACGCCGGTGTAGGACAGCTTGGTAGAAAGCTATCATCGGGAACAAGCGTATATTCACCGAGAAAGGTATATGACGTTGCACCGACTCCTTCAAACGGAGCAATGGGAAGTACATATCTTGGCGGTGAAAATACAGGTAAGGTAGTTAAAGTCTTTGCATCCGGTTCAACAGCGGCGGCAATCACAGAAGAAGGCACTGTATATGTATGGGGTAGCAACAGATACGGTCAACTTGGTATCGGACATGATGCTATAACAGAAAGTTCAGCAAGCTCAAATAAGAATATACCGTATAGAATGTATGGTATTGACGATGCTGTTGATGTAGTAATCGGTGAAAAGAATATTGCGATTATAAATCGTGACGGTACAGTTTATATTACAGGTAGCAACGAAACAGGTGTTCTTGGAAACGGCGAAGTTTGGAGTACAGGCAGTGCAAATAACGGATACAACAGAACAATACCTCTTCCTGTACTTGATACAGATATGAAAGCACTTACAGGCGTTGTGAATGGAGCATTAGGCCCTGAACATGCAATATTGAACTTGTATCAATACAAGAAATCTGCTGATGCAGAAGGCAACGATACATCAGACTTTGCAAACGAAGTATATGCTTATGGTAATAATAAGAACGGTGTTCTTGGAAACGGTGTAGCATATACAAACGGTACATTCTCTGATGAAAACGGAATGACTGTAACAGAAGATGCTCTTGGTAACGAAGTTAAGAAAACAGTTGTATTCCCAACTGATAAGAGCATTGCAAGAGTTCAGGCTTGGAAGTCTGAAACATATGTTGACGAATCAGGCAACTTGCTAACAAGAGATGTAGCTGAGCCTATGAGTGGCGTATACAGCGTATTCGCCGGTGACCACTTCAGTGGTGCTGTTACAAATAGCAGTAACGTTTATATGTGGGGTACAAATGTATACGGTGGAATTGAAACAGGTGTACTTGGAAATAAGACTAAGAATGCTAATCAATATAAGGCAAGACTTGTTTATAAGGATGATACATCAAGTGATAGACTTGATACAATCGTTCAAGTTTCATCAATCATAAACGGTGAACACATTGCGTCAATCTCTCGTGACGGTGTTGTATATACATGGGGTTATAACAATAGATTCCAACTTGGCGATAAGAGTCAGGAAACTTCTGTTGTTCCGGTGGTTGCAGGTAATGCAAAGATGTCTATTATGCCTCCTACAGCAACGTTGGCAGTTGACGGTAAAACAACAATTACGATTACAGGCGCAGATATGTTCTCAGTTTATACAGATCTTGCTTCAAGTGTAGGTACATTTGAATGGAAGGTATTGGATGACTCGATTGCAAAGGTTACTGTTGACAGTCAGCAGCCTAAGACTGCAAACATAACAGGCGTTACAGAAGGTGAAACAAGAGTAGTTGCAACTAATACAATTACTCAACAAACTGTATTCAGCCGTATTATCGTAACTGAAGATATAACGTATGCACAGATTCAGCTTGGTAAAGACTTCACAGTTGCCCTTAAGAAAGATGGTACATTGTGGGCATGGGGTAATAATGAAAACGGCATGACAGGTACAGGAAGTAAGCAAAGTATGCTTACAATTCCGGTACAGATCGATTCATATTACGCAAGTGTTAACGATGCGGCACAAGAAATTGCAACACCTATGGAAAATATTCTAAGCGTTGCGGTTGGTGAAAACCATGCTATAATTATCGGTCAAAGCGGTAAAGTATATGCTTGGGGTGACAATACATACGGTCAGTTAGGTGTTAACCCTATACTTATAAAGAATACAAACAGACCTATCCTTGTAGAACTTGATGAAAACTTTGCATCACAGATTATAGACGTTTCTGCCGGTGCATATCATACTGTAGCCGTAACGGCAACAGGTGAAGTTTATACATGGGGTAGAAATAATAAGGGTCAGCTTGGCAGAAAGACAGTGACTGAAGATAACGATCCTACAAATTTTGTTCCTGAAAAGATGAAGGGCGTCGGTGAAAGTAATCTAAGCGGTGTTGTAATGTCAGCGGCAAGTAAAGAAGCAACAGCTGTCCTTATTGCAAACGGTACAGTTTACACAGTCGGCGGAAACAGCCACGGTGAACTTGGTACAGGTATAAGTAAGAGTGTTGAATACAATACTCAGCTTGAAAAAGTAACGACAATCAGAAAAGAAGATGAAGCATCTGAAAATCAGGAAGAATTAAACAATGTTACAAGAATCGTAGGTAAGGGTTATAACTTCGTTGCAATTTCAACGAAGTACCATTACACAGGTAACACAAATCCTGACGGAACTCCGGAATATGTATATGACAGAAACAGAAGAGTTTATACATGGGGTGACGCATCATCTTCACAACTTGGTACAGGAAGCTTTATGCCATATGCAGATCCAAGCATTAATCCTGGTGTTATCTTGGGTCAAACGTCGACATATTATTCAAATGTACCGGTAGAAGTTACAATGAATCCTGATGACAGTCAGTTTAACGTAGCTGATGAAGACACAGGTGAACCAAGTATTTACCTACATAATATAGCTAATGTATCAATCGGCTATTATGAAACAGAAGACGGTCAGAGTAAGACTCATATCATGGCTATTGACAGAAAGCATAATGCTTTTGCATGGGGTAGCAATGAATACGGTGAACTTGGAGTCGGCGGTATAACTAATCTAAATGCAGCATATCTTGTTCCAAACTTGTATTATGAAGAAGACGGAACAACTCCTGCAAACAGAGCAATAATCGGTGTCGGTTCTGGCGGTATGCACTCAGCCGCATTCCTTGATGACGGATTGGTTTATACATGGGGTCAGAACGACAGCGGTCAGCTTGGTAATTTCACAAGAGATGCAAGTGAATACCCTGGCATTGTTGATGAAGAATACATCGCTCTTGGAAATTACGATATAGTTCTTGATGATGAACAAGATGCAAACGGCGACTTTGTAAATACAATTACAGTTCCTGCGGCATATATGCGTTCATTCAGTTTGGGCAGACAGATTGACTTTGAAAAGACAAAGAAACTTGTATTCGAGTCATTCAATGATAATATAGCATCTGCTCAAAAGGTTGACGGAGATCTTTCTGATTATGACATCAGCTATACAAAGATTACACCGGCTCATTACGGTGAAACAAAGATTATAGTTAGATACATTGACGAAGATAATCCGGAAAATAATAAGTCGGCAGTAGCTAATGTTACTGTGCTTGGTCACGCTGATGACTACAGAACTGCACCTCATATGGGTAGCGGCGATGAATTCACAGTTGCATTGAAAGCTGACGGTACAGTATGGACATGGGGTAAGAATACAGAAGGTCAGCTTGGACAAGGCGGACGTACTTCTGATAGAAATATCATTCCTACACAAGTAACATTCAGCGGTCTTGCATCAAATGCGTATATAACAAAGATTGCAGTAGGAAAAGCTCATGTAGTCGCACTTGATTCAGACGGAAACATATGGACATGGGGTGACAATACATACGGACAACTTGGTGTAGACAAGACAACAACATATTCGACAAAGCCTGTTAAGGCAGGTGTATTTGACGGCATAAATTATCTAAAGAATATCGAAATCGCAGATATATTTGCCGGTGAATACAGTAGCTTTATCGTAACAGAAGGAACATCAAATATTACAATAGCTAAGAAGAATGATGGTTCAAGAGTTACAGTACCTTTGGGAATTAACAGAAATACATTTGCATTCGGTAATGCGGCAATAGATATTGACACCGGAGAATATACCGGTGACGGCTATGGTGCAAAACCGACACAAATGAGTATTGTTAAAAAGGTAAGTAAGATAAGCGGCGGATATGTATTAAAGACAAGCGGTACTGTTTGGGAACTACCTACAGACCCTACAAGTCCTGAATTTAAGATATTCAAGGGTGAAAACAATTCTGTAAATAACATTGTTGATATTTCATCTAAGTCAGCTGATGATCATACACTTGCACTTAATGCAGAAGGTTATGTACTTGCATGGGGTGCCGGTTCATACGGACAACTTGGTAACGGTCAATCTGACAACGGTAATATGAATAATCCTGAATTTGTTTACCTTGACAGTGATAAGACTCAACTACTTGAAAATGTTATAAGCGTATCAGCCGGTGATAAACACAGCGTTGCACTTGCAATCGAAAAGAACGATGCAAGCGATAATAAGGGCGTTGTTTATACATGGGGTAGCAATGAGTTTGGTCAGATCGGCAGAACAGATGTCGGCGGTAAAGTATCACTACCTGTTAAGACTGTTTATACAGATGATGCAGACGATTTCTCAATAATTGCAATAGATGCCGGATACGGTGCTACATCAACACTTCAGTCAACAGGATATATGTGGACATACGGTCTAAACAATAATGGACAACTTGGTAACCTTGATGTTGATAATACATCAGTACCGGTACTTGTAGGTAAGGGTGAAATTAATGTAACTCCTTCTGAACTTACTATCAGAAAGGGTGATACAGTTGAAATCAACCCATTGCTAACAATCAGTGCAACAGACGCATTTAACTTGTTAGGTCTAACAGGTACGGGCTCAACAAATGTAACATACACATCATTGAATAAGGATATACTTACAGTATCAGAATCAACACCTCAAACAATGACAGGTGTTAAAGCTGGTAAGGCTAACCTAAAGGTTACAAGCGGTGGAGTTTCAGCTTACGTTGTTGTAACGGTTTCAGGTGGCAGTGAAGATGATAAGTATACACCGATGGTTGCAGCCGGTGAAGGATTCACAGTTGTTTTAAAAGCGAACGGCAGTGTATGGACATGGGGTGACAACTCATCAGATCAACTTGGCAGAAGTACAGCAGATACAATCGGTATGGTATCTATTGTCGAAGACGTAATGTACATTGCAGCCGGTAAGAATTCAGCTTATGCGGTAACATATAAGAAGAATGCAGACGGTAGTGAAGAAAGCAAGCTTTACGCATGGGGCGATAATACATTCGGTCAGCTTGGCGGCGGAACAACGGCGGCTAAGTCAGTAATTCCTGTTGCCGTAACAGGTCCTAATGGAAAAGTTATGACAAATGTCAAGAGTGTATCAGTAACAGATAACAGTGTTCTTGTTCTTACAAATGACGGATTTGTATATGGATTTGGTGAGATGTTCGTATACAACTCAAGAAAGATTGCTCAAATTCCAAACCTTACAGGCGTTGCACAAATCAGCGGAATGTACGCTCGTACAGCTGGCGGTATGGTATGGAAGATTGATGAATCAGGAAGTCCGCAGAAGGTTTCAATAAAGAAGAATAACAGTGATATATCGGCTGTTAAGATAGCGGCAGGTAGAGATCATTTGCTTATTCTTGATGAAGACAGCAGAGTTTGGGCATATGGCGATAATACATACGGTCAAATCGGTAACAGTAAAAATGCGGCAAGCAATGCGGTACAAGTTAAGATAAGTGAAAACGAATACTTAGTAGATGTATCGGATATTGCGGCAGGTCAATATTCTTCATACGCAGTTAAGACGGAAACATTAGCCGATAAGACAAGCAAATCAACAGTATACGGTTGGGGCGACAACAGTTCAGGACAGCTTGGCAAAGACCCGGCAACAAATGAACGTATGTCAGTTGCAACAATCATAGATTCAGCTCCTTCAAACATTGATGTAATTTCAGCCGGATATAATCAAGTATACTTGATTGATTCAGATGGTAGAGTTTGGGGCGAAGGTGAAAATGATCTTGGTCAGCTTGCAAACGGCGAAACACAAAACAGCAGTAAGTTTGTTATCTGCGGTGACAGTCAGATTGAAATTAATAAGGTAGACGAAGACGGTAACATTATCTCTTCAGGCTACGGTACAATCTATGTCAAGAAGGGTGAAATGGCAGACTTACAGGCATCATTTGAGGCATTCAACGTTTATACCGCTAAAGTAGGTGCAAATACTGATTATAACTTCAAATATGATGTTCAAAATAACGGAATGGTAGTCGATGACGCTGTTCTGTCAGTTCCTGAAAACGGAAAGAGTATTGAGGCACTTAAAGAAGGAATTGCATATGTCAAAGTAACAGAAAGCGAAAGCTTGAATAAGACATCATTTGCTAAGATTGTAGTTCTTCCGCAAGATGCTGATTATGACTTCCAACCAAAAGTACAGGCAGGAACAAACCATACAATAACTGTACGTTACGACGGCAGTGTATGGGGATTCGGTGTTAACACACACGGACAACTTGGTACAGGCAACACAGATACAAGTGATAAACCGGTAGCGGCATTTACAACATCAAAGATTTACGTTGATGCTGACGCAGGATATGATCATACACTTCTTCTTGATAAGAATGGCGTTGTATGGGCAGCTGGTAATAATGACCGCGGTCAGCTTGGTATAACAACTGCTGACGGTGAATCACATATCTTCACAAGAGTAAATGTTGACCTTGGAGTAGGAGAAAAATTTGTTTCAATAGCCGCAGGCAACGGATTCAGTATGGCTCTTACAAATAAGGGTAACGTATATGCTTGGGGTGATAATACACACGGACAACTTGGTCTTGGTGATGAAACAGAAGTTGCAACACCGAAGAAACTTGCGATTGCTAATGTAAGACAAATTTCAGTAGGCGAAGATCATACACTATTCTTGCAGATGAACGGAACAGTTTATGCTACAGGTAATTATAAACATAATAAACTTGGTATTTACAACTTGTCAGGAGATTTGAGAATTCCTACAAAGGTTCCTTCATTCCTTGGTGCATCAGTAGTAGCTGTATCAGCAGGAACTAACCATAGCTTGGCATTGTACTATACTACAAATGCCGCATCATTCGGTGATAACAGTTATGGACAACTTGGTAACGGAAACTTGTTGGAAACAACGGCGATTCAAACAGTTGAAGCAAGCGGAATATTTGATATATCGGCCGGATATAATCATTCTATGGTAACAAATCAAACAGGTACGCTTTATGTATTTGGTGATAACTCATTAGGACAACTTGGTCTTGGTGGTATGAACGATGGTACAATTCAATATATAAGCAAGCCTACAGCAAACGAAATGTTCCTAAGCAATGTTTATGCAATGAGCATATCGGCTGGTAATAAGTTCAGTACATTTGCCGACAGAAACGGTGTTGTATATGGTTTCGGTGATTATACACAAGGCAATGGTACAGAATTTGGATTGGATACAATCGAAACACGCAGTGATACTCCTGTTATGATAGGTGAATCAAGACTTGTTGCCGGAGACAACGAAGTAACAGTTGTTTCAGACGGCGATGAAGTTAAACTTAATGTTCCTGATGTATCTAAGTTTAATCTATTGTTAGATTATAACGATTCAGTTGATACAACAGCTGTAAGCATTAATGGTGATATTGCCGATGCAAGAATTGATGAAAACGGAGATGTTTATGTTTCAGGTAAGTCTGTTACGGGTCTTACACAGATAGTTGTAACAAGAACAATCAAGAATTCAAACGGCACAAGTGCCGGAAGTGAAAAGCTTGTATACTTTGTAACAAATATCGAGCAAGGAACAGACGAAAATCCATCAATCGTAGCACCTATGACTGCATCAGGCAGAGCACATACAATAGTGCTTAAGCAGGATGGCAGCGTATGGGCATTCGGTAGCAACACATACGGACAGCTTGGTATCGGAACGGTAGATAACGTAATTCAAAATGTTCCTCAGAGATTAACATTCTTTGATGATCTAAGAAAAGTTGAAGAAAGCTCAGACGGTACGCTTATAAGCACAGGTGAAAACGTTGTTAAGGTTTATGCCGGTGAGTATCATTCAGTAGCTTTGACAGATAAGGGCAATGTATACACATGGGGTCTAAATAACAGAGGACAACTTGGACTTGGTTATGATCCTTCAGTTCGTGATATGGTTATGTCACCTGAACGTGTATCATTGACAGATTCAAACGGTAAAACAGTTGAGTTAACCGATATAGTTAAGGTATCGGTCGGAACATATCATACAGTAGCACTTTCAAGAAGTGGTATAGTATATGCTTGGGGATGGAATGACTATGGTCAGATTGGTAATGACTCTAACTCGTCACAGTCATACTCATCAACTCCTGTAATCGTTAAGAGCCTTAATAAGGTTGTTGACATCAGCCGTGGTTCAGGCGGTCAAACAGTTTATGCAATTCGTTACGACGGTAGCGTATGGGCATGGGGCAGCAACGACAGCGGTCAGATTGATGTTAACAGTATAAATACAAAGATCTACAGAGAACCGACAGAAGTTAAACTTAAAGTCGGTAACACTGATTACAGTAATGATGTAGTTCGTATTTATACAGGTCTTAACCATTCAGCGGCATTACTAAATGACGGTAATGTTATTACATGGGGTGAAAACAACCAAAAGCAACTTGGACGAGAGGCAGAATCTATTGAAGGAACAACAATAGCAGCTCCTGGACTTGTAGATAAATCAAATCTTACAGGCAGTGACTATATTGTTAGCCTTGAAGTAGGTGCAACTCATAATGTTGCTATCCTTGGCGATCAGAATGTTGCAGTATGGGGCGACGGTGCAGACGGTAGACTTGGTCTTGGTGATCCTAAGACAGGTAACGGTACGGAAGATGTAGAAAAACCTACATATGTAACGGTTGAAAATGCATCAACAGGTACAAGAGAAAACCTACAAGCATTGGCAGTATCTACAGGCGGTGCATTCACAATCGTCTCAAGAAGTATGGTTGATACAAGCGATCCTAAGAACGGTATGGTTTATGGCTTTGGTATCAACGATATTGGTCAGTTAGCTCTTGGCAGACCGAGCGATATGACTAACTCAATCATTTACGAACCGGCAATCGTTGCAGGTGATGTGGCTGAAATTAAGCCAAGTGCCGCAACAATGAGCGTAAATGACGTTAGAAAGGTAACTATCAAGTTACCAAGATTCTATGTAACAACTCCGGAAAATACTAACGGAGGCGATTACACAGCAAAAGTTGTAAATATCGGAGATACAACAGGTGATATAATCACATATGATAAGACAACTCAAAATGTTACAGGTGTTAAGATTGGTACGGCAATGCTTGTTATTACCGATAATGAAACACCGACAGAACTTGATGCAACATTCACAGTAATTGCAGAACAAGACGACAGAGTTGGCTATTTGTACTACGATATTGAAAATCCTGAAAAAGAAGATGAAATCATCAGTACAGCCGGTGAAGTTCAGGATACAGATTGGTTCCTTGATAAAGGATTCTTGACGTATGGTACAGACTATACTATAGAAACAGCCACAGACGAAACAGGTAAAGAATATAATGCAGTAGTTCTAAAGGGCGGAATAACTCAGCTATACAGTGTAGTTACTCCTATATCTAAGACAGGTGAAGGTAGCCTAAGAATTCGCTCAAGAGTAATGTCAGATTCTTTGACACTTCATGACGCTGACGGAAACGCAGTTGATTGCACAGTTGAAAAGAAATTGGATGAAAACGGTGAATACTATTATCAAGTTGATAATGTTAAGGCTGAAGATGTTACATTGTATTACCTTGACTTTACAAATGACGATAAGGTAAGAAAAACAAAACTTGCTATTATCGGTAAGTCAAGCGATGCAACAATCCATCATATTTCTGTAACACCTGTTTATAACAAGGATACACTAAACGGCAAAGCAGATCATACATATTATGATGGTGCTACTCATATTCCGGCAGCCGTACTAAAAGAAGACGGAACGGTTGATTATTACTACTATATCGCTCCTGATACAGACAGTGATAACAATCCGCTTGTCGGTGCAACTGTTTACATTGACGGCCAAAAAGCGTCAATAGTATCAATAGCATCAATTCCTGTAAACTCAGATCATACTGAAAATGAATATCATGGTAAGTATTTTGACGCACAGAATATTGCTATCGGTACAGACAGTACATCAGAAGTTACAACTAACGGTAACTTTACGGCAACTAAGCTTACAGTAACGGCACAAGACGGAACAACTAAGGATTATATCCTATACATCTATAAGGAATCATACGCAACATCTATTGCGAAGATTACTGTTTCAACAGACAGCAATACTTATACGGCAGTTAAGGCAGGAGAGAACAGATACCAGGTAATCGTTCCTGAAAATGTTACTCTTGCAGATATAACAACATATACTACACTTGACAGAACAAACATTGCTTACAGAAATAACAGCAGTGTTAACCCTGATAAGGAAGGATTAACAAGTCCGGCAGTATATGAAGACTTTATCATCGGTACAAACACACTTGTTACAACAAATATTTCTACAACTGTAATAGGTGGTAACATCGGTTCAGGCGAATATATCCTTGATATTATCAAAGTTAAGGATGAGGATGATCCGTATGTTGCAGTTGACCATACAAGAATAATGCCGTCTAAGGATGGAACATGGTATATAGCATCTGTAGATGACGATGCAGAAAATGCAGTTATCACAGTATCTACAATACTTGAAGGCGGACAAGTCAAGATAGGTAATAACGGTAAGATTGAATCGACAATCAGTGAGGTTACATATGTTCTTGATAAGAAGAAGATGGACGCAAATGGATATGAAGACGTACCGTTTACAATCTTCCCTAAGAACGACAGCCCTCAAGAAAAGACAATCCGTATTTACAAGAATTCTGCCGATCCGAGATTGAATAAGATCACGGTAACAGTTTATGACGATGCGAATGGAGTAATTGAAACTGTTGACGCTTACTATGATGTTGTTCAACAACAATATGTAGCATTGATTGACAATTACGAAGACGACAGACCAATTCTTGTTGAGGCAAGAAGTTTGGCAGTCAAGACAGACGCAGACGGAAATACTGTAAATGCTAAGGCGGCAGTCGTTGAATATGGAGACGATTTAAGCACTGCTCAATATCTTGACGTAGCGTCACTTAACAGTAATACAAACGGTGTCATCACAAACTACAGCGTAGGTGTAGAACCGATTGACACTAAGTATTCAAAAGAATCATATAAACTTGCGGTTATTAAGAATTCTTTGAATATTAACGCAAGTGCAAAGACTGATAAGATGAATGAATTCTTTGCAGCAACAGTCGATGCAGATGATTCAAGATTGCTTGAAACAAAAGTTATTTACAGTGAAACAGGCGCAGATATTAAGGTTATCCTTGATCAGCCTTATGAACAGGTTGCGATAGGTAAATTTGAAAACGGCGACTATAAGATGGGACAATATAAGTCAGTTACATCTAAGATTGCCGATGGTGAAAAACCATATATCGTATTCAGTAAACAGGCACTTGATCCTGAAGTTAATAAGGAAACTAACTATAAACTTATGGTTAAATCCGGATCTGTAACAAAGGATTACATTCTTACAATTCTTTATGTTAAGGATGATGTTACTGTTGAATACGTTAAGGACGTATCTACTCCTGAATCATCAAGATACACAATAGTAAAAGAAGAGAATAGCGATAAAGAATATCAATATTATCTTGCAATTAAGCAATCGGATTATGACAATGATAAGAGTATAGATCTTGAAATCAAGGCTACAAGCTCTAATGCTTATGTAACGATTGCATCTTCACCGGATGTATCGGATGAAGAAGTAAGTTATGTAGCAGGTAAGAGCGGTAAGTTTGAACAAGTTCTAAATCAGACAATCAGAGTTCAAGATTACATCACGTCAGATGATGCTACTGCGGTTAAGTACCTAAGATTTAAAGTTACAGGTGAATCAGGATTCAGTCAGGTTTACAAACTTTACATCAAACTTCAATCGGCAGATACATCACTTGACGGTGGTATTGTCAAAGCCGGTGAACTACCTTCAGCTATTTCAGATGAGGCAGAGGCAATAGAAAAGTCTACTGTAAAGACAAATTACAATAAGACGACAAGTAACAATAACAATAGCGATACATATGATACAGAGTTTGACGGATACTTCATCACAGTATCTGATACAGCTAAGAATGCCGCAATCAGAGTTATTACTAAGGATGACCATGCATCAGTTGCAATAGGTAAATTCCTTGCTATCGAAGACTATGCTATTATGTCTGATAATTCTGCTAACGTAGAAGTTAAGAAGAATTACATCAGTAGTTTGAGTGATTCAGATTACTCAACACATGAAAAGAAGATTGAAGCATACGATTTGACAGACGGCAACAGATACAACTTGACTGCCGGAGTAAGTGCTGATTTACGAAAGGGAATATTTGTTCCTATAGTAATCAAAGCTGAAAACGGTAAGACAGATATAAGTTATCTAATGATTCGTGGAGATAAGTCTGACTTGACTCTAAAGAATTTGTATGTAAACATTCGTTATTCAGACGGAACATCAGAATGGACACTTGTAGACGGTCCTGACTCAATCACAGGTGAATATTCAGTTGGTATTCCGAATAATATGACATCCATAGACATTAAAGCAATAGCTAATCGTTCGGATATTATCTCACTATTGGTCGGTGAAAATACTGCCGATGAAGGTGAAGACGGCGAAGACACAGATACATCTGAAACACCAGATACACCGAGCGAACGTTCATGGATTGAAACATTGAAACTTGATCTTGATACATCAGTTTACCCACTTGTTTATAATGGTACTAATGTAGATAAAGATTCAGGTGAAAGAATTAAGATAGGTCAAGCTATTGACCCTGACAGTCAGACAACTGTTGTTAAGATTTATCTATATGCAGATAACGGTACAATGATTACCAACGAAGATGCACCGATAATTCTTAATATTAATAAGAAGTCTGAAGATGCTAATATCAGCAGTGTTACAATTAATCCTGATACAGTTTACGAAAACAGTGATTCAACAGAAAGATTAGATGAAAATCAAATACCTAGATTTACTGTATTCGCAAATGAGGATCTTGATAACCCTGAAAAAGAATCTTATACAGAGGCATTTACAGTTAAACTATCAAGCCCTAAGGCTAAACTTACTATTGACTCAAGCAAGGCTGAATATGAGCCAGACGCTGACGGAAACGTAAGCTTCTCGCTTAACCTTGTTGAGAGAGATGAAAATAACAGAAACATATTCCATGTTCCTGTAACAGTTACAGCCGAGGCAGGTAATACGAAGAAGTACATCTTGAATGTAGAACTTCATACACTTGACATTGGTATTGTAGACTTGAAGTACAACAATGCGTCGACAAGCTATGACAGTGAAAAGAGAAACTATTATGTATTTGAAGAAAAGAATACAAGTAGCGGTTTGTTGTACATTATGTCAACAAACGGAACAACGCTTACGATTGATTCCGAATCAAATCATTATAGTACAGAATCAAATACAATAGGAAATGTATTCGATGATACTGTTACATTTGATCAAATGCTTAGCACAACATATACTAAGCAGGAATATAAGATTCTTGTTCATGCCGCATTCGGTACATTCGCCGACGGTAGCATTAAGGAATACACTAAGGAATACACATTCACTTCTAACCTAAAGGATAACAATACAAATCTTGTATTGTACATCAACGGTAAGAAGGTTGAACATAACAACGGTGTATTTGAATCAAGTATCTCATACACAGCTAAGGATTATGAATTAAAGGCAGAGGCTGAAAGCAACTATGCACTTGTAGGAATTAATTTAACACCTCCTACAAATGTAAAGACTGAAACAAAGACAATAGAAACTCCGGATCAAGAAATTGAAAACGTAAGAATTTATGTAACTGCACAAGACGGAACTCTTGCACCGTACGGTGAGGGTGACGGAGGTTACTACACATTAATTCTAACAAGAAAGAATGAAACTGCAGAACTTGAGACAGTCACATCAAGCAATGTGGATGCAGAAGTTGAATATGATGAATCTACTAAAGAATACATCATTTACACAAGCAGTTCACAGGCACAGGCAACAGCAGTTCTTACTCCGGAATCAATCGGCGCTAAGGTTGGTTTGTTCAAGTATGACGGAACTCAGTGGGTTGCACAGACAAATTACACTGACGTTGACGCGAATATGAGCGTTGACTTGGGCAGCGACATTATGAAGAATGTAAATAACGGCGTATATCAAATTCGTGTTAAAGCTGAGAATGCCGAAAGCGATGAAGAATACAAAGCATACACACTTCGTATTTCAACAAAGAGCGGCAACACAGGAATTGAGCAGATTATAATTGAGGAGAATAAACCAGGTCATTACAACAGCGTTAAGCATGAGGCTGTATGGGATGGTAAGGTTCCTCCGAGAGATGCAACAATCAAGATTGTTCCGACAGATAAGCATGCTACAATTACAAATGTTGTTCGTGTTAAGTCGGCAGACAGTGACGCAAGCATATTTGAACCGATTAAACAGCCGGTTGAAAACAATACAAACAGAGGTACAATAGAATTTGTACTAAAAGACGGTGTTAAGATTGCTCCTGACTACTATGAATACTATCGTATTACAGTTGCACCGCATAACGGTGGCGCAACACAAGATTATATCCTTCGTCTACAAGGTGTAGATGATGATGTAAGCTTGAAGATAGTAACAATAGACGGTCAAGAAGGTACATACATCGAAGAAAGCAGCCAATATAACTTTATGGTTGCAGAAAAATCTGTTAAACCATATGTTGAAACAAATTCAGAAAATACAAACATTGTAGCTATCAACGGTCAGACGCTTAGCACACTTTCAAATGTTTGGGAAAATGAAGGTTATATGTATGATGTTGACCTTAATAATGAGGTTAACACAATCGAGGTAACAGTTAAGTCTAAACTTTATGAAAGCGATGAAAAGACTCCGAATGCAAAGAAGACATATGTCATTGCATTGTATACCGCATCTCATAATGCAGATTTGGGAGATATTATCGTTAATACAATTAAGGCTATACCTCGTCCGGAAAATCCGACAATCTATGATGCGTCAATTCCGACATACGATAAGGATAACCCATTGAGTTTCTGGAATCCTGCAACGATTGAAGTAAATGCTCTAAACGGTTATACAACGATCGAATTTAGAGGAACAGCTGATAAGGCAGACGGTAAACTTATTGTAGAACGTACACTTGAAACCGGAATTACTACTTATCAGATAGAAACAACATCATCGTCAGGCAGATACAAGCAAGTTTATACATTGAATATCACAAGAGATCGTGATCTTCCTGATGTACAGAAAGTATATGTAAATGATACAGAAGTACAAAAGGGTCAAAATACATTTGTAGATATAAGCTTGTTTGCAATAGAAGATGATACATATGTTGCAACAGTAAACAGACATGACCCTGTAAATATTACAATTATGCCTAAGGGCGCAATGTCAACTGTAACACTTTGGGGTGACACAATCGAAACACCTGTATCAAAATACAGAGGCGGAGTATTTGAAAATGTCGCACAGAACGAAAGCGGTACTACAAACTTTGAATTCAGAGTTGACGCCGCAGACGGAAAGGCAAGCAAGACATACAAACTTCAAATCCTTTATGCAGGTGATGACGATACAAATCTTGAAAGCGTTTCATTCAAGGGCATTGAGGCAGGAAAGATTAGTCCTAACTCAGATGATTATTACACAGATGCCGACGGTACTCAAAAGCAGTACAAAGCTAAGTATATTGTAAACCTTGTAAATGAAAAAGAATATTACGGTGATATTGTAATCAAGGGTGTAAATGAATATCAAGGTATTACACTTTATGATGAGGACGGTTCAACTGTTATAGCAAACAGCACAAGCGGTATTTTGACAAGATTCTATACAATGAGAAAGAATGTAGTAAATCTACCGTTCACAGTAACCTCACATAATATTGATAATGAATTTGTAACAGAGCATTATATCTTGACTCTTACAAGAAGAATGCCTGAACTTGAAGAGGTAAGAGCCGACGATAATCTACTTATCTATAATAAGATACAGTACACATATCAGGCACTTCCGAATGCAAAGAAAGTTAAGGTTTATGTAAAGGCAAACGATAAGGATGCTAAGGTACAAATCGGAGATTTCGATTGGGCATTGTATGAGGATGAACAGGATTACGATATAAGCAAGGCAGGAGAAACAACATTCACTGTTCCGCTAAATATCTCAGTTTATCCGTATACTGAATACACAACAAGAAATCTTGTAATTACAAAGGGTGACTCTAAGTTAAAGCAAATCTCAGTATCTGTTAAGGATAATGATGAGGCTGTATCAAGACGTATTGCGGCTAATGATTACGGCGAATATGTAGCGGTAATCCCTGAAGAAAACACAAGCGAATATGTAACTGTTTCACTAAATGCACCATCAGACGGTTATGTACTTGAACTTTACAGACAAGGTACAAAACTTGCAACAGGTGTTGCAGATGAGGACACAGGTAGCTTTGAACGTAGAATCGACTTGTATAATGTCGAAAATCTAAACAATGCTTGTAATGAATTAACTATTTATGTGAGCGACGGTCAAGGTAACGAAGCATTATATCCATTGTGGTTGAATAAGGTTTCAAGCAATACGGCAGTTAAGACAGTTATTGCACAAAGAGGCACATCAGAAGAAAGCGTTGCTGAAAATAATACAGATACATCAAGCAACTGTGATTCACATGAAGTTGAAATTACAGACAGCGCACAAACAGTTAAGTTGTATATTGAGGCTGAAGACCCAACAGCAACCGTAAAGGTTGGTACAAAGTCAAGAGTAGGTTCAATAGAAATCAGCGTTCCTGTAAGTGCAGGAAGATCAAGCTACGATGTAGACTTTGATATTATCTCAACAGCAACTGATGAAAACGGCATAGCCGTATCTCAAGCACATAAAGTTACTTTGGTACGCCAGAGTGATGTTGCAGAACTTGAGAGCGTAGTTGTAAACGATACAAATGTAGTAGCAAGCGGAACTTCTTATAATGCTCACAACTTAACAAGTGAAACAGCAAATGTTGTTTTGAAAGCTAAGAATAACGGCAGAATTGAAGTTATTGACAGACTTGAAAATGTTCTTGCGTCGGATGATACAACATCAGACAGTGTATGGACAGATTCAGATATGCCGCTTGAAAACGGTGAAACAACTAAGTATGTTGTAAGAGTAACTTCACATAGCGGCAGAAAGTCAGTTGACTATATGCTTGTTTTGGAAAGAGCCGATTATGTTGGCGGTCTTGAATTCTTAAAGACAAAGCTTGCAGATGAGGACGATTACACAACTCTTACAGCGGACAGCAAGGGTATTTACACACTTCAAATCGACCAAGACGATGAAACAATAGACATTTGGACAAAGGCACTTGCATCAAATGCCGAAGTTACAATGACATTGCCTACATTGATTGGCGGAAATGTGGACTACATGACTGTACCGACTTCAGGAATGAGCAAATTTAATACAGAAACAGATTGGAACCGAGATGTATATCTAAGAAAAGACATTAAGGAATTCTATATCCCTGTATATGTAGCAGTTCCGAACAGTAAGTATTCATACAGATATACTCTAAAACTTGAAAGACAGAACCTAAATATAGGTGAAGTTAAAGTTTATGCAGAGGATATGGATAATGAACTTGCTGTTGCAACAACGGATAAAAATGGAAATGACGTTTATGAATTGATTGTCAGCGAAGATAAGACAAATGTTCACGTTAAGGTTACAGCAAGCGGCAATAATGCTATGGTAAGCGGCGATTACGCATCAGTAGGTGCGGCTCTACCAAATCCGGCTGTAAATAACAGTGTATTTGAAAAAGAAGAATGGGCTCTTAACGGAGAATTGACAACATTCGAGTTCAAGATTCGTGCAGAAGATGCCGATGAAAATACATATAAGACAATTTATCTAAATGTATACAAGGCAAATGAAGATACAGATCTTGAAAAAGTAGAAGTTAGATATACTCGTAACAACGTTGAGGGAACAGTTCAGGCAATTAAGGGAGAAAACGGCGAATATAACGCATGGATTTCTTCTGATAAGACAAGTGATGTACTTGTTGACTTGATTGCTCAGACAGCCAATGCCGGAGCGATGGTACAGATAGACGGTAATGCAGTTGCATCAAGACATACAGATGTTCTTGAAGATGTATCTGCACCGGTTACTGCTAAGAAGATTACTGTTGTATCATCAAACGGACAAGCTAAGGCTGAATATAAGGTTAATGTATATATCGCAAATCTTGAACTAAAGACAATAGACGCATCGGGTAATTCATATTATCCAACAACCGTTTCTGAATTAATAGACGGCAGAGCGGCTGATATTTATGAGATATTCATAGATGGCGATTATACAGATATACGAATTGAAGCAAGCGACGTTAATGCTGAACTTACAACAGGTATACTTCCTGACACAGCACCTGAACCGAATGCAACTTCTTCAAATAGCTATTATAATTCATCATTGGCATTGAAAGACGGATATGCAGAAATTCAGGTCAATGTAGGAAATGCTAATATTCCAAGTTCGTTCAATAACATATCATATGTAAGAATTTATAAGAAGGACGATAATAATAATCTTGATTATATCGACTTAACATATGAAGACGCTAAGGGTGATGAGATTGTTGTCAGAGCCGAAAAAGTTGACGATGATACATATGCTGCAATAGTAGATGAAAATGTTTCATTGACAGACATTAAGGCAAAGGCAGAATCTAATTCGGCTAAGGTACAGATTGAACCGAATACAACATACAAGATATCATATGATGAGTATAAGGAATATCAGTTAACAAGCAATGAACAGAATGTCAATATCAATGTTAAACCTTCATCAGGTACAAATGATAAGACATATACTTTGACAATCTACAGAGCAAATACAAGTCTTGAATCAGTTAAGGTAGACGGCACTGAGGAAATCGGTAATGTTAAGAAAGAAGTAATTAACGGTTCAACGGCTGATGTATATGAAGCAACTGTTACAGCAGATAAGGCTGACTTATATGTTAAGGCAGTCAGCGACAGCGCTCTTGTAAATGTTTCAGCGAATGGAACAAAAGCAGAAGATACCGCAAGCAATATATGGACAATAAGCGGATACGAAATTAATGATGACAGCGTTTTATTGACAATTTCAATCAGACCATCAAGTAAGATAAGTGCCGATAGAAAGGCATACTTGAGAATCAGCGGAATTAACAGTAAGACAGACATTGATGTAATCGCTAAGTACATAGATGCAGACGGCGTTGAACAAACAATAAATGCTGATACAACATATCTTGTATCAGATAAGGAATTCATAGTAAGAGTTCCTTACGGTATTAACAAGTTAACCGAACTTACTGCGTCAACAACAAAGGATAATGCTCTTGCAGGAGTATATATCAGTACTGACAGTGCATTGACAAGTGTTCCGTATGAAAAGAAGACATATACTGAAAAGAATGTAACTCTTACAGACGGAGTAGTATCTACAAGATACGCATATGTCATTGCGACAGACGAAGTAAACCGTGAAAAGTACACGATTATAATTGTTCCTCAAATCAATCTTGATTTGACAGCTTATACAGAGTGGAACGGTTCAACGGGTGATAAGGCAACTAAACTTGTTGATGAAAACGGAAACGTAACACATAATGCTTTGGTAAGCCGTGCAGATAATACTAATATCGGACTTATCCCTGATGATAACAGAGTCAATGTAAGTTATACTTATAACGACGCAACTTTGAATCAGAGATACGGTACTGTACAAGTACCTAACCTTGAAGAAGGCAAGTCGCTTGATATTCCTGTAAAGGTTGTATATTATGCAGGTCAGCATTATGAACAGGTTTCTGAATCAACATTGAGAATCTTTATTAAGAATACAGTTGTTGATCTTGAAAGCGTCATTGCAGAATACGTTGACACTAACGGTACAACACAAACTGTAATCGCAGTTCCTAATAAGGATGACGACGGTAATATCACAGGATATACAGCGTATATTCCTGAAGATATTGAAAAGGTAGATTTAACAGCTAAGACTGTTGAAACACTTGCAAATGTTCAGATAAGTGATACTAAGGATAACGATAAGTATACAGTAAACAAGTATACATGGACAGGCTTTAAACTTACAGCGGATACAACTTCAACAAATATATTTGTTAAGGCAACAGATAACAAGACGGAAAAGGCTTATAACCTTGATGTTATAAAGACAAACCTAATTCCTGAAGTTACAATGTATCCTGCAACAGCAGATAATTATAACAATGGATATAAAGCAACATATGATTCTGCAACAGGTAAGTTTACAGCAAGAGTTGCTCCTGGTACTCCTGGTCAAATCAAGATTGACAAGGACGGCTATTATGTAAGATACGGTTATATACCAAATGACGGAAATGAAACTTATGCTAATAAAGCTAAGTTGTATGCTGATAATGATGAACATATCACATGGTCACAATGGTATGACGGTACAACATTAAAGGATAATACTCTTCCAATGGCAGACCTTGTAACAGGTGATAATGCAGTAACACTTATCAAAGTACAAGTGGGAATGAGAGCCGCAGACGATGTAACCGGAACAGATATTGGTGACGGTAACTATGTAGGCACAAGCAAGATTTACAACTTGTTTGTATCACAGATGTATAAGGATGAAGACAATTTGACAATATTCCTTGATAATGATACAAAGGTTAACAAGGAAAACGGTAAGGCAGAAACAGACGAAAACGGTCAGACAGTTTATGTATATGAATACGGAATTGATAAGACTGAAACAAGAGAAAATGTTACAATGTTTGTCGAAGCACTTACAAACAACAATTTGACGAAACCGAATACAAGTTACTCAGCAACAGGAACAACATCAACTCCTGACCAATCAGGTAAATTCAGTTACAATACTAAGATCAGTGGCGGATACAGAAGTGACAGCGTAGATGTAAAGATTAATCCATATACCGAAGGTACGAAAACAGTACCTACAATAGTTGATATTGTTTCAACATCTGAGGCAGGTACGGAAGTACATTACAGAATTAAGATTTACAGAAAGTCAAGCGACGCTTCTATTGAAAAGTTAATCGTACCTGGCAGTGATGAAAATGTCGGTGATGTAGACTTGACAAAGACAACAAATGTAAACGGTGTGGCTCACTATGCAGTAACCGTTTCAACTAAGTATCTTGAAGAAGATGCAGACGGTAATGTCCTTGTTCCTGTTTATATCAGATCGACAAATAACAAAGCTGTTATTAACGTAACTAAGGTAGACGACAGTTATGTTCATGAAACAGTGACTGACGATACATCTTACATTTTGGTACCGATTAATGTAATTAATAAAAAGGCACAAGTAAGCTTTACAATAACAGCTGAAGATAATTCAGCAACTACAAGTCATGTGGTTGATATAACAACTGTTTCGGCAGATTCAGATATTGACTTGATTATGATTGCTACAATGAATACTCAGAGTATGGCAGAAGAAGAGTTCGATAAGAATTATATTGATGCTAACGGACATGAGGTAATTGTATATAAGGGTTACTTGTCATCAGATGATGTAGGAAAGAAGAGCAGTGCCGTAACGCTTTCAATCGCTGCATCAGAAATTACAACTCAGATTGTAATGGATAAGAAACACACTATTGTTCGTGTAGGCGACGGCAAAGAAAACGAAGTTTATAATGATAATCAGCAATATCAATATGTTTACGGTAATGGTAATGCACATTATAAGTACACAAACAAGATTCAGGAAATGGATAAAGATGAGTATACATTTATGAATTTTGAAACGATTGCCGAAGACGGTGTAACTAAGAAGTATTATGAAGTTAGACTTTATCCGATGGATAAGGATAATATGAACCTTGAAACTAAGCAGTATCCGACATCTGACGGCGACGAAGAAACACTTGTATCGTTGTGGGCAGGTGAAGTCGGAATAATCGAAACAATGGAAAGACCTAATACAAGAGAACTTTCTGCTGAAGAGATGAAGAGTCATGGTTATACAGATACTTCAATACCGACATATATCGCTTATATCGGCAATGATGTAACAGCTGTTGAAGTTAAGGGACGTACAGAACATGATTATGCAAGCATTAAGATTCATAATGCTGCTAAGTACGACATTAAGCAACAGGTTACAACAGTTACAGGTCTAAGAAAGGGTCAGAATGTAACAATCAACATCTATGTAAGATCACAGAATATGCAGAATACTGTAAACAGTTCCGCAGTCGGAACAGGTAAACAGTATCGTCTATTGCTTGAACGTGTTTCAAACGACAGAACATTGCATTTGGCAGAAGTAGCGCCTAAGGACATCATAGATGAAGATAATATCAATGAAGAACATTCTTATCAGACTGCAACAATATCACATGAACGTGAAGAAATTACAGCTGAAATTAACTATGGTGCAACTATCGTACCAATGAGATTTGAGGCTACAATTTCAGATGCAATCGTTACAGTAACGGGTGATATGCAGACGGGTGAAGAAATAGCAGACAGTGATGAAAAGACTGTATCAGGCAAACATTCAGTTGTTGCTAAGCTAAACTTCACATCAGACAGTCAATCATATATAGTAAGCGTTGCAAACCAAGCAAATGATCCATATCCAAAGGTTTATACATTGACTTTGACAAGAAAGAACAATGACCTTGCGTTAGAGGATATATTTGTTCAAGGTAACCAAGCTACATATGTTGGATTGGAAAATAACATTCCGGTTTACGAATCAGAAATCTTATACGATGTACAAGATGTTTCAATTCAAGCCGTAACAAAAGATAAGAGTGCATACGTTGACGCAGTTACAGACGTTAAGGAAGAAAACGAAAGTTACACATTTACTCAACATATTTCAGAAAATCCAAGCTTTGCAACAGAAGGTAAAGTTCTTGTTACAAAACCTTACGAATATATGATTTATGTGGGTTCTTCAAACTTTGTAAACGGACTTCCTGACCAGATTACTCCTGTAATCTTACGACTAATCCGTAAAGACGGCGGCGATATAACTTCTGACTTGTCAGTTGTAATGCGTGTCAGCCATATTGAAAATGAATCGGGTAGATTGGCAACACCTTCAAGTATAGGTGCGAGCCTTGCAGATCCTGCGTCATATGAAGTATTGATTAACCAAAATGCAACAACTGCATATATCAATGTAACCAATAACCATAAGACTACGGAATTGACTGCATATTATCCGATTGAATATACTACTGATGAAGACGGAAATAACATATTAGTTACAGACGAAGATCATCATGTTGGCGGTCCAAGCAACCTAAGAATGAGATTCTCTGTTCCGATGAATAATCAGCCGTATATCACAGTAAGAGTTCGTGCGAAAGACGGTAAGGGTAATATCAAGGAATACAACTTGAATATCAGACGTGAATCTAACGACGCGGCTCTTGAATATGGAAAGACAGTCGATATTAAGGATTACACAGATAAGAAGACATTATCTGATGTATCTGCAGTTTCAAACGGACAAGAAAAAGATACTCTTAACGGCATAGGAGGTATGTTTAATACATACGTAATCAATATGCCTGAGGGATCGGCAACTTCTAAGTTTGAACTAAAAGCAAGAAGCATTTATGCAACTATTGAAATGTATGACGAAACAAAGGGTGAGTTTGTTGCAAACAGTGACGATGTTAAGTATCTAAAGACAACTAACAGATTGACAGTTGTAAATGACAGAGAAAAGCATCTATACTTCAGAATTGTACCGGCGAGCGTTTCTTATAACCCTGGAAGTGATAAGAACAGTCAATACAATGAGAAAGACGGTTGTACATATTACAGACTTGATATAATCAATACTCCGGTTGGTACGGGCGTAGACAAGATTTATGTTCAGTACACATATGAAAACGGAGTTGATAACGGTCAACTTGCAAGTACAGACGGACATACAGGCTTTATTGCCACAGTTCCTATGAACTTGACAATGACGGATATTAAGATTGTACCAAAGAGTGCAGAGTCATCTATCATAGTAGACGGATATTCGGACGGTTCAACACCGGGTGCGGTAGTTCTAAAGAATGTTCCGTTACCTGATAACACAACAATCATTAACTTTATTGTTAAGTCAGTAAATAATATCGAAAACCCATACACATTGAGAATTTTGAAACTTGACGAGGCAGATTACGGTATGTTAGTTAAGGTTCAAAGTACAATAGATGCAAATTGGGATGACGATAGAGAAATGTATATAGCAGAAAGCGAACTTCCAACATACCAGACAGAAGCAAGCGTAACAGCTATATTCACAAATGTTAAGAATACAGAATATTATGCGGTTGTAGGAGCAGAGAGCAAACAGAATCCGAGAGTGAAGATAAGTAGCTTGTCGAATACTGTTACAAATTCACATATCGCACTTCAAGGTGCAACAACATATGTGCCAATCTCAATCTATGCAACAGCAACAGCTGATAAACCTGATAAGACATATACTGTACTTATTAATAAGTCAGCTATAGATAACATTCTTGATTATCTAACGGTTGAAAGACGTGCTCCTGATGAAGATAACACTATTGGCAGTGACAGAGTATTTGAATCTCATGTATACAATGACACGGCAACGGCGAATGTATATATCAAGGCTATTGACCCAATGGCATCAATAGAAATGGTAAGATTAAATAATACATCTACACAGGATCAACAGTGGAGAAGTATGTCGTCCGGTGCATTGAATGCCGGTGTAACACAGTTGAAGGAAGGCAAGAACGAATTTATGTTCATAATTCGTCCTGCAAATACAAGTATTTACGGTGCATATTACTTGAATATTAATTATACGGCAGTTGATATGTCACTTGACAGACTTGAAGTAAGACCTGACGCTATGACAGAAGATCCTATTGAATTCAAGGGTAAAGACTTTAAACCGAATGTATTCGATTATGAGATTAACATTGATAACTCAAAAGACCAGTACATCTTTGTTGCAGATGCACAAGAAGCACTGAAATCTGTAAAAGAAAAAGGCATTAGTGAAACACTTAAGATTTATATCGGTAGTGATTACAATGACATATATGATTTACAGACTAAGAGTACTCCTGTTACTGAGGGCGGAGAAAACCCTGTAACAAGAGCATACACACCGTCAGAACTTGAACTTGATGAATACGGCTATGCTGAAGTTCCGGTAACTCTTGTACTTGGAGATTACACAAAGCAGTATACAATTATGGTTCATCACAGATCGAACGATGCAGACTTAAGCCATACTACATTAGGTTTGGGTGTTACAGGTTACGAAATGAATCCTAAGTATAATTATGATACTGAAGATTATGAAGTAACTGTAGGAGCAAATGTTGAACAGGTAGATATTTATGCTTATGCAAATCATGTTCATAAGAATTCAAGTACATTGATTACTGTACTTAAAGAAGTCGAAGGACATGAGAATATTGCCGGAGCGGCATTGAATTCTATTGTAACAGCCGTTAAACTTACAACAGGTATTAATAAGTTCATCATAAGAGTAGAGAGTGAAGACGCTACTCAAACAAGAGATTATAGAATTAAAATTAATCGTAACCAACGTGAACTTAACCTTGAAACACTAATTGTTGACGGAATAAGAGCACAACGTTACGGAAATGAATATCTCGCATATGTTGATTACGATACAGAGCCGGTAGTCAAGGCACAGTCAGACGATCCGTCATACGTAACAACAAGCATAATAAACTCAGCCGGTTTACAGCTTGGTTCAGTAAGTACATCTACTGATATGGCAACAGCCATAAGTGGTACAAATGATCATAACAGTAGTGATAACACAAGCATATTGACAATCAGATTGACTGATAACAGTGATTTAACTCATACTCAGGATTATAAATTGACAATAATTCCGGCAGGAACACCTGATATTCTAAGAATTATGCTTGGTACACCGAAAGGCTCGTTTGAAACAAGCAATGAACTTGGTTATGCAATGCCGGTAACAGCTAAGTGGGATGCTGATTATGTAAAGTCAGACGGTACAAAGGGTGCATACGTTGCTAAGATGCCGTCGTATGTAAATGAGGCAACTGTCAGAGTTATAACAGTAAGCGTAGGAAAACTTGTGAAGATTGGTAGCTTTGCAACTCAGAACTATGACTACTATGACACTACAGGAAAGCAATTTACATCAAAAGATAAGGTATCAATTCCGCAAGAAATTAATATCGGAGTAACTGAATATAAAGAAGTTGCCGATGTTGAAAATCTTGTATATAGAAACTACACACTTGTTGTAGAAACTATGAGCAATGCAGCAGACCTTATCAACGCAGACTTTACATTGCCTACAGACGCTGATATTCATAGAGATTTCACGGAATATCTACCTGAGCAGCTTGATTATACTTACACAGTAAGTAACGCAGATACTTATATTACATTTAAGCATTTGAGAATGAGCGAAAATGCAACAGGTGCATATATCCAGAACTCAATGAACTATTCAAGTAGCGGAATATTTGAAGAAAATGAAGAAGTTAAGTTTATGCTTAAGGAAGGTATAAATGACATTAAGCTAAATGTAACTTCAGAAGATGGTACTGTTACAAAGACTTACACATTCAGCATAACAAGAATTGCAAATGATGATTATGCTAAGTTAAACGATATTATAATTCAAATCGGTGATAAATATTATGATACAGTTTCAGTTCCGGTTGAAGATAATACATCTGATAAGTTTACTTATCACTTTACAATTCCTCAGGAAATTGATGAATCTGATACGCCGATTATAATAACGGCAGTGCCGTTTGACGATGGATTCGATTATGAAATCGTTAACCGTGTAAGTTTGAATGACAATCAGTCTTCAAATCAGGTAAGCAGCCGTCAGGTTGTTTACGGAACAAAGCTTACAGAGGGTGACAGACTAAGAGTTATATTCAATGTTTATAACACTAATAAGACAACATCAGAATATGCTATTGAATTGTTTAAGGATTCATATATTAATCTTGATCCTGAAATGGCTTACTTGACCAATATAATGAGAGCCGACACAGGCAATCCGCTTACAAGAGTATTTGTAAATAATCAATACGATTATAACTACTATGACTCTGTAGACGAAGATACAATGGAAGTTAAGCTATCATTGTCGAAGAACCTTGGCGCACAGAACTGCGACGTATATCTTCTTGAAACTTATGTTGATTCAAATAACAATAAGGTTGAAAAGAAGACGCTCGTAAGCAATATGCTTGAATATCCGATGATTCTTCAAAAGGGTGATAACACAGTTGTATTTGAAGTAAGCGAATCTAACGGTGCCGGTAAGGTACAGAATGCAAGATACTATTCAGTAACTATCAACAGAGCAGCGGGTCCGGATAATGTAGTAGTAAGAGATACAACTTCTACTATGATGGAACTTAGCCATAATGCAGAACTTTCAAATATCAATTCTGAAAACTATGCACTATTGACAGCGATGTTTGATAAGGACGTTCATGAATACTTCCTTGCAATCCCTTACGATGAAGATAAGCTTTCATTGATAGTTGAGGCAGCAGATGAACATTCTGATCTAAGAATCAGAAAAGAAGGCGGCGAAGAGTTGTATTATAACCTTGGCTCAACAGCAGAACTAAATGATATGCCACTTCATTACGGTTCAAACAAGGTTGTTATAACAGTAACTGCCGAAGATAATATTACAAAGGAAACTTATATAATTGATGCACATCGTGCAACTCCTGAACATACAGGCGATATAATTCATATGGATTATACAGAGGGTTCAAATGTTACTCCGCTATTTAATGCGAAGTTGACAAACTACTATATCTCATATGATTATGATGTAGATACTGTATCGTTCACTCCGAGTCTAAGACCTGAAGAGGTTGAAGATCCGACAGGAATACACGGTAAGTCATATATTTATGTAAGTAATAATGCAACAAATAATGGTTCTGTGAAGATAGAGAGCGGACAAACTTATACAATGACCAATGTCCCTTACGGTGACACTGAATTGTTGTTCAAGGTTGTAACCTTTAACGGAACAGAAAAGCATTATGTTGTAACTGTAAACAGAGCATACAATAAGGATAGACCTTATATTGAATTGCCGATAGAGATTTACAACTCATCAACCGGAGCGGAAGAATCGAGATATACATTATCAAGTGACTTCTATCATTCCGAACACGCATATTATCTGAATGTACCTAACGATACATCAGAGGTATGGGTAAAGGCAACTGTAGGTTCTGAAGAAGATACTGCAAGACAGCATGACAGCGTTAAACTTAATAATGCTACTCTTATATCAGGTAACGTCACAGGCGTTAAACTATATGAGGGTGATAACGTTCTTGTATTCGCTGTGGATAATACACTTGGAACTAAGGAAAGATACACAGTAGTAATTAACAAGGGCGAAGATAAAGCTAAAGCTCAGTATGACGTTGATATGAAACTTGACGGCTTAAAGCTAACAGAATCTAATGAAGAATTACCTATAATTCCTGAATTCAGAAGTGATCAATACTCTTACACAGTTGTTGTTGATAAAGATACAGAAGAAATTAATATGATTCCGTATTTCGATGAAACAACAAATATGTATGTGACAATCAACAATATGCCGATTACAAGCAGCGGAGAAAAACTTTCAGATGCTGAAAAAGCATATATGGGAGATAATCATCTTGGTATTACAAAATTGAAACATGGTGCAAATTACTTTGATATAGTTCTTACATCAGAAATTGATTTTATAAAGAGTAACGGTGATACAGGTGTTAAGGCATCTCAGACAACAGTACATTATGTTGTAAATGTTGTAAGACCTAACGATACAATCGCCGAACTTGATTATCTTGCAGTTGATAAGGGTAGCATGGCTCCTGTATTTGATCCGTCGGTACATAACTATTATGTAACGGTGCCGTTCGATGTTGATACTATTACAGTTGATACAGAAGAATTGCTTACACACTTTGTTGAAGAAACAAAGGATTATGTTCCGGTTGTTGCAACTGTGTCATCAACATCTCACGTTGTCAATAACCACGATGGAACATTTGATGTTACATCACCGGCAGGACAAGATTCAACAGTAATCTTTATGGTATATCCATCTAAGGAAACAAATTATCCTACAAGCGTATACTCATTGACAATTAACAGACGTACTCATGATACGATTAAATCTGTTGATTTGAAAGACTTGACAGTAACAGCCGGAGGTAAGAATGTAGAACTTACAACAGACTTTACAGCTCGTGACGTGAACTACTATGCTTATGTTGACAGCAATGTAGATGAAGTTGTAATAAATGCAACTCCGGAATATGACGGAACAAATGTCAATGTACACGGTGGCAACACAGTGGCAATCTCTAAACCGGTAACAACGGTTATTGTAGAAACAGGAAATGATTCTAAGGCAAAACAGAGATATTCAGTGACAATAATCCGTAAGTCAACCACAGAACTTACTGATTTAAGCGTAAACGGTGATACAGTTGATATAACAGACGGATACTCATCTACTGTTGTAAATACTGATGCGGTTAATAATCTACCATTTGATTTGACAGCAAACGATCCGGATGCGGTTATAAGAGTAAACGGCAGAAGAGTTGTGGATGGCAACATAACAGAACTTATCAGTACAGACAGAGAAAAGTACACAATAAGAGTAACAGCTGATGACAGAAACAGTTATGTTTACACATTGTTCGTCAATGCTGATAAGCAATCAGATTACTTTGAACCGTTCTTGAAAGACATTATTGTCAAAGACGGAAACGGTACAATGGGTACATTTGAAAAGTCAGTGACAGGCAATGTACATAAGTACAATGTCATGGTTGATACATCAGATATAGAATTGTTTGCATATCCGTTGAATGATGATAATGCTTATATTGAAATATTTGATGTTTATGGTGGTAATGATGTTGTCAGAAGTGAATATCTTGACAACTATACAGTAAGTACACAGTTTAGTGACTACATTAGGGCACAACTTGATGATACAGATAAGGGAGTATTCAAGTTCAGAGTAACAGAATACGCTGAAAGTGGATTTGAAAATGTTTCGGAATACATTGTTAATATTTATAAGACAGATGTTCCGATTTTGACAGATCTACGAGTTGAACCATCACCTGATGCAGTAATGTCAGAAACATTTAACGGTACAAATTACGGTGATTACCACGTTTATATCGGTAAATCGGTTGAAGAATTCGATGTAATTGCAGAATCTTACCAAAACGTTGGAATTCAAATAGGTAAGGTATTGTCAGACGGTTCGGTAGATTATAATGATCCGGCTGTAGACGGTGCTTACAGAAAGACTATTGATACACCGCTTGATGAAGATAACTTTACAGTATTGGTTAAGATAACTTATGACAAGATTCTTCCGGGCGGCGACAGCGAAGAGAGAAGTGCGGTATATACTCTAAAAGTTATAAGAGCTCCTTATGATAAGAGTAACGCATATCTTGCAGATTTGGCAGTTGTAGAAGAGGATGAACCGAATAACGGTAAATATGAACTTGATAAGAATTATAACAAACTTATCAGATTGTATGAGACAGTAATTGATTATACAGATAACAGCGTTTCACTTGTTATAAAGAAAGAATATGAAAACGATACTGTTCTTGCACAGTTGGGAACAGAAAATCAAGTTGAAATGTTCACAGATATAGCTCAAGAATTTATTCTTCCTATATCGTTTATGGAAGATAATGATGCTACTGCAAATATCGACTTTACTGTTATCAGCCCAGAGGCAGACGATGTTGGATATTACAGAGTGGTAGTAAGAAGAAGTGAAAGAGCACAGAGTAAGATTCGTCTTGACAATCTTGTTCTTGACGATGGCGACACTGACTTGTACGACTACGATACATCTTCAACAGTGATTGATCCGTTCGATTCAGAAATATTCAAGTATTCGGCAATCGTTCAGGCAGGTCAGGAAAGCATAAATATTCTTGCAGTTTCAAGAGAACCGTCAGATACGGTTATCATAACACATAACGGTGTATCAACAGAAAATGTTGATAATGTTCCGAATGATTATGATTTGAGTACAACGTCAAATGAAGATATATTCTTCATAACAGTTTACTCATCACTTGATGAAACGGAAAAGACAACATATGTACTTAAGGTAATTCAACAGAATACAGCATTCTTGACAAACCTTGAGGTAACTGACGATAATCCTGATGATGAATATTATGAACTTGATCCTGAATTTGAACAGAATACAATTTCATATACTGTAAAAGTTCCGGTTCTTGCACAAGAAATTGAATTTACCGCAACGGCAGATACAACAGACAGTGCAGAAACAACTATCGCAGTTAAGTTGGATAATGTTGAAATTGACAGACAAGTTACAGATCAACTTGTTACAATAGCAAGACTTGACCTTTCAAAGACTGTATATAACTTTGAATTCATTATTACAAATGATGTCGGCGGTACAGGATGTTATAAGGTTAAGGTTATAAGAGATCATGATAAACTTGTTTCGGAATTACAAACAACTATCAGAGGTAATGTTAATACAGTTGCTGACGGCGACAATGTTGCCACAGTAAGCTTGTATAAAGTCCCTGATGCACAACAATATGATGTGATTACAGATCCTGACAGTGCACTTGTAGAAAAAGTTGTAACAGGAGCTGACGGTAAGTTTGAATTCTCACAAGAAACAATTACTGCGGCAGGCGTAGGCGTATACAGTATCACGGTAAGACGTGCAGGCTACTTAACATATTACTTATCTGAAATTGATGTTCAAGAATCGTATGCTAAAGCAATGTATGATTTCGGACGAATTGATTTGATACCTGGTGATATAGTTACAACGGGTGACAGCCACGATATTATTGATGAAAAAGACCTTGAATACTTTAAGTCAATGTTGGCTGGTACAGAATATACAATGGACGAAATCTTCGGAGATTATGCAGACTTGTATCCGGATGCTTTGGCAGCGGGAGCTATAACAACTGATGATAAGGATGACACAACAGTCGATACACCAACAGGTGATAAGACAGACGATAGTACAACAAAGGATGATACAACAGTTGACACACCGACGGATGATAAGACAGACGACAGCACAACAAAGGATGACACAACAGTTGATACGCCAACAGGTGATAAGACAGACGACAGCACAACAAAGGATGACACAACAGTTGATACACCAACAGGTGATAAGACAGACGACAGCACAACAAAGGATGACACAACAGTTGACACACCGACGGATGATAAGACAGACAACAGCACAACAAAGGATGACACAACAGTTGACACACCGACGGATAATAAGACAGACGACAGCACAACAAAGGATGACACAACAGTTGACACACCGACGGATAATAAGACAGACGACAGCACAACAAAGGATGACACAACAGTTGACACACCGACGGATAATAAGACAGACGATAGTACAACAAAGGACGACACAACTGTTAACGTACCGACAGATTCGTCAGATGATAAAGTATCTGACAGTAATACATCGAGTGGTACATCAGACAACGGTTCACCAGACAGTGGCTCGTCAAGCAGTACATCAGACAGCGGTTCGTCAGATAGTAGCGCATCAAGCGGTACATCGGATAGCGGTTCGTCAGATAGCGGCTCGTCAAGCAACAGTTATTCAGGTGAGGGCTTGAGAACTGCGGTAATGGGTGTTTATGATGAAGTTACAGAAGAAGTAACTGAAACAGAAACTCCGGTTGCCGAAGAGGAGGACGTTAAGGAAGACAATACGGCAATAACTACAGACGCCGAGATAACAATCGTTGAAGACGAAATTATTGTTGATGATATTGAAGATGCAGACAGTGAATTAAACACTGACAGCGCAACTACTCCAAACATAACTCCTGCACAAGCTATGGTTGATAAGAAGATATGTGACTTTAACGGTGACGATAAGTACAACGCTAAAGACAGACTATATATCACAACTCATAGAACTATAAAAGCTCCAAATCTTAATAATAGAACAGACAGCAGCAGAATTCTTATCAGTGCATATACTGAATAATAAAGACAACGTACCCCAATGAAGTGAACCCCAAAATTTAGACAAAATTAAATATTAACTTGCTTGTGAATGAG